>JAABUX010004867.1_pt1 | contig 16792 bp, 14 predicted proteins | sample 5561851 | NCBI WGS metagenome assembly JAABUX01 (sample SAMN10711883, study PRJNA513361) | rock metagenome | isolation source: Antarctica rocks | place: Antarctica: Victoria Land, Richard Nunatak red sandstone | collected 2016-01-03 | reverse complement strand
AAATCCAAACGACAGCGAGGCAAGCTCGGGAAGGCACGAGCCTGGCTGGAAGCTGTTCACCAGCATCAGCCCCGGCTCTTCGCCCACTGGGCACTCCTCTCGCCCACCCAAGGCCGGCCTGTGGGAGCCGCATGACGGGAGACTGTCACATACGGTTCTGCGAGAGCCGGGGAGTGAGATTCTCCCCGGCTACTCACCAAGCACCCCACCGTGACCGCCTGGCTCGCGAAGAACCCCCGCCGCCGCGTGGCGCGCGTGGGAGCAGCCGACGTCGGCACCAGCGGGGTGACCCGCCGCAGGGTGGACGGTCGGTGCGTGGCTGACCTAAGCGGGCGGGGGGACGTGCCACGGACAACCAGCGTGGTCCGCGTGCACGCCACCTTGCGGGCGGCCCTTGAACGCTGGCCGCCGGGAGGGGCTGATCGCGGCGAACCCTGCGTGGCTGGTCGAGCTGCCCCCGGGTGCGCAAGCCGCACCCGGTGGTCTGGACCGCAAGCAGGGTCCAGGCATGGCAGGAGACCGGGCAGCGACCGCCGGTCGCGGTGTGGACCGCAGCGCGGACCGCAACGTTCCTCGACAGCAGGCAGTGTGCGCGGTGATCCGTTGCACACCCTGCTGCACCTGATCGCCCTGCGCGGGCTGCGCCGGGGCGAGGCCGTGGGGTTGCGCTGAACCGAGGTCGACCTGCCCGGTGCGACGCTCACGGTCTGCCGCCAGCTCCAAGAAGCCGATGGGCAACTACGGGTGTCCCCACCCAAGAGCGCCGCGAGCAACCGGGAGTTCCCGCTGGACGCGGGCAGGGTCGCGCTGCTGCGCGAGCACCGTCGCGCGCAAGCCGACAGGGCCGCGTCCTGCGGTGGCGTGCTCGGCGGCGCTCCGGCATCGGGAGCAGCGTCGGGGTGGGTGTTCACCAAGCCCGACGGCCGGCCTACAGCCCGAGCTGGGTGACCCACCGGTTCGCTGCGCTCGTACGCCGATCCAGGCTGCCCCCGGTCCGCCTGCACGACCTGCGGCACGGCGCGGCGACCCTGGCGACCGGAGCCGACCTCAAGACCATCCAGGACATGCTCGGCCACGCGAGCAACGTGCTGACCGCCGACACCTACACCAGCGTCTTGCCCGACGTCGCCCGTCAGGCGGCCGAGGGCATCGCCCACCTCATCATCGACGCCGGACACACCAAGCCCTGTAGCCGAGCCCAGTAGCCCGCCGGCCCCACATCGGCCCCATCTCGGCCCAGATTCTCCGCCGCCGTGCCTGCCCAGCTGCAAACGCAGGTCACAGGTGGTGCGCAGTCAGGGACCGCCCCGAACCTGGAGCAGAGAAGCTCAGACGGATGCGAGCTGGGACCGCTCGAGGATGTGGATCCCGCGATCCCGCATGCTGAGCCCAGGCCGATCACGTGGGCCAGCCCGACGCGGGCGCCGGGGATCTGACGGTCGCCAGCCTCGCCCCGCAGGTGCGTGGCCACTTCCCACACGTTTGCTATCCCGGTGGCGGCAATGGGATGACCTTTGGACTGCAGACCGCCGGAGACATTCACTGGAAGCCGCCCATCGCGCCATGTCGCGCCGCTCTCGAAGAGGTCGACCGCGCCGCCTTCTGGGCAGAGCATCAGGTTGTCGTAGTGGACCAGCTCGGCGGTAGCGAAGCAGTCGTGCAACTCGACTAGATCTAGGTCCGACGGACCCAGCCCGGCTGCCTCATAGGCAAGGGTGGCTGCGTTGCCGGTCAGGGTGTTGATGTCCGGCAGGACCTGACATGACTCCTGCCAGGGGTCGCTGGTGAGCACCGACGCACTGATCTTGACGGCCCGACGCTGCTGTTGGAGGGACAGAGTTCTGAGGTGGCTTCCGGTGATGAGGACCGCGGCCGCCGCGCCGTCGCAGTTTGCCGAACACATTGGTCGAGTGTTCGGATAGGCGATCATCACGTCGTTCATGATCTGGTCCAGCGTCATGCGCTTCTGGTACGCGGCTTTGGGGTTCAACGTTGAATGCGCGTGGTTCTTCTGCGAGATCCGTGCGAAAAGCTCGAAGCTCGTCCCGCCGTAGCGGTGTCCGTACTCCATGCCGATCTGGGCGAACACTCCCGGCATGGTATCGGTGCCGACTCGGCCATCCAGCGGCGCGATGGCTCCGAAGCGACCCGAGGGTGTCCAGGCCGCACCGTCGCCGCCGCGCGCCGCGCCGGCGAGCAGCCCGGCTCCCGCGAGTTTCTCTACACCGACGGCCATGGCGACGTCGGCCTCGCCGCTCTTTAACGCCAGGCACGCAACCCGCAGCGCGGTGGCTCCGGTCGCGCAGGCGTTCGCCACGTTGTAGACGGGTACGCCGGTCTGCCCGATTTGCTTCTGCAACAACTGCCCAATGCTTGCCGAGGCGTGCATCAGGTTTCCGGCAGCGAGGGCTCCCACGTCGTGGATGGTCACGCCGGCGTCGCCCATCGCGGCCAGGGCGGCTTCCGCTGCTAAGTCGATCACATCGGAGTCGGGGTGCTTGCCGAACCGGGTCATCGAGATGCCGAGAATCCAGATGTCGTCTGCCATGTGTGCCTTTCCAGATCTGGATGAGTGCTTGGTCGCGGGATCAGCTGAGGGGTGCGAAACCGAAGCCGATGGCCTCCACGCCATCAGCGTCGAACCCGAGTGAGAAGGTCGTGAGCCGGACCGGCATCCCGGTGTGGATGATCGCCGGGTCGGGTGCGACCTCGACGATGTTGGCGCGGACGCTGGTCCCGCCGCAGTCAATCACCGCGGCGACGAAGGGCACAGGTACGCCGGGCGCGGCGAACGTGACGATGGTGAATGCCGACACGGTGCCCTCGGGCGGGACCGCCATCGAGCTGAAGGACAGGCCACCGCAGTGGGCGCAGGCGTTGCGCCGGTCAAAGTAGCGGGCGGCGCAGCTCTCGCACTGCTGCGCGTGGAGCCGTGGCTCGCCGTCGAGGTGGAGGTAGTCGACCAGCGGAATGGTGGTGGTCGCGGGGGTCCCCGTCATTGTGGGAGCTGGAGCCGGATCTCGATGAGGGCAACGTAAAGCGGTAGGGTCTCCGCCCAGACGGAGAAGCGGGGGTCGTGGGCGCGGCCCAGCCGGTGCAGTTGGGCGCCGACGCTGAGGATGGCGGCGAGGCGGGCCATCGCGAGCCCCTCCCAGCGGGGCAGTGCTATGGCGCGTCGGCCGGTTCCCCGTTGCCAGGCGTCGACGACCTGGTGCCGGTCCCACCAGCCAGCGAGGGTGAACCCGGCCGTGACCACGGGTGTCACTCCGTCGGGAAAGTAGGCGATGGTGTTGCCGAGGTCCAACATGGGGTCGCCGACGCTGGCGAGTTCCCAGTCCACGAACGCGGTGAGTCGTCCGTGGTGCCACAGGCAGTTGGCATGCCTGGTGTCGCCGTGGACGGCGGTAAGCGGCCCGCTGGTGGGGGGAGGGTCAGCTACTAATTCCGAGAGAAGGTCGAGCAGAGCAGCGGGGGCGGCTGCCCCCGTGGCCACGTCGAGCCAGTGTTGTGCTTCCTGCCTGGGGGTGCGGTGCGGGACGCCAGGCATGGCGCTGAGGGGGATGCGGGTGACTGCGGTGATCGCCTGCAACCACTGCTCGCAAATGCTGTCGCGGGTCTTGGGAGCGGCGTCGCTCAGCCAGGCGGGGACGTCAGGGTGGTCGAAACTCACCCCGGGCGCACAGTCCATGATGAAAAACGGAGCGCCGGCGACCTCCGGGTCCAGGCAGAGCTGACGCACCCGCGGGACCGGCGGACCATCCGAGACGCGACTGACAGCGTCCAGGAGCGCATGCTGGGCGGCCATGTCGTAGGGCGGAAGCAGTCCTTCGTGGCTTGGGGGCATCCGCAGCACTGCGTTCAGGCCGCGTAGCAGGTAGGTCTCGTTGCTGTGCCCGGCTGACAGGGGGACGACCTCAACGAGGTCGTCCCCCTCGGGGAGCCAGCGCCTGAGCGCGGCGGCCAGGAGTAGCGGGTCACGGCCGAGCCGCACCAAGCCATCGGCGTTTGCCTGGCTCACAGGAAAGCATCCTGCTGGCTGAGCCCCAGCGCCGGCCAGGCACCACCGACGAGGGTCTCGTGCACCCCGATGCCATGATCGGTCCCGTCTGGACCCTGCCACTGGGCCGAGACCACGGCATCGCGCAGCTGGTGGATGCGGCGGACCTCGGCAGGGTCGGTGCAGTCCGGCGTGTTCTCACTATCGATGCGCAATCCGCCCTGCCAGCTTCCGTGGTGCTGCCCATCAAGCCCGAGGTAGAGGCCCTGCCCCAGGTGGAAGCCGGTCTGCCCTATGACCGTGAGGTCGATGATCGACACGGTTCCTGCGGTCCTCCCGGCGGTCCGGCTGACGTGCAGCCGTCCGCCGGTGAGCCGTCGGGTTTCCGGGTGGAAGGTGAGGTCAGGCCGGACCGCTACCCGCTCGAGCGAACCGTCGGTCTGCACGAGATGGCCGGACGAGTAGAGCGGCGTGTCGGCCAGCAGCTGCACGTAGTGGTGCAACTCATAGCGGCTGCCGTCCGGTCGGGTGAACAGCAGCGGGGACCAGCTGTACAGCAGTGGCAGCGTGGAGGCGTCGTATCCGGTGCGCAGGTCAGGGGTGGGCACACCGACGTCCCCGCGGACCCCCCAGCTGTGGTCCCGCACCGCCGTCCAGCCCGCCGGGTCGATCAGCTGACGGACACCGTCGAGTTCGAGCCAACCAAGGGGGTCGGCGCACTGGTGATAGCGCAACAGATCGCTGGTGGTGCGCAGCCCACCGAGGTCCTTCTTGCGATCCCGCTCTTCCAGCAGCGCCGGGGTGGCGGCGGTGAGGACGACGTCGAAGGCGATGCGGCTGTCGCCGACGGTCGTGTGGTCCAGCTGGAAGCGCACGCGGTGCATGGGCTCGATGACGTCGTAGCGCAACGGGCCGGCGGCAAGGCGCTCTGGGTCGGGCCACAGGTCCCGGCTGACGCGGGTGGTCCACTGCTCGACGCCGCGGCTGATTCCCGCGAACCCGTCGAGAACCCCCCGGTTGTGGTATTTCCCGAGGCCGACGTCGAGCTGCATGGAGCCGTCTCGGCGGCTGACCACCCCCCAGATCTTCTCCGTCCAGGCCAGGTCGCTCTGGCTCACCGTGGAGAAGGTCTCAGCGGTCTGATGGCACAGAAGTTCGTCACAGGCCTGCAGCCCCTGGCCGTGGGCGACGAGGACGGTGGATCGCCGCGGTCGCGGCGTGACCGGGCGGGCTGGGGGTGTGGGGTCGTGTTGCTCCGCCCAGGTCGCCATCAGAGGCAGGCGGACCAGCTCCCGGAACGCGGGCGAGGACACGCGCACGGGTGGATCGTCGGGGATGATCTGGGCATTGTGCAGCCGCGGGAGCAGCTCCTCAAGCGCGATCCTTGCTTCCAGCCGGGCCAGCCACGCACCCATGCAGAAGTGTGGTCCGAGACCAAAGGCTAGGTGATCGTTGTGGGGACGCACGATGTTCAGCCGGTCGGCGTCGGGGAACGCGGACTCGTCGCGGTTGGCGGAGCCGAACATCAGCATGACCTGTTCACCCGCGCGCATCCGCTGCCCGTGCAGCTCGACATCGCGGGTGAGCGTCCGGGCGAACCCCTGGATCGGGGACTCCAGGCGCAGCAGCTCCTCCACGGCGGCGGGGATCAGGCTCGGGTCTGCCCGCAATAGCTGCAGCTGGTTCGGCTCCTCCAGCAGGCGTAGCAGCCCGACGGACAGCAACGACGTCGTGGTCACGTTCCCCGCGAGCATCAACAGCGTGCAGAAGCTGATGACCTCGGTGTCTGACAGAGCGTCGTGGTCGGCCGCGGCGGCGAGTCGGCCGATCAGGTCGAGTCGCGGACGGGATCGGCGGGTGGCGAGCTCGGCGGTGAAGAAGCCGACGGCCTCCATCGCTACCGACACCATCTGCGGCCCGATTCGCTGCGCCGGGTCCGCGTCCCAGGAGTAGGCGTTCAACAGGTCGGACCAGCGCTTGTAGTCCCGCCAGCGGTCGGGGTCGATACCCAAGTAGCGGGCAACCACCCGGGTCGGAAGGGGCGCGGCAAAGCCGTCGACGAGGTCGATGACCGGCTCGCCGATGAGCGCGTCGATGAGCCGACGGGCCTCGGCGCGGATGTCGTCCTCCAGCGCGGCGATGCTGCGCGGGGTGAACTGCTGGGCCAACAGTCGTCGTAGCCGGGAATGGTCCGGCGGGTCGCTGGCGATCAAGGTAGTGCTGCCGCCTTGGGTTCCAAAGGCCACGCCGTAGGAGCTGGAGTAGGTGGCGCTGTCCTTCAGCGCAGCCGCGACGTCGTCATAGCGCGACACCAGCCACACATCCGGGACGCGCAAGCGCAGCAGGGGCGCGTGCATTCTCAGCTCGGCGTAGGCCTGGTAGGGGTCGGCCTGGATCAGCGGGTCGTAGGGGTCAAAGGTGACTGGAAGCGTGCTGGTCACCGGGGACTGCCCGTCTCCCGCGGTCGCGGGACCGCTGCCCCCCGGTCCGCCGACCCTGCCAGGTCGGGGTCCAGGAGCACCGCCCGGGCCCAGATGTCGGTCAGGACCTCCGCTGATGCCTGCGGGCTGGGCTGATGCTGCGGCGGGTCGAAGGAGAACGTGACGTGGCAGTACCGGTCGACCATTCCGGTGAGGGCCCGCGCGCAGCTCTCAGGGTCGATGTCGGGGCGCACCAGACCTGCGTCGATACCGCGGGTCAGCTCCCTGGTGACGCTGGCGATGAGCAGCCGGGACAGCTCCCGCCGCAGCTCGGCCAGGACGGGGTCGGTGAGCGTCACCTCTTCCCAGACCGCCCAGAATGGGGCGTCCTCCGCGTGCGCCTTCAGGTAGGACAGCAGCACCCGGTGGATGCCCTCACGGCCCTGGCTGACCCGCCACGTCCGATCCGGATCGGCAAGCAGGCCGCGCACGGAGTCCCGCACGAGCTGGGCCAGGATGGCGCTTCGGTCCGCGAAGTAGGTGTAAAAGGTTCCGAGGCTGACACCGGCCCGGTCTGCGATCTTCGCGACGGTGGTCCCGTGATATCCACCGCTGGTGAACGCCTCCCGGGCGGCAACCAGCAGCGCGGCGCGGGTCTGTTGACCCCGGTGTCCCAGCCGGGGTCCCCTCTTAGGCTCCCGTCGCGTGGGCGCAGCCGGGGCACTCGTGAGCAGGTCTGACATCGCGGGAACAACGGTCACGGGAACCTCATCTCAAACGGGGGGGATCTCGGGGCGACGGCCGGCCGGGCTCACTCGAAATTGCGTTTGAACGCCGATTCCTCCGTCGTCGTGCCGTTGGCGCCCCCGTGGTACTGGTAGACCAACACGCCGTCGGAGCCCCAGTGCTTGTCGGGGGAGAAGTTCAGCACGTCCTGGGCGTTGCCCGTGTAGCCGCGCAGGTTCGCGATCTGGTTGATCCACGTCGACGCTGTGACCGGCTGGTTGGTGGGGATCCGGCGGAAGACCTCGCTGGCAACACCGATGGTCTCGCAGTAGTTGGCCTGAATCGTGGTGAATGGGATGCCCTTGGCCTCGATGACGGCCCGGCAGTGAGAGTTCGTGGGGGAGGAGGGAATGTGGTTCTGGGAGATGCCGCGGGTACCATCAAAGTCGTTCGTGTACAGGCTGCTGCCACTGGTGGAGTCCATGGCACCAATCGAGGACAAGGTGTACTTGATCTTTGCCCCGCTCGCGGTGGTGTTCTGTCCCTGCGAACAGTTCATACCGAAACCAATCGCCACCGGATTGTCCACGGGAAACTCTGCGGTGACGTTGTTCTGCTTGAATTGATTGATCCCCTGCTGGCACTGCAATTGTGCCGTACTCGTGTCGTCGCTGGCAACAAAGGTCGTCACGATGTTGATGCCGTACTGCGGTCCGAGCTGTTGCAGCAGGTCACTAGCAGCCTTGAAGCCGGGGTGGGCCGCAGCCACGGTGATGGCATACCGCTGGCCGGTTCCAAGACTGGGATCCTTCGCGGCGAACTGGAGCCACTGGGTAACCATGTTGTCGGTGACCTCACCGGTGATCCAGTAGTACGGTGAGTCCTGCTCGAGCTGGGCCTTCGTGGCGTTGTCCTCGCTGCTGTAGCCGGTGTCCAGAACGGGTCGACCCGCGTGGGCTACGCAGTCCGGGCCGCCGGGAAGCGCCTCGTCGATGACCATGAAGACCTTGCTGCCGTTGACGAGACTGTTGCAAGCCGCGGTGCCACCGTTGGCTGACAGCGGGTTCGTGTCACCGACGATGATCGGGTTGATACGCCGGCCGTTGAGGCCACCATGGGCATTGACATCGTCCACGATGGCGTGGATCGCTAAATCCTCCTGCTGATCGGTGGCACCGTACTGGGTGTACTGACTGGACGGCAGGATGATGAAACCGATGTCGACGTGGTCGACATAAACTCCCTGGTCGCTCGCCGCGGTCTGTGCCTGCACCTGAGCGGGGGGCGCGGCCGCGACCGGGGGGGCGGTCCCGCCGCCTGAGATAGGACGGGTCCCTGTCGCCGGGCCTGTTGCTGGACGGCGTGTCGTTGGACGGCCTGTCGCGCTGCCCGATCCCTTGGACGTGACACCAGGGGCGTTCTGTGTAGCACCGCTGCCGGTGGCAGCCGGCGCGGTTCCTGCCGGGACGCCGGCAGCCGCACCTAGCGGTCCGGGCTTCGTGGCGGACGTGGTGGACGTGGTGGACGCGGTGGACGCGGTGACCTGACCTGGTTGGCGGGCCGTGGTAGGGGCCGTCGTTGACGTGGCCACCGCACCGGGTAGCGGAGTCACGGAGAGGGGGCCGCCAGCCAGCGGAGGCACCGCCCCACTCAGGGGTTGGGAGAAGCTCACGCCTGGTGCCTTAGCGTCGTTGGCGCTGCCGGCTGAGGCGATGGCGGCACCGAGCAGGCACACCCCCGCGGCGCCCACCACCCCCGCTCGGTAAACGCGGTTGAGCTGCCGTGGGCTGCTGGGGGTGGTCATGAGCGGGCTCCTCCGGCGGGTGCGTCCGGGAGGGCGGCGTTGCCGCTCCCGGGTCGGACGGTCGTCAGTCGTAGCGGCAGCCGGTCACCGTAGGCCGCCAGGAGTCCGGCGATCAACGGGAGCAGCAGCAGCAGCAACACGGGCAGGTGGAACGGAACGCTGCGGGTGTTCACAGGGAACGCCACCGGGTCAACTCCGGCGGCTGCCGGGTCAGCGAGGGTCAGCCGTGGCGCGTCAACGGCGGGAGGCACCTGACCGGGCGGGCTGGCTGGCTCGGCCAGCGAGGTCACCGAGGCTGGCCCGAGGGCGATCGCGGCCGGAGCTGGCACGCGAGCGACCGCGGCGGAGGTGGCGGTCGGTAGTGGCCCGGAGGTGGGTGCGAGGGGACTGCCGGTGGCCGCAGGTCGCGAAGGCTTGCTGGCGCTGGCGCTGGCGCTGGCGCTGGCGCGGGCGCGGGCGCGGGCGCGGGTAGTCGCTGCCGAGGGCTGCGGCCGGGGGGACCTATCGCCGGTCAGAGTCGCCGGCAGCGGAGGCAGCGCTCCCGGCTGGGAGCCGCCGACGGTGGTGTAGGGCAGCGCGGCCGACCCGTCCAGGAAAGCGACGGAGTAGGTCTGCATGCCACTGGCCTGCGGGACGATTCCGATCCCCGGATTGCCGGGAGCCGTCAGCTGGGCGCCCAGGGAGGTCAGGTCGAAAGTCCAGGTGCCGACTCCGTCGGCTGGGTTGACGACGCGGCGACCGAGAATGGGGCTGTTGGGGCAGGCGTAGGTGACGGTTGCGTCCGGCTGATCGGGAGCGGGTGCCTGGGTGAGCGGGCAGGCCGCAAGTACCGCTGTGTCGGCCATGACGTTTTCGGTGTCGCCGGTGTTGTTCAGTTGTAGCTGCGTTCCCGTGCCCGGGTCGTCCTTGATGACGAGCATCAGGCTCGTAACAGTGGCCCCGCGCAGGTCCCGAAAGGACAGTCCCAGCGCCCCGAAGGCGGAGGTGGAGCCGTTCTGCGCATTGACATAGACGTGGGTGTTGGGATTGCTTCCCCGCGGCGGCAACGACCGCGGTGGCTGCACCGGGATCCCATCGACGGGGTAGGCCGGGGGAGTCACCGGGGTGGTGGTGCTTCCAGCGGCTGTCGTGCTGGGGTTGCCGTAGAGGATGACCATGCCGACCGAACGTGTCTGCGGATCCGCCGTCGCGGTGGCGAGCGCTCCGGCCGCACCGGCGCAGCAGAGCAGCCCGGCAGCAACGCCGGCGATCAGCCTGTGTGTTGCCCGGCGGTTCACGCCGCGAGCCCAGTGGGGAGCGTGCCGCCGAAGTAGGCACGAACCACTCGGTCGTCGGCGACGACCTCGGCCGGCAGACCTGAGGTGAGGACCTCCCCGGCTTCCATCACATAAACCCGGTCCGACAGCGACATCACCATCGGCACGTCATGCTCGATCAGCACCATCGTCACTCCCGTCTCGCGCCGAATGTCCCCGAGCAGCTCTGCCAGCGCTTCCGTCTCTTTCGTGGTGATCCCTGCCGTGGGTTCGTCCAGGAGCAACACGGTCGGCTCCTGGCTGAGCACCGCGGCGATCTCCACGACCCGCCGGGTCCCGGTGGAGAGCTCGGCCACCGCGGCATCTCGGTAGCGCTCCAGGTGGAAGCGCTCGATGGCCTCGGCGGCACGGCCGCGGGCCAGCCGCTCGCAGCGTCGTGCGGCCGAACCACGGACGAGCTCGCTGAGTAGATCCGTCCGACCTCGCAGCTGGCGTTCCTGAGCCAGGGTCAGCACGTCCAGCACGGTCATCGCAGGAAACAGGCGGGCGTCCTGGAACCCGCGCGAGAGCCCGGCCGCGGTGCGCTTGTAGACCGGGAGCGCGGTGATGTCGTCACCCTGGAGCCAGATACTCCCGGCAGTGGGCTGCAGAAAACCGGACAGCACCTCGAACAACGTGGTCTTGCCGGCACCGTTGGGTCCCAGGAGCCCGACGAGTTCACCGGGGAAGACCTGCAGATCTGCGGCGCTGACCGCGGTGATCCCCCCGAACCGGACCGTCACCCCGCGGGCTTCCAGAATGGGGAGGGCGCTGCTCATGCGAGCACCGCTGCGGGCGCGCCGGAGCTGACGGAGCTCGTCGCGTCCTGCTGCCCGGGGACTGCTTCGACCGGGTCGGTGTCGTCGAGGAAAATCTCTCGGACGCGCAGCGCTAGGGACACCAAGCCTCCAGGAAGGTTCTGCACGATGATCAGCACACCGGCTCCACTGGCGAGCAGACCGACGACGGGAGCGTCGGAGAAAACCGCCGGCAGGGCGATGAGCAGGCTGGCGCCCACGATCGGTCCCGAGATGGTGCCGACTCCACCGACGATCGCCACGGCCAGCACCAGGAAGCTCTGGGAGGGGGTGAAGTCACTCTGGTCGGGACCTCCCTGCCCGTAGGCGTAGAGGCCACCGGCGAGACCGGCGATCGCACCTGACAAGCTGAATGCTGTGAGCTTTGCCGCGACGATGTTGATGCCGAAGGCGGCCGCGGCGCGCTCGTTCTCCCGGACGGCGGCGAGCTGCCTGCCGACGCGCCCCGAGCGCACCACCGCAACGAGCAGGGCGGTGACGGCAAGCACCCCCAGCGCCAAGTAGGCGAAGGCACGGTTGCCAAACAGACTGACCCCGCTGTCGCCCAACAGACGTGGGCGGGCCACTTGACCGCTGCCTGCGCCCTTGTCCACCGCAGCAAACAGGGAGGTTTGGAAGAGCCACGAGTGGGCGGCGACCGCAAGCGCGAGACTCGCGAGACCGAGGTAGAGGCCACGCAGGCGCAGCGCAGGGATCCCGATCACGAGGCTGCCGGCTGCGCCGGCGACGGCGGCGAGCAGCAGCGCCGGCAGGACGTTCCAGTGCCACTGCAACGAGGCGAGGCCGACCGTGTAGGCACCTACACCTGCGATGGCCCACTGTCCGAGGCTGACCTGCCCGGCGATGCCGGTGAGCAGGACGACGGAGAGCCCAGCAACGGCAAAGGACACCGTCAACGTCAGGGTCGCGTTGTCGGCCTCGCCGAGGGTCAGGGGCAGGATCGCCAGCAGCGTGAGGATGACCACGGGGATCCCCCGCCGGGAGCGACGGTAAGCCGTGGACGCCTTGGCCGCTGAGCTGATCCGCCGGGCTGCGGCGGCCACCGGAAAGGACACGGCGCTCACGTCGCCGGCGCGTCCAGCCGCGGTGCGTTGGGTGAACAGGCTCACCAGCACCACCAGGAACAGGGCGGCATCACTGACGGTCGCGTTCCCGGTCTCAGCAGTGGCGACCTGGTCGAGGACGCCGATGCCCAGCCCGGCCGCCGCAGCGAGGGGAAGGCTCGACAGTCGGGCGATGAGCGCCGGGGCCAAGGCGCGCAGCAACAAGCCAGGACCGAAGGAGAAGTCCGATCCGGAACCTTTGACGCCGTCGATGAGGATCGCGGCCAGCGCGGACAATCCACCGGCAAGACCCCACGCGGTCAAGGAGACCCGGCGCGGGCTGATCGAGAGTAGCCGCGCGTTGTCCTCGTCATCGGCGGCGGCACGGATCGCAATGCCGTAGCGGGCATAGCGGAAGAACAGGCCGAGGGCGACGGCGAGGGCGGGGACGACGAGCAGGGTGACCAAGCCGCTGCCGTTGATGCTGACGCCGGCTACCACCCAGCGCAGGTGCAGGGGCTGGGGGAAGTCACTCAGGCCCAGCTTGGCCTGGTCGGTGGGGCTGATGAGAAGTGACGTGGTGCCGGCGAGCACCTGACCGATCGCCAGGGTGGCCACCATGGTGACGAGCCCGGCGGCCCGGCGTAGGGCGTGCACGTAGAGGACTTCTACGCCGACCCCGACGAGAACCCCGCTGGCCAAGGCAATGACCAGCGCCAGGAGGTAGGGCATTCCTGTCTTCAGGACCAGTTCGACGAGGACGAGGACAGCGCTGGCGCCGATCTGGCCGTGTGCCAGGTTGAGGACCTTGGTAGCTTTGAAGACCAGAACCAGACCGATCGCGAGGAGCGCGTAGAGACTGCCCACGAGCAGCCCCAGGACGATGCCGAACTCCAGGGTCTTCACCCGGCCACCGCTGCGGGGACCCGCTCGGCGGCGGCCGAACCCGTGGCGCCCTTGAGGAAGATGGACCGCAGTAGGTCACCGCGCGCCAGCAGATCAGTGGTTGCGCCCTCAAAGCGCACCGTACCCCGCTCCAGGAAGTAGGCGCGGTCACACACCGACAGTGCGACGTTGACCGACTGCTCGACGAGGATCAGCGCTACGCCGTCGTCGCGGAGTTCCCGCACGAATGCGAGCAGGTCAGTGACGATGCCTGGGGCCAGACCGAGGGTCAGTTCGTCGATGGCCAGCAGCTTGGGGCTGGCCAACCAGGCCCGACCGAGGGCGAGCATCTGCTGCTCGCCGCCGCTGAGCAGGCCGGCCTGACTGGTCCGACGCTGCCCTAACGCTGGGAACGCTTCAGTGATGCGTGCGGTCGCTCGGTCGACGTCCCGGCTGGGCAGGTGGTAGCCGGCGATCCGAAGGTTCTCTGCCACAGTCAGCGTGGGGAAAACGCCACGGCCTCCCGGTACCAGCAGGAGCCCTTGGCGGTTCATCCGCTCCGCTGGGGTGCCGGTGATGGCGGCGCCATCGAACCAGACCTCACCCCCGGTCGGCGCTGTAAGCCCCGTCACCGCCCTCAGCAGCGTGGACTTCCCGGCACCGTTGGTCCCCAGCAGGGCCACTGCCTCACCGGCCTCGACGTGGAAGTCCACCCCGAACAGCACCTGCAGCGGTCCGTAGGCGAGATCGAGGGACCTGGTCTCCAGCAGTGCCGTCGGATGCCGGCGGGTGAGGGCGGGTCCATCCGATGGCGCCTCCCCCGCGACGGCCTGGCCGTCGCGCAGATCCAGTTCCTGCAGCCGACACGCCCGGGCCGAAAGGCGCACCGCGCAAAGGATTCCGGCGACGGCACCCACCACGAGGACATACGCCGCGGCTGTCCCTGCGGTGATCGGGGCGTACGCCCAGGTCCGGGTGGAGGCGCCGTGCGCCAGGGTGGGCAGCAGCGGCGGCACGAAGCGCGCGATCAGCACACCGAGGACGAGGCCGACGAGCAGCGTCCTCAGGGTCGATCCGGGGGTGCGGGCACGGGCCCGCTCGACGCAGGCCAGACCGGCGATGGCCGCCCCGCAGAGCACCCCGGCGATGACCTGCATGCCGACCGCGATCCCCCGGTTGTCCACCACGGCGCTGCCAGCGGCGGCGGCGGCGGCGTAAAGGCCCAGGAGACCGTCGAAGCGCAACCGCTGCGGGCCGTCGGTTCCCAGCAGCCGCGGCAGGATCCGAGGTTCCGCAGCGATCCCGATGACCACCGCCAGCAGGCCGGTGGCGACGCCGACAGCAACGCTGGGATGCGAGGGCCACAGCCGGGCGTGGGCGGTGGCTACCAGCAGGAGGCAGACCCCCAGGAGCAGCCCCAGCGCCGACGAAGCGTCGGAACCGGTCGAGTCCTTGGGGCGGGCCATCAGCATCTCCTTGTGAGGCACGTCACTTTGTCGGAACCTGACGTCACTGTCAAGCTTCGAGTCACCGGAGGTGCGAGGGGTTGGAGATGGCGAGACGGCGCGTGGCAAGACCGCGCAGCGCGGTGGCCACGTCTGTTCCGCGGTCGTCGTAGACGCCGTCGCGGATCTGGGCTGCCAGCCTGGTGAGGAGCTCCCGGTCCTGCTCGGGGTCTGTCGAGGGGACCTCGCCGAGGAGGAGCGACAGTGCCCGCCTGTCCGGGTCGTGGTGGCTCGGATCTGCGCGTAGTTCCCGCTCGATCTGGAGCACCGCCGCCAGCGCCACCCGTGCATGGAAGGACGCGGCCCCGTCCAGACCAGGCACGGCCTCCGCCTGCAGCCAGGCGGCCACGGCGGCGAGCAGGTCAGCGGCGCTGGGCTGCGGTTGCATGCTCACAGCTCGCCCTCCAGCAGCGTCAGGATGTCGTACTCGGTTTCTGACAGCCGCCGCCCGATGCTCGCCAGCTCGAGGCTGCGGACCTGCCCACTGAGGTGCAGGGCCGCCTGGCTGCAGCAGATGACCCCCCACTTCAAGGTTCCGAACACCTCCCAGAAACGCAGAACCTCTTTGCTGCAGGAGATTCCGCCGGCCGCGTGGTAGGCGTCCAGGAGTGCCTGGCGGGTTCCGAACCCGCCGGCCGGTGCCTCGTCGTCGCCGAAGCGCCACGAACGCACGCACAGCCACCCGAGGTCCTCGCGGGGATCGCCCGGGTGGGCCAGTTCCCAGTCGAGCAGCGCGACTAGACCTCGCTCGTCGACCATGAGGTTGCCGTTGCGGACGTCGCCGTGGACCAGCCGTGCTGGCACGGGTTCGGGAAGGTTCCTGAGCAGCCAGCGGATCGCCAGCTCCAGGGCAGGGGAGGGTTCGCCGACGGCAGCCAGACTCGCGGCATAGCCGGCCACGAGGCCGGCGGCGTCCTGCACGGGTCCCAGGAAGGCGACCTCCCGGGCGGGCACGCTGTGGGTGGCGGCCATCGCGACCGCGAGCTCTCCGAGAACCCGGGGTCGGGCAGCGGCATAGCGTTGCTCGCGGAGAAGTCGGCGGGGGATGGTCTCTCCCTCGAGGAAGCCGCAGACCAGGTAGTCGGCCCCCAGCTCGTCGCCACTGCCGGTCGCTAGCACCTCAGGCACCGGAACGCCGGCGGCGCCCACCAGCTGCAGCAGCCGTGCTTCCCCGACCCGGCTGCTCTGCGGTCGACTGGGCCGGTCGCGACGCAGGATCACCTGCCGCCCGCTGCCGTTGCGGTGCACGGTGGCCTGCCAGGTCTCCATCGAGGCCCCACCGGAGAGCGGGCGGGCCGCGGTGACCGTGACGTCGTCCTGCCACGCCCGGGACAACACGGCTGCCAGCCCCTGCTGCACCCCCTCTGCCACCGAGCCGGCAGGCGCGGTCACGGCGTCCAGCCGCTACGCAGCGTGGTCTTGATGAGCTTGCCCGTGGCGGTGCGGGGGAGTGGTTCCCACTGCACGCGGATCCGGGAGGGAATCTTGAAACCGGCCAGTCGCTGCCTGAGCTGGTCCTGCACCTGCAGGGCGGCGGCGTCGTCCCAGCCGCAGCCGGGGCGAAGCCGCAGTACCGCCCCCACCTCCTCGCCCAGACGCGGGTGCTCGACGCCGACGAGGGCGGCTTCTACGACGTCGGGGTGGCGGGCGAGCTCCGCCTCCACCTCAGCGCAGTAGACGTTCTCGCCGCCCCGGATGATCACGTCCTTGGCCGGTCGCTGATATAGACACGGCCATCGGCGTCCACCCGACCGATGTCCCCGGTCAGGAGCCAGCCGTGCCGGAAGGCCGCCGATGTCTCCTCCGGCCGACCCCAGTAGCCGCGCACCACCACCGGGCCCCGGATCGCAAGCTCACCGGTCTCGCCGGCCGGCAGTTCCTTTCCCGCCGCGGTCGCGATGACGTGAATCACCGGACACGGGCGACCGACGCTGTCCGGGTGATCGAGATAGTCGGGGCCGATGTTGGTGGTGGCGTTGGCTGAGCTCTCGGTCAACCCGTAGCCCACCCCCACCGCGCAGTGGGGCAGGGCCAGCCGCAGCCGTCGGAGGAGCTCTGGCGCAGCCGGCGCTCCGCCGTAGCCGATGTAGGTGAGGCTTGACAGGTCGCGGCCACTGCTGGCCTCCAGGACCTCCAGCACGGTGGTAGGGACGCCGACGAGTCGGGTGATCCGCTCGCGCTCCACCAGATCCAGGGCCGTCCCGGGATCGAAGCGGCGCAGCAGGACCAGCCGCCAGCCCTGTGCCAGGGCGACCACCAGGGTCGCGTGACAGCCGGTGGCATGAAACAGCGGCACGGT
>JAABUX010004865.1_pt1 | contig 16803 bp, 20 predicted proteins | sample 5561851 | NCBI WGS metagenome assembly JAABUX01 (sample SAMN10711883, study PRJNA513361) | rock metagenome | isolation source: Antarctica rocks | place: Antarctica: Victoria Land, Richard Nunatak red sandstone | collected 2016-01-03 | reverse complement strand
ATAAACGGCCGGGCTCTACTCTAGCCCTATGGCGTCATCGTCCGTGCGCTGACATCGATGGGATGCATCGGGTTGGGTGGATCACGAGGTGGTGATGATGCGATCTACGACCTCATGATCACGGCGTCGTAGCGCTCGGTCAGCCACGCGCCGAGGGTGTCGAGGGTGTCGAGCACCACGCGCCTGTCGTCCGAGGGCAACCGCGCGAGGTCGCGCGCCAGGCCCATGGCCGCACCCTGTTCAGGGTAGTAGGAGGCGAAGATGTCCACCTGCCGGTCGAGGTCGCTCGTCCAGCCGTCGTAGCGCGGCATGACCAGCGTGAAGCCAGTGCGCACCATCTTGCGCATGATCCCGCGACAGATCAACCTAATCTCGGCCGGTTGCTCCGTCCGCATAAGTTTGTCTCGCGCCGCGACGAGGCGTGGACCGATGTTCCCGTTCGTGGCGCGCGCCACCTCAATCGACGGACGGTAGCGGGGTAGGCGCGTCGACAGGTCATCCCCATGGAGGCAGGCGCAGAGCGTCTTGACGAAGAAGCCCATGTCATAGTGCTCTCCTGGGCTGAGCAAGTTGGAGCAGCTATCGAGCCCGATGCCGACGCCAGTCACGACAGCATACTCAGCTTCCAATGTCGCGGCGATGCTAGCCACGACCTCGCGCCATGCCTCGTCTGGTTTGGCGCACAGGGCTACCAGGACATCGAGGTCCGATACGCCCACGATGGCGGCGCCCCTTACCACGCTCCCACAGAGATAAATGCTGTGCAGGACGGCGCCGAAGCGCTCGATGCACAGGGTTTGCAGGCGCGCGGTGATGGCGACGAACGGGGCCTGCAGGCGCGAGAGCGAGACCTCGGGCTCAATATATCCGTCGGCGTCAAGACCTCTGACCGTGGTCGGCGTATGCCGCGCCGCAGCCGCGGCTGCAGACCCGTCGTTCATCACAATGAGCTCTCTGAATCGGTTCTCTTCACTGTCCACATTCCTGGATTATACCCTGACCGTCTCACTGCACCCACGGTCTGTGACTTGTTGTTGGCGCTCCCAGTCACCTCACAGACCGTCTCACCCCACCGAGGACAGGTGGGCCAGGGTCTCGGTGAGGTCCGGCGGTAAGGGAGACGTAAACTCATGGCGCTGGCGCGTCGAGGGCAGGCGGATGGTCAACGCGTGGGCATGCAAGAACTGGCGGCCAAGACCGAGCGCCGCGGCCTCGGAGCCGTACTCGCGATCTCCGGCGATAGGTTGACCGAGCGCGGCGAGGTGCGCGCGGATTTGGTGCGTACGCCCCGTCTCCGGCCGCACGTCCAGCAAGGTGAACCCGTCGTAGCGTTGAACCGTACTGTAGCGAGTGCGCGCGGGCTGGCCGTCGGGCATAAAAACCACGCGCCGGCGGTCGTCGGGATCCCGTCCGAGCGGCAGGTCGATGTATCCAGCGGCGGGTTGAGGCCGGCCACGGACCAGGGTTAGGTAGCGTTTGACGGCGGTTCGGCGCTGCCACTGGTCCGACAGATAGCGCTGCGCCCGCGCGGTACGCGCGACGACCAGCAAGCCCGACGTGTCCTTGTCCAGCCTGTGCACGAGGTGAAGGCGCGGGCGATCCGCGTCCTCGCCGCCCCAGACAACAAGGTTGTCGGATGTCGCGCGACGGTCACGCTGGGCGAACACATGGCCGAGCAGGGCGTTGAGGAGAGTATCGTCGCGATGCCCCGTCCCGGGATGCACGACCAGTCCGGCCGGCTTGTCGACTACAAACAGGTCGGCGTCCTCGTACACGATGGTCAGCCGCACGCTCGACGGAGCTAGCGCGCGCACCTCCGCCACCTCGACGGTGAGCGTCTCGCCCGCGACGACGGGCCACCGTGCTCGTGGCCGCGCGTGATCCCCCTCGACCATGACGCGGCCCTGGTCGATCAACGCCTGCGCGCGCGGGTGGCCCAGTCCGGGCAGCAGCGTTGTCAGGGCGACATCGAGGCGCGCGCCGTCGAGAGAAGGAGGTACCGTCAATGTATGGGTGGACATAGCAGAGCTTGCTTCTATCCCTCCTCACCGCGTCACCGGCGGCGTACTCCGTGTTGGCCTATCGTAGCATGCCCGCGCCCACCGTCAAACTCCACCGGCTTCCCTCCTCTCGACCCGCGGCCTATGACTTGTACAGCGCCCTACTGGGAGCGCGGGCGGCCCGCCCGCCTGGGACCGCGTCCATGACGATGGAGGCGCCGAGCCGCGCGGTTGCGACGGAAGTGGGCGGGCCGCCCGCGCGCCCAATAGCTCCTACGTGGTCCACGCATCGGCAACAATTCACGGACCCTTCCTCACGGCCCGCGGCCGGCGACATCCACCCGCGCCGAGTGCGATACTGGCAGTACGTATGACTATCGCGGCGAGTGGATGCGCGTGCGCGACGCGGCAGAGAACGGACGGCAGCGGCAGAGAACGGACGGCAAAGGACAGGAGGCGGAGGACACAGGGCAAGGACGATGAGCGAGTACCAATATTACGAGTTTCAGGCGGTCGACCGCCCGCTCAACGCGCGCGAGATGGACGAGTTACGGGCACTCTCGACCCGCGCCGCGATCACGTCGACCCGACTTGTCAACACCTACAACTATGGCAATTTTCGCGGCAACCCGGCGGCCCTGATGGAGACCTATTTCGACGCCTTCGTGTACCTCGCTAATCTGGGGCACACGCGAGTTTATGCTGCGCCTGCCGCGGCGTCTGCTGGACCTCGACACGGCGAACCTCTACTGTTACTGTATGGGTGAGCTCGCCCGGGCGCGCGCTGCAGGCGACCACCTGATCGTGGAGCTGCGCTCCGAAGACGAGCCCGAGGATGACGAGGACGGCGACGATTGGATGCCATCGCTGCTGCCCCTGCGCGCCGAGCTCGCGGCTGGAGACGTGCGCGCCCTGTACCTGGGGTGGCTCGTGTGCGCACAGGACGGGCTGCTGGACGACGAGGAGCCGGAGCCGCTCCCACCGCCCGGACTCTCCGAGCTATCCGCCTCGCTGCAGGCCCTCGCCGATTTCCTGCGCCTCGGCGACGATCTCATTGCCGTCGCGGCAGAGGGCAGCGCGCCCCTCAAGGAGAGCGTTGCATCACGGGACGCCCTCGGGCGGTGGATTGCGGGCCTGGCCCCGGCCGAGAAGGACGCGCTATTGCTGCGCCTGGTGGAGCATGGCGACCCTTATATGCGCGCGGAGCTGCGGCAACGCTTCCGGCGGGAGACGACAACCATGCGCGACCGAGAGAGCGCCGTGCGAAGGCAACGCGCCCACGGTCCGGCGCGCCGCGCGGGAACGCGAGCGCCAGGAGCGCGAACAGGCGGCCGCGCGGGCACGCTACCTCGACAGCCTCGCCGGGCGCGAGGAGGAGACGTGGCGGCACGTCGATGCGCTGATCGCGACCAAACGCCCGGCGGAGTACGATCAGGCCGTCGGGCTGCTGACCGACCTGCGCGACCTCTATGCCCGGACGGAGCGCACGCCGGAGTTCGAGGCGCGCCGGGATCGCCTGCACGACGAGCATGCCCGCAAGCCAAGCCTGCTGCAGCGATTTGATCGCGCCGGGCTGTGAACCTACGTGGGTGCTGGTACGTTCCTGGGAGCGCCGGCTTCCAGCCGGCAAACGACGCGCCGGCTGGAAGCCGGCGCTCCCAGGAGAGACTCCTATGTCTCTTTGCCGCAAAAACGCGCCAACGCATACTTGAGTGCAAGATCAGGGGGCCTACGTTGCAACGCGTCCACACCCGACCGCAGTCGGCGCGGCGGTTTGCCATGCGACCACAGTCGCAAGCCCGTCGACGACCCTCGCTATCAGGACAAGCTGCTCGTCACGTTCGTCCGATAATACGCGCACAGATCCGTCAAGACGCACGTGTCGCAGCGAGGACGCCCCCCAATACAGACGCGCTGCCCGTGCAGCAGCAGGCTGTTGTGGTAGTCGTAGACGATGCGCGCGTCGGGCGGGAGGAGCGCCTGCAGCAGGCCGTGCGCGGCCTCCTCGGTGACGCGCGGCGCGATCAGGCCGAGGCGGATGCTGACACGGTGCACGTGCACGTCGACCGGGAGGACCGGCTTGCGGCACGCGAAAAGCATGGTGCAGGCGGCGGTCTTCGGTCCGACGCCGGTGAGGCCCAGCAGCCAGACGAGGGCCTCGTCCGTCGGCAGGTCGCAGAGGAAATCGAGGCTGAGCGCGCCGCGCTCGGCCGTCACCTGCCGCGCGATCTGCTGCAAGCGCGGCGCCTTGAGCTCCGGCCAGTTGACGTTCGCGATGGCCTCCTGCACCGCGGCGAGGGGCGCGTCGCGCATGGCCTCCCAGGAAGGGAAGCGCCGCTTGAGGGCGGCGTAAGCGGCGCCCGTCTGCGCATCGCGCGTCCGTTGCGACAGGATGGTCCCGATCAGCACCCCGAGCGGACCTTCCGTGGACCAAGCGGGCTCACCGTATAGCGCAACCAGCCGGCGCGTCACCTCCAGGGCCGTCGCGGCGAGCGCCACCCGGTCGGTGGATGGATAGCCGTCGTCCGCCTGGCGCGTGCGCCGTACCCTTGTCGTCATCCGCTACCGCCCTCCCTGCCGTCGTTTCGCTATGCGCAGCGCATTCTTCGTGCCAGGGAGAGCGTGCCAGCGTGCCAGGGTCTGCAAACGATCGTCCTGGGAGCGCGGGCGCTCGCTGCGCTGCTCGCCCGTCCCGGTGTACGACGGCGGTGATCCCTTGCAGGTCCTGGAGATGGATGGGAGAGATAAAGGTCGATGACACCGCGCATCCTGGTCGCCTGTATCGGCAACATCTTCCTCGGCGACGATGGCTTCGGCGTGGAGGTGGCGCGACGGCTGGTGGCGCGCCCGCTCCCTGCCGGGGTGCGGGTGGTGGACTTCGGCATCCGCGGCATGGACCTGGTCTATGCGTTGATCGAGGATTACGACGCGCTCGTCTTCGTGGACGCCGCCCCGCGCGGGGAGCCGCCCGGAACGCTCTACCTGATCGAACCGCACATCGAGCAGGACGGGGAGGTGACGCTCGCCACGCATGGGATGGACCCGGTGAAGGTCCTCAAGCTCGCCTGGGCGCTGGGCGCCAAACCGATCCGCACCTACCTGGTGGCCTGCGAACCCGCCGTGCTGGGCAGCGAGGACGATGAGGATGTGCTGGTCGAGTTGAGCGCGCCGGTGCGGGCGGCGGTCGACGAGGCCGTCCGGATGGTGGAGTCACTGCCGGAAGACATCGGCAACGCCGCACAGATCGGCGTGACAGACATTATAGGAGGGAAGGTACGATGAAAGCACTCGGGTTGGGATTTGTTGTGCGGGCCATGTAGGGCCGAGGCCGGCCACGGACCACACGTCGACAACGACAATAGGACGGGGAGAATAGACGATGGCAGGACAGCAAACACCGCCTGAGCCCACGCACGTGCCGGCCACGACGAAAGGCGAGGAACTCGGCGGGCGAGAGGGTCAGGAGGACCGCCCGGGGACCGGTACCAATGAGGCGAGCCGCGCCACCGGCGTGTCGACACCCAGCGACTTCACGAGCGTCAGCCCTGACACCAAAGGGCCGATAGACCCGGATAGCCCAACCTTGACGACACCCTGATAGGACGTGGGAGTGCGGGCATCTCTGCTCACGCTCCCACGGCGGCAACGGCACACGCGACGATTGACGCGCTACCGGGGCAGCGCAAGAGCCTGCGCATATTCGAGGTGAGCTGCCGCACGGGCGCCGGGCTCGACGCCTGGTGTGAGTGGCTCGCCGCCTTCGCCAGCGCGGCGCCGGTCAGTGGTGTGTCAGGCAGGTTGTGACACGTTGGCGCCCGGTGGAGACGCGCCGACGTGGCCATTGTCGTCCTGTGCCGTCTTGACGGACGACTCCAGAGCGTCGGTCATATAGTCCGGGACCGACGGAGAAAGGTGAGGATGCTATGACGCAGGCTCCGGCACGGGAGCGGCGCGCGGTGGCCGTGCGGGGCATCGTGCAGGGCGTGGGGTTCCGGCCCTTCATCTATGCGCTGGCGCTCCGGCATGGACTGGCCGGCTCCGTGTGCAATGACGCCGAGGGAGTGCGGATCGACGTGGAGGGCGCGCCTGACGCGCTGGATGTCTTCCTGCAGAGGATCAAGGCGGAGGCGCCGCCGCTCGCCGTGGTTGAGGCGGTGTCGTGGCAGCCGCTGGCGGCGCGCGGAGAGCACGGCTTCCGCATCGAGGAGAGCAGGGCGGGCGCCCAGCGCCGCGCTCTGATCTCGCCGGACGTCGCCACCTGCACGGACTGCCTGGTCGAGCTCTTCGATCCGCTCGATCGGCGTTATCGCTATCCATTTATCAACTGCACCAACTGCGGGCCGCGCTTCACGATCACGCGCGCGGTACCCTACGACCGCGCCATGACCACCATGGCCGGCTTCCCGATGTGCAACAATTGCCAGCGGGAGTACGACGACCCCGGCAACCGCCGGTTCCACGCCCAGCCCAACGCCTGCCCAATCTGCGGACCGCGAGTCCAACTCCTGGATGGGACGGGCCGCGCGCTTGACACCGGGCACGAGGATGGGACCGAGGACCCCATTGCGCGGACCGCGCGGCTGCTGCGCGACGGGGCCGTCGTGGCCGTCAAGGGCCTGGGTGGCTATCACCTGGCCTGCGACCCCTTCAACACAGCAGCGGTCCGCGCGTTGCGCGGCCGCAAGGTGCGCCAGGATAAGCCCTTTGCGCTGATGGCCGCCGACCTGGCGCAGGTCCGACTCCTGTGCCGCGTGGAGCCGCGAGAAGAGGCGCTGCTGGCCGCCCCCTGGCGACCTATCCTGCTCCTGACGCGCCACGACGATGTTGAGCGATCGGGAGAGAACGGGAGCGCGGGCAGGGCGGTGGCGGAGGACGTGGCGCCGCGCCAGCGCACGCTCGGCGTGATGCTGGCCTATACGCCCCTGCACCACCTGTTGCTGCGCGAGGCCGGCGGTCCCCTCGTCATGACCAGCGGCAATCGCTCCGACGAGCCCATCGCCTATCGCGACGAGGACGCCCTGGAGCAGTTGGGTGGCATCGCGGACTACGTCCTGGCGCACGACCGTCCCATCCATATGCGCTGCGACGACAGCGTGGCGCGGGTCGTCAGTGGCGAGATCTCGCTCACCCGCCGCTCCCGCGGCTATGCGCCCGCTCCATTGGGTCTGGCCGAGCGCGTCGGGCAACCGGTGCTGGCCTGCGGGGGCGCGCTCAAGAACACCTTTTGCCTGGCCAGGGAACGCCACGCCTTCCTCAGTCACCACATCGGCGACCTGGAGAACTACGCCACGTTGCGCTCCTATAAAGAAGGAGTGGAGCACTACTGCCGCCTCTTCGACGTGCGGCCGGAGTTGGTGGCCCACGACCTCCATCCCGACTACCTCAGCACCGCGTACGCCCACGAGTTAGAGGAGAATGGTCTGCCGGCGGTGGGCGTGCAGCACCACCACGCGCACATCGCCAGCTGCCTGGCCGACAACGAGCGGCCGGCCACGGAACAGGTCATCGGGGTGGCGCTGGACGGGACCGGCTACGGGACCGACGGGGCCATCTGGGGCGGGGAGTTTCTGGAGGGCAGCATCGCGCGGGGCTTCGTCCGGCGGGGCCACCTGGAGTATGCGCCCCTGCCCGGCGGCGAGGCCGCCATTCGGCAGCCCTGGCGCATGGCGCTGGCGCGTCTGATCGCCCTGTACGGCGAGGACGAAACGGTGCGCTTGCCGTTGCCCATGGTGCGGGAGGCGGGAGAGCGCAACGTGCGCCTGGTGGCCCGGCTGCTGGAGCACAGGCTCAACACGCCGCCCACCTCCAGCGCCGGCCGCCTCTTCGACGCCGTGGCCGCGCTGCTGGGTGTCCCTGGCAGCCGCCAGACCACGTACGAGGGGCAGGCTGCCGTGGAACTGGAGCTGGCCGCGGCCACCCCGACGCGACAATCCTACCCATTCCAGCTACGGTCGCACGCTCAAGTGGACGCCCGTGACCCTGGGGAGGAAGAGAAGCCGTGGGTAGCGGAGACCGGGAACATTATCGTCGCGGTCGTCGACGACATCCTGGCCGGGCGGCCAGTGGGAGAGATAGCCGCCTGTTTCCACCGCGCGATGGCGGACCTCGTCGTCGCGGGCTGCGTGCGCGTGCGCGAGGAAACGGGCACGGGCGCGGTGACGCTCTCGGGGGGCACGTTCCAGAACGTCCTCCTGTTGCAGCTCGCCATGGCGTCCCTGGCGGACCGTGGCTTCGTGGTCTACCGGCACCGCCGCGTGCCGGCCAACGATGGCGGCCTGGCGCTTGGCCAGGCGGTGCTGGCAGAATGGCAAGCGGTTAGTACTACAACGTTAGGACCAGCCTGCGACTAAAGTCGCATGGCACAGAACGACGACTAAAGTCGTTGGGGTGACGCGTATTGAGACACTTTAGTGTCCGTGGTTTGCCATACGACTGAAGTCGCAGGCCACTCGTAAAGGAGAAGGTTATGTGCCTGGCGATACCGGGTCAAATCGTGGAGATCGTGGACGAGGATCTACAGTTGGCCAAGGTGAATGTGAGCGGAGTGCGCCGGAACGTCAATATCGGCCTGGTCCACCACGATGAGGAGACCGTCGCGATCGGAGATTGGGTGCTGATCCACGTGGGATTCGCGATGTCCAAGATCGACGAGGCCGAGGCGCAGCTCACGTTGCGGGCGTTGAGGGAGATAGGCGAGGCCTACGAGCAGGAGATGGTGGAGTTGCACGCCTCGCGGATTGAGTGATGATACATGATGAGCGATGAGAACGTCATGGCGCGCAGCGCGCCCGCGCTTCCGGACGACGTGTGGGGCACGGCCTGCACCCTGGACCACGACGGCTGCGTCGTCTGCGCCGACGCGGGTATCCCCGTGCGGGTGCTCGCGGTCGACGGGGATGACGCGCTCTGCCAGGACAGCGCCGGCAACACGGCGACGATCGCGGTGGAGTTGGTGGCCCCGGTGCGTGACGGCGACATGCTGCTGACGCACGGCGGCGGCGCCATCGGTCGGATAGAGGGATAGAGCAAGGGGTAGAGCGGCCACGGGGTGGGCGCGGAGAGGAAGGCGTCGATGAAGTATGTGGATGAGTTTCGCGATGCCGGGATTGCGCGGGCGATCGCGGCGGAAATCGCCACGCTCGCGGACCCAGGGCGGCACTACAAGATTATGGAGGTATGCGGCGGGCATACCCACACCATCTATCGCCACGGCATCAAGGACCTGCTGCCCCCGCAGGTCGAATTGGTGCATGGGCCAGGCTGCCCGGTCTGCGTGCTGCCCATGGGCCGGGTCGACGACGGCATCGCCATTGCCGAGCGGCCGGAGGTGATTTTCACCTGCTTCGGGGACATGATGCGCGTGCCGGGCTCCAAAGGGACCCTGCTGGAGATGAAGGCCCAGGGCGCCGACGTGCGCATGGTCTACTCTCCGCTCGACGCGCTGCGCCTAGCGCGCGAGAACCCCGACCGCGAAGTGGTGTTCTACGCCATCGGGTTCGAGACGACCGCTCCGTCCACGGCGCTGACGTTGCAGCGGGCCAAACGGGAAGGCGTCAAGAATTTCTTCGTCTTCTGCAACCACGTCACCATCGTGCCGCCGATCCGGGCGCTGCTGGACTCGCCGGACCTGCGCCTCGACGCCTTTATCGGGCCGGGCCACGTCTCCACGGTGGTGGGCTGCCGACCCTACGAGTTCATGCCCCGCGACTACGGCAAGCCCTGCGTGGTGGCGGGCTTCGAGCCGCTGGACCTCATCCAGTCCATCCTGATGCTGATGCAACAGCTGGCCGAGGGCCGCTGCGAGGTCGAGAACCAGTACAGCAGGATCGTGCCCTGGGAGGGCAACCTCCAGGCGCTCAAGAGCATGGCCGAGGTCTTCGCGCTGCGCCCGTACTTCGAGTGGCGTGGCCTGGGCTTCATCGCTCAGTCGGCGCTTAGGCTCGCGTCGGCGTACGCCGACTTCGACGCCGAGCTGCGCTACGCCTCGCCCGGCGTGCGGGTGGCCGATCCCAAGGCCTGCCAATGCGGCGAGGTGCTCAAGGGCGTGCTCAAGCCCTGGGAGTGCAAGGTCTTCGGCACGGCCTGCACGCCAGAGCATCCCCTGGGCGCGCTGATGGTCTCGTCCGAGGGCGCCTGCGCCGCCTACTTCACCTTCGGGCGCCGGGCGGCGGAGAAAGAGAAGGTAGGGATAGAGGCAGAGAAGGTAGGGGCGGAGGCATGAACGAACAGCGCGAGCGGCAGGTCCTGGAGCACCTCGAGCAGGGCCGTCGCCGGCCGCCGACATTCACGGCGCCGCGCATCGACATGAGCCACGGCGCCGGGGGCAAAGCAACCCACAAGTTGATCGAGGGCCTGCTGCTGCCGGCCCTGACCAACCTGGCGCTGGCGCCGCTGGCCGACGCGGCGCTGCTGCTCCACGGCGACATGCGGCTGGCGCTGACCACCGACGCCTTCGTGGTGAGCCCTCTGGTCTTCCCCGGCGGCTCCATCGGCGAGTTGGCGGTCAACGGGACGGTCAACGATCTGGCCATGGCGGGGGCAACCCCGCTGGGGCTGTCCGTCGCCCTGATCATCGAAGAGGGGCTGGACACGGCAACGCTGCGGCATGAGGTGGAGGCGATGGGCGCGGCGGCCGCGCGCGCCAGCGTCTCTATCGTGACCGGGGATACCAAGGTAGTCGAGCGCGGCAAGGGCGATGGACTGTACATTATCACCACGGGGATCGGCGTCGCGGACCCCACGCTGGCCCTGTCCGCTACCTCCGCGCGGCCGGGCGACCAAATCCTCTGCTCCGGGACGCTAGGCGACCACGGGACGGCCATCATGATCGCGCGCGGCAACCTCGACCTGGAGGCGGACGTGCTCTCGGACACGCGCCCCCTGACCCCGCTGATGACCGCGCTGCGTGACGCCGCGGGCCCCGGGCTGCGCTTCATGCGCGATCCCACGCGCGGCGGGGCGGGCACGGTCCTGAACGAGTTGGCGCGCGACTGCGGCCACGGCGTGGTCATCTGGGAGGAGCGGCTGCCGATTCGGGCCGTCGTGCATGGAGCCTGCGAGATCCTGGGCCTCGACCCGCTCTACGTGGCCAACGAGGGCAAGCTGCTCGCCGTGGTGGCGCCGGAGTTGGCGCAGGCCGCGCTGGCGGCGTTGCGGGTCACGGAGGGCGGCGAGGACGCGGCGATCATCGGAGAGATCCAGGCGGAGCCGGCGCGCATGGTCCTGATGCACACCCAATTCGGCGGCACGCGCATGGTCGATATGCTAGTGGGCGACCCACTGCCGCGCATCTGTTAGGGCAGCCGGCAACCTGCGCTTGAAAGCGCATGGCAGGGCACGGACCCTGAAGGGTCAGCGCGTGATTGGCCCCAGGCAGACCTTTTAAGGTCCGTGCCCTGCCATAGTCCTTTAGGGCCGAGCGGCTTTGGCGGTTCGGTTGGAACAAAAGGAATAGGGATGCCAGTAGACACCGATACGCTCGTCGAGCGCGCGAGGGCCGCGCTGCTGCGGCGCAACGCCGTTTTTGAGGCGTTCTTTGCGGCGGAGGCGCCCCGCCTGGCCACGGCCTGCCACGAGATGTCGCGCCGCTTTATGGCGGGCGGGCGGCTGCTGGCCTTTGGATACGGCGCCGCGGCCACCGACGCCCAGCACGTCTCGGTCGAGTTCGTCCATCCGGTCATCGTGGGCAAGCGCGCCCTGCCTGCGCTGGACGTCGGCCCGGACGCCGCGGCTCACTTGCCCGTCATCGCGCGCCCGGACGATATGGCGCTGGGCTTCTGCTTCCCGACCGCGCAGTCGCCGGACGCCAGGGCCGCCGAGGCGGCGGAGGTAGGGCGCGCGCTGCGGGCGGCCCGCGAGCGCGGCGCGCTGACCTTTGCCCTGGCGGGACCGGAGGGCGACTACCCCTTCGCTCCGCCCGACGAGGACCCCCTGGTGTGCCAGGAGGTCTTCGAGGTGCTCTACCACCTGCTCTGGGAGACCGTCCACGTCTACTTCGAGCACCGCGAGCAGGGGCATGACGTGGGCGCGTCCTCCTTCCTGTACCCGTTCCTGGGCCGCCAGGAGCAAGAACTCGGGACGGTGATGGACGAGGTGCGGAGGTCGATGCTGCAGAAAATGGAGGAGGTGAACCGCCTGCGCGCGGCGGTCGCCGCGGACGAGGCGGGCGCCATCGCGCGCATCGCCGTGGACATCGCGGCGCGGGTGGCGCGGGGCGGACAGATTATCGCCTTCGGCAACGGCGGCTCGGCCACCGATGCGAACGACCTGGTCGCGGACTGCGTGGCGCCCCCGCCAGGGTGCGCGCCCATCCCGGCGGTGTCCCTGGCGGCGGAACCGGCCAACATCACAGCCGTTGCCAACGACATCGGCGTCGAGGCCATCTTTAGCCGCCAGTTGATTGCCCACGCCGGACCCACGGACATCGCGGTGTCCTTCTCCACCAGCGGCAACTCGACCAACATCCTGGCCGCGTTGGCGGAGGCGCGCAAGCGGGGGCTACTGACCGTGGCGTTCGTGGGCTACGACGGCGGCCGGATCATGTCCGAGCGCCTGGCCGACCACGCGGTCGTGGTGCGCTCGGACTATATTCCGCGCATCCAGGAAGCGCAGGCCTCCGCCTATCACGTGTTGCGACGTTTGATCGGAGAACTGTAGGAGCGCGGCGCCGACACGAGGTGGACGTGGCCATCGCCACCTCGATGGCCAGGATATAAGGTATCGGGCAATGATGCTCGTGGTCAACTGACCAAAGGAGGTAGGTGATGACAACCGTCGAACAACTGCTGGACGCCAAGGGACGCGACATCTGGTCCGTGACGCCGGACACCACGGTGTACGACGCTATCCGGTTGATGGCCGTCAAAGAGGCGGGGGCCGTGCTGGTCGTTGAGGCCGACAAACTGGTGGGCATCCTCTCGGAGCGCGACTACGCGCGCAAGGTCATCCTGCAGGGACGGTCGTCCAGGGACACGACCGTCAGAGACATCATGACTGCCAACGTCTTCCACGTCGATCCGGGGCGGACGATCGAGGATTGCATGGCGCTGATGACGGACAAGCGGGTGCGCCATCTCCCCGTCCTCAAGGATGGCCGGCTGGTGGGCATCGTGTCGATCGGAGATGTCGTCAAAGCGCACATCTCCGATCAGGCGGTCCACATCCAGCAACTACAGGACTACATCAACGCCGGCTAGGCGCTGGTTAGACAGCGCAGCCCCGGCCCATCCATCCGATCTGGACCGGCTTGCCCTCTTCCACGATCACAGGCACCGTGCGCGCGCCGTCGGTCAGCGCCAGCATGCGCGCACGGGCCGCGGCGTCCCGCTCCACATCGTACTCCACGAACGCGACCCCCCGCCACTCCAGGTCCTCCCGCGCGGCGGCGCTGTGCTCACAACCCGAGGTCATGTATAGCTCGACAGGCCTGCTCATCCCCTCATCTCCCTCGCTGCTCGAGACCAACTGACAGGGCGATTGTAACATGGATGCTCCTGCCGGTAGCGCGAATCGGCGTACCCTATGTCATGATATGTCATGATATGCTGCCGACAGCATGCCGGCTGGAAGCCGGCGCTCCCAGGAGGCGCGACAAAGTGGCGCGTACCCCAGTCGTTCGGTCGTTCCGTCCGGTGGACACGGCCCGATGTGTTGTGCTATCATGGCACTGACGCGACCGCGCCGACGTGACCCCCGGTCTCGAGTGTGACCATCCGTTCGCGGGTGCGGTAGTTGACTGGAAGAGGATAGACGCATCACCGTACGAACCGGCGAGCCGCGAGCGGACCATCCACTGGTTCCTGCCCCCACCCCGACGCCGCTGCTGCGAGGCCAATCGCACGCCGTCGCGGCCGTCGCGGCCGTGGGCGCGCTGGCGCTGCTGATCCGTTTGACGGACGGCGTCTCGTTCGAGCGCGCGTCCCTGCTGCTCTACGGCGTCAGTTCCGTGGCGCTCTTCACCGTCAGCGCGCTCTACCACCTGGGCGCCTGGCCGGCCCGCGGGCGCGCGGCGCTGCGCCGGCTCGACCATGCCATGATCTGCGTGATGATCGCGGCCGGCGCCACCCCACTGGCCGTCATCCTGCTCGCGGGATGGTGGCGCGCCGGCCTGTTGGCCGGCATGTGGGGAATGACGCTCGGCGGCGTCGCATTGCTGGTCGCCAGGCCGCCGTCCCGCCGCATGCGCATCGCCCTCTATGGCGCGCTCTCCGTGCTGGCGCTGCTGGCCACGCCCATGATCGTGGTGCGGCTGGGCCTCGCGGGCGCGGGCCTGCCTGCCCTCGCCGCCGCCCTCTGCATAGCAGGAGCGATAGTGTATACCCTGCGGCGGCCCACGCTCTGGCCGCGGGTCTTCGGGTATCATGAGCTGTTCCACCTGGCCGTCATCGCGGCGCACGTCGTCTTCTTCATCTTCATCGTGCGGGACGTGGCGCCGCTCATTCCGGGTCTTGAAAGCCCACTATAAACGACTCGCGCATTCGCGCGCACATGTCCATGAGAGTCGGGCAACGATTGCGTCGTAGGATGTCGTGGGCAAGGAGCATCAGATCTTACGCGCTGGCGCGAAGGTTCCCGCCGCGATGGCCTGACGCACGTCGCCGACGAGGCCAAGGCGGGTCGCGTCGTAGCCGTCGTGCGTGGGATCGTACAGGGCGTAGCCCAGCCCGCCCTGCTTGGCCGCGTACATGGCTACATCGGCATGGCGCAGCAACACGGCGTCACGACGCTCGCCGGCGCGGCGAGATAACGACAGCCGACGAGTGGTTAGGACGACACCAACCGGGGCATCGTACGCGATGCCCCGGTTGGTGTCGTCCTACTAATACTACAACGTTAGGTTTTGTGGGGAGTTGACGTAGAGTGAGGGGAGGAGGAGCGATGATGATTGCCGCGGACGCACCCTTGGTCGCGCCGCCTTCGGCGCAACCGCCGCCCCTCAACCTGGCGCCCCGCGACGTGGAGCGCCTCGCCGCCGACCTGGTGGCCTACCACGCGCGCTTCGCCCCGTTCTTTCAGCGCCCCGAGCAGCGGCGCGCGGCGCTGGTGTACTTGCAAGGCCAGGTGCTTGACCTGGAGCGCACGACGATCGAGCCTTTGGCTCATGCGGTCGAGGGCGGCAACGGGCAGGCGTTGCAGCAGTTCATCGGACAGAGCCCCTGGGACGCGGAGGCCCTGCTCCAGGCGCACCAGGCCTACGTGGGCGAGACGCTGGGCGATGCGGAAGAGGGGGCCTACATCCTCGCTGGCGGCGACGTCCCCAAGCAAGGGACGGCATCGGTGGGCGTGGCGCGGCAGTGGTGCGGGCCGCTGGGCAAGCGCGCCACTTGCCAATCCAGCGTGGTGGTGTGCTACGCCAGCCCGCGCGGGTACACGCTGGTGGACCGCCGACTGTACCTGCCCGCGCCGTGGTTCACCCCGGCCGATGCGGGCCGCCGCGCGCGGTGCGGCGTGCCCCCCGACGTGACATTTCGCACGCACCCAGAGTTGGCGGGAGACATGGTGGCGGGGCTGCGGGCGCGGGGGACGCTGCCGGCCCAGTGGGTCCTGGGCGACGAGGGCTGCGGGCGGGACACGGCGCTGCTCGACCGTCTGGCGGGAGAGGGCTTGTGGTCTGTGGCTGAGGTCCCGCACCCCACGCGGGTCTGGCGGGAGCGCCCGGAAACCGGCGTGCCGGCGGGGACGGGGCAGGGGCGGCCACGCACACGGGTGCGGGTGGACGCGGCCGCGCCCGCGCCGGTCGAACTGGGCGCGCTGGCCGCGTCCCTGCCGCCGACGGCCTGGCGGCGCCGTCTCCTGCGCGAGGGGGCCACGGGGCCGTTGGTGGCCGAGGTGGCCTGCCTGCGCGCGGTGGCCGTGCGCGACCGCCTGCCCGGCCCCGCCGTGTGGGTCGTGCTGCGCCGTGGCCGTGGCCCCGACGCGGACCTCAAGGCCTTCCTCTCCAACCCTCCCGCTGACCGCGCGGACGAGACCTTGGCCCCGCGCAGCGCGGCGCGCTGGCCGGTGGAGCGCGGCATTGAGGAGGCGAAGGGCGAGGGCGGCTTGGACCACGACGAGGTGCGCGGCTGGGTCCGCTGGGTCCGCTGGGTCCGCTGGGTCCGCTGGCACCATCACGTCACCCTGAGCTTTCTGGCGCATCACTTCTTGGTCCAGGCCCGCCTGCGCCTCGGGGGGAAAAACCCAGCCCTGACCGTGCCCAGGTGCGGATGCTGCTGCAGGTCGTGCTGCCCCAGCCCACCTTGACCGCGCGGCGGGCGCTCGCCCTGCTGCACGCCATCCAGCGTCAGAACCACAACGCGCACCGCTCTCATCGCAAGCGTACCCTCCGGCGTCTCCTCAACTCGTCCTGATAACCTAACGTTGTAGTACTAGGTTAGAGGCGGGGGCTTTAGCCGTTGAGGAGGCGCACGTCCGAGGCCCGCTTGCCCTTGCCGCGCGGATCGTCCTCGGCCGTGAAGCTGACGCGGTCGCCCTGGTGCAACTCGTCGATGGTCACGCCGACCAGGGCGGAGCTGTGGAAAAAGATGTCATTGTTTTCGTTCTCCGGCCGGATGAAACCGAAGCCGCGATCGGTAATGGTGCGGATGGTGCCTTCTGCCATAGTTATTCTCCGATACGGCGCGTGAGACATACAAAACCCGGCATGGTGAGAACACGCCGGGCCTCGCGGTAAGCGGACGAGGACACAGCGCCCCCGATACCGCGACCGTACCTCAGCACCGATGACTGCACTATACCACGGGCGGCCAGTCTGCCGTCCAGCCACATACCACGAGCGGCCAACCTGCCGTCCAGCCACTCCACCTAG
>JAABUX010004864.1_pt1 | contig 16807 bp, 14 predicted proteins | sample 5561851 | NCBI WGS metagenome assembly JAABUX01 (sample SAMN10711883, study PRJNA513361) | rock metagenome | isolation source: Antarctica rocks | place: Antarctica: Victoria Land, Richard Nunatak red sandstone | collected 2016-01-03 | reverse complement strand
GAGACATGGCTTCCCTCCTCTACTCCTGGTCGATTTAGCACCTTCCAGCGTAGCAGGGTAGCCGGTCTCATCGCTCTCGTGTCACCCCTCATCAGTGTGGCTTTGTGGCTAACCTACCCTCAAAAGGAGAAGGGGAGGGGGATTGAGGTGCCGGCCCTGGCAGACCTGCTGACGGAGCGCCTGAGCGCGCTGGTGGCGGCCGAGGTGACGCTGACGCCGGCGGCGGTGCGCGCCGTGGTGGAGACGCTGGGCGGGGGCAGCGGCCGCCACGAGATCGCCGCGGGCAATCGGCTGCTCGCCGCACAGGTGGGCGTGAACGTGCGCACGGTGCAGCGGTGGCAAAAAGAGCCGGGAGCAGGCGAGGCGCGCGACGTGACGCGGACGCGCACGGAGGGGGTGACGGCGGCGGTGCAAGGGATCGCCAACGTGCAGCGGCGGACGGCCAACGTGCAGCGGCTGCGCGACGAGGGGCTGAATGTGGACTACGCCGAGGGGCCGGTGCGCGTGTCCAACGACAAGGTGGCGCGGGTGCGGCGGATCAGCCAGACGGCCGAGGGCGACAAGGTTCACCTCGACGGGGCGGCGATGGGGGCCGTGCTCGATGCCTGGCACGACGGCGCGACGGCCGTGGCGCGGGCGGAGGCGGCCGACGTGTTCGGGAGCGCGGTGCTCGATCAGTACGGGATCGCGGCGAGTGCGGAGTTCACCGACATGCGCGCCCTCGACATTAGCTATTAGGTGAGGAGGGTGGTGATGGAGGCGGTCGGGTACGCGTGATGAGAGAGATAGGGGATGGATATGGACGCCGAGGTGATCGACGCGGCGTGGATAGGCGCTTGGGTACGGGTGGTCACGCCGTCCCCGAAGGGGTAGACCATGATGGTCTACCCCTTCGGGAGAGGTGTGCGACGCTGGGGGTGTGGCAATTGACACTGAACCTCGAACAGTCGCGACATCAACCATCGAACAACGACATCAATCTTCGAACACGTCCCTCAAAAGCGCCCTTCCCTACAGGAGGCTAACCGAGCGGACGGCGATGTGAAGAGGAGAGACAAAATGGTAGCCCAAAGTCGGCGAGATCTGGCGGCCTGTTCGAAGATTGGTGTAGAGCATTGTCAACACCAATCTTCGAACAGGCCATGATCGCATCTACGACACGTATCTGGGTTATTGGTTCGAAGATTCATGTCGAGAGCTTTGCCACCAATCTTCGAACAAGAAGCGCCGTCACGCTCAGGTCTGTTCGAAGATTGGTGTTAACTACCAGGGTGCAACGGAGGGTATGTATGAGTGAACAGGGGCAGGATAAGGCGACGGCGCTCGTGCCGGTCGCCCAGCGTCGGGTCGAGTTGCTGGACGGGGACGAGGTGCTGGCCGTGCGGGCGGAGGACGGATCTATCTATCTCCCCCTGCGGCCTATCTGTGCGAGCCTGGGGCTGTCCTATCAGCCGCAGCGCCGCCGCATCCAGCGCGACCCGGCGCTCGAAGAGGGGATGCGTGAGATCCGGTTACAGACGGGAGGCGGCCGGCAGGCGACCGCCTGCATGGCCCTCAATCTGATACCCTACTGGCTCTCGACCGTCGAGGTGTCGCGCGTCCGCCCCGAGCTGCAAGACAAGCTCACGGTGTACCGGCGATGGGTTATCGAACGGGTATTCGAGGCCTTCCAGCGCGAGACGGGGATCGGGCAGGCGACCACAACCGCGCCGACCGTGCCGGCCACGCGCGACGACGACACGCTCTCGCTGGCCCATATCCGCGACATGGCGTTGGCCATCGCGGCGTTCGCTGAGCAGCAGATCGCCTTCGCCGCGCAGCAGCAGGTCCAGGACCAACGCATCGACGCCCTGGATGAGGGGCAGGAGCAGCTCTCCGCGCGCCTCGACCGGGCGGCCGGCGTGGTCGGCGGGCTGGTGCGCAGCGTCAAGGCCCTAGAGCAGCGCCTCGCGCCGGGCAACGTGCTCACCGAGGAGCAGGCGGCCGAGGTGAGCGACCGGGTCAAGACGGTGGCCGAGGCGCTGACCGCGCGGGACGTGGCGGCGGGAGCCGCGCCGCGCGACTGGTACGGGTCGATCTACCGGACGCTCTACAAGCGATATAACGTCGCCGGGTACCGGCGCATCCGGCAGGAGCAGTTCGCCGACGTGCTCTCCTGGCTCGATGATTTCCACGAGGCGGCCTCGCCCACACCGCAGGCCAACGACGAGGAGTAGCCGCAGTCGCGCAGCATCGGGCCGCAGCACATCGGGGGGACGAACGAGGGTCTGATCGACGCGCTCGACGCGCTCGAAGATGGGGACACCGCGGCGCCGAACACAGAGGCGTTCGGGACGGCGTGGCTGGAGACGTACGGGATGGATGTGGACGCGCGCGTGACCGACGTGGTGGGGACGCGCGCGTGACCGACGTGTGAGTGGGGAGGGGGACAAAGTCGTGGAGCGGCACACACGCCGACGGGATCGGGCCACTCGCATTATTCTTGTCATCGTGCTGGTCATCGTGCTCGGCGACGTCGCGCTCGACACGGCCGACGCGCTGGTGACGGCGGCGGCCTCGCTCCTGGCCCTTAGCGCGGTGTGGCGCGTCCTGGCCTGCGATGTCCTGCCGCTCTATCAGCGCCCGGTGCGCGATGGCCTCGTCGCCCTGGGCATGCTGCTTACCGCACCGGTGGCCGCCCTGATCCTGCTGACCCTCGCCGGGCATGCGGTCCACGTCCCGTGACCGCTTGTCCCGCGCCACTGCATGCGCGGGACTCCTTCCACTCTCAGGTGTTAGGTGTGATGTTCCAGCATAGATGGCGCACTCCTGCACGAGTGCCCAGAGCGGCCGCCAGAGGTCCTGGTGCTTGACGGGCTTGCGGCCACTGGTCTTCCAGCCATTGTCCAGCCACGTCTTGATGTACTCCGTGATGCCCTTATGGGGATAGTCGGAGTCGGTGCGCACGACGACGGCGCTGCCGGGGGCGTCGCGGCGAGCGCACGCACGACGGCCATGATCTCCATGCGGGGGCTGACGGTATCCTGCTCGACACCCTCCTCCCCCGTCTCTTCCCGCGTCTCGTCGCCGTGCGCGAGCACGTAGGCCCAGCCGCCAGGGCCGGGGTTGGGCTTGCAGGACCCGTCGGTGTAGACGACGTAGGCCGCCGCAGGGTCGACGATTGGCGTACCGCCACCGCCCCCCGGTCCATCGTCGTGGATCGCGTCAGCGCCGCACGCCGCCCCGAGCGGCAGCGCGGGCGGGTCGGTGGTGCCGGCGCGTTCGAGGTTGAGGGCGAGGAGCCCGCCGAGGATGTCGTCGTCGCCGAGGTCGCGCGGCCAGCCGTAGGCGTCGAGCACGGCGTCGTCGAGCCGGCGATGCGCCATATCGAGCCAGGTGGGGCGCGCGTTGTACAGGGCGGTGAGCGTGCGCGCCTTGAGGTCAGCGTCCGTCGCCCCCTCAGGATTGAGCCAGCGGCCGCGCTGCTCCACGAGGGCGCGCGCTGCGGCAGCGATGGCCTCTACGCGCGGATCGTCGACCGGCTCCGCGCCCGGTGGCCACGGCAGGGGGAAGGTCTCGAACGTGCTTGTCGGGGTGTAGCGCGGGCGGTCCTCTAGCGATGTTCCTTTGCGCAGAGCCCATAGTTCGTGCGGCTTGGCGTGGAGGACGCCGAAAAAGTAGTCGTCGGCGCGTGCGAACACGACAAGCTGATGGTCGGCCAGTGTCGGATGGGTTAGCCACACGAACAGGCGATGCTTGGCGACGGTTGGGGTCGCGATGAACTGGTGGAGAGGTTCCACGGCGCGGCGCATGTCGGGGGCTGGGCGCGCATGTAGCCACCACCGACTCCGCTCAAGCGCGTTGCGCACAGCGTCGCGCTCGGGCTTGACGTGCTGGCGCACGTACTCGTACGGCGCTTCGTATAGAGCCGTCTCGCACTCGGGCCTGCTGACGCCGAAGTCGACGATCCGCACATCCCGCCGTCGGCGGGTGACGTCGAGGCCATTCATCCAGGGGCGTACCACGTCACTGTTTGGTCGCCCATTGGGATTGAGCGGTACAGCGCACAGGTGCGCGGCCGTCGCGGCGGGTATGTCGAAGGAGCCTTTTTTCGTGTCACCGAGGTAGGCGATAGCCTTGTTCTCGGCCAGCCAGCGCGCCTGCGTCAGGTCGAGGCTGCCCTTGAGGTCGGCGCTGATGCTGGTCACCGTGGCGCCGTTGTACTGCCGCGCCATCTCACGTCCATTGTCGAAGCCGACCATCGCCACGCGTACGGCGGCGCCATTAAAAAACCACGGACGGTCGTCCCAGGCCAGGAAGATATCACCCGTTTGCTTGATACGATCAAGCACGCGCCGGTTGACGCCTCCGGCGAGCGAATTTGTCGCCAGTAACCCCGCTCGTTTCAGGCGTCCCGTAACGATCAACTCCCGCGCCCGTTCGAACCAATAGGCGACGAGGTCCGCGCCGCCGGGAACGCGTCCGCCGTAGAGCTTACGCAGGTCTTCAACGTAGGCATGACCCAACTCCGTCCGCATCTTCTTGTCACCAAGGAAGGGCGGATTGCCGACGATGACGTCGGCCTCGGGCCAGGCCGGCTCCACGGGCTGGCCGGCATCGTCGTGCGACAGGACGGCGTCCATGCGGCGGATGGTGCGCAGGGGCTTGAGGATGGGGTCCTCCGGGATACCGAAGCCGTTGTCGTGCAGCCATTGGATGTAGCCGATCCAGACCACCACCGAGGCCAACTCGTGCGCGTAGACGTTGACCTCGATGCCGTAGAGTTGCTGCGGGCCGACGGTGTAGGGCAACAGGCCGGCCACGCCGCTGGCGGCGGCGAACGCGCTGACCTCCTTCCAGAGGTCAAGCAGGTGCTTGAGGGCGACGTACAAGAAGTTCCCCGACCCGCACGCGGGGTCCAGGACGCGCACGGCGGCGATCTCGTCGGCGAAGGCAAGCAGCAGGCGTTCGAGGGCCTGCTGGTGGCGCGTGCGCACCGCCCCGTTCGCCGCGTCGCGCCGGGCGATGAGGGCCTGTGCCTCCTCACGCACGACGGCCCAGCGCCGGCGCAGCGGGACCATCAGGACGGGCTCGACGATGAGCAGGATATCGTCGCGACTGGTGTAATGCGCCCCGAGTTGCGCGCGTTTGGTGGGGTCGAGGCTGCGCTCGAAGAGGGTGCCGAAGATAGCCGGCTCGATGCTGGCCCAATCCAGGGCCGCCGCGCGCGCCAGGGTGGCCAGGTCGTCCCCCGTGAGCGTCGGCACGGCCGCGTCGACGAAGAGACCGCCATTGAAGTAGGCGATGTCCTCGGAGCCGAAAGAGCCACCCGTAGCCATGGCCGTGAACAGCAAGCCCAGGCGGGTGGTGAACTCGGCCGGCCGGGTGCGCGTGCGCTCAACGAGGGTGGTGAACAGGCGGTCGGGGAGCAGGTCGATGTCCTCGGCGAACAGGCAGAACAGGAGGCGCATCAGGAAGTGGGCGGTGGCCTCGGAGTTCTCGCCGCGGCGGCGCAGGCTATCGGCCAGGGTGGCGAACGCGCGCGCGGCATCCTCAGTGACGCTGGCCGTCGTGCGTGTGGGCCGGAGGCGATCGGGGTGCGCGAAGACGGCGCGGAGAACCTCCAGGGGAGGAAGGACGCACGTCGGCGTCGGCTCGTTGCGCTGAAGGTCGGCCAGGTCGAAGGCGTAAACCTGCTTAACGGTGCCGGTGAAGTTGGTGTGGACCTCAAAGCGAGCGAGGTCGCAGACGACGAGGAGCGGCGGGTTCTCCAGGTCCTCGCGGTACTGGAGGAGCTGCTGGTAGGCGGCCGCGAGGTCCTTACGCTTGCCCTTGTATTCCCAGGCGACGTACCCGCGCTTCCAGACATCGGCCCAACCGCCGTCGCCGCCCGTCTTGCGCACACCACGCTCAAAGGTGTAGAAGCTGCCGTCGGGGTCGGCGGCCGCCGGCGTCGGCTCACTGAGGACGGCGCACAGGTCGAGGAAGTGCTGCTGGGCGGCGCTGCGCTCGGTGAGCGTGCTGCGCTGCCACTTGGTGATGAACGTCGGCAGGTCGAGATGTGACGGCATGGGGCCTCCTCCTACAGCATTGTAGCAACACGCCATGGGTGCGCGTGCAATGCGGTAGACGGTCGCCTCGGACGGGGCGGCCGAGTGTGCGGATGCCCGGCTGACGGGGGTGCTGGGGCGGGACACCACACAACGAGCACTCGACGTGGTGCAGGATAGCCTGACCTGCCTCGTGCCCCGCGCGGCGCAGCTCCGGTATGCCTGTGCTGGCTGTAGGGGCATTTGCGCACCCACGCGCCCGTCATGAGGCCTTTATCCGCGTGCGCCACCGGCAGGCGCTCCAGAAGCTCGATCCGCACCCGCCAGTACTCTGGGTAGCCGGGACAATACGACATGTGCCGCACCCGCTACCGCAGCGGGTGATGTGTTGAGCCAATCAGGACATGGTCGCCACTATGGATACCCGCGGCATCGACGAGCAGGAGGGAGTCATCGTACAGGCCGACCCCGTGGCCGGAGTAGTCGTGGGTCGCCGGTTGCCAATGACGAAGGGATCGATAGTGAGGCTCCATCCCTTAAGCATGCATCATCAGCTCCTAACGCCGCTGTTGTCAGATCCCGCTGTAAGCTCCCGAAGTTGCTGGACCGTTTATCACTCAGCCTGCGCCGTCGTGTCACACGTCTTGCGCTCGATCCGCCGCTACGTGGCCTCGACCGTCCCCGCACATGGCTCCCACTCACCGCCTCCTACTGGGCGTCGCGCGTAGTCGAGTGCGCGCATCGGCGCTGGACGTGTGACAATTTCCGGGGATTGGCACAACAGGGACTGATCAGTCCAACTCTCCTGCGATCGCAGGGGCGCGCAGCGCATACAATGGCTGGGCCGATTCCTTATGGGTGTGTCCACCCGACGATTGCTTTGAAGCGCTGCATGTTCTCGGTCATGGCGATTTCTGTCGGCAATCGTTCCATGCTCGACGCGCCGAAGAAGCCCACCACGCCGCGCGTGCGCGCCAGCACGTAGGTGGCGTCGTCGGGGCTGGCGATGGGGCCGCCGTGGCACAGCACCAGGATAGCGGGATTGACGCTCGTCGCCGCGTCGTGCATCTCCTGCACGCGTATCACGGCGTCGTCGAGGGTGATCGCCGTCTTCGCACCGATCGTGCCCGCCGTGGTTAGACCCATGTGCGGCACCAGCACGTCGGCCCCCGCCGTGGCCATCTTGCGCGCGTCGTCGGCGCTGAAGACATACGGCGCGGTCAGGAGGTCGAGCTCGTGGGCCTGGCGGATCATCTCCACTTCCAAATCGTAGCCCATACCCGTCTCCTCCAAGTTCTGGCGGAATACGCCGTCGAAGAGCCCGACCGTCGGGAAATTCTGCACCCCGGAGAAGCCCATCTCCTTGAGCTGGCGCAGGAACACGGGCATCAGCCGGAACGGGTCAGTCCCGCAGACGCCGGCCAGCACGGGGGTGCGTCGCGCGATCGGCAGCACCTCGCTGGCCATGTCTACCACGATGGCGTTGGCGTCGCCATAGGGCAGCAGACCGGCCAGTGAGCCCCGTCCCGCCATGCGGTAGCGCCCCGAGTTGTAGATGATGATCAGGTCGACGCCGCCTGCTTCGGCACACTTGGCCGAGAGCCCGGTCCCGGCGCCCGCGCCGATGATGGCGCGCCCCTCCGCGACCTGCTGGCGCAGTCGGGCCACCGCCTCGTCCCGTTTCATAGAGGGGCCTCCTGCTTACGCGCCGCCCCACCCTGATAGAGCTCGTGCAGGGCATCCGCCATGGCCCGCGCGAAGGCGGGGTCATTGATATCGGTGTTCATCTCTCGCACCTCGACGTGTGGGTCGAGGGTCGCGCGCAGGGCCGCCACCAGGGCCGCGTCCGCCGCCGGGTCGTAGAAGGGCTGGCCTTCGACATCGATGGCCGAGACACCCTTGAGCGGGATGTAGAGGATGACGGGGCCGCGCGCCCCGTTGAGCTTGCGGGCGATGCGTCGCCCCAGTTCGGCGTTTTCCTCCGGCGTCGTGCGCATCAGCGTCACCGTGGCGTTGTGCTTGTATAACAACCGGTTCTTGAATTGGGATGGCACCGTGTCCATGGGGCCGAAGTTGACCATGTCGAGTGCGCCGAGCGACACGACCTGCGGCAGTCCGTGGATCCCCGCTGTTTCCAGCCGATCCGGTCCGGCGGAGAAGACGCCGCCCACAAGATCGTCGGCCAGTTCCGTGGTCGTAATGTCTAGCACACCGGCGAGGAAGCCCCCGTCGACCAGCGCTTCCATCGACTGGCCGCCGGTCCCGGTGGCATGGAAAACCAATACCTCGTACCCGAGTTCCTCCAGGCGCTCGCGCGCCGCTGTGACACAGGGCGTGGTGACACCGAACATCGTCGCCCCAACCAGCGTCTTGCCGCCGCCTTCTCGCGGCACGGCCGCCGTCGCCATACCGGCGATCGCACCCGCGGCGTTCGACAGAATGCGCTTGGATAGGCCATTGAGCCCGGCAATGTCGACGACTGAGTACATCATGGTGATATCGACCGCCCCGACGTAGGGCCTGGTGTCGCCGGAGGCCACCGTCGAGACCATTAGCTTGGGGACGCCGACAGGGAGCTGGCGCATGGCGTGCGTGATGAGCGTGGAGCCGCCGGAGCCGCCAAGCCCGAGGATAGCGTCGAGTTGGCCCTCCGCATGCAGACGCTTCACGACCTCGGCCGCCCCGCGTGCCATCGTCTCGACGGCAGCGCCGCGGTCGCCCGCTGCGGCGAGCGCGCGGGCATCCGCCCCCACCGCGCGCGCCACCTCGTCGCGATGGATATCCGGCGCGACGAGCGGTGGCGCCAGGACGCCCACATCGACAAGCACAACGTCCAGTCCGCGCTCGCGCACGCGGGAGCGTACGTAGTCGTATTCGTAGCCCTTTGTATCCAGGGTGCCGATAAGCACGACGGTCGCCATTTTCCTCTCCATCTCCTATCTCTTCACGCAATCTCGTCGCCTTCGTAGCTGTCAGTGCATCGGTCCGGAGAGGAGAAAGAAATGACGGCCAAGAGTGGCTCAACGCTGGTACATTTCGCCCAGTGCCGCACGCCACGCGGGATGCGCATGACGGTGCCCGGCGTCAGGTGAAACATCTCATCCCCCAGCTTGTGTTCACACTCCCCCGACACGACGTAGAGCAGTTCTTCGCAGTTGGGATGGGCATGTAACGGGTTGCGTTTGCCGGGGTAGATCGTCACCACCCCGAGCGTCTGTTCCGCCCCCGGCATCTGCGCCGCCCCCACGAGCCAGGAGAGCCGGCCCCAACTTAGCTCCATGGCCTCTTGCCCCGCCACGTTCCTCGTCACATCGTCCTTGATCACGACCTATGTCTCCTTCTATCCTAACTCTATACCAGGATTGATGAGGGATGCCAGGTGCCTCTCACCGTGTGACCCCATACCCCGCTCCGGCTAGCACCCAGAGGTTCCGACGACCCACATCATGCGCGCCCGCTCATGCCACGTCATCGTCATCATCCCGAGACTCACGGGCATCGACAAGCTGGGTGATCACAGCGCGGCGCACCCCATCGATGTGCTCCTCCATGAGCTGTGCCGCGCGCTCCGCGTCGCGCACTTCCAGTGCAGCGAGGATCTGGGGCCGCTCAAACGCGCTGCGCTTGACGACATCCGGGTCACGATTCGCGAAGGTACGCACGAGTTGAATCTGGTGCCTTAGTCGCCCGAGGGACTCAAGGAGGGGCTCATTGTCGCTCAGTTGTGCCAAGGTGTCATGAAAGCGCTGGTCGGCCGCGCTGTACTCGACCACGTCGCCACGCTCTAGCGCGGTGAACGTGTCGTCGAGAATGCGGTGTAGTGTCGCCAAATGTTCCTCAGAGAGCTTTGGGACGGCCAACCGGACGGCGAGCCCTTCGAGCGTCTTGCGCACTAAGTAGATGTCGTTCACCTGCTTGACCGTAAACGTGCGGACAAAGTTACCGCGGTAGGCGCGGTGTTCGACCAGACCGTCCTCAACAAGCTTCCCAATGCCTTCGCGCAGCGGCGTACGGCTCACACCCATGTCGTTGGCCAAAACCCGCTCGTCAAGGCGAGCGCCAAGAGGGATAGCGCCTGACTCGATAAGCTCACGCATCTTGTAGTAGGTGCGTTGGTTGAGGGTATGGTGGTTCATCGTTTCTCTCAAATCTCTCTGTCCTCCGCTGCTAACCATGCTTCACTACCTTTGCACTTTTCGATTATGGTCAAGTAGATCGCCTGTTTAGCCCTATATCTTGCGGCTTGATAGCCAGATTAACCCCAAGATGTAGCAGCCAAACAAAAAGTGCAAAGATAGAGCATGCTTCCATCGCGTGCATCACCGCCCTCAGCAGCCTCACCCTATAGCCGGACAGTAAGACGCGCTGCACTATTTTATACAATACACAGTATACCAAAATCAAGCGAGTTCATCTCCGATCGTGTTACGCCGTTTGGCGGTCACATGCACGGTACATACCCAGGCGTCATGGACTTAGGACTTTTTCTACAAGTTAAGGACTTTAGCCGTTGTCAAGGGCCTTTTTGCAGCTTTTGAGCCGAACCAGTGCCTATCACGTTGCGCAAACGCATGGGGCACATGGTGAAGCGACAGCCTTGTGCGGGAGCAATGGGCTCGTGGAGGCACTGCGTATCTGCCGCTACGCTCCCTTTGCCACCCTGAGCGACGGAAAAAGACGGGAATGCGGGTACTTAACATTTGGCTCAGAACCTTAACTTGTAGACAATGGACTTAGGAAAAGACGTCCGCCAGTACCACGAGCAGCCAATTAGCCGGTTGTGGGTTGCTATGACGGGGGAGGCATTGACTTGGTATATTGTGTATCGTATAATCTACCGCATAGTGCCCTGCATTGAGTTGGGAAAGGGGAAAGGGGAGGGGAGGCCAGTTAGGAACGCGCCCGTCTAGGGATCTGGGGTAGAGCGTTTTAGACATGCTTCAGCGCACGCTCCGTGCGATCCGACAGTGTTGCACCTGCTGGAGGTTCAAACTGTCAAGCCCGTTTGGATTATGACGTAGCTATGAGGGACAAGGAGGTTCTTTATCATGAACGGCCTTTGGAAGTTATTGGCAGTCACTGCGACAGCTATGGTCCTAATTGCAGGCCATGTATCTAGTTCTCGCGGCACTAGTTTGGCGGCCAGCAGCCAGCAGGGGGCGACAGCCCCAAGCAATCCGGTTACCCTGAAGATTGCCGGCATTCAATACGGCTATACGCCGACAGTCATTGCGGTGTTTATGAAGCGTAACCCTACGATCAAGGTGAACTTCAGCGGCGGTAACGTATCCTTTGAGAACGGCCAGATTCAGACCGTACTACGTTCCGGTCATGGCCCCGACGTGTTGCTCATTAACTCCGGCCCGGGGCGTGTTGGTCTGCTATCTTCCCAGGGGTTGATCCGTTCCCTTGACGACGTGTACAAGAAGTACAACATCACGGAGCGCTATCAGAAGTGGGTCATCGACCAGATTCGAACGCAGGGCAAAGGGCATATATACGAGATCGTAGAAGGCGCCGACGTATTCCAGGTCTATTACAATAAGGAGATATTCAGCAAGCAAGGTCTCCAACCGCCCCGAACGTGGGCTCAATTCTTGGCTGACTGTAACAAGCTGAAGGAAGCGGGCGTACTTCCCATAGTGGCCGGCGTGCGCGACAATTTTGCGGGCGGCTGGCTGATGGGCACTCTTGTCCAGGCATCGGCGGGCAAAGACATCATGACGAATGTCATCTACGGTACAGGTAACTTTGATCAGCCAAAGATCGTTCGAGGCGCTCAGATGCTTAAGGACCTGGTAAGCAAAGGGTACATCAATGGGTACCAGGCTGCCGCCTTGACCGCAGATCAAGCTGATGCGGCTTTTACTCACGGGCGGGGTGCAATGATCGTGTTTTCGCAGGGGCACATAATCTCTGCCCAAAAGAATGGCGTGGACGTAAGTAAGTTCGGTTCCTTCCTCATGCCGTCACTCAATGCGGGGCAGCCAGCGCAACCAATCGCTGGGTTGGCCCACAGCTGGGTCGTCGACGTCAACACCAAGAAGATGTCTGCAGTCGAGAAGTGGTTGAACTGGGTCTCTAGCGATGACTACCTCAAGATAGCCGTTGCCCACGGCGGCAGCTTGGTCCCCACCCTCAAGGTGCCGCAGAGTATCAAGCTCCCTCCTGCAATACAAGACGCGGCCGCGAAGTTGGAGAAGGGTGCGGGGTACAACCCAAGTGTGTATCTTCCAGCGGCTGCGAAAGACGCCTGGTATGCGGCAGTGCAGCAGCTCATTACAGGTCAGGCGTCGCCAGAGCAAGCAATGAAGCAAATACAAAGCGCACTAGCTGAGAGCAGGCACAAGTAGCATGGCTCTTTAAAAGGGCAGTGGCACGATTTCGGTAGATACGACTTTAGCTTATCGTTCGCGTAAATTGGAAATCAGTTCGAGAACGCCTCCGGCACTACATGTAGCGGTCATAGTTAGAGGTGCTACTAGATGCAGGAAGTACCACTGGTTGAGCCGAAGGGAGAGCGGGATGCCTGGCAACGTGCTGACCTGTCACGACCATAGGCTCCTCGGCAATCACGGCCTTTTGTTGACAATAACCATGGCACCAGGCCGTTTGCTCACATGCCGTCGGCGATTGTCGGTGCCAGCGGCCCTCCAGTCGCCGAACTGACTTCCAATTTACGCGAACGATAAGTTTGGGTCACCGACCTCTCGGGCGCGGGCAGGCTGTGGTCCTGGTCTACGCACACTGATGGCTGGCACCGTAGTGCGCCCCCATGGTCCAATAACTCGCAGGGCCATCACCTGCTTGCGCGGTGGCTTTGCAGTCGCCACACTGCCATCATCGGAGGATACACAAGCTGATGAAAACGGACGTGCATCAAATGACAGTAGGGCTTGCCTCAACGTCCCGTTCGCGTGGTACCCAGAGGAAGTGGATTTTCGAGTACGGCCTTGCCCTCATTTTTCTCCTGCCTTCATTAGCTTTTCTGGTCCTGTTCGTCCTGCTGCCGTTGATACAGGCTATACGGCTCAGCTTCTTCGACTGGAATGGCCTGTCGCCAACCATGAACTTCGTGGGGACCGCTAACTTCATAGGACTCTGGACAGAACCTCGTTTCCTATTGTCCTTGGGCCGCAACATGTTGTGGTGGATCATGCATGTGGGTCTAGCTGCCGGCGGCGGACTAGTGATTGCGACGCTGATTGCAGAGGTGAAGTGGGGGCAAGTAGTTTTCCGCACCCTGGCCTTCTTCCCCTACGTGCTGTCCCTTGCGGTGGTCGGCGTGATCTGGGGTCAGCTATATAATCCTGTGATCGGGTTCGTGAACAACGTTCTGCAGGCCGTGGGGCTGGGGTCCTTGACGCGGGCCTGGTTAGGTGACCCGCAGCTAGCCTTGCCGTCCGTTGGTGTCGCCAGTGCCTGGCAGGCCTACGGATTTTACATGGTGATCTTTTTGGCCAGCATCCAGGGCATTAATCCCCAACTATACGAGGCCGCAATGGTAGATGGTGCAAGCGGTTGGCAACGGTTCCGTTACATCACCATACCGTCGTTGCATAATACGATGACGCTCGTCTTGACGCTTGCTTTTATCAATGCGCTTAAGGGGTTTGGGACGGTTTGGGCCATGACCCAGGGCGGTCCAGGCTATTCAACTGAGATCGTGGCGGTGTACGTGTGGCGGGTAGCTTTCCAACTCGGAAACATCGGCCGCGCCACGGCCGCTGGCTTAACCCTGGGCATCATAGTGATTGTGTTGACGGTTGTGTTCAATCAGTGGCGGGACAAGGAGGCGTGATGAGCATGCTGAAGCGGAAGGGCGGACGTTACAGTGCCCCAGTCTTTGTCACACTGATCATTATCACGGCGGCCACCATGGTTCCGTTCCTTTGGGTGATTGCCAGCGCCTTCAAAAACAATGACGAAATCTTTGGCAGTCCCTTTCTACTACCGCAAACATGGCATTGGGATAACTTTGCTACCGTGTGGACAACGGGCCATTTTTGGGTCTATTTCCGAAATAGTCTATTTGTAGCCGTCATGTCCACGATCATAGGGGTAGCAGTGGCCTGTCCAGCCGGATATGCGTTTTCCAAGCTGCGCCTCCGTCAGCACCCCGCATTGTTCTATATATACCTCTTTGGCTTGACCCTGCCGATCCAGACCACCATGATCCCACTGTTTTACCAGCTCAAATCCTACGGGCTGGTAGATAATCTCTGGGGCCTTATCGTAGTCCTCGTCGGGACCGGGACCCCGTTCGGCGTCTACCTGATGCGCAACTTCTTTCGGGATCTGGCCGACTCCCTCATAGATGCCGCGCGGATTGACGGCGCTGGGGAGTGGGATGTCTTTTGGCGAATCGCGTTGCCACTCTCTCGGCCGGCGATACTTGCGTTGGCGGTCTTCAGCTTTCTGACTGCATGGAATGAGTTTTTGCTTGCACTCCTGCTGCTGGTTAGTGATGAAAATCGCACGATTCCGTTGGGGCTGCTGGTTTTTCAGGAAGCGAACACGTCAGATTATGGGGCCCTATTCGCAGCAATCGTCCTGGCGATGATCCCCTCAATGCTCGTCTATATGTTGTTACAGCGATCGTTCACCCACGGCCTTACCGCAGGCGCCAGTAAGGAGTAGGAGGTTATCACCATGGACATGTCACCGATCACGTACAACTTCGAATATAAGCACAAGCTCAAGGTCTGCTTCATCGGGGCCGGCGGCCACGCTTTCCGTAATATCTATCCGACGTTCCAGTACGCGCCGGTTGATTTAGCCGCGATTTGCGATGTCAACGGGGAGCGGGCCGCCGCCTATGCCCGCCAGTTCGGGGCTCACACCCACTACACGAACCACCACGAGATGCTGGAGCGGGAACAGCCGGATGCCGTGTTTATCGTCACGTCCTACCACCCTGATGGCCGCGTACAGGCCACCGACTTGGCGTTGGATGCCGTAAGGGCGGGCGCCCACGTCTGGATGGAGAAGCCTACGGCCGCCAGCATGGAGGAGGTGCGCCAGTTGATGGCGGCGAGCGCGGAGAACAACCGCTACGTGATGACCGGCTTGAAGAAGCTCTTTTTCCCCACGATCGAGAAGGTCAAGCAGATCATAGCCGCCTCCGAGTTCGGCCGCCCCGCCTCCCTGTACATCCGGTACCCGCAACATATGCCCCCGTTGGCCGAGCGCGGCGACCTGACAAAGGTCACGGGCCTGCTCGACCACATCTACCACCCAGGCGCGATCATCTACTACTTAATGGGCAAGATCGGCCATCTCAGCTACGAGTGGGAACCGTTTAACGGCGGCAGTGTGACCACTATGCGCTTCCTCTCCGGCGCTATCGGCACGCTGCATCTGGCCGCTGGCGCGGCGGGCAGCAGCCCGCTGGAGCGCCTGGAGGTGGTGGGGGAGGGTGCCAATGTGGTGGTGGAGAACGGCGTGAAGCTGACGTACTATCGCCCGGCTGCGGGACCGGCCTACGGACGCGCCCCGTCCTTTCTGGTCGACGATGCGGTCGCGCCGCTGTCCTGGGAGCCGGAGTTCTCCCTGGGCCAACTCTACAACAAGAATATCTTCTTGCTGGGCTACGCGCCGGAGGTGCTGCACTTCTGTGAGAGCATTTTAGCCGGACGTGCGCCTCACAAGGGGACGCTCGAGGATTCCTTGGAGATCGTCAAGCTCTTTGAGGCATACCGGAGCACGCCGCCGGCAACAGTGGTGACGCTCAACCAGGCCGGTGTCAATGGTCACGTTAATTAGGCTCTGCGCCACTCCTGATGATGCAGCAGGGCTCGTTGGTAGTTTGCGCCAAGTGGTCAACGATTCTTACGCGAAGGTGTCAACGTTTGCGCGAAGGCGTCAACAGGCGGGAGTGTTGAGGCTCTGCGTGAGGGTGTTGACCGACGTGTCCGGGCCGCTATGCGCGCGGCTGATCCGGCACGAAGACGCGCCCGAGTATAGGGCTCGTGAAGTCGTCGGTCACGCACTCCATATAGATGACATCCCAGGGCCGGTTGCCCATCCGATGGGCGTGATGGCGCCGCCCGCACTCCCGGAAGACCGCCTTCTCATACGCGCGTCGCCCCGTCTGATTGTATTCGTAGACGACGAGCATGACGTTGGTTAGCCCGAGGACGGTGAAGGCATAGTCGAGCACCAAGCGCGTCGCCTCGGTCCCGTACCCTTTACCCCGGAAGGCCTTGTCCCCTATACCGATGCTGAACTCGGCCGTGCGATGGCGATGATCGATATGGTCCAGCGCCGTGGTGCCGATCGGCTGGCTGGTGGCCCGGTCATAGATGACGAAGGACACGTTGCGCCCGTCCGTGACGACACTCTCGTACGCGCTCGTCTGCTGCTCCAGCGTTAGGGTTAGCCCTGGGGCAGCAGTCGTCCGTGTATATCCGAAGTCGTTGGCCCAGCGTAGGTAGAGCGGGATCAAGTCGCGCCGGAGCGGCCCCAAGCCCACCTGCTCTCCGCGGATATTCATGATCGCCTGCTCGACACCCCCTTGTTCCGTGGGTTGCGCGTCGTCTGGCGGCGTACTCATGCGGCGCATCCCCAATGTACGATCACGGGCCTTCCCTCCTCTTGATAACGTCCTTGACGGACTACCGCTCTGTGTCTAACACTCTACACATTATGTATGGTCACCGACGCGGTGCGCCAGGGAGGCCGTCGACGTAGAGGATGTGGAGCAAGAGGTAGGCTGATGGGAGACTTGCAAACGCCGTCCCTCGCGGGAGTGCGTGGCCTGGATGTCTTCGCGATCG
>JAABUX010004863.1_pt1 | contig 16808 bp, 16 predicted proteins | sample 5561851 | NCBI WGS metagenome assembly JAABUX01 (sample SAMN10711883, study PRJNA513361) | rock metagenome | isolation source: Antarctica rocks | place: Antarctica: Victoria Land, Richard Nunatak red sandstone | collected 2016-01-03 | reverse complement strand
CTTCACGGACTTCTATTTCGGACCCTACTATCGTGAGATCGAGGCGGGCTGCGCGTTGCCAGGCCTGGCCGCGGAAATCGTTCGCGCGGACGAGGACGCGAAAGAGGCGTTCAGCGTCGGCATCGAGGCGCTAGTCCGTGAGATCTCGAGCGACCTGGACTCTCTCCCCGCGGACGTGGCGCGGAGTCGCGTGCTCGCCGCCCTGGCCACGATGGCCGGCGGCGTGATGCTCGCCCGCGCGGCGGCCTCACAAGAACTGGCCGACGACATCGCCGCGGCCGCGGCGCATAACGTCCTGCACTTGCTCACGGATTGGAGGCCTTCTTCGGCGGAAAAGCAGTCGCCCGACGCGCCCGAGAGAACTGGCGAGACCCTTGTGGTCAACACAGGTTCTTTATCCAAGGACACGGTAGAGGACATGACATGAACGACGGGAACCGCGATAGCGACCGGGCTATCATCGACAATCTGGCGGCGGTGTGGGCGTCGATTGACGGCCTGTGCATGGATCTGACCCCGGAAGAGTGGGAACGGCCCACCGATTGCCCTGGCTGGTCGGTCAAAGACCACCTCTCGCACCTCGCAGGCTCCGAGTCGCTGTTCCTGGGTCGTCCCCTGCCCGACCACACGCCGCCCAAAGCCGGACAACTGGCCAATCCCCTGGCTGAAATGAATGAGGTCGCGGTCGACTACCGCCGTCCCTGGCCGGGCCAGCAGGTGCTGGAAGAGTTCCGCGAGGTCGGCGCGGATCGATTGGCCCAGCTTCGCGTCCTGACGCCCGAGGACTTCGCGCGAGACTCATGGATGCCCGTCGGCACGGGTACCCTCCGCGACCTGCTGCGAACGCGCGTCTTCGACTGCTGGGTGCATGAGCAGGACATGCGCCGGGCGTTGGGGCGCCCCGGAGGCATGGAGGGCGCGCCGGCGCAACAGGCCATGGCCATGATCGCCGCGGCCATGCCCAGGACAATCGCTAAAAAGACCGCGCCGCCGGACGGCGCCACTGTCGTGCTCGACATCACCGGTCCGGTACGCGACGTCCTACCCATCGCCATCGAGGGCAAGCGCGCCAACATGCTCGCCGACGTACCCGCTCATCCCACCGTCCGTCTGACGACCGACTTCGAGACGTTCATGCGCCTTGCCGTCGGCCGCTGCGACCCCCAGACCGTTCTGCGGGAGAACCGCGTCGTTATCGAGGGCGATAGGTCGCTTGGACGCCGGGTGGTCGACCACCTGAACTTCCTGTTCTAATCGTCCGGGCGGCTTACCGCCCAGCATCGACCACAAAGGTGACCTTTCCCGTGGCGACGTTCTGCCCTTTCTGATTCTTGCTGTAGACATCGAACCTGTAGGCTCGACCGTGCCCTGTCTCGTCGATCCCGGTCACTGTGCCGCCAATAGTGAGCGCGTCGTCAAGGAACACCATGCCACTGAAGCGGGTCTCGAAATGCTGTACAATGCCCTGCCCCAGGTAGGGCGAGAACAGGCGGCCCACTTCGGCCATGGTCAGCATGCCGTGCTGGATAACGCCGGGTAGACCGGCATCTGTTGCGCCCTGATCGATGGTGTGGATGGGATTGTAGTCGCCGGACGCGCCGGCATACCGGATCAGCTTCAGCCGCGTCACCGGCGGCAGTGTCCGCGGCTCCAGTTCCTGACCGACGGCCCAGTTGATCGCCGGCTCCGTCGTGGCCTGGGGCAGCGTGGCCTGGGCTGTCGTGGCCCCCTCGTCGACACTCACACTCGTGGTCTGCTCGTCGGTACTCATGCCGGCACACTCCCCCGCGCTGCCTCGGTGACGATCAACGTCGCGCTCATGGTGTAGATCGTCGCGCCCGCCTCGTCGGCGCCCACACTCTTGAACACCAGGAAGGTCATCAGCCCCAGACCACCGCGCCTATCGTACGAACTCTCCAGTTCTCGATAGCACGAGACCACCTCGCCCACGTAGAGCGGGCGCGTGTAGTCAAAGCTCTGCTGGCCATGGATCAACCCCGCCGGGGGCAGCGCCAGGCCCGGAATCTCGCCGTAGTCGAAGGTGATGGGGAAGGTCGGCGGCGCGATCATGCGGCCATATCTACTATGCTTTGCCGCGTCCTCATCCCTGTAGAGCGGATTGAGGTCGCCGATGGCTTCGGCGAACCTGCGCACCGCTCCCCGCTCGGCCCAATTGGCCACCGCCTCGGACCGCGCGCCAACGAACTGGTCGTACATATGCGTCTCCCGAGTAGTTAGTTATTAGTAGTTAGAACAGTGGCTCGTCACTCGTCACTCGTCACTCGTCACTCGTCACTAATCCTTCGGTCCCCCGGCTACGTAGAGCACCTGGCCGCTGACGAAGCCGGCCTCCTCGGAGGCAAAGAAGAGGATGGCCGCGGCGATGTCCTCGGGCTTGCCGGTGCGGCCGACCGGGATTTGCTGGGCGGCGCCCTGCACGAACGCCTCGAAGGGCACGCCCATGCGCTGGGCCGTGGCGCGGGTCATCTCGGTCTCGATAAAACCGGGCGCGATGGCGTTGCAGGTGACACCGTAGCGGCCCAGCTCGATGGCCAGGGTCTTGGTGAAGCCCTGCAAGCCCGCCTTGGCCGCCGAGTAGTTGGCCTGCCCGCGATTGCCCAGGGCCGAGGTCGAGGAGAGGTTGATGATGCGGCCATACTTCTGCTCCACCATGTACGTCTGTGCCGCCCGACTGCATAGGAACGCGCCCTTGAGATGCACGTCCATCACCGTCTGCCAATCCTCGTCGGACATCTTGAACAGCATGTTGTCGCGGATCACGCCAGCGTTGTTGACCAGGATGTCGAGATGGCCGTAGCGCTCGGCTGTCTCGGCGATGGCCCGCTCGACCTGCTCGCGGTTGGAGACGTCGACTCCGACGCCAAAGGCCTCCAGCGACCCCTCCGACAATTCACCCGCTGCCTTGGCGACGCCTTCCGCGTCGATGTCGGCCATGCACACTTTAGCGCCCTCCTCGGCCAGCCGGCGGGCCGTGGCGTAGCCGATGCCACGGCTGGCCCCGGTGACGAACGCGACGCGGTCTTTGAGTCTATCCACTCTTTTACTCTCCCTCCCAATTATTACAACGTGACGTGGACCTTTGACCCAAGTCGCATGGCAAAAAACGACGACTAAAGTCATGTGGGGCGGCCTGTTGAGACACTTTAGTGTCCGTATTGTGCCATGCGACTTGGGTCAAAGGCTGTGAGCCTCCACCCTCGGACGTGAGGGCTATTTGCGCAACTCGGCCCTGGCGATGGCGTTGCGATGCACCTCGTCGGGGCCGTCGGCCAGGCGCAAGGTGCGGTTGAGTGCCCAGGCGCGAGCCAGGAACGTGTCGTCGCTGACCCCGGCCCCGCCGAACGCCTGGATAGCGCGGTCGAGCACGCGCAGCACCACGTTCGGCGCGACGACCTTGATCATGGCGATCTCGGCCTGCGCCGCCTTGTTGCCCACGGTGTCCATCATATGCGCCGCCTTGAGCGTCAGCAGGCGCGCCTGGTCGATCTCGATACGCGAGTCGGCGATCCACTCGCGGATCACGCCCTGGTCGGCCAGCGGACGTCCGAAAGCCACGCGCCCCTTGACGCGCCCTACCATGGCCTCCAGCGCGCGCTCGGCCATGCCGATGCAGCGCATGCAGTGGTGGATGCGGCCCGGCCCCAAACGCCCCTGGGCGATGGCAAAGCCCATACCCTCGCCCACCAACATGTTCGAGGCGGGCACGCGCACGTTCTCAAAGGTCAGTTCGGCGTGGCCGTGCGGGGCGTCGTCGTAACCGAAGACGGATAGCGTGCGCACCTTGGTCAGGCCGGGCGCGTCCATGGGGACAAGGATCATCGACTGCTGCTTATGGCGGTCCGCGTCGGGATTGCTCTTGCCCATCACAATGGCGATCCGGCAGCGCGGGTCGCCCGCGCCCGAGCTCCACCACTTGCGGCCGTTAATGACGTACTCGTCGCCGTCGCGCTCGATGCGTGTCTCAATGTTCGTGGCGTCGGACGAGGCGACGTCGGGCTCGGTCATGCCGAAACACGAGCGAATCTCGCCGCCCAGCAGCGGGACCAGCCACTCGCGTTGCTGCTCCTTCGTCCCGTAGCGCGCCAGCACTTCCATATTGCCCGTGTCGGGCGCCGAGCAGTTGAAGGCCTCGGGACCGATGAACGAGCGGCCCATCAGCTCGGCCAGGGGCGCGTACTCCAGGTTGGTCAGCCCGGCCCCGTACTCGCTCTCCGGCAGGAAGAGATTCCACAGTTCGGCGCCGCGCGCCTGCCGCTTCATCTCCTCCATCACCAGCGGGATATGCCAACGGCTGGGGCCGTCGGCCAGTTGCTGCTCGAACGTCCGCTCGTTGGGATAGACGACATCCTCCATGAACGCCGTGACCCGCGCCCGCAGGTCCTGAACCTTAGCCGAGTAGTCGAAGTCCATCCTGGTCCTCCCTGACCCTCTCTCGCACCCGTGCAACCCGCGGCGGTCGCCGCGTCACCGCACGATAGCCGTGGCGGCACGTCCCTTTGTCTACCCTTTGTCTATCCTATGGTACTCTCATCCCCCGCACACGGATGACCCCTCGTGGTAGAGTCTGTGAGAAGTCGTCGGTGCAGCGATCGCAGAGGTAGCTCTGAGGGTGCGTGGCGCTCCCAGGCCGACAATGCACAGACCCTCGCTCATGGTAGTGTATGAGAAGATTCAGTTACAAAGACTGTTGAAGCCAGCCACGGGAGGTCAACCATAATGGTCGTCAAGCTCGAGCGCATCGCCATGACCGTTGCCGAGTACCTGGCGCTCGAAGAGGAAAGGCAGGAAAAGTACGAGTATGCCGACGGCTATGCCTGCTCTATGGCTGGCATGACGATCGCGGAGGGCGCTATCGCCAATACTGTCAGAGGCGCAATCCATATGCACCTGCAAGGCGGACAGTGCAACGTCCATGGCTCGGCCTTACGCGTGCGAGCGGGCACAAGCGTCTACTACTACCCCGATGCCTTCGTCATCCGCGACGAGACCATCAGCGGCGATGCCACCGAGGTGACCACGCCGTGTCTCATCGTCGAGGTGCTCTCGGACTCCACCGAGGCCAACGATCGCGGCGCCAAGTTCGCCCACTACCAAACCCTGGCCACCGTCGAGGAATACCTGTTGGTCGACTCGCGTCAACGGTCAGTCGAGCGGTTCCGTCGCACTACACCTAACCTCTGGACCTACCAGCGCTATGGCGCGGACGACGACGTCACGCTGGAGACGATCGGCCTGACCTGTCCCGTGACGAGGTTCTACGACCGCACGCAGCTATAAGCAATGAGGCGCCGATACTCAAAAAAGGTGTAGGCTACGCGGTAGTGCAGAGAGCACGCGGAGTGATAGGCGGGAGGGGAAGACATGGCAAACAGGCTTAACGTGGGGGGCGAGGAACAGGGCACGGTGCGGACGCCAACAAACGGCCTGGACATGACACGGACGCCAGCATCAGGGGTTGCAGAGCTTACGGGAGTCGCGAAAGGCGTGCATCGCATTAACGTCAACTTCTCCAGGAGCGCCTATGAGACACTGGAGCAACTCGCCGCAGCCAAGGGGAAGTCCATGTCCGAGGTGCTGCGAGATGCGATCCAACTCGAGAAATGGCTCACGGATGCCCAGGCTGAAGGGTGGCACGTCCTCTTTGAAAAGGACGGGAAAGTGCGGGAGCTCGTGCGGATATGATAGAGCAGAGGGAGTGAATGGGAGAGGCAACGTTCTACTACATCGGCAGGAAGCGGGATTGACGCTACATGAGGGAGAATAGACAGGCGCTTAGACAAGGTTCAATCGGACTTGACAGTTTTAAATCGGCAGTAGCTGCGAAATGGTCCTCCGCAGGTGCGAAATGGCCGCTACGGATTTGTTTTCGACTGTTCAGACCGTCAAGTTGGAATGCGCCTGTGCTCAACCATATCTTACGCTTAGAGGGGATCTGTGTAGTCTCCCATCCCGATACGGACGCCCGAGCGCACCAATGTGCTGCGTGCGACGCAAGCCCGACAGGACAAACCGGTCGCGGCGTTTCCATCTCTCACCCCGACAAGCTAACGATGTGCAGGTAACACTGTGGAAGCGGTTGCTCCGTCATCAGTGCTCCTGTCTGCTGCGCACCACATCAAGCTGCTGGACAAACTCGTTAAACGACGTGTTCAGCGCGCGGCAGAAGGCCCGCAACTCAATCACGTCGATGCGCCGCTCGCCGCGCTCGCACTTGCTCACAAATGACTGTGTTTGCCCCAGCCGCGTAGCGACCTGCTGCTGTGTGAGGCCGGCTGCTCGTCTGGCCGTGCGCAGTTGCACCAGGAAACGCGCGTAGTCGGCACTGACAACAAACTTTTCCACCTTGACCCCATATCAACCCGAAGGCGTTGGCCGGCTGGAGTACGCCGGTGCAAATTACCCTCGCCAGTTAGTGCAAACGCGCGTCGTGACCCCTCTGCCGCGGACCGTCGGCGGCGGTGCGCGGCACGTTCTCGTTGGCAAGACGTATCACGATGCCTCGACCCTCACCGGGGTCTTGCGGGTGGGGGAGGGAGATGGCGCTGTCGGCTCCGCTCGACGGTGTAGTCGACCAGGGCTATCGCGTCGCGTACGTCAGCGTCCGGCGCATCTCCGCCCTCGTGTTGGCCCGATAAGGCACGCTCGATGAGCGCGGCCCAGCGATTAGCCAATGCCGTCCCTGCCCAACGCGTGGCCACGGGCTTGGAAGCCACGGTCCCCGTGTCGAGAGTGTAGAGCATCCGGCACAGCGTCAGGACGACGAAAGCCTGGTTGTCCCTGCGACGCACCCAGGCCAGCCAATCGGGATCATGGCGCGCCTGTTCCGCCCATACGTCCGCGTGGACGGCGGCCGCTCGTCGCATGTCCCGAGGATCGATGGGGGCGACCAACGCGTGCGGGCTGGGTCCCGCCACGACGACGCCATGCTCGCGCAGGATATAGCATTGCACAACCCAGCCGCTCTCGAGGTAATCCAGCACGAGGGCGCCACCCTTCTCGATTTGCGGATAGCGCGCGGCGGTCGGGTCGTCGGGGCGCAGGGCGTCCCGTGGGATGTAGGCGGCCTCTATTTTTCTCGCCCACGGTGAGCCACTGGCGTCGAAGCGGGCGTGCATGTCTCGTAACGCCGCGAAGACACTGTCCGACAGCTCGGCATCGGTGACGACGATAGCGTCAATATCGCTGCCCCGTGGGTCGAAATCGCCAAGAGCGAGGGACCCATACAGATACATCCCGACGAGGTGATCCCCAAGAATGGCGCCCACGCTGGCCAGGACATCACGCAGCGCCAGGTTAACGTCGGCATACGGCGTCGGTCGCAGCGGTTCATCCAATGGGCTTTTCATGAAACACTCACAAGGCCCTTATGAAGGATGAGGGCTGAGCAAAGCCTGCTGACCCAAGTCGCATGGCAAACGACGGCGACTAAAGTCGCTCGGCCGGATAGTGGTGTCCGCGCTAACCGACGCAATCGGGCAACTCCTCCACAGAAGAGACACTTCAGTGTCCGCCGTTTGCCATGCGACTTTAGTCCATAGGAGTGGGCAGGATATGTCGTTATGGTACGAGAAGCCTGAAGATCGCGTCCCAAATGACGGAAATGACGTGCTAAGAGGGCGCAAACGGGCCGTGTCAGCCCCGAAAACGCCTGCATTAGCCGCATTTTTCGCCCTTTGACCATGCTTTTCGCGACATTGTGCCACAACCTGCCCACTCCTATGGACTTTAGTCGCAGGCCCCGCAGGCCCCAACAGGCCCATGAAGCTATTCTCCACCGCCAAGGTACAACTCCAGCACGCGCGGGTCCTCGCGCAACAGCGCGCTGGGACCGGCCAGCGCCACCGTGCCCGTGCGCAGCACGTAAGCGAACTCGGCCAGCCGCAGAGCCGCCGCGGTGCTCTGCTCGACGATCAGGATGGCCGTACCGGACGCCACGATCGTGGCCAACGCGGCGAAGATGGTCTCCACCACCAGCGGCGCCAATCCCAGCGACGGCTCGTCGAGCAACAGCAGCCGCGGCTGCGCCACCAGCGCCCGCCCCAGGGCCAGCATCTGCTGCTCGCCGCCGGACAGGGTCCACGCGGCGCTGTTGAGGCGGCGCCGCAGCGGCGGGAACAACTCCAGGATGTCGTCGCGACGCGCCGCGAAGCCGCGTCCCGCCCGGATGTGCGCCCCCATACGCAGGTTCTCCGCCACGCTGAAGCGGGGGAACAGGTCGCGCGTGTCCGTGACCATCGATAAACCACGACGCACCAGACCCTCCGCGCCTATCCGCTCGATGCGCACGCCATCGAGGCGCACCTCGCCGGCGCTGGCGCGTTGCAGCCCGCCGATAGTGCGCAGGGCGCTGCTCTTGCCCGCGCCGTTGGCGCCCAGGACCGCCACGGCCTGACCGGCGCCGACGCTCAGCGACAGGTCGTCGACCGCCACGACGGGGCCGTAGACCACGCGCAGCCCGCGCACCTCCAGCAGAGGAGTCGCCGCGCCGCCGGGGCGCGGGCTCCCAACGGCCGACGCCACCGTTGGGACAGGGCCGTCGGTGGCGGTCATGCCAGCGCCTCGCCGACCTCGGCGGCCGTGGGCGCCACGCCGAGGTAGGCCGCGATGACGGCCGGATCGCGCTGGATCTGCGCGGGGCTGCCAGCGGCAATGCGTCGGCCGAAGTCAAGCACCGTGATGGCGTCGCACAGGCTCATCACAAGGTCCATGTCGTGCTCGATCAGCAGCATGCTGAGGGTCAGCCGCTCGCGCAAGGAGCGCAACAACGCCCCTAGCTCGCGCTTTTCCATGGCGTTGAGCCCGCCCGCCGGCTCGTCCAGCAGCAGCAGGCGGGGGCGCGAGGCCAGCGCGCGGGCCACGCCGGTGCGCTTCCGCAGGCCCAGGGGCAGCGACCCGACGGGCGCGTGCGCCCAGGGGGACAGGCCGACGAGGTCGAGCGTCTCCAGCGCCTGCTCGCGCTGTCGCCGGTCGGCGCGGCGCGAGGCGGGCAGGCGGAACGCCTCGCCCAACATAGAAGGACGCTGGCGGACGTGCGCGCCGACCTGCACGTTCTCCAGCACGCTCATGCCGCCGAACAGCTCCATGTGCTGAAACGTGCGCGCCAGGCCGAGTCTCGCCAGCGCGTGCGATGGGTAGCGCAGCAGGTCCGTGTCGCCCAGCCGCACCGAGCCCTGTTGCGGATGGTAGAAACGACAGATGCAGTTGAGCAGGCTGGTCTTGCCAGCGCCGTTGGGACCGATCAGGCCGGCGATGTGGCCCTGCTCGACCGTCAGGTCGACGCTGTCGAGCGCGCGGATACCGCCGAAGGTCAGGGTGAGGGCGCGGATGGCGAGCAGCTCAGGCATGCGTCTCTCCCACGGCTGCCGGGGGTGACTGGCGACGGGCGCGGCGCAGCCGGGCGGGCAACCCTGCCAGCCCCTGCGGCATGAACAGCAACGCCACCACGATGATGCCGCCGAACAGCGTGCTGGCCAGTTGCGGGTTACCGCCCGCCAACTCCTGCACGGCGGTCAGGAAGACGGCGCCGATGATGGTGCCCACGGTACTATCGAGCCCGCCGATCACGATCATGGCCACGAACAGCACCGACACGGGCAGCCCGAAGCTGTCCGCAAAAATAGGGCCGGGGCTCCAGTGGGCGAAGAGCCCGCCCGCAATCCCGGCGTAGAGCGCGCTGAGGGCAAAGGCGATGACGCGGTAGCGGGCCACGTCGACGCCGCTGGCCTGTGCCGCCGACTCGCTCTCCCGCAGGGCCACGAAAGCGCGCCCCGTGGCCCCGCGCCGCAGGTTGTGGGCCACGAACACGCCCAGCGCGAGCACCCCGAGCACGACCCAGAAGAAGGTCAGGCCGTTGAAGGTGTACGGGCCGAGCTGCGCCGGGTTGAGCGCGATGCCCGACCGGCCGCCCGCCCAGTCGGCGCCACCCAGCACCTGCGCCACAAGCAGGCCGAAGCCGAGCGTGGCGATCGACAGGTAGGGGCCGCTCAGCCGCAGCACCGGAACGCCCAGCACCACGCCGAACAGGGCGGCCACCAATCCGCCGGCCGGGATGTCCAGCCAGAACGGCCAGCCGTAGGTCGTATTCAGGATGCCCGCCGTGAACGCGCCGATGGCGTAATAGCCGGCGTGGCCCAGCGAGAACTGACCGGTACCGCCCGTCAGCAGATTCAGGCCCACGGCGACGATAGCGAAGGTAGCGGCCGTGTCGAGGACATCCCGCGCCAGCAATCCACCCAGCACATAGTCCGTCGGGATGACCAGCGGGATGGCGGCAAGCGCGACGACCAGCGCCACGATCAGCAGCGGCGTCGTCCGCACGAACGGTCTCACGCCTGTCATCCTCACACTTTGCTCCTCTGCCCACCTACCCCACACTAGGGTGCGCGCCACGTTTTCGCGCTGGCCGCGTCGTCCTTACTGGGACCGCTGCGGTCCCCGCGGCCCCGGTCACCCACGCCAGCACACCGGACGATCACCAGACATCCGCTCCACCCGCTGGCGACCGGCACCCCGCCCGCTCGTGGAGACGTGCCGCAGGGACCGCCGCGGCCCTAGGAGAAACGTTCCCCTCGCACAGCGCGAAAAAGGGGCGCGCCCGTCCCCGTCCTCCGAGCGATGTCGCTTTATCGTTGCTGTGCGGGGCACAGCAGCAGATCCGGGTTCCAGATACGCTCAGCCAACTTAGTGTATAGCTCCTGACGCTGGTCGAGCTCCGCTTTCTTGAAGGTAGGGCAAGCAGTAAATGGCAAGCCTGATTTCTCTACGAAAGAAACGAAGCCGGGGTTGTGGTCATAACACTGCGGATTAAGGCTGCGGGCTAAAACGTTCTGGGCGTTGTAGTGCTTAAGTTTGTCCTCGTACGGTAGCGCCCCGTAGCTCGAGTTAAAGCTCTTCGGTAATAGGAGCAGGTCACCAATGCGGTCGCGGTACTCCATGAAATCGTAAGCCTGCGGGAACTCATCCTTATGGCGATCTGGCTTATATGCCCAAATGTGCTCCACCTCATATCGCTTGTTACCGGATGCTGTCGTGTACTCTTGGTAGCGTGAAGGCATGCTGGATTGGGTTTCGACGTATTCAGTCATGCGTGCTAATATGAGGCGAACGTACTCACGGTTCTGCTGGTGCATTGCGAAACGGATGTTGTTCGCGAAGGTTTCCTTGTCGTCGGTCAGTCTCTTATGCAAGTGGTCACGGAGCTGAGGGATAGACATGCGGCGGATATCGCGCATAAGGATGAACATGGCGTACTGCATCGTCGACGAAGCAATGCTGTGTTTGTTCCAGATGCGTCGGTTGAGCAAGATGTCTAGGTAGATAGCGACCAACCGCATTTTCTCGTCCGCGACATCCGGACTATCTCCTGTTACAAGCGGAGCGAACAGGACCGGATACTGCGAGGTGAAGCCGAGACGCGCATTATAAGTGATGTGCTCAAGTTTGGGGATGAAGCGTACGCCAGCATCCAGCACCCTCATATATTGCCGTGAGTAGAAGTCGAAGTCTTGGTCAATAAAGCTTACATAGTCGGTACTCGTGTTGAGCCCTATACGCTCACGGTGATCGCGGACCCATCGGTGGAACTGGCTGCCAATGAGGTCAAAGTCCCTTGGTCGAGCGTCTTTCTTTCGTTCCCGGATGCTGTCGGCGTACTGGCTGCGGAGCCATGCCTTGAAGAAGTCGGCATCCGTTTCCTTGACAATATCAACAAGGGTGGCGATGCGACCCTTCCAGAGCGCGTTCGCTGCCTCCTTCTGCCCTACATCAGTGATGTTTGCAAGCAGGTATCCTTTGAGCATGTCGACTGGGCTCAGCGATAGGCCACGGTCATTCATCGTCTCGAAAATAGTATAGGCATCCTCATCGGAATATGCGGTAATCTCGACGAGATGAACGTTCTCGATCAGCCAGTCTATAAAATAAGGGAGAATCTTCGGGGTAGAGATGTCGTCGGGGAAGTATGCCTCGATGTCGTGGTAGCGATCAACAAGGTTGCGCACCGATTCTGGCTTGTCGGTGACATCAAATGTCTTTATCTTGGCGTCGAACAAGGCTTCCATGCAGGCTGTGCGCTCAGCCACATCGATGTTGAACGTTTTTTTGCCGAACTTCTGCGAGTATATCAACTCATCGATTTTGACAGGTTGGGAAAGATCACGCTGCATGTTGTATAGGTAAATCAGGAGAAGGGTAAGCGTTGTGAGACGTTGCTGTCCGTCGACAATGTAGTCGAGTTTTTCCTTCCGACTAATAATGATGGAGCCAAGAAAGTAGTGTCCGTAATTGGCGACAGCTTCTCGAGAATGGGTATCGTCATAATCTTGCAAGAAGCGCGCTGATAGGTCATCAATGAGTTCGTAGACTTGCTTTCCTTCCCATTTGTACTCCCGCTGATAATAGTCAATGTGGTATTTCGCGCCTTGCAGTAACTCTCGCACTGTCTTGGCGTCACCCTGAATCTCTTGCATTGCCTACTTCTCCCGTACGCACATTGTTAGCTTACGGCCTTATCCTCACGTCTTTCATCGCCTGCAAGTACCGATCATCCGCGTCCACCTGCGTCGCGCCAAATAGTATCATCCGTGATAACTATTCAGCACCGAGGTGTTGCAAATTGCGTCCATGTCCAAAACATGAAGCTTAGATGATCATCGCATTGAGTCGTCTTCATCCCTAGTATTACAACGTGACGTTGACCTGCGACTGACGTCGCATGGCAAACAACGACGACTAAAGTCGTGACGGCGCCGTGCGGTGAGACACTTTAGTGTCCGTGGTGTGCCATGCGACGTCAGTCGCAGGCTGGTCTTAACGTTGTAGTACTAGTAGCTCTCATTAATCCCAGGTCACTGCTAATTCCACAGAGGCAGGTAAGAATCGCTCCAAGCGCAATCGCTGGCAATAGTATGATACCACCATCTCTCTCACACCAAAGGTGGTTGGTTGTTTAAGGAGATCGCACACCCATTATCATGCTACTGCCCACTGCCCACTGGATCAGACGCGGCGCTGCACGGCCACGCCGAACAGACCGGCCGGCCGGACGAAGAGCACGGCCAGCAACAAGGCAAAGACGACGCCGTCCTTGTAGGGGAGCAGCGCCTGCGGCGCGTACAGGGCCACCAGGCTCTGCACGATGCCCACGAGCAGCGCGCCTACCGCAGCTCCGACCAGATTGTCCAGGCCGCCGATGACCGCCCCGGCGAACGCGCTGAGCAGATAGACATCGGCTAGGGTTGGCGACTGCTGCGTAAAGGTGGCCGTGGCGATCAGCACGCCGGCTACCGCGGCAAGCGCCCCACCGATGCCCCAGGCCGCCAACCGCACCCGGTCGACCCGGATGCCAACCAGCCGTGCCCCCCGCGGCGACTGCGCCACGGCCCGCAACGAGGCGCCCGCGTGAGTGAAGCGCAGGAAGGTGAAGAAGGCCAGCATCAGTACGACCGTCACCCCAATGACCGTCAGATCGAGGCCGCTTACGGTCAGCGCGCCGACCGTGACCAGCCCCGGCGTGAAGGGCAGGGACAACGTCGTCTGCGGTGTAGCCTGACCCCAGATCAAACCGATGCCGCCCTCCAACGTGATGAACAGGCCCAGGGTGACGATCACGGCTGTGGCCGGAGACCGCTGCAGCCGCTGCAGAAAAAGCGTCTGCAATAGGACACCAAGAAGGAAGACGACCACCACTGCCAGCAGGGCGGCCGGCCAGAACGGCAAACCACCCGCGGCAAAGGGCCACTGATACGTCAGCGACCACAGCACGTAGACGCCGACGGCGGCCAGCGCCCCCTGCGCAAAGTTGACGATGCCGCTGACCTGGTAGATCAGGGTCAGCGCCAGGGCCAGCAGAGCATAGATGCTGCCCGTCGCCAACCCGCTTACGCAGTCTTTGAGAAAATCTAGCATAGTCGTTAGTGACGAGTGGCTAGTGGTTAGTGACTAGAGGTTTCTAGTCACTAACCACTAGCCACTAATCACTCGTCACGGGTAGTCGTAGCCCGAGACGGGGGTGAGGGCCGCGTTGTGGTCGACGAGGACGTAGGCCCCGGGTGAGGCGGCGTGGCTGCTGCTGGTAAAGGTGACCTTGGGGAGAAGCGAACCGTTCCAGTTCTTGAGCGTCTCCAGCGCGCTGATAAAGCCCGCGCGCGTCAGGTTCTTGCCAGCGCGGCGTAGTCCCTCCACGGCAACCTGCGCGGCGCCGTACCCGACTTCGGTGAAGGCGCCGATGGGCGCCGTCACCGGGTCGCCGTATTGCTTCAGCACGGACCGGTACATGGTGGCCTGCCGATCGTCGGCCGTGGGCAGCGGGGCGTAGTCGTCGAAGTAGACGCCCTCTCCGGCCGGCCCCAGGATCTTCAACACGGCCGGGTCCTCGGCGATGGAACTGGAGAGCAACTTTGCCTTGAGCCCCACCTTGGCCGCCGTGCCGATAAACGTGGCGGCCGGCGTCGGAATGGCGAAGATGATGACCGCGTCGACGTTCTGCAGGCGCAACGCCTGCGCGCTGAAGCTGGTATCGGTCACCTGGTACGGCTCGGCGTCGGCCATCGTGGCGCCGTCCTTCTTGGCCTGCGACGTGACCGCGGCCAGCCCTTCTTTGCCGAAGTCGTCGTTCTGGTAGAAGACGCCGATGCGCTTGGCGTGCAGCGTCCGCACGGCGTAGTCGGTCAGCACTTTGCCCTCGGTCGTGTAGGTCACCTGGAGCGGGAAGAGGTACTTGTGGAACGGCTGCGCCATGGCCGACGACCCGGTAGCCGGGTAGACCAGCGGCACGCCCTGCTTGGTGATGAACGGCAGCGAGGCCAGGTTGTTGGCCGTGCCCAGCACGCCGATCAGGCCGAACACGTTCTGGGCCAGCACCAATCGCTGCACGTTGCTCACGGTGCGTGCGGGATCGTAGCCGTCGTCGAGCACCTTGAGGCTGATCTTGCGGCCAAAGACGCCGCCGTGCGCGTTGACGTAGCTGAAGTAGGCCTGCTCGCCGCCGGCGATGACGTTATAGGCGCCGGCCGGCCCCGACTCGGGCAGCGAGGTACCGAACGCGATCGACGTGGCGGTGACGCCGGGCGTCGCGGCCACGGCTTGCGCCCGCGCGTGCCCTGGCGAGGGAATCGCTGTCAAGGTCAGCAGCGACGCCGCCGTCGCCACCTTGAGTCCGTCTGTCAACTTCATCGTTGTCTCCTTAGTCGTTAGTTGTTAGTCGTTAGTTATTAGTACGTCGTCGTTAGCCATCAGCGCGTCATCGCCGTTCTGACTAACGACTAATGACTAATGACTAACGACTAACACGAGAACTGTCTGCCATCGCCGGGCGTGAGATAAGCGTTGGGCCGGTTGTGGCCGCGCGAGCGGATCTTGAACTCGTAGGTGATGCCGCAGGTCGCCCCGACCAGGGTGTAGTCGTGCGTGCTGGCGGGGAGCGTAAGGCTGCGGTCCTGCACCGCCTGGCCGTTGGCGTCGTAATGGTACACGATGGCGTCGTAGCCCTGGGCGTTGCGGTCTCCGATCCACAACCAGGTGATCGTGGCCGGCGCGGTCAGCTGTCCGGTCGAGATGGCGATGGGGTTGGACGGCGTGCTCGGCCCTGCCAGACCGGGGTAGCCCAGCGCCGCCCCGAACAGGCCGGCCAGGATTTCGTAGCCGGCGATGGTGGGGTGGATGTCGTGGTAGGCGCTGCAGATGTAGGTGAGGGTACACAGCAAGGGGCTCTGCAGCGGCGTGTTGAACACGTCAAAGGCGTTGGCCACCTTGACGTTGTAGCGCGCGGCCACCTGATTGATGATGGTGTTGCCCTGCTGCGAGATCGCGACGACCCCGCTGAGCGCCGCCGTACTGGTCACGGCCACTGCGAACGGCTGGTAGTAGTCCAGCGTCACGATGTCCGCGTTGGGCGCGGCCTGGCGGATCTGCTTGAGGATAGCGTCGTCGTTGGCGGCGAACTGCTGCAGCCCGGCCTGGATCGCGGCGGGGTCGCCGGCCTTCAAGAGCGGCAGGATGTCGTTAGCGCCCAGCACGTAGGTGATGGGGCTGACCTGACCGGGGTGCGACCGCAGGAAACCAAGCGCCGCGGCCATCTGGCTGCCCGTGTAGCGGTTGGCCACGGCTCCAGGACAGGTACCGTTCATGAAGGTCGTGCTGCTCTCGCCGGGGCAGCCCAGGTTGACCGGCTTGAGGCTGGGATTGATCGACTCCAACCCTTGCGCGAGGAAGTCGTAGAAGCCGAAGCCCTGCTGCAGCGGCGGGTAGGGTTGGTAGCCATATGCGAGAGAATCGCCCAGCGAGAGGTAATAGGCCGCAGGACCAGCGGGACCGGCCGCGTGGGTCGTGCGCCCGACGCGCGCGGTGGAGGCCGCGTGGGCGGGCAGGACGGCGAGGATGAGTGCGACGGCGGCAACGGCCAGCGAACCGGACACCAGGGACGCGCGGGAACAAGGCCTGGGCATGCAGAACCTCCTGCCATGGTCACGTCCGCGTGACCACACGACACCGTTTGTCTGGTAACGCCTGTCGAGGCGCGCGCGCGAGCAACGCATGGGATCGTCCCGCCGGCCGGACGGGATGGTCTCCGTACACCGTACACGCGTGGAGGGGATCGACAGGTCGCCAGTGGTACCATTGTACCTATTGCTGGCAGAAAAGCAAGTATCGCCCTTCTGCCCGGGCGTGCCCCATGATTGTGAGGCGGCCTGACCTTGAAAGGTCATGGCAGATCGTCATGTCCCTGCGGGACGCCCCCACGGATGAAAATCTGCAATTTGCACAGCAGGGCACGGACCCTGAAGGGTCTC
>JAABUX010004862.1_pt1 | contig 16812 bp, 14 predicted proteins | sample 5561851 | NCBI WGS metagenome assembly JAABUX01 (sample SAMN10711883, study PRJNA513361) | rock metagenome | isolation source: Antarctica rocks | place: Antarctica: Victoria Land, Richard Nunatak red sandstone | collected 2016-01-03 | reverse complement strand
GCGCGAATGCAGCGTGTTCACGATCGGCAAGGCGATGGTCGATCGGCTCAACTGCCCACCCGATCAAATCTTACGGATGATCCGATGGGCAACTATTGAGGTCGGTTCGAAGTGGGGATGACTCAGGATCGCCCGCCGTCGGGCTTTACCCGCCCCCCACAATGCAGGCGAGAGATGCGGACGACCCGACCCGAGGCGATTCCCAATGATCCGGACGACCGGCGAGACCGTCGAGATCCCCGTCGAGGGGATGACCTGCGACCACTGCGTCGGGACGGTCCGGGGCGCCCTCGAAGCCGTCCCCGGCGTCCGGTCGGCCGCCGTCGACCTCGCCTCGGGCCGCGCCTCGGTGACGCCCAACGGCCCGGAGCCGCCCGACTGCGCCCGGCTCGTCGCCGCGGTCGAGGCCGCCGGCTACCGCGTCCCGGGGGCCTCGACCCCCGAGGCCGGGCCCGCGGTCGTGTCGATCGGCCCGCTGCTCGGCCCGGGGCCGACCGCACCGCGCGAGCGCCCGGCGGAGGAGTGGAACCTGGCGATCGGCGGGATGCACTGCGCGAGCTGCGTCGGCCGGGTCGAGGCGGCCTTGCTCGGCCTGCCCGGCGTCGAGACGGCGCGGGTGAACCTCGCCACGGAGCGGGCCGGGGTCCGCGTCGACCCGGCCGTCGTCACCGAGCGGGCGATCGCCGCCGCGGTCTCGGGCGCCGGGTACACCGCCCGGCGGGCCGAGCTGGTCTCGGGCGAGGGGGCCGAGTCGCTCCGCCGCGAGCGGTCGGAGCAGGTGGCGTACTGGCGGGCCCGGCTGGTCGTGGGCGTGGTCCTGACGGTCCCGCTGATCGCGATGGGCTACGCCCCCCTGCTCTTCCCCGCGGTCGCCAGCCACTCGGCCGCGATCGGCTGGGGGATGTTCGGGCTGGCGGCGGTCCTCCAGGTCTACCTCGGCGGGCCATACCTCCGGGGGGCCTGGGAGCGATTGCGGCAGGGGTCGTCGAACATGGACACCCTGATCGCGCTGGGGACGTCCACCGCGTTCGGTTACAGCCTGGCCCGGCTCCTCGCCGGCCATGCCCACGACGCCCACTCGTTCATGGATGCCGGGATCATCCTGACCCTGATCACGCTCGGCAAATACCTGGAGGCGCGATCGAAGGGGACCGCCGGCGCCGCGATCGAGCGGCTGCTCGACCTCTCGCCCAAGACGGCCCGCGTGTCGCGCGAAGGGCGGGAGGTCGAGGTCGCGCTGGCGGATGTCCGCCCGGGTGAGGTCGTCCGGGTCCGGGCCGGCGAGGCGATCCCGGTCGACGGCGTCGTGGTCGAGGGAGAGTCGGGCGTCGACGAGTCGATGCTCACCGGCGAGTCGGCCCCGGTCACCAAGCGGGCCGGCGACCGGGTGGCGGGGGCGACGCGAAACGGCGACGGGACCCTGCTCGTCGAGGCGGGCCGGCTCGGCCGCGAGAGTGCCCTGGAGGGGATCGTCCGCCTGGTCCGCGAGGCCCAGAGTTCCAAGGCCGGGGTCCAGCGGCTGGCCGACGCGGTCTCGGCCCGGTTCGTGCCCGCCGTGCTCGGCATCGCCGCGCTGACCCTGCTGGCCTGGGGGCTGGCCGGGCACGACTGGGGTCGGGGGATCTTGAACGCCGCGGCGGTCCTGATCATCGCCTGCCCCTGCGCGCTCGGGCTGGCCACGCCGATGGCCGTGGCCGTCGCCACCGGCCGGGGTGCCCGCGCCGGCCTGCTCGTCCGCGAGGCGTCGGCGTTCGAGCGGATGGACCGGATCGGCACGGTGGTCTTCGACAAGACGGGCACGATCACCGAGGGCAAGCCGGGCGTCGCCGACGTGTTCGCCGTCGAGGGGACCGGCCGCGACCGCCTGCTCCGGCTCGCCGCCGCCGCCGAGGCCGGCAGCGAGCACCCGCTGGCCCGGGCCCTGGCCGCGCACCGGGGCGGCGAGGCGGTCGAGGACTTCCGGGCGACCCGCGGCGGCGGGGTCTCGGCGCGGGTCGACGGCGTGCCCGTCCTGGTCGGCTCGGCCCGGTTCCTGGGCGAGTCCGGCGTCGATCTCTCGCCGCTGAACGGGGTGGCGGCGGCCTGGGAGGGCGCGGCGAAAACCGTGCTCCTCGTGGCCGTGGACGGCCGGGCGGCCGGCGCGATCGCGCTGGCCGACGCGATCAAGCCCCACGCGAGGGAGGCCGTCGACCGGCTCCGGGCGGGCGGTGCCGACGTGATCCTCCTCACCGGCGACAACCCCTCGACCGCCGCCGCGATTGCCGCGCAGCTCGGCCTGGCTCCCGACAAGGTCTTCGCCTCGGTCCTGCCCGACGGCAAGGCCGCGAAGCTCGCCGAGATCAAGGCCGGCGGGGGCCGGGTGGCGATGGTCGGCGACGGCCTGAACGACGCCCCCGCGCTGGCGGCGGCCGACGTCGGGATCGCCCTGGGCACCGGGACCGACCTGGCCAAGGCCGTCGCCGACGTCGTGATCGCCACCGGCGACCTCCGGGCCGTCCCCCGGGCGCTGAAGCTCGGCCGGGCGACGCTCCGGGCGATCCGCCAGAACCTGTTCTGGGCCTTCGCCTACAACGCCGTCGGCATCCCGCTCGCCGCCGTCGGCCTCTTCGGCGAGTACGGCCCGCTGATCGCCGCCGTCGCCATGTCGCTCAGCTCGGTCACGGTCGTGGCGCGGTCGAGCTTCCTGGCGGGGCTGGACCTTGACGAGTAGGCCGGGCCGGCCCCGCCGCGGATCACCAGAACTTCCACTTGCCGGTCGTCAGGACGTAGACACCCAGGCCGAGGTTGGCGACGGCGTGGCTGACGAAGCAGGCGGACACGCTCTTGGTCCGGTGCAGCAGACCGGCCCAGAGCCCCCCGGTGAGGAGCGCGGGGAGCCATTCGGCGGGGTGCTCGGCGGCGAAGAGGCCGGCGGTGACGGCGGCGGCCACCGGCGTGACCCGGCCGATCGGCACGTCGCGGAACCGGTCGGGGTCGATGATCCAGCGGACCACGAACGACCGCCAGAACAACTCCTCGAACAGCGGGACGACCAGGACCAGTCCGAGCATGCGGGCGGCGAGGAACCCGGCCCGCGAGGCGGGGGCGAGCGCGTTGGGGTCGAACGCGGCCCGGGTCCCGGCCCCCCCGTAGACCGGATAGAGCCCGTCGAGCCCGACCCAGAGGGCCGTCACCAGCACGCCCAGGCCCGCCGCCATCGCGAGCGGGCCCGCCCCCGGCCGGGGCGCCAGGTCGCGGAAGGTCGAGCGGCAGAGCCAGAGCACGACCGAGACGACCGCGACCTTGGCCGCGTAGAAGATCGGGTAGTAGGTCGGGTGCGCCCCCCCTCGCGTCCCCGCCGGCAGCCAGTCCTCGGCGGCGGTCAGGACCAGGAACGTCGCCATCGGCGCGACGTAAGGCAGCCAGGGTCGGGCGGGCGGCGGGGGCGAGTTCATCCGGGGGGCATCCTGGAGAGATGGCAGATCGCCAAGTCTCAAATTTCAGATAATGTCTCTATTGAAATGTTCTGAAATCTGCGATCGGGAATCTGAGATCGTCGGCCCGTCCCGCCCGCGGCCGATCCGCTCCCGGAGCGCGGGGTCGTCGAGCGACCGGACGATCAGGTCGGCGGCGGCGAGGTCGGAGGCCGGGCTGTGGTCGTGGGGCACGCCCACGGCGAAGGCCCCGGCGGCCTTGGCGGCGGCCAGGCCGGTCGGGCTGTCCTCGAGGACGAGCACGGCGGCGGGCTCGACGCCGAGCCTGGCGGCGGCCGAGAGGTAGACCTCGGGGTCGGGCTTGTGCCGGGCCACGTCCTCGCGGCAGAGGACGGCCGCGAACCGGTCGCGGAGCCCGTGGTTGTGCAAGAGCCGCTCGGCATAGGCCCGGCCCGAGGACGTCGCCACCGCCAGCGGCAGGCCGAGGCGGCGGAGGTGATCGAGCAGGTCGAGCAGGCCGGGCATCGGCCGGACCGCCGCGTCGATCAGCGCCTCGAACCGCCCCTTCGCCTCGGCCATGAGCGCCTCGGGGGCGTCGTCGAGGCCCGCCATCGTCCGGAACGCCAGCCCCGAATCGGCCGGCTGGCGGCCGATCATCGCCCGCATGATGTCGATGGTGAAGACCTTGCCCCGGTCGCGGAGCATCTCCGAGGCGACCCGGAAGAACAGCGCCTCGGTGTCGAACATCAGGCCGTCGAGGTCGAAGACGACCGCTCGGATCGGCGGGTCGGGGGCCATCAGGTCTCGCTCCGCTCAGGCATGGGCCACGCCCGCCGCCCGCCGGCCCCGGACGCTCTCGGGGAACAAGGCTTCCTGGTCGAGCGTGCCGTCAAGGTCGATCGGGATCGGCCCGAAGTCGGTCTCGAACGCCAGGTTTGGGTTCGTCTTGACGTCGCCGGCCAGCGCGGGCGTGATCCAGAGGTGGGCCAGCTCCAGGGTATTGGGGATCAGGACCATCCGGGCCTCGGCCGGGTCGATCCGCCAGCAGGTGTCGAGCGCGGCGGCGAAGACGTCGCGGTCGGTGGGCAGGCTCAGGGGGACCCGGGCGCGGGTGAGGAAGTTGGACGTCATGCAGTTGACCCGCATCGGGACCGGGTCGATCGCGGCGACCAGCCGGTCCGTGGCGAGGTCGGCCAGGCCGACGCCGGTGGCGTTGCCCCGGGTCTCGGCGGAGAGGTCGAGCACGGCCAGGCGGGTGACGACGGGCCGGGGGAGGTCGGGCATCGTCTCGACCCGCTGGCGGCCGATCACGTTGGGGTCGAGCCCGGTCCCGCTGTAGTTCTTGCCCAGCTCGCCGACGACGAGGACGTCGACCTGATCGAACGGGAGCCGGGCCATCAGCGTCCGGGCCTCGTCGAGCAGGCGGGGCTCGGCCTCCAGGAGGTCTTCGGGCTCGACGCCGACGACGCGGGCGGTCCGCTCCTCGGCGTTCTCCAGCAGGGCGATCCCGAGGCCGACGGCGGTGTTGGCCAGGAGGAACGTGCCGACCTCGGGGAGCAACTTGAGGAGCCCCGGCAGGCCGAGCTTGTGGACCTGCTCGGCCCCCTGGTGCTTGCCCAGGCCGATCGTGAGCATCTTGAGCAGGCCGCTCTCGTACCGGCCGGTGAACGAGGTGTGCGGCTTGATCCGGTTGAGCAGGACGATCGCGTCGGCGGCGTGGGCGTTGGCGTCGAGGTGGATCGGCAGGCCGAAGCTGTTCGTGCCCAGGACCACCGTCTCCATCTCGGAGCGGATCGGGCAGCCGAGCGCGGTTTCGGTCACGCCCAGTTCCGCGAGCAAGGCCCGCTGGCCGCCGGCCGTCCCGCCGCCGTGGCTCCCCATCGCGGCGACGACGAAGGGGCGGAACCCCAGCCCTTTGAGGGCGTCGACGGCCGCCCGGGCGATCGCGCCGATCCCGCCGATCCCCCGGCTGCCCACCGTCAGCGCGACCGAGCCCCCCGGCCTGACCCGGGCCCCGATCCGGCTCGACCGGATGGCCTCGGCCACCGCCGCCGGGACGTCGGCCACCTCGGGCTGGCGGTGGACCTGGCGGACGCGGGCGATCGGCGGGAAGCTCATCGAGGGGGGCTCGCGCGAGTTGGCTTCGTCTAGCCGGCCGGTCCGGGCCGGCGAACGTACCAACCGGGGGCCTCGGGGGTCAACCCGGTCGCGGCGACTCGACCCGGGGGCGAGGCTCGGTCGCGAGCGCGGGGTGGTGGGAACGGGAAGGCTCGGCCGCGGGCGGGCGGTCGACGCCGATCGGGACCTCGGCGGGCTCGCAGATGGCCGGCGGCCCGGGGGGAGGCGGGACCGGGCGGTCGGCCGCGCGGCCGGGCGGCGGGCCGTGGGTGGCGTGGAGGTCGTCGGGCGGGAGCGGCGTGTCGTCGCCCACCAGGACCGGGGGGCCGACCGCCTGGCCGGCCCGGTTCCGGGCCTTGACGTAGCGATGGAGGAGCCAGACGCCCAGGCCGAGCGCGACGGCCGGGGTGAGGTAATGCTTGGCCTCCTGGAACCCCTCCTCGACCTTGCTCGCGAAGGCGTAGCCCAGGCCGAACATCAGGAACGTGCTGAACGACGCGGCGCAGAGGTCGGTCAGGAAGAGCTTCAGCGTGGGCAGGCGGAGGATGCCCGCCGTGAGGTAGGCGGCGGTCCGGAAGCCGACGGCGAAGCGGCCGAGGATCAGGATCTTGACCCCGTGGCGGTGGAAGTAGCCCTTGATCTGGGCCTCGCGGGCGCGGGTGAGGAACTTACGGGTCAGCGGCAGGCTGAGGACCTTCTCGCCGTAGAAGAAGCCGAGGAAGTAGACGACGAAGTCGCCCACGAGCACGCCGGCGAAGCACGAGCCGAGCGCGGGGGCCCAGTGCATCGCCCCCTTCCGGGTGAGGATGGCGGCGAGGATGATCGGCATCTCCTCGGGGACCGGCAGGCCGAGCCCCCCCAGGACCAGGACCAGGAAGATCCCGAAGTAGCCGAATTGTGCGATCAGGTCGTCCGCCAATCCCGATTCCCCGTCGAGGCCCGCCCGCGGCCGGGCCCCCGACCGCCCTGGGGCGGCCCTTGGAACACCGTTCACCCTGTTTTGGTAACATATCCCCGCCGGGTCGTCAAAACAGGTGTCGCCCGCCGATGTGATCGGGATTGACCGGCCGGGCGACCCGGGGCGATAATCCGGGCCTGGCCGGGGCTCGGTCGGTGCGGACTTCGCCCGTCGCCCCGACGGCCGGGGGCCGAAGGACTGCGGTCGGTGATCACGCTCGAAGATTTCGCCGAGATCCCCGCGCGAGCCCGCGGTGCCTACGTGGCGGTCGGCAATTTCGACGGCGTCCACCGGGGCCACGCGCACCTGCTCGCCCGGCTCCGGGCCCGCGCCGACGCGGCCGGGACCCCCGCCGTCGCCCTCAGCTTCGACCCGCCCCCCGTCGCCCTGCTCCGGCCCGAGGCCGCCCCCGCCCCGCTGACCTGGCTCGACCGCCGGGTCGCGCTGATCCTGGAGGCCGGCGCCACCGAGGTCGGCGTCTTCCGGACCGGCCCCTGGCTCCTGGGCCTGACCGCCCGCGAGTTCTTCGACCGCGTGATCCTCGGCCAGCTCGGCGCCCGGGGGATGGTCGAGGGGCCGACCTTCGGCTTCGGCCGCGACCGCGGCGGCGACTCCGAGCGGCTCGCCTCCTGGTGCGCCGGGGCCGGGCTCGGCTTCGAGGTCGCCACGCCGACCGAGGTCGACGGCCGGATCGTCTCCTCGTCGCGAATCCGCCGGGCCCTGGCCGAGGGGGAGGCCGCCGGGGCCGCGACGCTCCTCGGCCGCCCGCACCGAATCCGCGGCCTCATCACCCACGGCGCCGGGCGGGGCACCGGGATCGGCTTCGCCACCGCGAACCTCGACGACATCGACACCCTCATCCCGGCCGACGGGGTCTACGCCGTCCACGCCTTCATCGAGGGGCAGGGCTCGGCCCATCCCGCCGCCTGCAACATCGGGCCCAACCCGACCTTCGGCGAGCAGATCCGCAAGGTCGAGGCCCACCTGATCGACTACCAGGGCGACCTCTACGGCCGGGTCGTCGCGCTCGACATCCTCGCCCGGATCCGGCCGACCCGCCGCTTCGCCGGCCTCGACGACCTGCTGGCCCAGATCCGCCTCGACGTCGACCGGTCGCGCGAAATCTGCGCCGGCCGAGCGTAGCACACGGACCAACCGAAGCCGGTCGGCCGGACCGCACCGGGAGATCGGTGGATTGCGTCCACCCGACGAGATGGGCCACTCAAAAATCGACCGACGGCGGTCAGTGGCGGAACAGCGCCAGGATGATTTCGAGGGCGATCAGCACGACGACGATGATCTCCAGGACCTCGGTCCGGGTCCCGCCGGATTGCTGGACGAGCAGGTCGTAGACGTCGCCGACGACCTCGAGCTTGCGGCGGATGCTCTGCTGCCACTCGCCGAGGTGGAACCGGTTCCGGGCCAGGTCGAAGACGCGGGAGAGATACTGGTCGCCGATCAGCTTGAGGTTGTTGTCGGCCCGCTCGAAGAGGCTGGTGGCCTCGATCTCGAGCTCGCGGATGCTCCGGACGGCCTCCTTCTGGGCCCTCCAGGTCGTGGGCCGCTTCCTGCCCTTCTCGGAGTGGATCAGCCGGTAGGCGGCCTCCAGCCGGTCGTCGAGGCGGTCGTCGATGTGGCGGAATTCGAGGAGCTGGACGTTCGCAAACTCGATCACCTGCAAGGTATCGGCGCAGTCGCGGTCGGCGACGAAGCCGGCCGCCCAGTCGAGCATGACGAGGTCGTCGGGCGTGTAGGAGAGGCCGAGCCGGGTCGCCTCGCGGACCTCGCCGGGGCTGAGCGGGCCGGATTCGAGGCGGATCAGGCCGGCGATCCAGTCGGTGTTCGCCGCGACCCAATCCGGGGCGACGTCGCCGAGCTGGAAGACGATGTATTCCTCGCTCAGGTCGCTGACCTCGAAGCCGTCGACCACCGGGCGCAGCCGCTCGATCCAGGGGCTGGCCACCAGGCGGGCGGCCGAATTGAGCGGGCCGAGGTCGGCCAGGTCGCCGGCCAGCGCCCGAAGCTCGTCGGGGGTCGCGCGGACGGGGAACTGGATCATCAGCGAGATCGCGGCGAAGTCGAAGATCGTCAGCTCGCCCCGGGGCGGCCGGGACGGGGCGATCCCGCCCGGCAAGGCCATGCCCGAGGCGTCCAGGGTCAGCCGGAGCGGCGCCGGGCGATACTGGATCGACTCGGGCGTCCGTCGGCGACGGGCCAGGAGGCCGGACTCGGTGGGGAGCATGGCCCGGGCCCGGTCGATGTCGATCTCGTAGCCGATGTCGAACGCGAAGGCCAGGTGGATCGTCGCGTCGAGCGGCGACTCGACCGGCGACGGCGGCTCGGGTGCGACGCTCATCTCGGGCCCATGCCCCGGGCCCGGGTCGGCCGTCCGATCGAGTCTGCGCGTTCGATCAAGCTCATCGTCCGGGGTCTTCCGATGGATTTCGACCCAATCCGGGATCGACCGGGCGGCCCCTGAGGACTTGGACGTCGGTCTTCGACGACTCTTGGCGATGCGACCCCCCACCCTAACCCTCTCCCCACATGGGGAGAGGGTTAGGGTGGGGGGTGGGCCAGGAGCAGGGGAAGCCGGGTCCGCGCGTTTAGTATTGGCCCGGCGGGGCGGCTCCGCAACGGGCTTCAGCCCGGACCGCCGCGGGGGTGGAACCGGGCGTGGACCTCGCGGAGCCGGCTCAGCTCGACCCGGGTGTAGATCTGGGTCGTGGCGATCGAGGCGTGGCCGAGCATCTCCTGGACCACCCGGAGGTCGGCGCCGCCGGCGAGGAGGTGGGTGGCGAAGCTGTGCCGGAGGGTGTGCGGGCTCACGGATTCGGGCAGGCCGGCGGCCCGGGCGTGCTTCTTGACGATCGACCAGAGCGACATCCGCGACAGCGGCCGGCCCCGGCGGGTGACGAAGACCTCCGCCACGCCGGGACGGCCCGCCACCAGCCTCGGGCGGTCGCGCGACAGGTAGTCGGCCAGGGCCTCGCGGGCCCGGCCGCCCAGGGGGACGACCCGCTCCTTGTCCCCCTTGCCGATGCACCGGGCCGAGCCGTCGGCGAGGTCGAGGTCGCCCGGCCGGAGGCCGACGACCTCGGACGCCCGGCAGCCGGTCGCGTAGAGCGTCTCCAGCGCCGCCCGGTCGCGACGGCCCAGGGTCAGCTCGCGGTCGGGCGTGTCGAGGAGGCGGTCGACGGCCGCCGGCCCGAGCACCGTCGGCAGCCGATCCCAGATCGCCGGGGCGACCAGGAGCTTGGCGACGTTCTCCGAGAGCCGCCCGTCGTAGATCAGGAAGCGATAGAACGTCGACAGCGCGGCCAGGTTCCGGCCGATGCTGCCGGCGGCCAGGCCGCTCCGGCTCAGGTGGTCGACGTAGCCGGTCAGGACGCCGATGTCGAGGTCGGCCAGCGGCCCCGGGGCGTTCTGCTTCCGCCACCGGCTGAAGCGGGCGATGTCCGACCGATAGGCGGCCAGCGTGTTGGGCGAGAGCCCGCACTCGGCCATCAGGTAGTGGAGGAACGGCCCGATCGGGTCGCGGTGCGGGTCGGGACGGGTCGCGGCGGATGGCATGGGCGGGCTCGCGGCGGGCGGTGATTCCCCCCTTACCTTCGGCCGATCGGGCCGTCGGCCTCCCGGCTCGTTCGAAAAAAGAAAGACCCCCAACATCGGGGGCCTTGAATGACGGACGGAGTATGGCGACGGCGGCGGGCTGCGCGGATCGATTCGATTCAGAGGGTGGCCAGGAGCGAGTCGTCCCAGTCGTGCTCGGCGGCGACGGCCCGGAGCTTCTCAAGCGCCCGGTCCTGGATCTGGCGGACGCGCTCCTTGGAGACTCCGAGGACCTTGCCGACCTGGCTGAGCGAGAGCCGGGCCTTGCCGCCCAGGCCGAACCGGAGGGCCAGGACCTGCTGCTCGCGGGGGCGGAGGACGTCCATCATCTTGCCGACGGTCTCGTCCATGTCGACCTCGGCGGTCCGGTCGCCCTCGGGGTCGCTCATGGTCTGCATCAGGTTGAAGTTGCTGTCGGAGTCGAGCGTCGCGTCCAGCGAGATCGTCGGCCGGGTGGCCGTGTGAATCCGGCGGATCATCTCGCTGCTGACCACCGGCGCCTCGTCGCCGGGGGCGTGGGCGGTCTCCCGGTGCTCGACCTCTTCCTGGTTCTGGGCGAGCTGGCGGAGGTGCCTGGGGCTGAGCCGGACGGGGTAGGCGCCGGCGGCGACGGCCCGCTGCATGGCCTGGCGAATCCACCAGGTCGCGTAGGTGGCGAGCTTGGTCTGGTGGGTCAGGTCGAAGCGGTCGATCGCCTCGAGCAGCCCGCAGAAGCCTTCCTGGAGCAGGTCGGAGTAGGACAGGCCGCGGTCGCGGAACCGCTTGGCGACATGGGCGACGAGCCGCATGTTGGCCAGCGCGAGCTTGCCGCGCAGCTCCGAGTAGCGGCGGAAGATCGCCCCCAACCGCGCCTCGGTCGGGCCGTGCCCGGTATAGGAGGCCGCGATGTGGTGCGCCAGCGACTGGGGGTCGTCGGCGCCGTCGGGCACCTCGCACCCCGGGATCTGGGCCAGGGCGTCGGCCAGCTTCCGCTTGCACTCGCCGAGCTCCTGGAGGAGCTGCCGCTCCTCGCGGCTGCCGAGCACCTGGGTGGCGGAGCTGTCGATCGCCGCGAAGCCGTCTACATCGTCGATTCGCCGAGTCGTATGCATCGCGTTTCCTCTTCCCTGTTCAATCCGGGTTGGTCATCGCGTCCGAATCATTCGAGAGGGGGTTCGCCGGGTTCCGGCCGGCGGGGAGCATCGTGCGGCCGAACTCGGCCAGGTGGGCCATCCGGTCGCCGAAGCTGGCGTAGATCAGTTGCGAGCGGAGGTCCGGCCCGAGGGCCCGGCCGCCGAGGATGATCGCGGCGTCGACGAGCGTCGCCGATTCATAGAAGTATGAATAATCTTGCAAAAAACGTACCCTGTCGACGACCACGCTCGCCGAGAGGAAGACGAGGCCCGGCCGATATTCCTTGGTCGCGGCGGCGAGCGAGCGGAGCGGGAGGTCGGCGCCGAGATTGCGGACCTCCCAGCCCACCTCGCGGAGCGTCAATTCGCCGAGCAGGACCGGCAGCAGATACGGGTCGCCCTCCGGCGCGGCACCCAGGGCGACCGGCCGGTCGGCATCCCCCCGCCGGGCGAGCCTGAGGTTGAGGTCCGAGATCGCCGAGGCGATCACCTGCGACGCCTGATGCTCCTGGTAGGCGTCCCAAGATCCGATCATCCAGCGATGACCGATCCGCTCCATGACCGGGCGGATCAGGCGATCGGCCAGCGCCGCGGCACCCCCGCCCGCCCGATGGGCCGCCGCGATGATCGCCGAGGCCTCGCGGCTCCGGCCCTGCCGCAAGGCCTCCAGCAGGGAGTCGCAGGTCCGCTCGTCGAGCTCCGTCGACGCCGGCAGGCCGCCCAGCGAGAGCAGGTCCTTGATCGGGAACTTCTCGCGGCGGGCGAAGTCGAGGGCGCTCGAGAGCAGGACGAGCCGGTGCTTGCCCATCGTCCGCGTCGCGTCGAGCGCCCCCGAGTCGACCCAGCGCTTGATCGTGCTCACGCTCACGCCCAAGGCGTCGGCGACCTGCTGAGTCCTGAGGTAGGTTTCCGAGCCGACCATGAACGATTTTCCGCCTGACTCGAACGGTTTGAACGACCTATCGTAGGCAATCGTCCAGCAACCAGGCAAGGGCCATCGCGAAATTTCGCCGAACTGCCCGAAATGGATGGTTCCATGGACGATTTGGACGAAGGGTTAATCGTCCCTCCTCTAGATAATACGCGGCGGGACGGCGAATGTTCGCCCGATTCAATCGCAACTGAAACGATCGTCGGCGATCATGCGGCCGGTCCGGTCGTGCCGGCGTCGTGTCGATCTCGGGGGTTCAGGCGAGGGGGAGTTTGGCCGATCGGCCGGTGAGGAAGCGGTCGAGGAGGGCGGCCACCTCGGTGGCGTTGGGGATCTCGCGGAACCGGAGGACGGGCCCGTCGAGCTCGCCCAGCGCGTCCTCGTCGACCTTGAGGCGGTCCGAGATGGCGATCAGGTAGCGGGGCGGGCCGTGCTCGGGCAGGAGGCGGAGGAGCCGGTCGAGGCTCGACTTCTTCCAGAAGCCGACCACCTCGACGTAGACGTCGACCCCGCTCGCCTTGTGGGTGAACTTGTAGTCGGGGACCCAGACCCCGTCGCGGCCGAGCTCGAGGACGTCGGTGGCCTCGCTCGCCTCCCACGCGGGCGCGACCTGGCGGAAGCGGTCGACGAAGGCCCCCAGCTCGGCCGGGACGAAGGTCCCGGTGTCGGCGTAGTGCGAGACCAGGCCGTCGTTGGCCTCCAGGTGGAAGGTCCGCGGGTCGCGCCTCGGCCCCCATCGCAGCTCGGCGTCGAGCCGGTAATCGCGGCAGAGCAGCAGCGCGGGGAGGAACAGGGCCATCTGGAGGCCGTATTTGTTGGTCGCGCTGAAGAGGCTCAGCGGGCCGTCGATGTGGAAGACGTAGCCGTCCTTCATCGACCCTTCGACGCGGTAGAGCAGCCGGTGGAACTTGAGGTGGCGGAAGAGCTGGCGGTACCGGGCGGGCTTCTCGTTGCGGACCTCGGCCTCGACCAGGACGGAGCGGAGCAGGATCGACTGGGCGAGCGAGACGTTGTAGCGGTCGACGAGCCGCTGGGCGTCGAGGGTGGGGTCGAATTTGAGCAGGCGGTTCTCGTCGCGGAGGTCGGCGAACATCGCGGCGGCGACCTGATCGGGGCGGAGGCCCAGCTCGGCGGCGACGCCCTCGATCACGGCGTCGCGGCGGAACGGGGTCCGGGCCTGGCCGGCGACCCGGAGCGCCTTGCGCCGGGCGGCGGCGGCGGTGAAGACCTTCTCGCGGAGCGTGTCGGGCGGGACGTCGGAGACGACCTCGAACTCGGAGCGGTCTTCGAGGATCTTGGCCAGGCCGCGGTGGGCGAGCGTGGCCAGCCCCTCGCCGACGAGCTCGTCGATCTCGGACTCGATCTCGCCCCGGGTCCGCCCGACGCCCTCGCGGAAGATCAGGAGCAGGCTCTCGGCCACCTCGTGCCACTGCGGGTCGTCGCGGTTCAGGTAGAGCGGGACGACCCGCTGCTTCGAGAATCGGACGCGGACGAGGGTTCCGGAGAGCATGTCGAGGGCCCGATCGCGTGTTGGGAGGTGTCCGGCCGGCCCGATCGCCCGCGTCAGCGGATCGCGCGGGCGGTCATGGCCAGGAGGGCGGCGGAATGGGCGGTCCAGGTGACGACCCGGACGGCGTTGGTCCGGACGAGGTCGCGGTGGACCTCGGCGTCGAAGCCGATCGCCAGGCGTCCGTGCGCCGGGACGGAGAGGAAGAACGTCGCCGCCCACGACGCCGCCGCGAGCCCCAGGCCGAGCCAGGCCAGCCACGGCGGGGTCCCCGCCGGCCGATCGGCCACGAGCCAGGCGGCGGTGAGGAGTTCCAGGACCATCGGCAGGATCACCACGTAGGTCGTCGTCCGCGAGTGGTCGGCGTGGTAGGCCCGGAAGGCCCCGGCCTCGACCCTGGCGAAGAGCGGGTAGTGGACGACGTGGACGAACCAGATCAGGCCCGTCATGAACAGGGTGGAGGCGAGACAGGTCAGCAACGGCAGCTTCGTCGTCATCGATCCTCACGGTTGGGTAAGGTTGATCCTGGCCAATCGCGCGACTTCCGAACCCATCACTCATGAATCATTATCAATTCCGAACACCCTCTCAATCGCCGCCGTAGGCGACGTGCTGGCGGCGGCGGTTCGAGGTGAACTCCTCGACGGTCCCCTTGGTGACGACCTCGTAGAGGGTGGCCTCCTTGTCGCCCGACTTGCGGAGGATTCGCCCGAGCCGCTGGACGTGCTCGCGGACCGAGCCGGAGCCGGAGAGGATGATCGCGACGTTGGCCTCGGGGACGTTGACCCCCTCGTTGAGGACGCGCGAGGTCGCCACGATCGGGTATTCGCCGGAATTGAACTTCAGGAGGACCTCGCGACGCTCCTTGGTCTTGGTCTGGTGGGTGATGACCGGCACCAGGAACTGGCGGGCGATGGTGTAGACCGTGGCGTTGTCGTGCGTGAAGATCAGGACCCGGTCGCCGTTGTGCCGCTCCAGGAGCCGGGCCAGGAGGCTGAGCTTCGCCGGCGCGGCCAGGGCGAGCATCCGCTGCTCGCGATAGGCGAGGTATGCCTGCCGGCCCTCGGCCGAGCGGTGGGCCTGGAACAGGAACTGCCCCCAGGCCCCCGGCCGCCGCATGTCGATCCCGGTGCTGGCGAGGAACGTCCGGTAGGTCTCGCGCATCGACTCGTAGCGGAACCGCTCCTCGTCCGTCAGGTTCACGAACAGCGACTCGACCCGGTAGTCGGCCAGGAACTCGCCCCGGAGCTGGGTGATCTCGCGGCGGTAGACGATCGGCCCGATCAGGTGGTCGAGCCGCTCGTGCATGTTGTCGGCGCGCTCGGGGGTGGCCGTCAGCCCGAGCCGCCACGGGGCGATCGACCCCAGGGCCGAGGCGCTCACGGTAGGGCTGGGCAGGTGGTGGCACTCGTCGAAGACGATCAGGCCGAACTTATTCCCCAGCCGCTCGACGTTCTGATAGGCCGAGTCGTAGGTCGTGACCGTGAGCGGCTTGACGTCGTAGTAGCCGCCGCCGAGGATGCCCACGTCGACCCCGAACGCCAGCGTCAGCTCGTCGAACCACTGGTTGAGCAGGTCGATCGTCGGGGTCACGACCAGGCTGGGGCGGCTGGCCTTGTTGATCGCCAGGTTGGCCAGGTGCGTCTTGCCCGTCCCGGTCGGCAGGACGACCACGCCCCGGCCGCCCGAGTCCCACCAGGCTTGCAGCCCCTCGGTCTGGTGCGGGAACGCCTGCTTGATCACGCGGAACGGCCAGGGGGTCTTGCCGTCGTACGCCTTGGCTTCGTCTTTATAGGGGGCCTTCTGGTCGTGGAGTTGCTGGACGATCGCCCGGTAATGGATCGCCTCCGCCCGGTGCATCCGCGCCCGGGGGTCGAACCGGACCCCGGACAGGCCGCGCGTGTCGTCCTCGGGCAGCCCCTCGATCAGGAGCGTCCCCCCCTCGAAGGTCAGCCGGAGCGGCGGGGCGGCGGCGCCCGTGTCCGTGGCGGTCGGCGTGGTGACCTGGCTCATGCTCCTCGGCCCTCGGTCGGCGACGACGGGAGGTCCGAAGTCGCCGGGGCGACGTCGCCCGTCAGCTCATAGGACTCGACCTCTTCCCAGGGCCCGCCCAGATATCGCCAGAGGATGATCCGGTCGCCGAGGCCCGACCAGGGGGCCCAGGTCGCCCGGATCTCGGCGTAAGCCGAGTCGACCTCGGCCCGATCGGCCTTGTTCATCAGCATGACGTGCGGGCGGAACGGCTGGCGGTCCTGGTCGGTGAGCGCGGCGGCGAATCGGCGGGCGATCGCCGAGCGGATCGCGGCCAGGCCGCTCGCCCCGACCTCGACCATCATCCCCCGCCCGGTCCGCTTCGGGTGGGCGAAGGCGAGCGGGATCGGGCCGCTCGCCCGCGCGACCTCGGCCAGGGCCTCGTCGATCGCCGGGCCCTCGCCCCCCGGGAGGTGGTGGAACAGCGAGAGGTGGGCGGGGACGAGGTTGCGGTCGGCCGGGAAGTAGCGGGCGCGGAGCCGGTCGAGCCGGTCGAAGGTCGCCGGGTCGAAACCCAGGGTCACCAGGAAAGGGGCTTCGTTGGCGATCGGCACGGCGGAACCCTTCTCGACGGGCGAGGCGTGTACTCCAGTCTAGCCGCGCCGGGGCCCCGCCACCACTCAAACGTGGGGATGTCCCGCCCGGAAACGAGACTAATGATCGGGCTCGGCGGGCGATAGTCAGGGATGCGCGACGACCGGAGGACGGCCCGATCTTGCTTGAAGGCGAGCGTTGGGTTCGTTTTGCCGGCGGGTGAAATCGCTTGTTCTTGGGGTGGATGAAAGCCACCAACCCCCGCGGCTCGGCGATTGGGTTCGTCTTTTTGTAGGGTGGATGAAATCCACCAAGCCACCGGCGCGGCCCAGGGACCGGCGCGAGGACGGGGGGGCCTCGGCGGAACGGACCGACCCCCGCGGCGTGGCCCGAACCTTGGTGGATTTCATCCACCCTACAAGAGATCTTGGCTCATGATGGATTGCGGGGTGGTGGTTCGGAGGGGGCTCCGAGTCGTTACAATCGGCCCGACAGGTCGGGCTTCTCGTCGGCTTGATTTGCTCTTCTGTCCGGCACCTGAGGCGTTGAACGATGGTGAACATCCAGGACCTCTTCGACGACGCCAAATGCTACCAGAC
>JAABUX010004861.1_pt1 | contig 16812 bp, 12 predicted proteins | sample 5561851 | NCBI WGS metagenome assembly JAABUX01 (sample SAMN10711883, study PRJNA513361) | rock metagenome | isolation source: Antarctica rocks | place: Antarctica: Victoria Land, Richard Nunatak red sandstone | collected 2016-01-03 | reverse complement strand
CTCGATCGTCACCAACGCCCCGTCGATAGCTGCCAAGAACCCGGATGTCGCGAGAGACTTCTCAGGCTCCTCGGAGAAGGATTGCGATCCTATCGCGAGGCTAAACAACCATTGGGATACGATCAGATCAAGTTCCCGACCGCGCAGCCTGTCATCCTCGGCTAACTCGGGGAGATAGCGGGCCACGACGCCGGCCATCGGAAACTCGACCAGCGGCGCCATGGCTTCGTTCCGTGCCTCCTCCGGCTTCCATAGAAACCCGAGTCGCTGCGAGACCAACAGGAAATAAGGAGCATACGTGGTGACACCGTGATCGACCGCGTCGCGATATAGCGACAGCGCGAGGCCACGGGACATCGGGCGCGGATTCTTGACCTCGACGAACGCGATCAGATCACCGCTGACGCCTCGGATCGCTATGTCGGGCCCGTACAGCATCGGGTGGGCGGTGGTGGACTGTTGAGCCATTGTCGTCCTCCAGGCGGGAGCAATGCGACTAAAGTGTCTATCGCTGTGTTCAGTATAGCCTTTTGCCGATTGTGCTCTGTCGGCTTTTGACTGGTCTCGCGGACACCGCAATAGGGACCAACACCGTATACTGCACCTTATACGATATACGATACGACGCGGACACGACGCCGGCTTCCGCTTGTTTAGGATGGACGCTCCTCTCTAGCCGCGCCTCCACCAACTGCCACGTCTATTCATGTTAAGGACCGCCATGACCGATGACGCGCCCGACACGCCGCCCAACCCGCGCCACGTGGGCACGACCTCCGACCAGGAGGAGGACGCCTACCTGCAGCTCGCGCTGGCCGAGCAGCCCACCCCTGTCGCCGTCTCCACGCCCGCTCAGGAGGGCCTGGCCCGCTCCGCGTCAGCCACATCCTCATCGGTTACGCTGGAGACGCTGGAGCCGGTCGACCATCAGACGGTGCTGGTGCTCGACTTTGGCTCGCAGTACACGCGCCTGATCACGCGGCGCATCCGCGAGTGCCACGTCTACTGTGAGCTGCTGCCGCCTACCACGTCGTGGGAGGAGATCGCGGCGCGGCGGCCAAGAGGCATCGTGCTCTCCGGTGGCCCGGCCTCGGTCTACGATCCCGCGGCGCCGCAGGCCCCGCCCGAACTGTGGGCCAGCGGCATCCCCGTGCTGGGCATCTGCTACGGCATGGGCCTGCTGGCCTGCGGCTTCGGCGGCGACATGGCGCGCCTGGAGCGTAGCGAGTACGGGCCGGCCACGATCGATGTGGTAGGGCTTGACCTCTCGCGCGGCGGCCGTGAGTTGTTTGCCGGCCTGCCCGATCAGCAGCCCGTGTGGATGAGCCACGGCGACTCGCTGACGCGCCTGCCCCAGGGCTTCCACGAGATCGCGCGTAGCGAGAACTCCGTCGCCGCCATTGCCGACGACGCTGGCCACGTCGGGCTACAGTTCCACCCCGAGGTGGCCCATACGCGACACGGCACGGCCCTCATCGACAACTTCCTCAAGCGCATTTGCGGCTGTAGCGGCGACTGGACGCCTGGCCACGTGGTGACGGAGAGCGTGGAGCGCATCCGCCGGCAGGTAGGCGGCGGCCGCGTCATCTGCGCCCTCTCCGGCGGCGTCGACAGCGCCGTGGCCGCGACGCTGATCGCGCGCGCCGTGGGCGACCGGCTGACCTGTGTGTTCGTGGACAACGGCCTGCTGCGCAAGGACGAGGCGCGCCAGCTGATGGAGGTCTTCGGCGAACACCTGCGCATCCCCGTGGTGCACGTCGACGCGGTCGATCGCTTCCTCCACCGCCTGGCCGGCGTGACCGACCCCGAGGAGAAGCGGCGCATCATCGGCGACGAGTTTATCCGCGTCTTCGCCGAGCAGGCGCTGCTGCTGCGCGACGAAGGCCGCGAGACGGAGTTCCTGGCCCAGGGCACGCTCTACCCCGACGTGATCGAGAGCACCAGCCACGATACGGTCAACGCGGCGCGCATCAAGACGCACCATAACGTGGGCGGGCTGCCGGCCGACCTGCCGTTCGAGTTGGTCGAGCCGCTGCGCTACCTGTTCAAGGACGAGGTGCGTCTGGTCGGCCTGGAGCTGGGACTGCCCGAGCGCATGGTCTACCGCCAGCCCTTCCCCGGCCCTGGCCTGGCCATCCGCACCATCGGCGAGGTCACGCGTGAGCGGCTGGAGACGCTGCGCGCGGCCGACGCCATCGTGGTCGACGAGGTGCGCAAAGCAGGGCTGTACCGCGAGATCTGGCAGTCGTTTGCCATCCTGACCCCCGTCAAGAGCGTGGGCGTGATGGGCGACGGCCGCACCTACCATGACGTGGTGGCCATCCGCGCCGTCACCAGCGACGACGCCATGACGGCCGACTGGGCGCGCCTGCCCTACGAGGTGCTGGCCGCGATCTCCAACCGCATCGGCAACGAGGTCCCCGGCGTCAACCGCGTCGTCTACGACATCTCTAGCAAACCGCCTTCGACGATTGAATGGGAATAGTAGGGAGCCTGCGACTGCGGTCGCAGGCCCTGTGATCGTTGATTATGAAGTGTTTGATTATTGGCTCCGGCGCCCGTGAGCACGCCATCGCCTGGAAACTGGCGGCCGAGCCCTACGTGCGCGACCTCTATTGCGCCCCCGGTAACGCGGGGACGGGCCGCATCGCCCACAACGTGGCCATCGATGCCGATGACCCCGAGACGCTGGCCGCGTGGGCCGTGGAGAACGGGATCGACCTGACCGTGGTCGGGCCGGAGGCCGCCCTCGCCGCCGGCGCGGTCGACCTGTTCCGGGCGCGTGACCTGCGCATCGTCGGTCCCACCGCCGCCGCGGCGCGCCTCGAGAGCAGCAAGGTCTTTGCCAAGGAGTTCATGGGGCGCCACGGCATCCCCACCGCGCCGTTCACGGTCTGCGAGGACCCCGAAGCGGCGCGCCGCCACGTGCGCTCCCGCGGCGAAGGCGAGTATCCCCTGGTCATCAAGGCCGACGGGCTGGCCTCGGGCAAAGGGGTGGTCGTGGCCACCACCCGCGACGACGCCGAGGCGGCCATCGACGGGCTGGCCCGGCTGTCCGGCCGCGCCGGGGCGCGCCTGGTGATCGAGGAGTTCCTGCGCGGGACGGAGTTGTCCGTGCTGGCGCTGACCGACGGTAAGACCGTGTTGCCCCTCCCGGCGGCGCGCGACTATAAGCGGCTGGAGCCGGGCAACGCCGGGCCCATGACCGGCGGCATGGGCTCCTATTCGCCCGCGCGGATCGCCACCGACGAGGTGATGGAGCGCGTGCGGCGCGAGATCCTGGAACCGGCGGTGCGGGGCATGGCCGACGAGGGCACGCCCTACAGCGGCGTGCTCTACGCTGGGCTGATGCTGACCGCCGAGGGGCCGCGCGTGGTGGAGTTCAACGCCCGCTTCGGCGACCCGGAGACGCAGTGCATCCTGCCGCGTCTGCGCAGCCCCTTGCTGTCCCTGCTCGTGGCCGTGTCCGAGGGCACGCTCGAGGAGGAGCGCCCCCAGTGGCGCCAGCAAGCCTGCTGCGCCGTGGTGCTGGCCTCGGGCGGCTACCCTGGCTTTTTTGAGACGGGATACGGTATCCTGGGCCTTGAAGAAATTGACCGCGACGTCGTCGTCTTCCACGCGGCGACGCGCGACCCTTATGTGAAGGAGGGTAGCCTGGTGACCGCGCCCGACCGGCGTGAGCGCGTTGGCGGCATGCCTCTGTTCAGCTTCGGGCGCAGACGCGTCCAGCGCGTGGACCGGCAGGCGCGCCAGGCCGTGGGCGATCCCTTTAGCAAGACCATTACCGCCGGCGGCCGCGTCCTGACCGTGGCCGCGCTGGGCGGCACGGTCGCGGAGGCGCGCGACCTGGCCTATCGCAACGCCGAGCGCATCATCTTTACCGACCGCTACTATCGTCCCGACGTGGCTGCCGATGATTGACACCTACCCCTCACCCCCCAACCCCCTCTCCCTCAAGGGGAGAGGGGGAGTCGAGCCGTCAGGGCACACCGCGTGTCGTACCTCCTCCCCTCTCCCACGCACGGGAGAGCCGGTTGGGCTGTCGGCTCCGCAGAGCCGAGAGACCAATCCGCATGGGTCGGGGGTGAGGGTCCCCGCCGATGATTGACCCAGGCGCCGCCATCCGCACTCCGCGTCTGGCCTTGATTCCTCTGACCCTTGAGATGGTGCGGGCGACGCTGCGGGGCAAGGCCGTGCTAGCGGAGCAGCTTGGGCTGCGAGTCCCCGACGAGTGGCCCGGCCCCGACTTCGAGGATATCCTGCTGCTGATCGAGATGGAATTGGAGCGCGACCCCCAGCGGAGCGTCTGGGAGCGGACCATCGTCCACCTGGCCGACCGCATCCTCATCGGTGGCATCGGGTGTAAAGGCCGCCCCGATGACGCCGGCATGGTAGAGATTGGCTACAACATCGTGCCGGCCTATCAGCGCCAGGGCTATGCCTCCGAGGCCGCGCGGGGACTGGTAAAATGGTTATGGGAACAGCCGGACGTGCGGAGGATCACCGCGGATTGCCGGCCCGACAACGCGGGGTCGATCCGCGTGCTGGAGGGCCTGGGCATGGTCCGCATCGCGTCCGAGTCTGATGACGCGCTGCTCCACTGGGAGTTGCTCCGGCAACAAATAAGTGACGCGACGACCGGCGCCACGGGAAAGCCCGGCACACCATGACCTTGACCTCCGTGGCCGTACGACGCCTGCTCGCCCTTCTTGCTCTGCTTGCCCTCGTCGTGCCCGCCCTGGCCCTGGCCGGCCTGTTCCCGCGATCAGGCCGGCCGCGGGCCGCTCCAACCCCGGTACGGGCGCATGGAACGGGACGCGGCGCGGATACGACGGCTACCGCGACCGTGCCGACGGTCGCGAATCCGTTCAAACTGCCGGGTTTCGCGTGGGACACGAGCCCGACCGTGCCTGCCACGCTGACCCCGACGCCCATGCCCACGGTCTCCCCGTCGCCACTCCCGGCGACGGCCACGACGACCCCAACGCCCGTGGCCACGACGACCCCGACGCCACGGAATACAGTGGCGGTCGCACCGTCTTCTCCAACCGCCACCCCGAGCGCGACGTCGACAATCCCGCCTACCATTGGCGCCAGCCCGACCGCTGCAACGGCTGCCATCGTGGCTACCCGCCCGCCCGCGGCTAACGGAGCAGGAACGCTGCCGATCGTGTACTACCAGGACGGCCCCACGGTCTACGCGGCCAACCCCTGGGGAACGGGGCGGACGCTCCTGGCGACGCTGCCACAGAGCAACACGATCCCGCCGCAATTGATGGGCGACGGACGGCTGCTCTATTCGACCGGCAACGGCTTCGCCGCCATCAATGGCTATAGCCAGACCACCAGCATCGCCACACCAACCCTCGGCCCGGACGAGCATGTGTGGTCGGTCGCGCCCTCTCCTGACGGAACGGCCCTGGCCTGGGAAATTTTCACGCCGCGGAGCTTTAATGGCGGCCAGATCGGCGCCTATATGGCCAACGCGGGGGCCGCGCGCCTCGTCGTGTCGGGGCGCTTCGGCGGGGACGGCGCGACCGTGATGACGGCTACCGCGCGGACGGCGGGCCAAATGCCCATCATCGCGGGTTGGCGTGCCTCATCCCCCTACGGCTCGGGCGACGCCACGCTACTGCTTCAGAACACCTATAGCGCCAGCAGCCTGCCGGACAACATGCTGCCGGGCGCCCGTCGCGGCCTATTGGAGTACGATCCGGCGGTCCACGATGTGGTCAATGACTACCTGCCCCCCACTGATAGCAGCGCGATCCCGGCGCAACGCGACTTCACGGTCTCCTCGGACGGCATCTGGGCGGTCTATGGAGACGGCTTTGCGTTCCCGCCCTCGGGCGAGGACGCCATGGCCCAGAAAATCGTCGCGCTCAACTTGAACACGAACGCGGTGGTCGTGCTCGACACGGCCTTGGCCTACCCCACGCAAGACCAACTGGTGACGCTGCAACGGAGCCAGGTACGCGGCCACACGGTGACGACGCGCACCGTGCAGGCAGTACGCCTCCACCAGTACATCAGCCACCACGCCGCCGTCGCCCCCGACGACGCGCACATCCTCTACACCGTCCTGACGGTCAGCTATCCGACGGGCGCCCACGTGCCGCGCGTGCGGGAACGTGTTATGCTTGCGACGATGGCCAACGGTGGGCGCCGCGTCCTGATCACCGATGCGCGCGCCGAGGGCTGGCTCAACAGCCACCTCGCCGTGGTCGCGCGCGCCGACGGCCTCTATAGCATCGATATCGGCGCCGGAGTGACGACGCGGCTTGCCAGGGGCAACGGCGCATCCCTGCACTTTATCGGAGTGAGATAAGCAGTTTGGAGCATCATGAGGTGGAGACGATGAGCGTGAGCGCGACGACCACACGGCGGCAATCACACCGAGGCGCGGTCCGGGCCGGGATAGCACTGCTGGCCGTGCCCTTGCTACTCAGCGGCTGCGGGCTGAGCGCGGCCGGTGGAGCGCCCACGGCGCCGCCCGTGACGCCCAGAGCCGAGGCGCCCCATCAGGCTGCACCGGCTGTCGTGTCCTCGACGCACGTTCAGCAGCCAGTCGCGCCATCAGCGCGTCCGATTCCGATGGGGCCGGTCTCTATGGCGCGGCCGGCGCCACGGGTGCGGGTCGTACCGGTAATGGAACGTCTTGGTCGTCGATCGCCTACGGAGCCACGGGGACGGACGGTCCCGGTCGCGCGGCTCGCGCATCAACCCGCCGTCGCGACGGGCGCGTCGAACGTCTCGCCGATGGGCGCCGCGCGGGCAGGTACAGTGGGAGCGGGAACGGCGGGAGCAGCCATGCCGCGGACGACTCTGCCGCAAGCGACGGGGCCACAGGTGTTCACGCGCGAAGAGTGGCCCATCGTCGCGGAATCGTGGGATGAGGATAAGGGGAGCCTGCCCGCGTCAGAGTTTCCGCGCTCGTGGCTGGCCGACGCGCCCATGCTGACCATCTACGGGCGCGCGTTCGGCGTGGCGCCGATCCTGGGCCGGCTCGGCTTCGACAACTCGTTCTCCGACCTGGACACCCAAATCCAGCCGTTCGCGCAGGGGATCACCTCCGTCGACGGCGGCATCCAGCCCACCGTCGCCCTGCACCTGATCTACGCGCTGGCCACCCCGTGCAGCCCCGGCAGCAACTGCCTGTACTATCTGGACGACGCCGGCGCCGACATCGTCAACGCCTATATCAAGCCGGCCGCCGCGCGGGGCCAGTTGGTCGTGCTGGACGACCAGCTGGCCGAGTCCAATCCGGTGGCCGAGGTGCAGCGCCTCATTGCCAAGGGCTACCTGCAGTACGACAACGTGGAGATCGCGTTGGACCCGGAGTTCCGCGCCGTGCCGGGCCAGGACACGCCGGGCGTCCCCGTGGGCACGGTGACGGCCGAGGAGATCAACGCCGCGGGGGCCATCGTCAACGCCTACTGCGCCCATCGCCACATGCCGCATCGCAAAGTCCTGATGGTGCACCAATTCCAGTTCGGCATGATCACCGACCGTACGAAGCTGCGCAACGACTATCCCTACGTCGACGCGGTCATCGTCGCCGATGGCTTCGGCACGCCCGACACCAAGGCCTCGGTCTACCAGGCTCTGTTCGGCCCCGGCTCGCCAAGCGGGCCGATCTGGCGCGGCATCAAGCTATTCTACCCCAACCCCCTGGAGCAAGCCGGCCATTTTGACGACCCCCTCATGACCTGGCGGCAGGTCTTCGGCCAGGACCCGGCCAGCGACGGCAACGGCAACACGTATCGCGTCCGTCCCGCGCCCAACATCATCATCATCGCCTGATAAAAGGGGGTCAGGGCTGATCAGCTGGCGCCCCGCGCTGGCGCGCCAGCGCGGCCAGGGCGTCCTGTAGGGCCGCTTCGGCCTTTGCAGCCCGTTGTTCGGCCTCGGCGCGGGCGCGCGCCTCCTGGCTCGCCCGTTGCTCGGCCTCGGCGCGGGCGCGCGCCTCCTGGCTCGCCCGTTGCTCTGTTGTCAGGCGGATAGTCTCCTGGGTAACGAGCCGTGCTTTGAGGTCTTGATTGGCGCGGTGTTCTTCGTCGGCTACCGGGACTGGCGCGCCCGTCGTCGGATCGATGACCCGCAAGTACGTTCCTGCTGGCCGCTGATCGCCCTTCGCCATGTCCATGGGCCGCAACTCCACCTGAAGCAAGGGGCTGACAATCCCGCCGCTGGACAGCACGGGAAGTGACTCGAAGCGGCCGTGACGCAACTCAAAGCCCCGAAACCGCGGCTCTATCTTGTCGTTGGGATCGTAGATATAATACTCGCGCGCACCCAGGTCGGCGTATAAGCGCCGCTTGCCCTTCGGCTTCTCGCCCAGGTCCGTGGCCACGGTGCTCGGCGAGGTGATCTCGAATACGATATCAGGGCACTTACCTTCCACCCACGTTTTCCAAATGGAGCGGGCGCCCGGCGCGACCTCGAGCGCCACGTAGACATCCGGGGACACGTGGTCCCAACCGTTCTGCTCGTTGTAGTACAGGAGTTGGTTGCCGCCGACCACGACCTGCGTGCGTTCCTGCGACCGCAGCAGGATGCTCAGGGCGAACATCAAATCGATCATCTGGGCCATATTCTCGGCTGTCTCAGCCATGGGCTCACCGTCGCTGCCAGGGAAGGTGGAGAAGTCGATCTCCGAGGTTGCGGTCGTCATAGCACATTGTTCCTCCGCTACCGCATAAGATGTGTCGAGCCTGTGATTATAGCTAGTGTACCACCCGCGGCCCGAGGTAGATCATTGGTACACGCGAGTGCCGTTAAACGGCCGATCCCGGTATCATACGGTCTGACACGACGACGAGAGCGAGGATCATGGTATGGGCGCGACAGTTTTCCCGACGCGCGCGGCCGCGGCGGTACGGACCGCGGAGACGCGGACAGCTACGCCCCTGTGGCCGCGGCTGCTACGCGACGTGGGCCTGCCGCTGGCGCTGACGCGTCTGGCGCTTGTCGCCATCACACTGACGGCCGCGCAGTGGCGCGTCGCCGTGCCCGATCCCGGCGGCTCCCTCTCGCAGACTCCGCACGTTGCCAATCCCGTCCTGACGCGCTGGTACCAATGGGACGCCGGGTGGTACCTGCGTATCGCGGGCGACGGACCGCAAATGGGCTACAGCCGCTATACGGCGGAGGCCCACCACCACTTCAGCGCCTTTGCCTTCTTCCCGCTCTATCCCCTGCTCGTCCGCGCCGCCGCCGTGCTCGTCCCCGGCGCGCTCGACAGCATCCCCGTCAGCGGGGGGGGAGGAACTCCGCCCGCGTCCCTGGTGCTGGCCGGACTCGTGGTGGCCAACCTCGCCTTCGTCCTGGCCTTGATTGCGCTCTACCTGCTGGCCGAGTCCCGCGCCGGGCCGGGCGCGGCGCGGCGCACCGTGCTGCTGCTGTGCCTGTTCCCGACCACGATTTTCTTCTCGGCGCCGTACAGCGAGAGCCTGTTTTTCCTGTGGCTCGTGCTATTTTTCCTGTGCCTGGACCGCCGCCGCTGGTGGCTGGCCGGGCTCTGCGGCCTGCTGGCCTCGGCGACGCGCTCGAACGGCGTGTTCCTGGTCATCCCCTACCTCGTCGCCGCCTGGCAGGACCCTCACCCCCAGGGCCCTCACCCCCGACCCCTCTCCCGTGCGCGGGAGAGGGGGGCAAGTGCGGCCTCTACCCTCTACGGCAACGAGAAGGATCGCCCTGGGAGCGCGGGCGTCTCGCCCGTCCCCGGGGCTGAAACGGATCGCCCTGGGAGCGCGGGCGTCTCGCCCGTCCCAGCGTTCGACGGGGACGGGCGAGCAGCGTGGCGAGCGTCACGCGCCCCCGGGAATGCCCCCCCTCTCCCGCGCACCGGGAGAGGCGCGCTGGACCGTCGCGTTCCGCGGCTAGGAATCGCGAGGGGCCAGTCAGCCACGGGTTGGGGGGTGAGGGAACTCCTGCCGGTCGTGCTGATCCCGCTGGGCGTCGTCGGCTATATGGCCTACCAGTGGCTGGCCTGGGGCGACCCGCTCCGCTGGTACGAGGCCGAGAAAGCCTGGAGCCGCTCGCTGGCGCTCCCCTGGTCGGGAATCGTCAACGGCGTCACGTGGTCGCTGCGAGACTGGCCGCACTTGAAACAACCGGCCTGGCGCGGCCTCACCGACGCCCTCTACGCCCTGGTCTTTCTGGCCCTTTCCGCCTTCGCCTGGCGGCGCGTCGACTGGCCGGGGCGCGCCTATATGGTCGTGTTCTGGGTCTACACGCTCTGTGAGCCGGCCACCAGTGAGCCCACGCACCCCGACACGCTGATCTCGATGGCGCGCCTGCTGCTGGTGCTGCTGCCGCTCTGGCTGTGGCTGGGGCAGTCGCGCTGGCGCACCCTTGCCGTGGCCCTGCCGTCCGCTTTCATCCTGCTCTTCTATGCCGCGCGCTGGGTCAACGCCGGCTGGATCGGGTGACCCCGGACGTGACCTCGTGACCCCGGCGCAACCTCCGCTCGGCCACCTGCAACCGCTGCCCGATGCGGCGTCGTCGCCGAACGGACGGACGGGCGCCACCAACACGCGGGTCAAAGCCCAGGGGCGTGTCTCTCCCTCTCCAGGTAGGCCACGCCGCCGCAAGATGCGTTTGCCGGGCCGGCCGCCGCTGCCGCCGCTGCTGGTCGTGCTGCTGCCGTTGCTGTTCTTCGCGCCCTACCTGGGCGGCGGGTCTATCCCCTTCGGCGACGACATGCTGTTGCTCAACTACCCCCTGTTATCCCTGCTGTCCGGCGCGTTGCACGCCGGGCATCCCTTTGTGCTGTGGAACCCCTATAGCGGCGGCGGCTATCCGCTGGCCCCGTTTAGCGCGCTGGTGTTCTACCCGCTCACCTGGCTGCTGTCCGTGCTGCCCGTCTCGGCGGCGATTGGCTGGACCTACGCGCTGGACTGCGCCATCGGCGGGCTGGGGGCCTACGCGCTGGCCGCGCGCCTGGGCGTGACGCCGGCCGCGCGCCTCGTCCCCGCCGTGGCCTACCCCTTCAGCGGCTTTATCCTGGCGCACCTGTTCGCGGGCCACTTCTTCGAGGTCGGCCTGATGTGCTGGTTCCCCCTGGCGCTGGCCGCGCTGCATGGGGCTCTGGAGCCGGCTTCCAATGGGATAGAGCCGCTGGGGACGGCGCTGCGGCGCGGGGTGCTGTGCGGCGGGCCGCTGGGCATGCTTGTGCTGGCCAACGGCGTGAGCTGGCTCGTCTTCGTGGGCTACCCTCTGATCCTCGTCGCCGTCGTCCTCCTGGCGCGCGCGGCGCGCGCGGGCTGGCGCGACGGGATGGGGGCGCGGGCGTTGGCTCGCGCGCTGCTGGCGCTGGCCGCGGCCGGCGTGGTGGCGGGGTTGCTCGGGGCGTCCGTGCTGCTGCCCCTGCGCGAGTTGATCGGGCAGACCGTGCGCGGCGACGCGATGAGCTTCCATGCCCTCACCCGCAGCTCCGAGCCGCCGGTCGAGTTGGCCCTGAGCCTGGCGCCGGGCTTGTTCGGCTCGGACGTCACGCACACCTACTGGTTCCCCAACGGCGACGCCTACTTCCAGGAAGTCTACGCCTACGTGGGGCTGCCCGTGCTGGCCCTTGCCGCCGTCGGCCTGCTGGCCGCGCGGCGCCGGCGCAATGTGCCCCTCTACGGCGCCGTCGCGCTGGCGTGCGTGGCGCTGGCCCTGGGCGCCAACACGCCCCTCTACGATCCAATCGCGCACCTGCTGCCCGGACTCGACCTGGCGCGCGTCCCGGCGCGCTGGCTGCTGCCGGCGACACTGGCCGTTAGCGTGCTGGCCGGCGTCGGGGCCGACGCGCTGATCGGCGCTGCCGCGCGACGCGCCCCACCGGCGGGACGAGCGCGCTACCAGGCCCTCGCCCTGCCTCTGCCCCCCGGCGCGTGGCGGACGCGGCCCGCTCCATTGGTCCCTATCTCACCTCTCACGGGCCTGGCCGTCCTTGCCCTTCTGGCAGCGCTGGGCCTGCTCTCCGGCCTCGCCGCGCTGGGACTGCACACCACTCATGCTCACGTCGCAACGGTCGAGCCCACCCTGCTGCGGCTGCTGGTGGTGGCCGTGCTCGTCGCCGTCGCCCTGCTCGTCGTACCCCAGGCGCCCCGACCGATCGGCGCGGCATTGCTGCTGGCGCTGGTGCTCGGCGACCTGTGGACCGCCAACGGGCCGCTGGTCAGCCCGCTCGTGCCGGGTCCGTACTACCACAACGCGGTCGTGACGCTGGCCGAGGAGCGGGCTGGCACGGGCCGGGTCTGGGACACCGACCCGGAGCATACCGTGCCCCTGCGCCAGGGTATGATCGACGGGCAGGTCCATGATGTGCAAGACTTTGCCTCGCTGACGCTGGCCGACTACTGGTTCCTCACTCACCGGGCCTACAGCAGTCTGCGCGGCGTCGACGCGGGCATGGCGCGCACCTCGGATCTGACCGACACGACCTATTCCCCGCGCGTGGCGGATCTGCTTGGCGTCTCGACGCTGATCGCGCCGCGTCCCCGGCGCGCCACTGGCCTCGCGCCCCTGGCCCAGTTGGCCGTGCCGCGCTGCGGCGCGCTGGGCGGCGACTGGACGCACCCTCAGTGTCGTCCTGGCCAGGCCTACGCCTACGCCGTCGCGCGACATCTGTCGTTCGCGCAGGCGCTCTACGACGTACGCGTGGCGCCGGGGCGAGTGGACCGCGCGGCGGTCCTCGATCCTGGCTTCGATCCCCACCGCACCATCCTGCTCGACGGCAGCGGCAACAATGCCGCAACGTCGGGCGGCCTGCTCGACGCCTGGCGCTCCCTGCTGAATTCGTCTGTTCCCCGGGGAGCGCCCCGCGTCGCCGGACCTGGAGTCGTGCTACTGGGCCAGACGGAGAATGGGACGGTGCTGCGGGCGACGCTGCGCGGAGCGGGTATGCTGCTGGTCGACCAGGTGTACGATCCCGGCTGGACGGCCACGGTCGATGGGCGCCTGTCCATCGTGCGGCGCGCCGACGACGTGCTGAGCGCCGTGGCCGTCCCAGCCGGCACGCACACGGTCGCCCTGGTTTACGCGCCGCTCACCGACGCCCTTGGCGCCGTCCTTACCCTCCTGGGCTATCTCCTGCTGTTCGCCGCTGCCCTATGGGGCCGAGTGGCTAGTGGCTAGTCACTCTCCGGCAGCTGTGCCAGGAAGTAGCCCCCTTTCTGTTGGTCGGTGCGGATATAGATAGGACGCGAGGGATCGGCCTCGATCTTGCGGCGCAGGCGCCAGATGGCTATCCATATCATGGAGGTGTCTTTAGTGAAGATCGGTTCCCACACCTGCTCGATGATCTCTTTTGACGGCACGAGGCGATTGATGTGTCGCGCCAGGTAGGCCAGAAGGCGGCCTTCGATCACGCCCAGGGGGACAAACCGGCCGTCTAAGGTTGCGCTTTGGCGGATCACGTCGACCGTCAACTGCCCCGTGCGGACGGATGCTTCGGCGGCGGGGGGTAAGCCATCAAGGCGGACACGACGCAAAGTTGCCTTGATCCGCGCGATGAACTCGGCCATTTCTAAGGGTTTGCGTACGTAGTCGTCGGCGCCGGCATCGAGGCCGGCAACGGCATCGGCCTCGCTCACGCGTTCGCTGAGCAGCATGATAGGGATTTTGCTACGCTCCCGGACGCGACGACAGACCTCGAGACCATTGAGGTCCGGCAGGCTCACATCGAGCAGGAGCAGGTCGTACGGCGTATCCCGCGTCGCCGCCAGGACCGGTCGACCCTCGCCCATCACATCCACGCGATAGCCCTCGCGTTCCAGTGCACGGCACACCATCAAACGTAGTAAGGCGTCATTGTCGGCGACAAGGATGCGCGGTGTCTCTACAAGCATGAAGGACTCCCATTATGATGCATCTTGCTACAGCAGGTTCGCCTATCTGTCCTAATCTACTCTGAGCCCAACCGCTCAGTGTCCGTACCTGATGTATTCCCTTGATGGCATCAATTATGCCGTGCCGTTGCGTAGCGGGCAAAGAACTGCTCGACCGCCTCGTCGTTCGCCAGGTTAGCCGAGTCATCCGATTAAGTGAGCGCCTGCTTGATCGCCGCGATCCGCACCGTATCAAGCGATCGGCGAGTGATCCGTGGGGGGAGGGCCGGCGTATGTACAGGTGAAGGGTTCGTGATCGACAGAGGGCTGGGGGGCATAGGGATGTATACTCTATCGCCGCAACGCTCCGGTTCACCAGCCAGACCACGTGGCGGCCTGAGCAAGAGGGAAGCGCGCCTCCTCTCGCGGGTCGCATCCACGAATTCCGGGCATCATTGGCGTTTAAGCCTGTAGACAGGTGAGGCCCAACGGAGTATCATGGTGTAGATAGGCGGACGCAACCGCGCCGTAGAAGGAGACACACGTTATGTTCGGATTTTCGCACATGCCCGAGTTGATCATCGTCTTGGTCATCGCGCTGGTCGTCTTTGGCCCCAAGCGGCTCCCCGAGCTTGGCTCGTCGCTGGGCAAAGGCATCCGCGAGTTCCGCAAGGCGACCACCGAGTTGCAGGACTCCGTCAAGATGGACACGCATGGTTCCCTGCCCGCCGAGCAGCCGTACAACAACATGAACAGCTATGCGGCGCCCACGCATACGGACGTGGAGTACACGACGACGGCAGCCGGTCAGCCGCAAGCCCAAGCCCATGTGCAAGCTCAGGCCCATGTGGTCGAGCCGGAGCGCCCGCGCGTCTAATAAAACGTACGCGGCAGCGGTTACGATCCGGCTTCATTCCCCCTGCGTTCAGCCTTTCATCAAGAGTACAGTACAATAGACGATGCCGCTAGCTATACTGGTAGCGGCGTCGTCGTGCTATCTTAGAGACGCTTTTATGGATGTCGTCGAGCCCACGCACAAAACCCATGTGTAGCAAGAGGTAACAGAGACAATGGCCTCCGTGCGAAACCTACTGGCCCTTAACGATCCCGATCCGAAAGAGATGTCGGTCGTTAACCACCTGGACGAGTTGCGCCAGCGTCTCATCAAGTGCATCATTACAGTCTGTTTGGGCTCCATTGTCGGTTGGTTCGTTGCAAAAGGTGTCTTCACGCTGCTAGCGGCGCCACTTCAACCCTACGTCGCCACCAAGAATCAGCCTCAGGGCGCGGAATTTGTCTTCAATAGGCTAACCGACCCCTTCATCGTCGAACTCAAATTATCAATTGCCGTTGGTATCGCGCTTGGGCTACCCGTCTTGCTCTATCAAACATGGATGTTCGTCGCGCCTGCTATCTCGGTGCATACGCGACGCTACGTTGTCCCATTCGTTCTACTGGGCATTGCCCTTTTTATCGTCGGAATGGGCGTCGGTTACGCGCTTTTCCCTCTCGTCGTGCGCTTCCTGGTTAGTCAATCGGCAAACTTTGCCCACGCGCAACTCCTGTTAACGATCGGCGACTACGTCGCTCAGTTCGGATTGGTGCTGGTCGTCTTTGGCGCCGTCTTCGAGATGCCCGTCGTCCTGACCTTCCTGTCCTTGATCGGTATCGTAACGTCGCGCTTCCTGCGCAGCAAGCGCAAAATCGCCGGTATGCTTGGCCTGATCGCGGCCATGATCATTACCCCCGGCGCCGACCCTATCACACCCTTTGTGACCGCTGCCATCGTCTACATCCTCTACGAGTGCAGCATCATCATGGTGCGGCTCGTCCATCGGTAGGACCCTCACCCCCGACCCCTCTCCCTGTCCGCGGAAGAGGGGAGAAGAGGGCCAGGCCTGCGACTCGAGTCGCAGGCCTGGCCCTCTTTGTTAGCAGGCGTTGGCGAGCCAGCCGGCCAGAGTGGCAGCGAACTCCGCGCGGCGCGCAGGGAAGAGCGGCGTGGGCGGCTCCGGGTAGCCCGGTAACAAGCGACAGCCCGGTAAGGCTGCGGCAAGCGACTGGGCCGTCGCCAGGGGATGGCAGGGATTTTCCGGCTCGGCGGGGAGCACCGCGATGGGGATGTCCTGGCGGCTCAACACAGTGGCATCGTGCTCGTCGAGGCCCCGCAACAGCGTCCCCTGCAGCAACGAGCGGGCCGTCTCGCGCATGATCCGCGCGGCCTCACCCGACGGTAAAGCGCAAAACGACGCGGCAAGGGCGTCGTCGCGCGGCAAGGTCAGGCCCCAGGGAAAGACGGGCCGGGTCTCAATCTCGCCTGGGCGAGGGATGCTCATGTCGCGCAGCGCGGCGAGGTAGGCAGCCGGTCCCTGCCGCTCGACCGCCCCGGCCGACAGCTCGAAGGCCGCGTCAAGGGCCTCGTCGCGCGGCGCGGCGGGCCAACAGAGGGCCAGAGAGGCCACGGTCTTGGGAGCCAGCAGCGCCAGCCGAAGGGCGGCGGAGCAACCGTTGGAGCCTGCCACGACGTGGACACGCTCCAGCCCGGCGTGTCCCAGCACGGCCAGCAGATCGGACGCCTCCCGCGCCCAGGAGTGGGCCGCGAAGGGCGCCATCGTCCGGCCGTGGAAGCGCCGGTCCGGCGTCAGCACGCGGTAGCCGGCGGCGACAAGGTCGGAGACGACGCCGGGCGCGCCAGAACCGCGCGCCGTCCATCGGGTCGAAGAGGCCGCCGTGCACCAGCAGCACCGCTTCCCTGGCCTCGCCTGCCTCACCAGCGCCATCGTCGTCGTACCAGATGGCCGCCTCGTCGTTGAGGGCGTCATTCGTCCCGGGCCCCTCGGCCATCAGGGCTTCACGACCTCACGGATCGTCCCGTCCTGGTGTTGGATCAGGAGTTTCGCCCCATTTTGACGCTCATCCTGATACCACTTCTCGAATGCAAGCGCGTCTCGAATCGTTTCTGAAAACGAGGTATCTCCTTTCGTCGTTTTTAGGC
>JAABUX010004860.1_pt1 | contig 16814 bp, 13 predicted proteins | sample 5561851 | NCBI WGS metagenome assembly JAABUX01 (sample SAMN10711883, study PRJNA513361) | rock metagenome | isolation source: Antarctica rocks | place: Antarctica: Victoria Land, Richard Nunatak red sandstone | collected 2016-01-03 | reverse complement strand
CCAGCTTCCCAGGAGTCGAGCATCCCCCCCTCGGTCGCGCCCGAAGCCGAACGTCGGCCCCTCGACGATCCCCTGCGCGCCGAGCTGGTCGACCAGAACGCGGTCGAAGAACTCGCGGGCAGACAGGCCCAGCAGCCAGGGGCCGGTCCGGAAGACCCCAACGTCGCTCAGCCCCGAGTCCACCAGAAGCTGGACCCGCCGATCGAGCCAGGTTAACGGCGCCGGGGCGGTCTCGGGCCGGAGGAAGGTGGCGGGGGGTGGGTCGAAGGTCAAGGCGATCGCGGCGGTTCCGGCGGCGGCGGCCTGAGCTTGGAGCCGGTCGAGCAACCGCGCATGGCCGCGATGGACGCCGTCGAAGTTTCCCACCGCGACGAAGGCCCCACGGAACCGCTCGGGGACGTCGGCAAAGTCTTGAAGCGTGATCACCGCCGCCCGTCCCCTCGACTCCGACCTGCCCGACGGGTCGCTCGTCCCCCCTGAGTTTCCCCTCGGAATGATCGAATTATGGTCCCGACGAGACGACCCGGTCAACCCGCGCGCGATCCGATTCGCCCCGCGACCGTTTTGACCTGACGGCGGCGATCTGTTATGAACGACTCCCAGGATGCGCAGAGTGCAGAGTGCAGAGTGCTGGGGTCGGCAATGAGCGATGGGATCGCGTCCGCTTGCCATTCATCACGACCGGGAGCCGGGTTTGGCGGACGCCCTGATTGGACAGACCGGCTATCTCGGGATCTTTTTGGTCCTCGTCCTCGGCGGTCTGGGACTTCCGGTCCCCGAAGAAGTCCCGATCGTCCTCGCGGCGATCCTCGCGCGCAAGGGGACGATGCACTGGGTCCCCGCGCTCGGGTCCTGCTTCGCCGGGGTCCTGGTCGGCGACTTCATCGTCTACTTCCTCGGCTACTTCTACGGCGAGAAGGTCCTCAGCCTCCCCTTGACCCGGAAGTTTCTGACCAAAGCGCGCGAGTCGCAGATCAAAGGGTACTTCCATCGCCACGGGGTCAAGATCCTGGTCTTGGGACGGTTCGCGGTTGGGTTTCGGACGGCCGCCTACCTCACGGCGGGCATCCTCCGGCTCCCGCCGCTCAAGCTGTTCCTGACCGACTGCTGCGCCGCGACGTTCAGCACGCTTTTGATGTTCGGCCTGGGCTACGCCTTCGCGAGCAAGTTTGAGGAGGGGTTCCAGGAGGCCCAGCACTACATCACCCCGGCGGTCGCGCTCGGGTTGGCGATCTGGCTCCTGCACCGGTACGTCAAGGCGCGGCTCCGGGCCGGGCAGGCGGTCGGCCCGCCGGTCCTGGTCGAGTCGGATATCCCCTTGCCCCTCGACGACTTGCACGTCGACCTGGCGGCGACTCCCCCCTTCGTCGAACCTTGCCCTGAGATCGATGCCGCCCCGAGCCTGTCGCAGATCATCCCGACCGAAAACGTCGCGTCGACCGCCGACTCGATGCGGGAACTCCCACTCGAACCGCCTCCCGCCCCGATCCCCGTGCTGGCGCCGACGGAGCCGGGTTGACCCACGGCTGGGGCGCCTGATACCCTCGCGACGTCCCGCTGGCCCCGCGCAGGGGCCGGGCGGGGACCGACCGCGGAACCGGATTCCATGACCTTTCCACCCATCGCGCGCGTTCGCCAGTTGGTCCGCCAGCCCGAAGTCGCCGACGTCCCGCGCGCCGTCGCCCAGGCGATCCGATCGAGCCGGATTCGGGATCGGGTCGCGCCCGGAGGCTCGGTCGCCCTCACCGTCGGGAGCCGAGGGATCAACGGGATCGCGGCCATCGCCCGGGCGGCCGTCCAGACCCTTCAACACCTCGGGTTTGAGCCGTTCGTCATCGCGGCGATGGGGAGCCACGGCGGAGCGACCGAGGCCGGCCAATTGGCTCTCCTCGGGGAACTCGGCGTCACGGAAGGTTCGGTCGGCTGCCCGGTCCGGTCGGCGATGGCGACCGTCGTCCTCGGCCAGAACAGCTTCGGCCTGCCGATCCACTTCGACGCCGACGCCCTGGCCGCCGATGGGATCGTCTTGTTGAACCGGATCAAGCCGCACACGTCGTTCACGGGGCGGTACGAGAGCGGCCTGCTCAAGATGCTGACCATCGGCCTGGGGAAGCAACAGGGGGCCGAGCAGGTCCACAAGCTTGGCCTGGCCGGCCTGTCGCGTCTTCTCCCGGAGGTGGGTTCGTTTTTACTCGACCGGACCCCGGTCGTCCTCGGGTTGGCCCTGCTGGAAAACGCCAATGAGCGGACCGCGCGGGTCGTCGGGGTCGAGCCTGAGGCGATCCTGGAACGAGAACCCGCCCTGCTCGACGAGGCCCGGACCCTGATGGCCCGGCTCCCGTTTGACCAGATTGATATCCTGATGGTCGGTGAACTCGGCAAGAACTACAGCGGGACCGGGCTGGACCCCAACGTGATCGGCCGCCAGCGGGTCGAGACGATGCCCGACCTCCCCCGGCCGGTGGTGACTCGCCTGGCCGTCCTTGATCTGTCACCGGAAACCCGCGGGAACGCGCTGGGAATCGGTCTGGCCGACCTGACCACCAACCGCTTCGTCGCGGCGATCGACCCCGGGCCGATGCGGGTCAACTCCATGACCTCGAACTTCCTGACCCGCGCCCGGGTGCCGCTCAGCTTGCCGACCGACCGCGACGTCCTCGCCGCCTGCCTCGATACCTGCTGGCGGATCGACCCGAGCGAAGCCCGCTTCGTCCTGATCCCGAACACGCTGGAGTTGACCCACCTCTGGGTGACCGAGCCGCTGCTGGAGGAGGTCCACGCCCACCCCAACCTCGTGGTCGAGTCCGACTTGGGACCGATCCCGTTCGAGCCGGACGGAACGCTCGATCAGGAGACCTTGTTCCCCCAGAGCGTCCGGGGGCGTCGAGCCGCCGGCATAGTCACCGCCTGACGATCTTTTTCGCCGAGGACATCGTGAGCACTGGTCCCCACGCATCGAAGATCCTCGCCGTCGCCTTCGACCTCGATGGCCTCATGTTCGATACCGAGGCCCTCTTTTTTCGAGTGGCGTCGGAGATGGTCCAGGCCCGCGGCAAGACCTTCCACATCGACATCATGCGGGCGATGATTGGTCGCCAGCCGAGCGAGTCGGGGATGGCTTTGAAGACTCTAGCCGGACTGGACGACGACCCCGAGGTGTTGATGGCCGAGGCGACCGAACGGTTTTTGGCCCTGGTCGATACGGCGGTCCAGCCGACCCCGGGCCTGATCCACCTCATCGATTTGCTCGACCGCCACGCGATGCCGCTCGCGGTGGCGACCTCATCGCACCGGAAGTATGCCGAGCGGTTGCTAAGCCGCCACGACCTGATCGAGCGGTTCGCCCTGATCCTGGCCCGCGAAGACGTCGCCAAGCACAAGCCCGACCCGGAAATTTACGCCACCGTGGCGTCCCGGTTCGGAATCCAGCCGGAGAACCTGCTGGTCCTCGAAGACACCCCCACCGGGCTGGCCGCCGCCAAGAGCGCCGGGGCGTTCGCCGTGGGGGTTCCGCACGAGCACAGCCCGGCGGCCGACCTCCACGCGGCGGACCTGATTGTCGGCCGACTCGACGACCCCGCGCTCTTGGCCCGGATTGGCCTGGGCTGACCGGATCGTCCCTTTCCCCTTCCGCGGACCGAGAGATCGATGACCGAATCGTTCGCCCCCCCAATCGACCCGCCGACCCCCGACCCCGCGCTGGGCCGTTGGCCCTGGTTGCCGTACGTCGCCCCGATGGCCGCTTATGTGGCGCTGACGTCGCTCGAAGGGTATCTGCCCAAGACAGCGCCGGGGGCGGCGACGATCGCGTTTTACCCCTGGGTTTACGCGATCAAGATCGGCGTGGTCGTCCTGACTATGGCGTTATCCCGGTCGGCCTGGCGTGACCTTCGCCCGCTGCCGAGCTGGCCGGCCCTCGGCCTGAGCGTGGCAATCGGGCTGGCGGTCGCCCTGGTCTGGGTTGGGTCGGACGGGTACTACCCGGTCTGGGGGACGATCGGGGCGCGGGCCGCGTATGATCCGATGACCTTGACCCCGTCGTCCCGCGTCGCCTTCTTGGCGGTCCGGTTCTTCGGCCTGGTCCTGGTCGTCCCGCTGTTTGAGGAGTTGTTCTGGCGCTCGTTCGTCGTCCGTTGGCTGATCGACCCCGACCATTTCGAGCGAATCGCGATCGGTCGGGTCACGCTCGCCGCCGCCGCGATCACGGCGGGTTTGTTCGCGCTCGAGCACCCCGCCGAGTGGCTCCCGGCGCTGGGGACGGGGTTCGCCTGGGCCTGGCTCTTGCGCTGGTCGAAGAGCGTTTCGGCCTGCTTTGTCAGCCACGCGGTCGCCAACCTCGGGTTGGGGATCTATGTCATGGTGACGGGTGATTGGAAGTTCTGGTGACAGCGAGCCGTTGCCCCCGGGTCGATCCGCTTGCCCGGGGCGTGGTCAGAGGTTATGGTTCGATCCAGTGTTCCCGCGGGAAGATTGGATTGAGGACCCCACCGATGGCCACGTCGCAGCCGAACGACCCGGAACGAACCGACGACCCGAACCTCGACCAGCCGCCGCGCCCCTCACCGCTGGGAGTCTTGCCGATCCTCGACGAGGAAGACGAGGACGACGGAGATGATCCCGCCGAGGACGACGACTTCGAGGGGGACGAGGTCGACGAAGGCCCGCGGACGGTCCTGATCACCGGCGCCAACGGCAACATCGGCCGGAAGCTCCGCGCCGCCTGGGAGGATCGCTATGACCTCGTCCTGATCGACCGCGCCGCCGACGTCGACGATCCCGACGTGGTCGCCGCCGACCTGTCAATCATCGACGACGACTGGATGGCCTTGTTTCAAGGGGTGGATACCGTCGTCCACCTGGCGGGCAATCCCAACGAGAACGCCACCTGGGAAGAACTGGTCGGCCCGAACATCGACGCCTTGTCCCACGTCTTCCAGGCCGCGGCGCTGGCTGGGGTCGAGCGGATCGTCTTCGCCAGCTCGAACCACGCGATGGGTGGCTACCGAACCTTGGGCGACATCCCGATCACCGTCGAACTCCCCCCTCGGCCGGGCAACTCGTATGGGGCCACCAAGTTGATGGGAGAGCGGATCGGCGAGAGCCTGGCCGGGATCTTCGACCTCTCGTTCGTCGCCCTCCGGATCGGCTGGGTCCAGGTCGGCGCGAACCGTCCCGACACCTTGCCCGACGAGTGGGGGAAAGAACTCTGGCTGTCGGACCCCGACATGATCCACCTCTTCGACCGCGCCGTCGAGGCGGACCTGGGGGACCGGAACTTCGTGGTCGTCAACGGGATGTCGAAGAACCACGGGTCACGCTGGGATCTGACCGGCTCGTTCGAGTCGATCGGCTTCAGCCCCGCCGATGACGCCTTCGAGTCCGAAAAGGCCCACCCCGGGCCGCACAGTCTGGGATGATTCGGCTCGTGATCCGGCAACTCACGCGGAAAGACCCCGGACCGATCCCGGGCCGGGGTCTGTGTCCGGCGATTCAGGGATCGCCGGATCAGCAACATTCTCGGTTCGATCGGCTTATTGTCCCGGAGCGGGCATGGCCCCGCCCGGAGCGGGCATGACGCCGCCAGGAGCGGGCATGACGCCGCCAGGAGCGGTGTTGGGATCGGGGGCCGGGACCACGGGATTCGGTGCGCTGGCACCACCAGGCATCAGGTTTTCGGCTTCCGGCGCCGCCACGGGGCGGGGAATCCCGGCACCACCGGCGCCCGGACCCGCGTTCAAGCCACCCGGACCAACACCGCCGAAGCCGGCACCAGGGCCATTCATCCCGGGCGGGGGCGGAGTCGGAATCCCTTGGGCTTGCATCCGCGCCCGCTGGGTCGCGGCCTGGGTGTTCGCATAGGCGAACTCGGGGCCGGGGGCGAAATACTGGACATCATCGTGCATGTACTTGCCCGAGGGCAAGGTCATGCCGGCGTATTCGACTTGGCAGCCCGTCGAGGCAAGCAAGCCCAGGATGGCCAGGCCAGCCCGAACCGACCAGCGTCGGTCGCTCGACCGTTGCGGCAATCCCGTGCGGGAGGACAACATCGATTCCACCCTCCTTGGTTAAGCGACCCCAGCGAGCGGACTCACCGAGGCTGCGCCGTTCAATGGACCATCCTGATGGGAACAGAGGAACCGCCCTGCAACGGTCGTCGCTGTTCTTTCACACCTAGGGTTTCGGCCGATTGCGCCGATCAAGCCCAATGATTCCTCAAAAAACCCGCGGAACACGACCATCCCGCGTCCACTTGGAGAAATCCTCCCTTGGGGAATCGGCTCGTTCGGGATAGACTCCGCCCTCGAACGAGAACCGGTCGGAGGACCTTGCCCAGTGTCGCGAACGATCGAATCAGAACTGTCCTTACTCCACGCCCGCGAGCGAATCCTGGCGCTGGCCGAGCCGGGCGAACCGATCGAGGTTTCGTTGGTTGAAGCCCTCGGCTTGGTCCTGGCCGAACCGGTCGTGGCCGACGGCGACCAACCGCCGTTCGACCGGGCGGGCCACGACGGGTACGCCGTCCGGGCCGACGAGGCGACGGTCGGCGCGCTCCTGCGGGTGGTCGCCCCGAAGCGGGCGACTCGACCGGGCGACTCCTTGATCGAGGCCGGTGAAGCGGCCAGGGTCAAGGCGGGTGACCCGATCCCGCCGGGCGCGGACACCGTGATCCGCCCCTCGACCGTCCGCCCCGACCCCGAGACCGGCCCCACCCGCGTCATCGAGGTCCTCCGAGCCGCCCGCCCGGGCCGCGACGTGACGCCCCGGGGAGCCTTCCTGAGCGCGGGGGCTGTGGTGGCCGAAGCGGGGACCCGGATCAAGCCGGCTCTGGTCCCGTTGCTCGCGGCGCAAGGCGCCGTCCACCCGTTCTGTCATCGCCGGGTCCGGGTCTCGATCCTCACGGTCGGGAACCACTGGGTCCGCCCCGACGAAGCGCCGACGATGAACCGCGAACGGAACGCCGCCAACCTGGCCCTGGCCGCCCTCGCGGTTCGGCTCGATGCGCTCCCGCACGACTTCCAGGCGGTGGCGGGACCAATGATTCATCCCGCCCTCGAACGGGCCGCGACCAACCCCGTTGTCCTCACCCTCGGGCCGCCATCCCGCCCCCTGCGACAAGCCTGGGACGCGATCGGTTGCGAGCCGGTCGTCGGCGGGGTCGCGGTCGCCGGGATCGGTCGGGTCCGGTTCGGCGTGCTCCGCGACGATGACGGCCAAGTCACCAACTACTTGTTCCAGCTCCCCGCCCACCCGGTCACCGCCTCGGTCGCCTTCACGCTCCTGGTCGAGCCGTTGATCGCCCGCCTTCAAGGCGAAACCACCGACCCCACCATTCACACCCTCACGCTGGCCGGACCCGATGGCCAACCCAAGACCGGCCGGCGGACCCGCGTCGCCCCGGCCACCCGCCGCGTCGAGGCCGATGGCCGGGTGGTGGCCGAACCGCTCGTCGGCCCGCTCGACGACCTCACCACCTGGGCTGATGCCGACGGTTCGCTGGTCTTCCCCGAGCACTCCGGCCCGTGGCATCCAGGCGACCGCGTCGAGTTTGTCCCGCTCGCTCGGCAAGAGTCATTCGTCAAGAATTAAAGCACCCCAGCCACGGATTGACACGGATGGAACACGGATAACACAAATCAAAATTTAAATTTGATCCCATCCGTGCTTCATCCGTGTTAATCCGTGGCTCAAAGTCTGATCAGCCCGCCGCCCGGGTGAGGAACTGGGTCGCGGCGTGCATGATGACTTCTTCGCTGGCTTGCTCGCGGGGGAGGTTCGCGGTGATCCTCCCTTCGCAGAGGACCAAGATCCGGTCGGCGACGGTGAGGAGTTCGGGGAGTTCGCTCGAAGTCATCAGGACCGCCATCCCTTCCTTGGCCAGAAGGCGGATCAAAGTGTAAATCTCAGCCTTGGCCCCGACGTCGATCCCCCGGGTCGGCTCGTCGAGGAGGAGCAGCTTCGGGTTGACGAGCAACCAGCGGGCGATGACGCACTTCTGCTGGTTCCCGCCCGACAGGCTCATCATCGGGGCACCGCCGCCGTCGGTCTTGATCATCAACCGGCGGATCGAGTCGGTCACCGCCTGCCGCTCGGCCCGACCGTTGACCAGACCCGCCGTGGTCAACCGGTCGAGGCGGCGGATCGTGATGTTCTCGGACACCTTCATCTTGGTGAACAGCCCGAGCGACTTCCGGTCCTCGGTGACGAGGGCCACCCCGGCGGCGATGGCCGCGCCGGGGTTGGGGAAGAGGGCGGGCTGGTCGTCGAGGGTGATCGTCCCGGTGGGGCGCGCGGCCGTCGCGCCGAAGAGGCTTTCGAGCACTTCGGTCCGCCCCGCGCCGAGCAACCCGGCGATCCCTACGACCTCACCGGCGTCCACCTGGAAGCTCAGATCCCGGAGCGACGGCCGACCGCTTCCGAGCGGGCTGGGGAGGTTGAGCTGGTCCACCTTCAGGACCGTCCGGCCGCCGATCGGCCGGGGGTCGTGGTGGAAGTTGGCGATCTCGCGGCCGACCATCCAGCGGATGACCTTCGCGGGCGTGATCTCGGCCTTGGGGGCGCTGGCGACGTGCTGGCCGTCGCGGAGGACGGTCACGGCGTCGGCCAGGGTGAACACCTCGTTCATCTTGTGCGAGATGTAGAGGATGGCGGTCCCGGCCGCCCGGAGGTCGTTGATGACCCGGTAGAGCCGGGCGACCTCGGCGTCGGAAAGGGCTGAGGTCGGCTCATCCATGATAACGATCGAGGCGTCGGACGCCAGCGCCTTGGCGATCTCGACCATTTGTTGGTCGCCGATCCGGAGGTCGGCCACCCGGCTCCGAGGGGAGATCGGCGTCCCGAGGCGGTCGAACAGCTTGCGGGCCGCCGCCTCCATCGCCCGGGTGTTGAGCAGCCCGAGCGGGCCGGTGATCTCCCGACCCAGGAATAGGTTCGCGGCGACGGTTAGCTCGGGGACGAGGTTGAGTTCCTGGTGGATGATCCGGATGCCCGCGTCTTCGGCGTCGCGCGGCCCGTTGAACCGGACGGGCACCCCGTCGAGAAGGATTTCCCCCTCGTAATCGGTGATCACCCCGGCCAGGACCTTCATCAAGGTACTCTTCCCCGCGCCGTTTTCGCCGCAGACCGCGAGGACTTCGCCGCTCCGGGCTTCAAGCGTCACCCCTTGCAGGGCTTTGACCCCGCCGAAGCTCTTGGAAATCTTGGTCATCGCCAGGCGAGGCGGCGTGGTCACGGCGGGGTTCGTCATGGCGGATGGACCTGCGAAAAATCAGAAGTAGGGGAGGCATCCCCCGGGCCTGGAGCGCCGGGACGAACCCAGCCCCATCGTAATTGAGGGCGATCCGACTCTCAAGGGCGGGACCAGTCAAGGTGATCAAAAACCACGACCTAGACTCAAGGGGAACGGACCGGCCAAGATGGGGATTCGACCCGGACCAATCGATCCGCGTCGGCTCCCTCCGAGCCGAGTTTTTTCCCAAGAGGTAATGGATCGTGATCGGGACCACCACGGCTCAGGCGATACTCGTCGGCTATGCGATCCTCTTGATGATTGGCGGGTTCATCGGCTACCGGAAGGCGGGGAGTCGCCCCTCCCTGATTGCCGGATCGGTCAGCGGCCTGATCGCTTTGCTCGCCGCCGGGTTGATGCTTCAGGATGTCCGAGCGATCTGGCTCGGGGTTGTCCTCGCGGCGATGATGCTGATCGTCTTCGGGATTCGCTTTACCAAGACGCGGAAGTTCATGCCCTCGGGTTTGCTGGGAGTCGTCAGCGTGGCAGTCCTGGGCGGCTTGCTCGCGGGAGTCCTCGGATAGTTGGAAATCTTGGAGCGACCGATCGTGGATTTGGTCGGCGAGCCGGTTCGACCCCGTCCCTGGAAACGATCATATCGCAAGGGTCGGGCGCCGACTTGATCGCCGGTTGGGTTCTTTTTTTCCGGGATCATCGACCGGACTGCGGTGGTCGGTCGGGGGATTGGGTTCGTTTTTCTCGCGTTCACCCCCCGGCGTTCGGGCAATCCGCGACGGGCCGCGATACGCTGGGGACCGTTCCGGGGTTTCATCCAGACTGGCCAGGGTTCAACTCGGAGAAGGGGCATACGGGATGAAGTCGACGACAATCCAGCGCCGCGGTCGGCCCCTGGCTTGTGCCGCGATGTTGATCGCGGTGGGTCTGGGTGCCGACGCGGCGAAACCGACAACAAACCCCGCGTCTCCCCCCACGACCACCGCCATCTCGACCACCAAGTCGCCCGCGAAGTCGGCGACCCCCGCTCGACCAACCGCCCCGATGCCCGAAGTGGTCCGGACCGAGGAATACGAGGACGTCGACGGCGCGGTCCGCCCCGGTGAGGCCCCGGCCGTCGTCCGGGCGATCAAGCCCCAGGCGGCCTGGACCCCGGCGGAGATCGACGCCCGGGTGAACCGGCAGTTGGCGGCGTCGAAGACCGCCCCTTCGCCACCGATGAGCGACGAAGCGTTCCTCCGCCGGGTCTCGCTCGACCTGATCGGCAAGCCGCCCACCATCGCGGCGATCCGCCAGTTCGTCGCGGCCAAGGGAGCGGACAAGCGGGCGAAGGTGGTCGACTCGCTGCTCGCCAACCCCGATTTCGGCGCGAACTGGGCCCGCTACTGGCGCGACGTGATTGCCTTCCGCGCGCCGAACGAGAACGAGCGCGCGGTCGATTACCCCGAGTTCGTCGCTTGGCTCGGCGCCCAGATCAACGCCAACACCGGCTGGGACAAGATCGCCAAGGCAGTCATCACGGCGACCGGCCGGACCGACGAGAACGGCGCCACCGTCTTCACCCTGGCCGAGGAGGCCGACCCCGTCGAGCTTGCGGGGGAAGTGTCGCGCGTCTTTTTGGGCATCCAGATCCAGTGCGCCCAGTGCCACGACCACCCCAGCGACCCCTGGAAGCGCGAGCAGTTCCACGAGTTCGCCGCCTTCTTCTCCGGCGTCAAGCGCAAGCGGGTCGAGCGCCCGGCCCCTGGCCAGAAAGCCGTCTTCCAAATCTCGAACAGCGGCCCGACCCGCTACGCGATGGTCGACCTCAAGGACCCCGAGAAAAAGGTCCCGATCTCCCCCCGGTTCTTCCTCGGTCAGTCCCCCCAGGTGTCCGAGCTGGTCACCACCGAGGGGCGGCTGGCGCTCGCCGCCGGGTACGTCACCAGCCCCGAAAACCCCTGGTTCGCCCGGGCCTTCGTCAACCGGGTTTGGACCGCGCTGATGGGCGAAGGGTTTTACGACCTGGTGGACGACCTCGGTCCGACCCGGACCGCCCACTCGACCGAACTCCTCGACGGCCTGGCGGATCAGTTCCGCGCCCACCACTACGACATCCGCTGGTTGTTCCGGACGATCCTCGACACCGAGGCGTACGGGCGGGAGTCGCGCTCGACCAACACCGCCGCTGGTCGGACAGCCTTCGCCGCCAACGTCCCGAGCCGCCTCCGGGCCGACCAGATTTATGACGCCCTCTCGCAGACCTTGAACATCGAGCAAACCCTCAAGGCTCGCGCCCAACTCGCCAGCAAGAAGGGGGGGATGACGGAGAAGAACGGGGACGAAGCCAAGGTGGACGACGCGGTCCGGAAGATCGTCGAGCACGCCTTCGGAGTCGACCCCTCGACCCCGGGCGGTGACGTGGTGGGGACGATCCCGCAGGCCCTGTACATGATGAACAGCCCGCTCGTGACCCGCTCGGTCCAGGCGAAGCCGGGTTCGATGCTCGGGCTGCTCCTCGCCGGCGCGGGGAGCCCTCGGGAAGCGGTCGAGGCTCTGTATCTGAAGACGCTGGCCCGCCACCCGAACCCGAAAGAGCTGGCGACCTGCTTGCACTACCTCGACTCCGTCGGCGACCGCCGCGAAGGGTTCGAGGACATCTTGTGGAGTCTGGTCAACTCGACCGAGTTCATCAGCCGTCGCTGATCGCGACAGCCCGTTGAAGTTCCTTGGGTTCGTTTTGGCGAAAGGGTGCCGGCCATGTTCGAGTCGAATATCCTTCGGATCGCGATGAACCGCGAGGGCGTGATCGGGCGCCGGTCGTTCCTCAAGGGGATCAGCTTGGGGGGGCTGGGGCTGGCCGGCCTGAGCTTCACCGACTTGATGGCGGTCCAGGCCGACGACCTCCGCAAGCGGCAGATGGCGTGCATCCTCTTATGGATGGCGGGCGGGCCGAGCCAGCTCGACACCTGGGACCCCAAGCCGGGAACGGAGACCGGCGGCGATGCCCGCGGCATCGCCACGGCGGTCCCGGGAATCCAGGTGGCGCACCACTTTCCCCGGGTCGCGCAGGTGATGAACGACGTCGCCCTGATCCGGTCGATGACGAACAAGGAGGGGAACCACCAGCGCGCCACTTATCAACTCCACACGGGTTATGCCCCGTCGGGGACGGTCAAGCACCCGAGCTTCGGTTGCGTGGTCGGGGCGGAACTGGGCAACCCCAAGTTCGACCTGCCGCACATCGTCAGCATCGGGACCCGCGACGTCGGCTCGGGGCAGGGGGCGGGCATCCTCGGTGTCAAATACGAGCCGTTCCAGGTCCCCGACCCGCTCAAACCGCCGCTCAACGTCGCCCTCGCCGTCCCCGACAATCGGTTCGCTCGCCGGTTGAACCTAATGCACTCGATGGAGGTGGCCGGGTTCGGCAACTCCGGCGGACTGGACCGGGTCAAGGAGCACCACGACGTCTACAAGCAAACGGCGAGCATGGTCCTGTCGCCGCATATGCAGGCGTTCGACATCGCCGACGAGGACCCGAAAACCAAGGCGATGTACGGGTCCACCCCGTTCGGCCAAGGGTGTCTCCTGGCGCGACGTTTGGTGGAAGCAGGTGTGACGTTCGTGGAAGTCCGCTCGAACGGCTGGGACACGCACACCAAGGTGACCGACGGCGTGGGCAAAAACGCGGCGGGGGTCGACCCTGGGTTCGCGTCGCTGGTGGCCGACCTCAAGTCGCGGGGGATGCTCGACCGGACCCTGGTGATCTGGATGGGGGAGTTTGGCCGGACCCCGAAGATCAACCCCAACGCCGGCCGCGACCACTTCCCCCGCGTCTTCAGCGTCGCCCTCGCGGGCGGCGGGGTCCGAGGCGGCCAGGTGATCGGCTCATCCACCGCCGATGGAACCGCTGTCCAGGACAACCCCGTGACTGTCCCCGACCTGATGACCAGCTTTTGCCACAGCCTCAAGATCGACCCCACCAAAGAGAATGTCAGCCCCCAGGGACGACCGATCAAGATCGCCGACGGCGGGAAACGGATCGCCGGCCTGTTCGGTTGACCTTTCGTGACCCTTTGGGGGCAGGAGGCCGAGTTGCCAAGTCGGCAATATACGAAATTTCATGATTAAATACTTGAATCAGTCAATATCAGCCATCTCCCTCGTTTTGGCTCTGCTCATGCACGTCGGCTGCGGGAGCGGATCTCGGCCGATGGCGGAGCGGCCCGGTTCGTGGCGAGTCGTTGCGGTGGACCCGCCGCTGGGTGAGGTCCGCCGGGCCGAGCCGGGCGGGGCGATCCCTTCGGTGGTGGTCCGCCTCGACGGCCCCTCGGGGTTCCTCCGGGCCACGATCGTCGTGGAGCGGACCGCGCCTGGATCGGTGCCGCGGACCGCTCTCTACGACGTCCTGTTTCCCGTTCCGGGGCCGGTGCGGTTGGAGGCATCGGTGCGGCCCGCACGCGACCAGCCGGGTCGCGCACAGGTCCAGTTCCGCGTGGAGTCGGCCTCGGACACCTCGGTCGGGTTTGTTGAGCCGGGGGTGCCGTTCCTGTCCCCCGACGCCAGAATCATCCTGGAGGGGGTCAGTCTCGCCAACGGCTTGATCCCGGCGGGCGAGGAGACGGCGGTCGGCCGCTGGGTTGTCCAAGTCGGCAACGAAGTGTCGAGGGTGACCATCCGGGTTCTGCTGTCCCAGCCGCCGACCGAGCCTCGGCTCAAGCTGGATTCTCAGCCTCCGGTCTGAGGAAGGCGGAATCTTCCCGAGTGAGCCGGTCGACACGCGGAAGTCCCCGAGGGAGTTGAGCCAGCGTCGAGACCAGCGCGGCGGCGAGGTCGGCCAGGGTTCCGCTTGGGTCGGTCCAAGCCACGAGTCCGCTGGCCGCCTCCGAGAGCATCAGGTTGACGCTGTCGAGCTTTTGGCCCGGCAAAGCGTCGCCGCCGCTCCGGAAGTCGCTCCGGACCAGGACGATGGGGATTCCTAGCGCGTAGGCCAGGCCCACCTCGAAGCTCGTCCCGCTGTCGGCGTCCGCGCCATCAACCACGGCGACCACGACATCCGTCGAGCGGACCCCGTCGAGGTCCACCCGGAAGATCGTCGCGGCGTCCAAGCTGGCGATTGCCTCGACCTCGGTTTGGGGCAAAAATACCGTGTACCCCGCCCGCCGGAGCAGGTCGGCCAGGCCGAGGTTCCAGGCCCGTTCGGCCTGGGTGAACAACGGCCCCGCGAGATAGATCCGCATCGGCTCAAGAGGTGTCCGCTGGGGAATTCGACTCGGTGGGAGGCATGGGCCCACCCGCCGGATTCGGTTCGTCGTCATCCTTGGCCTGCCAGAGCTGCTTGAGCTGGCCGAACGACCGGAGCGGGATGCTTCCCGCCAGGGCATCTCTCGATAAGGGGGGCGGAGGCGGCAGCGGCTTGGCGGGTTTGGGCGGCACCCGGGGCGGCTCCGGTGGTCGCTCCGGTCGACCGGCCCCCGGCCCACCACGACCGCCGAACCCTCCCGACCCGCCACCACCGGGACCACCGGGGCGGGGGCCACCTCGACCACCACCAGCTGCCGGCCGGAAGTTGCTCTCGCGCCCGCCACCGGGCGGTCGGTCGGGCCGACGCGGTGGCCCTTCACCGCCACTGGGATTGGGCGGGGGCGTCCCAACCGGCGGCGAGGTGAGGTTGGACGGTGTGGCCAACTCGCGGCGCGGCGGGCGACCCGGCCCCCCTCCGCCCGGGCGACGCTCACCCCCTGGACCTTCCCCCTGCGGCCGACGCGGGTTGGCCGGGGCGGCTCCCGGGGCGCTCCGCTCGGCCCGAGGGCGTTCGGTCCCCGGCTTAACCATCGTCAGGGAGACTCGCTTCCGCTCACCATCGACCCCCATGACCCAGATGTTGACCACGTCGCCGACGCTGACGACGTCGTGCGGGCTTTTGATGTAGCGGTTGGCTAGTTGGCTGATGTGGACCAGCCCGGAGTCCTTCAACCCGATGTCCACGAAGGCACCGAAGTCGACGACGTTTAGGACGGTCCCCTTGAGTTCCATCCCGGCGACCAGGTCTTCGAGCTTGAGGACCCCCTTTTTGAAGATCGGCTTCGGGAGGTCGTCGCGTGGGTCGCGATCCGGGCGGGCCAGGGCCTCGAAGATGTCGCGGAGGGTCGGTTCGCCGATCTCAAAGTCTTTGGCCAAGGCGGGCAAGTCCGCCTCGTCGAGCTTGGTGTGGAGTTCGGGCAACCGGTCGCGCTGGCGGACGATGTCGTGGGCGAAGCCGAACGAGGTCAGCAGCTTTTCAGCGACCGCGTAGCTTTCCGGGTGGACCCAGGTCCGGTCGAGCGGGTTTTCGCCTCCGCTCACCTTGAGGAACCCCGCCGCCTGGGTGTAGGTCGCGGGGCCGACCCCTTCCACTTCGAGGAGTTGAGCGCGATCGGTGAACGGTCCCTTCGTCGCCCGCCGCTCGACCACCCGCCGCGCGGTGAGCTGGTTCAGGCCCGACACATGCCGGAGGAGCGGGACGCTCGCCGTATTGAGATCCACCCCGACGAAGTTGACGCAACTGGCGATGACACCGTCGAGCGACTCTTTGAGTTGCTTCGGGTTGACGTCGTGCTGGTACAGGCCGACGCCGATGTTCTGCGGCTCGATCTTGACCAGTTCGGCCAGCGGGTCGAGCAACCGGCGACCGATCGAGATCGTCCCGCGGACCTTGTCGTCGAAGTCGGGGAACTCCTCGCGCCCCACGGGGCTGACCGAGTAGACACTCGCACCCGCCTCGTTGACAATCACATAAGCCAACTGCGCGAGTTGGGCGTCGGCCGCGTGCGGTCGGGGAGGGGGTGGTGGCCCCTTGGGCTTTTGGGGGCGCGGCGCGCCGTCCCCTTTGCCCGAGCGTGGCCCCCCCTTCGACTTCGACCCGGAGCGGTTTGACCGGGCCTCGGCCGGGGCCTCGTGGGACTTTTCCTCGGCGGCTTTGTCCGACTTTTGGATCGGTCCGTCCGCGCTGGTGGCCGAGGTATCGTCGACGTCGGGGCGCTCTTCGGTCGAGACGTCGGCCTGGGTCGGGGCTTCGGTCAGCGGCGGGACAGACTCCTCACTGCCGACCGCACCCCTGGTGTCGGCCGGCTCGGCGCTCGGCTCGGTCGGGCTGGCCAGTTCGGCCGCCACCCCCGCCGCCGGTTCGGCCGGCTTGGGTGCCGATTCCGACTCATCCTCGGGGGAACCTCCAGAGATCGGCGGCATCAACTCGACCGGTTCCGGCTCGTTGGCGGGCGCTTCGCCGGCGACCGCGGTCGCCACCGGCGCAGGCTCGTCCTCGGCGTGGTGGACCGAGATCAACGACTCGGTCGAAGCGGTCGGCGCGTCGGTCGCGGCCAAGGATTCGAACTGGCCCTCGGTCTGAGCTTCACCGTTCTCGACCGGCGCGGGGACCAGTTCGTTGGCGGCGGCGGCGGCGGCAAGCTCGGGGTTGGTGTGGAAGTGGGTCCCTTCCGAGATGATCTCGGCGATCAACTCCTCGGTTTCGCGGCAGGCGGTGCCGTTGCCGATCGCGACGACGCCGATCTGGTGCTTGCCGACCAGGTCTTTGAGGAACATCTTGGCCTCGTGG
>JAABUX010004859.1_pt1 | contig 16814 bp, 11 predicted proteins | sample 5561851 | NCBI WGS metagenome assembly JAABUX01 (sample SAMN10711883, study PRJNA513361) | rock metagenome | isolation source: Antarctica rocks | place: Antarctica: Victoria Land, Richard Nunatak red sandstone | collected 2016-01-03 | reverse complement strand
GTATATGTGCTGGACGAACAGCTCTGCCCGGTCCCCATTGGTGTCCCCGGCGAGCTCTACATCGGCGGCCACGGCCTTGCCCGCGGCTACCTCCAGCGCCCTGCCCTCACCGCCGACCGTTTCCTCCCCCATCCCTTCAGCTCCGCTCCCGGCGCCCGTCTCTATCGCACCGGCGATCTCGTTCGGCTCCTCCCTGATGGCGCCATCGAGTTCCTCGGCCGCCTCGATCACCAAGTCAAGATCCGCGGCTTCCGCATCGAGCTTGGTGAGATCGAGGCCTGCCTCCTCCACCATCCCGATCTCCGCTCAGCCGTCGTCCAGGTCCACGACGAGCCATCCGGGGACAAGCGCCTGGTCGCCTACGTCGTCCCGCAGCCCCACGCCACCCCCACCCGCGCCGCCTTGCGCCAGTTCCTCCAGACCCAGCTCCCCGACTACATGCTCCCTGCCGCCTTCATCCTGCTCGATGCCCTCCCCCTTACCCCCAACGGCAAGCTGGATCGTCAGGCCTTGCCCCTTCCCACCACTGACAACCAGGTAGCCGATGGCGGCTTTGTTGCGCCCCGCACGCCCACCGAAGAGGTGGTTGCCGCCCTCTTTGCCGAGCTCCTTGGCCTCACCCGCGTCAGCATTCATGACAACTTCTTTGAGCTTGGTGGCCACTCCCTCCTTGCCACCCAGCTCGTCTCCCGCATCCGCGATGTCCTCCATGTTACCCTCCCGCTCCCTGTCCTCTTCCAAGCTCCCTCCGCCGCGGATCTGGCACTGCGTGTACTGCAAGAACGCGTGAGGACGGCGGATGCTGAGGAGATGCAGAGGCTGCTGCGGGTGCTGCACGAACTACCGGAGAGCGAAGCCGTCAGGATACTGGCCCATCAGGCCTCTGCATTGGATAGAGACGAGTGACCCGGGAAGGTGTGAAATAATGAGAAATAACCAGTGCGTCGATTACCTCATCATCGGAGCAGGACCGGGCGGTCTGCAGTTCGGCTACGAACTAGGACAGCAGGGCCTTCGGTATCTCATCCTAGAAGCGGGAGATGGCCCGGGCACCTTTTTCCAAACATTTCCGCGTCATCGTCGGCTCATCTCGGTGAACAAGGTGCACACCGGTGAGTCCAACCCGCTCCTCAATCTCCGATGGGATTGGAATTCTCTGCTGACCAGAGGACAGGAGCACCTGTTCAAGAACTACAGTACCGAGTACTACCCACCGGCGGCCGACATGCTGCGGTACCTGGATGACTACGCCCGGGAGCTACAGATCAATGTGCAGTACGAAACGACTGTGCGTCGTATCCACCGGACCGATCGGTTCACCTTGTACGATCAACACGACAATGTCTACACCGCTGAACGTCTGGTCATTGCCACGGGATTGTCGACTCCGTATGTCCCGTCAATACCTGGTATTGAACATGCTGAATTGTACCCAACATTTTCCGTAGATCCGACCGACTTTATCGATCAGCGGGTGCTGATCATCGGCAAGGCGAACAGCGCATTCGAAACTGCGGACAATCTCATCCCAGTCGCGGCGACCATTCACATGTGCAGTCCCCATCCGGTATCCCTGGCCTGGAGGACGCACTTTGTCGGCCATCTGCGCTCAACGAACAATGACTTTCTCGACACCTATCAACTGAAGTTACAGAACGGCGTACTCGATGCCGAGATCGACAACATCCAGAAGGTCGATGGTTGCTACCGAGTGGACATTACCTATACGCACGCCATGGAAGAGCAGCGCACCATCGTCTACGATCGTATACTGTTGTGCACCGGGTTCAGATTTGATGATTCATCATTTGATGATAGCTGTCACCCTGAGCTCACGATCAACAAACGTTTTCCCAACCAAACGCATGAGTGGGAGTCAGCCAACGTCGAGGATATGTATTTCGCCGGAACGTTGATGCAGGCACGCGACTACAAGAAGACGATGTCCGCATTCGTTCACGGCTTCCGCTACAACGTGAAAGCTCTCGCCACGATCTTCGCCATCAAGTATCACGCAGGTCACTGGCCACATCGATTGCTCTCATCTCGCCCGGATGTAGTGACGGCGGAGACGATGTGTCGCATCAATACCTCCTCCTCCCTGTTTCTCCAGCCAGGATACTTCTGCGACCTGCTACGCGTATCGCCACTTCGTGAGCAGATCGAGTATTACGAGGATCTGCCCGTCGACTACGTGCTGGGCGGTACGCTCAGCATTGACGCCGATTGCTTCTTGCTGACCCTCGAATATGGTGACTTCAAATCGGTGCGTGATCCCTTTGCTATCGACCGGAATCCGTCGAAGCCCGAGACGACTGAATATCTGCACCCCATAGTGCGGCGGTACGTGGGGCGAGAGCTGGCGAGTATCCATCACGTTGCCGAAGACCTCGAGAATGTCTACGAAGGCGAAAAGTTCTCCGCGCCTCTCCGCGAGTACTTCGCGCAGAATTTGGCATCCGGGTCACGACTAACCGAGAGCTGGCACTAGGGTAAGCAGCCATGGGAGACTGGATCGATCAGACCGAGGGGCTGTCACCGGCAAAACGTGCCTTGTTCGAGCAGATGTTGCTCCGTCAGCGCGGCACGTCGCAACAAGAGGCGACGGTCATACCGAGCGGTCGCGGGGAGAGTCCATTGTCGTTTGCGCAGCAGCGACTCTGGTTCCTCGACCAGCTCGAGCCCGGTAATCCGGCTTACAATATTCCCCTTGCCTTGCGCCTGACGGGGCCGCTCAACAGGGCGGCACTCCAGCAGGCGCTTGCTGAGATTATCCGGCGGCACGACGTACTGCGGGCACGGTTTATCTCGGTCGACGGCCGGCCTGTTCAGGTCATCTCGTCCGCCGTCCCACTTGACGTGCCGATGTTCGACCTAGGAGGGCTTCCTTCGGGTGAGCGGGAAACGGAAGTTCGCCGCCTCATCGCGGAGGAAGCCCTCCGTCCGTTCACGCTGGCGGATGGAAAGCTCATCCGGGCGTCGCTCCTGAGGGTGGACGAGCAGGAACACATCTTCCTGCTTACGCTGCACCACATCATTTCCGACGGGTGGTCAATGACCGTTTTCATCGGCGAGATGGTGACCCTCTATGACGCCTTCTCTGCCAACTGGCCATCTCCCCTCTCTGAGCCGCGGATACAGTATCGAGACTATGCCATCTGGCAACGTGAGCATCTCCAGGGCACGGCACTCACCGAGCATCTCGCGTACTGGCGAGAGCAACTCCAAGACGCGCCCGCCGACCTGGCGCTACCGCTCAGCGTCGAGCGGCGGGCAGCCCAGACCTTCCGCGGGTCAGTTCACGCTTTCTCAGTCGATGCCACGGTAAGCGAACGATTAACCGCACTGAGCCATCAGGAAAGGGCCAGCCTCTTTATGACCCTCCTGGCTGCCTTCCAAACTCTGCTCTGGCGTTATACCGGACAGGATGACATCGTGGTTGGATCACCCGTCGCCAACCGAAACCGAACAGAATTCGAGGACGTGATCGGCTTCTTCGTCAATATGCTGGCTTTGCGCACCCGCGTCGAGGATCATCTCACTTTTCGCCAGTTGCTTCGGCGCGTCCGCGGCGTGGCCCTTGGCGCCTATGCCCATCAGGAACTTCCCTTCGAGCGGCTGGTGGAGGAACTCCATCCCGACCGCAATCCAAGCTACAACCCTCTCTTCCAGGTCCTCTTTACCCTGCAGACCATCCCTTCACCACTACTGGCTCTGCGCGACATCACCATCACGTCGCTCGATTACTGCAGTCCAACAACGAAGTTCGACCTCAGCATCGAATTGACTGAGTGCGAACTGGGCCTGCGCGGCCTGTGGGCTTACAACACCGACCTCTTTGACGATAGTTTGATTGGCGGCATGGTCCGGCACTTTCAAACGCTTCTCGCTGGAATATCGCTGAATCCGGACCAGCGCCTCTCCGCGTTCCCCTTGTTCGATGAGGTCGAGCGGCAACACCTGATCGCTAGCGGGTGCGGACCGCACACTCAATATCCCCGTGGATGCTGCGTTCACGAGCTCTTTCACGACTGCGTCCAGCGCAATCCGCGGCGGATTGCGCTCACCTGCGAGGACCAGCATATGACGTACGCTGAGCTCAATAGCCGCGCGAACCAGGTTGGGCAGTATCTGCGGTCCAGAGGGGTTGGGCGAGGTACGCTGGTCGGCATCTATATGGAACGCTCCATCGAGATGGTCGTGGGATTGCTCGGCACCCTGAAGGCCGGCGCCGCCTACGTTCCGTTCGACCTGGCCTATCCCCCGGAGCGACTCGCCTTCATGCTGGACGATGCGAGCACGCCCATTCTGCTCACCCAGGATCACCTCCTCGTCGACCTTCCAAGCACAAACGCGGAGACTGTCTGCCTGAATCGAGATTTGCCGCTAATCGAGCAACAGAGCAAATCCGATCTTCTGTCCGAGGTGACCCCAGAGGATCTGGCCTACGTCATGTATACGTCAGGATCCACCGGCAGACCCAAGGGTGTTCAGGTCCCGCACCGTGCGATCCTTCGACTTCTGTTTGCGGTAGACTACGTGTCGCTCACCTGCGCTCAGTCAATCCTTCACATGGCGCCCATCGCATTCGATGCCTCCACGTTTGAACTCTGGGGTGCGTTGCTGCATGGGGCACACTGTGTCCTCCTCCGCGACCGAGTCCCGACATCCGAGAGCCTACGCCGCTCAATCACTCAGCACAATGTCACGACTCTCTGGCTCACTGCGTCATTATTCAATACGGTGGTTGATGAGGACCCAATGATGCTGGCCGGCGTAGAGCAGGTGTTGACCGGAGGGGAAGTGCTCTCTCCCGCGCATATCAACCGCGCACGGGCAAAGCTTCCGTCCGTTCAGTTGATCAACGGTTACGGTCCAACCGAAGGCACGACCTTCACGTGCTGTTACCCAATACCGCCGCACGCGCCCCCGTTCACGCGTGCCATTCCCATCGGTCGCTCGATCGCAAATACGCGGGTCCACATCCTCGACTGCTGGCTGGAGCCGGTGCCCACTGGAGTGACCGGAGAGATGTACATCGGCGGAGACGGTCTGGCCAGGGGGTACCTCCACCAACCCGCATTGACCGCGGAGAAGTTCGTCCCGGACCCGTCGAGCCAGGAGCCTGGCGCTCGCCTCTACCGTACCGGCGACCTGGGCCGCGCTTTACCCGATGGCACGATCGAATTTTTCGGGCGTGCCGACACGCAGGTGAAGATCCGCGGGTATCGTATCGAGCTGGGGGAGATTGAGGTTGCCTTGAACCGCCATCCAGCGATCAATGCAAGTGTCGTGATGGTGCGTGAGGACCGACGGGGTGAACGGCGGCTCGTGGCCTATTTCGCGGCACGAGATCGACCGCCGGATAGTGCCGATTTGCGCACCTTCCTACGCAGCACGCTGCCCTACTACATGCTTCCGGCTGTATTCATCCAACTGGAGCGCATACCGGTTACGACACATGGAAAGGTAGATCGACACGCCTTGTCGCACGCGGCCATTGTGCACGCATCCGAGACAAACTCCGCTGCGACGCCACATACCGACCTGGAGCGCGGGATTGCTCGTGTCTGGCAGGATGTGCTCGACACCGCTCGGGTAGGAGTCAATGACAACTTCTTCGACATCGGCGGACACTCTTTACTCGCGGTCCAGGTGCACCGCCGGCTGCGAGAATCGCTGTCCGTCGACATCTCCCTCCTCGATGTGTTCAATCATCCAACGATTCGCGCTCTCGCCAGGTATCTTGAGCGCGGACGCGAGGTGGCGACATCGTCTGACGGAGAGCAGAGACCATCCCGATCCAGGAAACCGCTCCTGCAGCATCCAGGAGCTCGTAAAATCACACTTGAGCGCAAGCAGGAGCAGGAATGATGATTCCGGCTGAATCCAATCATGATGTCGCGGTTATTGGCATGGCGGCTCGGTTTCCCGGGGCGGCGAACATCGACCAGTTCTGGTCGAATTTGGAATGCGGCGTGGAATCGATTACCTTCTTCTCCGATGACGAGCTGCTGTCCGCAGGGGTCGATCCGCAGGATGTAGCCAACCCACATTACATCAAGGCGAGGGGGATCATCGAGAATATAGACCTGTTCGATGCAGAGTTCTTCGGCTTTAGCCCTCGAGAAGCTCGAATGATGGATCCGCAGCAGCGAATATTCCTTGAATGCTGCTATGAAGCATTGAATGATGCCGCCTGCGTGCCGGAATACCGTGGAGGCCAAATTGCTCTTTATGCTGGAGCATCCAAGAGTACCTACGTGAATTACCTGAGCGATGTCGAAAGCGAACGGCATGAGGAACAAGACCCTCGCATATCGCTCGGAAATGATTCTAGCTATCTAGCTACTCGCGTGTCATACAAACTCAATCTGAAGGGACCGAGCTTTTGCGTGCAAACCGCCTGTTCGTCGTCCCTCGTTGCCATCCACCTGGCCTACCAGAGTCTGCTCACCGGTGAGTGTGATGTCGCACTAGCCGGCGGCGTTTCCATTGATGCCGTCCAGCGAAAGGGGTACATGTACCAGGCTGAGGGTATCGCCTCCCCCGATGGGCACTGCCGCACGTTCGATGCGCGGGCCCGCGGAACGGTCGGAGGTAATGGCGTGGGCGTCGTTGTCCTCAAGCGTGTGGCAGATGCAATCGTCGATGGCGATCGTATCCGGGCAGTCATCAAGGGCTCAGCGATCAATAACGACGGCTCACGCAAAATCGGATATACCGCGCCCAGTGTGTACGGCCAGGCCGAGGTGATTTCTGATGCACTCGCCATGGCGGAGATCAGCGCGGATACGGTGACTTATGTTGAGGCCCACGGGACGGGCACCGCCGTCGGCGACCCGATCGAGACGACCGCACTGACCCGCGCCTTCCGGGAGGTCACAACTCGCAATGGTTTCTGTGCCCTCGGGTCGGTGAAGACGAACATCGGACATCTGGATGCGGCGGCAGGTGTGGCCGGTTTTATCAAGACTGTCATGGCCATCGAACGGGCCTCCTTGCCGGCTAGCCTGCACTTTGAGCAGGCCAATCCCCTGATCGACTTCGAACATAGCCCGTTCTATGTCAATACAGTCCTGTCCGCATGGAAATCCGAGGGAGGTCCACGCCGGGCTGGCGTGAGCTCCTTTGGCATCGGTGGCACGAACGCTCACGTACTGCTGCAGGAGCCTCCCACCGTGCCCTCCACCACGCCCTCCGGAGGACCGCAGATACTAGTTCTCTCCGCCAAATCGGAGCCGGCGCTGGAGCGAGCGACAGGTGACCTCGCCGTCTACCTCGCCAGCCGGCCGGCGGCTAGCCTCAGCGACATAGCATTTACCCTGCAGGTCGGCAGGGAGGCATTCTCTCATCGGCGGGCGCTCATCTGTGCCGATGTCGCCGAGGCTGCCGCGCTACTGTTGGCGGGCGACCCGGCGTGCGTCTACACCGGCCACATAGACGATGAGCCGCGAGCCCTGGGCTTCATGTTCTCTGGTCAGGGCACGCAGCACGTGAATATGGCCCGGGACCTCTATGTGACGGAGCTAGCGTTTCGACATCATGTCGATGAGTGCTGCGAGCTTCTCGGACCACACCTCGGGCTGGATCTTAGGGACGTCCTATATCCCCCGTTGGATCGGCGTGAGCAGGACGTCGATCGCCTCGCGCAAACTGCGCTCGCACAACCCGCGCTCTTCGTGGTCGAATACGCACTAGCGAAGCTCTGGGAGACGCTGGGAATATCGCCTCAGATGATGATCGGCCACAGCATCGGCGAATATGTGGCCGCCTGCTTGGCTGGCGTTTTCTCCCTACCTGACGCGCTTCTGCTCGTCGCTACCCGAGGCCGGCTCATGCAGGGTGTTCCCAAAGGAACGATGCTGGCCGTCAGCCTTGCCGAGACCGAACTGAATGAGTTCATTCGGTCGCCGCTCTCGATCGCGGCGGTCAATGCCCCGAATCAATGCGTAGTGTCCGGCCCAGTAGACGCAGTCGCTGCTGAAGAGCAGCGACTGAAACACCTCGGAATTGCCTGTCGCCGGCTCCCCATCTCGCATGCCTTCCATTCGTTGATGATGGAGCCCATCGTGCAGTCCTTCATAGATCAAGTCAGCACGATTCAGTTACATACACCCCACATACCGTACATATCGAACGTCACAGGCACGTGGATCACATCGGCACAGGCCACTGATCCAGTCTACTGGGGTCTCCACGTACGCCGCCCGGTACGCTTTGCCGAGGGCCTGCGGGAGGTAGTCGCGCACCGAGGGACCGTCCTTCTAGAGATTGGGCCGGGACAGACTCTGACCGCGCTGGCCCGGAAACAGGTGCCCCACGATCTGCCTTCCGTATTTTCCTCCATGCGACATAGCCGCGAAGAGTTGAACGATGTCGTTCAGCTCTTCGACACCCTGAGCAAGCTATGGCTCGCCGGCCTGCAGCCCAGATGGGAAGGGCTGTACAGCCGCGGCACACCGCACCGTGAGCCCCTGCCTCCCTATCCGTTTGGGCGCCAATCTCACTGGCTTCCTACTGTCCCGCCGGAACCTGCACCAGGCAAGCCCGTCGCTTCTGAAGCGAGTAAGACCGACCTCGGCGAATGGTTCTACACGCCGGTATGGAAGCAATCGCTGCCCGTCCATATGACGGTACCAATGCGCTCAATCCGTCGATCACGATATCTGATCTTCATGGACGATGGCGGCCTAGGAAGAGCGATGGCGGAGCAACTCAGACGAGAGGGCCACGATGTCGTCAGTGTCGTCACAGGCGATCGGTTCGCGAACTTCGGCGATCGCTCGTACGCGCTGAGGGTGTCACGCGAGCAGGATTATCGTGCGCTGATCACTGATTTACAGACGCGCGGCCTCATGCCCAGCATCATCGTGCACACTTGGGCAACAGGGAGTCCCATGCCGGCAGGAATGGATGACAGCACGCTCCAGGCGAGGGAGCACCGGGCATTCTACAGCCTAGTCTTTCTGACACAAGCGCTGGCCGCCGCGAATGTTACCGATCCCCTACACCTAGAGGTCATATCCTCCGGTGTGCAGCAGGTCACGGGGCAGGAAATGCTGTCTCCCCACCACGCTCTGATTCTGGGTCCCTGCTGCGTCATCGGTCAGGAACATCCCACCATGCGCTGTCGCAGCATCGATATCGAGCTGCCGCCACCCTGCGGGCAGGAGGAACAGACGCTCGTCACCGAGTTAATACGGGAGGTCTCCCTGGGCGCCTCCGAGCCCGTCATTGCCTATCGCGGGTTACGCCGCTGGATCCGAAGCTTCGTACACATCCCGCTACCTGCGGTTGACGAGGGATCAATCAATCTTAAGAGAGAGGGCGTCTACCTGATTACCGGCGGCATGGGGAACATCGGCCTAGCCATTGCTGAGTACCTTGCGCGGTCAGTGCAGGCAAAGCTCGTGCTGATCGGGCGAACGGCGGTGCCGCGAGACCAGTGGGCGCACTACCTGGCCACCGACGACTTGAAAGCTGAAACGAGCAGCGCAATTCGTCGCCTACAAGCTATGGAGAATGCCGGTTCCGACATCATGACGTTCCCCGTCGATGTCGGCGACCGCGCAGCAATGCGCGGCATGATACGACGCGTTCACGAGCGATTTGGCCGGATCAACGGAGTGATTCACAGCGCGGGACTGATTGGCGACAGAGCCTTCAGCCCGATAACCGAATTAGACCAGCGGGCATGCGAAGACCAGTTTCGCTCGAAAGTTTGGGGCACGCTTGTGCTGGAAGAGATCCTCGGAGGACTCGACCTCGACTTTTGCGTGATGCAATCCTCGATATCAACTGTGTTGGGCGGCGTCGGCCTCTGTGCGTATGCTGCTGCCAACGCTTTCCTCGATGCCCACGTCCAGAAACTCAATCGGGCCGGGCAGCGGCGGTGGATTACCGTTGACTGGGACGGGTGGAGGTTCCAAGCAGACGCTCCGGAACCGGGTGTTGGCGGGAGCTGGACTGACACAGGCATTGAGCCGAGCGAGGGTGTGGAAGCACTCCAACGACTGCTGTCCATTGATGGCCTGAGCCACACGGTTGTCTCGACGACAAATCTCGACGCGCGCCTCGCCCGGTGGATCGAGCCCATTTCCGTGAAGGATATCGACGAACCAGTTGGGATCCAGCCCGCTCGGGCGACGATTTCGAACCAGCAGCCGAGCGACAACGCGTCCCATTCTCCCATCGAGCGGGAGATAGCCGCGACGTGGAGCCAGTTGCTCGGACGGCAGCAGGTGGGAGTGAACGACAATTTCTTCGCGCTGGGCGGTGACTCGCTCCTCGCCATTCAACTTATGGCACGCTTGCAAGAGACATTCCGGGTCACCCTGCCAGTGCGATCTCTCTTCGAGGCTCCCTCGGTAGCCGGATTAGCTGATGCCATTGCTCGCGAGATGGTCGGGCAGCACGATGAGACGGTCGAGCAACTACTGCGAGAGCTCGATGAGTTAACAGAAGAGGAAGTCGAGGCGATCTTGGAGCATGGCCACGGAGAATTGACGTTCGAGCAGCCGTATGAGTAGGCACCTGCGAGAGTCGAGCTCGCCGGCTTCTAGATTCTCAAGGCTCTGGAAATCTCGAATCCACGCGATGCCGAGCGAAGAGGATGCTGACATCCCGATGGCGCTGCCGTGTCTCAGAATCAAGCGGGCCATCGAGTCAGGCATGCTGGACGACAATCTCCAGCACCCGGACGATCAAGAGATCGTCCTCTCCTTCATGCGTCTCCGGGGCCGTTCCAGCCGCCCCGTCGACCGAGTCGTGGTTCCACGCTCCAGGCGAGACTTCGAGCGCCTGCGTGCCAAGCTCCCCGTGGACTTCTTCACTCCACTCTATGAGCTACTGGCTCTACTGAACCGGCACTCCATCTCAGTGCAGCCCGATGCCGATATCGTGGCGCAGTGGAACAGGACGGACTTCACACCAAGCCTCACGGCCAGTGTGATTGATCGGCTGGACAGCGGCGGTACTCCCCGTCTCGTCCCCACGCTGGTGGCCCTCTTCTACAACCTCGAGCGGGACCGCCTACCCTCTTCCGAGGATTGGAACCGCATTACTGCGATTTCCATTCCAGGGTGTCGATCCTTCGACCGCGCGGCGGAGGGGTTCAGGGCGTACCTCCAGACCGGAGGGAAGGCGCTCCTGATAACATCCGGTCGAGCTCCCCACTACGATCCCGACAATGCCGGCTGTCAGGTCTCGGAGAGCGAAGCGAGTGCCGCGTATCTGAGGCTGCTTGGCGTGCCAGGCAATAGAATTTTCTGCGAGGCGTCGTCAAATGACACCGTGGAGAATGCGGACTTTCTGGTGCATGTCATAGATGAGATTGCGGAACGGTACGGAACGAGTCGCCAGTCGGTTCTCCTCACCACGTCGCCATTTCACCTCGCCCGGTATCGCCTCAGTGTTGAGCTGCGCTTGGAAGGCATAGGACGCGACGTGGAAGTGTTCGCGAGCGCATCGCGGGCTGGCAAATTTGCGGCTGAAAACTACTTTCTCGCCGATGCGACCTCGGGATACCCGCGCGAGCACACCGTGGGTGTCGTCGTCAATGAGTATCTGAAAATCGCCTACGACCTCTGTACCATGGAGCGTCCCTTTCACTGGAAGGGCACTGCAGCGCGCTAACACTTGTTGCTATTGCGATTTAACGGGAGTATTGGAACATGGTGGGACCGCCGCTTCGTCGGGCTGCCGATTTACGTCCGCGTCCTGCTACGCGGCCAGGTGTTGGCCGACGTGGTGGAGGTTACTGGCAATGACCGCCCAGTCGAGGTGCCGCATAGAGGCATCATCGCCGTAATCGCGGCGCAAGTTGCTCAGCCGCTCCTCGATCCCGCCTTCCATCTCGTCGACCACCACCAACAGCCGCCCGAACTCCACGGTCGCCTCGCCTCTGTGGCGCAGAATGACACCCAGGGAGTACTCGGTGTTCGGCTGGTACCTGGATCAGACCACACCCGAGAAGCCCGGCTTTGATTGGAGCCGTCCTCAGGCGCGAGCCGAGCATCTCCGTGCGTTGGTCGACGATGCCCGCGCTGCCCTGGCCTCGGTTGACCCAGCAGGGGAGACCAGTCCCAAAGTCGCTAGGGCTGCACGGCTCCTGATCAAGATCGTGGCCGACGATGAGGAGGAGGGGCCGCCAGCGGGACCCAAGCGACGAGGGCGGCCCCCGAAGGAGGAGCCGGTGGCACTGGCCGGGGCAACATCGTCGCGCCCGAGCCACTGAGCGGGGAGGGATCGATCGCGCCGGAGACTGGTGATCCCGGACCGCGGCGGCTGCAGGGAGTGGCACGGGATCGGGCGTTCTCCGTGGTGGATCGGGCGATGCGCTATGGGCACAAGAGCCAACACCACCACTGGACTGTCCAAGGTCCAGGTGAATGAGGAGCCAGCAAGTGAGTTGATCACCCACGTCGAGGTCCGCCCGGCGAATGAGCACGATGGCGCGCAGGTGGCCGCATTCCTGGAGCGGCAGGAGGAGCACGTGGGGCTCCATCCGGGAGCGATCCCGACGGATGGGCCTATGGGACCGCCGAGGTCCGGGCAGCGTTGGTCGAGCGGGGGATTGAGGTGGTGGCCCAACTGCGCCCTCTCACGGGCCAGAAGCACCTCGCCAAAGACGAGTTCACGATCGATCTGGAAGCAAGTGGGGGCATCGGGCGTGTGACCTGTCTGGAGGAGGTGACGACGACGGACTGCCGAATGGCCTGCTGCGGCGCGGGACGAGCGGTGCAGTTCTTCCAGTTCCCGGCGGGAACGTGTGCAGCCTGTTCCCACCGAGGGCGCTGCCTGGGTGATGCGGGACGTGCCGCTCCGCCATCCAGTCGCCAGGTCCATGTCCATGAGGCGGTGCTCCAAGCAGCCCGACCTGGCCAGAAGAAACGGGAGCAGCGACCACCGCTCCGGGATCTGTTGTACCCACGTGCCAAGATCGAGCGGAAGATCAGCAAGTTGTGCCCGCGTCACAGGCGGCGACAGGGACGGTATCATGGTCGGAAGAAGACGGACCGGTACTGGCGGCGACGATCTCCTTGAGGGTGCGCAGGGGCGGGCGCGAACGCAGGCGCGGCGCATCTGGAACCGCAGAGGCACTCGTGGAGGAGCCGCAGCTCTTCAATGCGCCGCCCAACCACCGGGTCGCCGACCCCGTTCCGCGGGCACCCACTCCGCGTCCCGCTTTGGATAGTGAGCGCGTGATACAGCCCGATCCAGTTCCATGCCGAGAAGACATCTCGGCCGCTCAACCGAGACGTAATGCCAAAGGCCAAGTAGCAAGCTGTCATCCGCCACCGGGCTCGTCAATCTGTCCGATCCCAGTTAGACTTGCTTGGGCTTAAAAGTCGGAGCTGGGAGGACACACGACCATACAGGTCAAACAGCATTGCACGAGCCTGCTGATAACGCGTATCATAATTTTTATTATGATACGCATTAGGTTCTCGAAAGCAGAGGCGGCGCGGTCGGTCAACACTACACGGGAGACGGCTGACATACGTGCCGAATAACGTGACAGACAGGGAAGGAGGTAGCGCATGTCAGGGATCAAACACGCCAGAGTGCAGTACCGCTGCTCGTTTTGTGGCAAGAGCCAGGATCAGGTTCACCGACTCATCGCTGGACCAGGGGGGGTCTACATCTGTAATGAGTGTATTGACCTATGCGCCGAGATTCTCACGGAAGACCAGCCATCGCCCGTGGGCAGGCAGATTGCCTTAGCGAAGGTTCCGATGCCCAAGCGGATCATGGAACAGCTCAATCAATACGTCATCGGGCAAGAGCGGGCTAAGAAGGTCCTCTCTGTGGCCGTCTATAACCACTACAAGCGCGTCGCCGCTGGCATGCAGATCGACGATGTCGAACTCGGCAAGAGCAATATCCTCCTGATGGGGCCCACCGGTTGTGGCAAGACGCTCCTCGCTCAGACCCTAGCGAAGATTCTCGACGTGCCGTTCTGTATCGCGGACGCCACGGCACTCACCGAAGCTGGCTACGTCGGGGAGGATGTTGAGAACATCTTGCTGCGCCTGATCCAGTCGGCTGATTTCGATATCAGCCGTGCTGAAAAAGGTATTGTCTACATCGACGAGATCGACAAGATCGCGCGCAAGTCGGATAATCCCTCAATCACACGTGATGTCTCAGGGGAGGGTGTGCAACAGGCGCTCCTGAAGATCATCGAGGGGACCGTCGCGAACGTGCCGCCGCAGGGTGGCCGCAAGCATCCTAACCAGGACTTCATCCAGATCAACACCGCGAATATCCTGTTCATCTGCGGCGGCGCATTTGAGGGCCTGGACAAGATCACCGAAAAGCGGGCGGGCCGCAGTCGCAGCATCGGTTACGCCGTGCCGCACGCACAAGATATCCAGACGGGTGACATCGGCGCATCCATTACTCCCGAGGATCTCCTGCAGTACGGTCTCATCCCGGAGTTCGTTGGCCGGCTTCCGGTGATCGTCGGGCTCGAGCCGCTCGACAAGGAAACGATGATCCGAATCCTGAGCGAGCCGAAGAACTCCATCGTCAAGCAGTACAAGAAGTTCTTTGAGCTGGACAAGGTCGAGTTGGTCTTTACGCCGGAAGCGCTTGAGCAGACGGCGATCTCGGCCCTCTCTCAGAAGACTGGAGCCCGCGGCCTTCGGACCATCGTCGAGGAGACACTGCTCGATATCATGTACGACATTCCGTCCCGGAACGACATCAAGTCGTGCACCATCACGGAGAAGGTGATCCTCAAGCAGGAGCGGCCCATCCTGGAGCCGTTACCGCTGCCCATACAGTCTCACTACATGTTCGAAGACGAGCCCGCGTAGAAGGGGAGAACGATGACCAGGATACGGGGGGCACAAGCCCAGCAACTTCGGGATGAGCGAGGTGATGAACTCGTAGCGGACGCGCAGCTCATCGATCGATGGTTGGCGAGGTGCAGCGTGAACACCGTACGGGCATACAGGCGGGACGTCGATAGGTTCCTGAACGGAAGAACGCTCCGGCGCATCCGCACTGAGGACCTGGAGTCTTTTACTGGAGAGCTCGAGAGTGTGTCGCTGGCCCCAACCTCGATCGCCCGCAAGGTCAGCGCGGCCAGAAGTCTGCTCTCATTCGCGTATAGCAGTGGATATTTGCCATTCGATGTAGGGGGAAAGTACAGCGCTCCACTCTCTGTTTCGTGTCGGAGCAAGCGGGAGTTAAGTGAGGAGGAGGTCCGGCGGATGGTGACGTTGGAACCGGGCCAACGAAACCGCATCCTTCTGCAGACACTCTATGTCGCGGGGCTTCTCGTGTCCGAGCTCTGTGTCCTCACGTGGAATGACGTGCGGAAGGATTGGAATGGCGTACAGCTGAGAGTGATCGGGCGAGGGGGGAAGATACGCTACGTCGCTCTGCCGGAGTCCTTGTCCAATCACCTCCTTGCTATTCGCAGCGCCACAGGGCTCGGAGAGCCGGTGTTCCGCTCACGCGAAGGAGGACGCCTGAGCCGAATCCAAGTGCTGCGAATCGTGAAGGCGGCTGCGGAGCGTGCAGGTATCGAGGACCCGGTCTCGCCCCAGTCATTACGTGACGCGCACGCTGTCCATGCTATCCAGCACGGCGCTCCGATCGAGAGCGTGGCAGCCACCCTGGGACACGGGAGTGTGCATACAACCCAGCGTTATATAGGAGATAGGCCCACCGCCCCATCCGGCTCATACCTTCAGTTGGGAGGTGAGGTGAGTAGGACAGAGAGTCGAGAAGGGAAAAGACCATGACGGAACTGAATGTGTGTGGGTTCTGCGAGCGTCCCCAAGAGGAGGTCGGCCGCATGATTGCCGGACCTGAGACGGTGAGAATCTGCAGCGACTGCATTGGGAGGTGTAACCTCCTGCTCACAGAAGATTCGGAGCCGGTTGACGCAATCGAACTCATCGATGAGGTGTTGAGATACGCTGATGGACTCCCGCCGGACCTCGTCGAGGAAATGACGCTCTGGCGCGAGGGTCAAGTGGTTCGGTAAGTCCCTCAGGGCCAACGCATCTAATCACTGGTCAGAACCTGGAGGAGATAGTCGGTATCCCAGGCGGCCTTGAGGCGTCGCCCCTTGATGCTCTTCCGCTTGGTCGTCGCCTGCCGCAGGAGATTGAGGGCGATATGGCGGAGGACGGCGAAGTTCTCGGCAGCAAAGCCGGCACGGATCCGGCTCTGATCCTCATGGAAGGTGACATCGAGCACCCAGTGAACCTGGTTCTCGATGCCCCAATGACTCCGCACCGCGGCACCGAAGGTCTCGGCGTCCAGGGCATGCGAGAGCACGTAATAGCGATCCTCCGTCGAGCGCTCACTCCCGATTCGCCTCTCAGCCTGCACCCAGCCGATGGCTGCTAATCCCGGCCAGGCATGGTGATCCTGCAGCCACGTGATGATCGCAGCATCATCGATCACCCGCGCGCGGCGGGTCTCGATCCGCCCATGCCCTTTCTCCACCGTCTCCGCCTGCTTGTCAGCCATGAAGTCACCTGAGGTGGCAAGGGCGAAGCTGCGCTGGACATCCTGGTGCATGCTGCCCTGATTGCCTTTGAGTCCCAACACATAGTCCCTGTAGTGAACCCCGTTTACCGGACCACGCGGTAAGTCAGGTTTTCCGGAAAGGCTGTAGACTGACAGCCAAGCAGAGGAGATCTGAGCGATGGAACGACGTACCTTCACCCGTGAGTTCAAGCTGGATGTGGTCCGGCAGGTCACCAGCGGCGAGAAGCGACCGAGCCAACTGTGTCGGGAGCACCAGCTAGCGGAAAGCCTCTTGGCACGCTGGCGCCACGAGGTAG
>JAABUX010004858.1_pt1 | contig 16818 bp, 20 predicted proteins | sample 5561851 | NCBI WGS metagenome assembly JAABUX01 (sample SAMN10711883, study PRJNA513361) | rock metagenome | isolation source: Antarctica rocks | place: Antarctica: Victoria Land, Richard Nunatak red sandstone | collected 2016-01-03 | reverse complement strand
CTGGTGAAGCGTTACCTTGCTGCAGGCGTCTCCTGGTCAGGCCGATGTTCAGAAGATCTCAGCAGCGCGTTGATTTCCAACATTCGCCAGTGCAGCGGTCTTCTGAAACTGACAGCAGCGAGGTCATGACCCCTTCCCTCTCGTCTGCCCGCCTGCCGCCCCTGCCCTGCCCCGGGTGCCCGTGAGCGCGGCCGTGCCGGGCCTCGCTGCCGCGGTGCCGGCGGCGTTACGCTTCGTGGCCTACTACCGGGTCAGTACCGATCGGCAGGGAAAGAGTGGGCTGGGTCTGGAGGCGCAGCGCGCGGCGGTGGCCAAGTACGTGGCCGGCGCCGGCGGCGTAGTGATGGCCGAGTTCGAGGAGGTGGAGAGCGGCAAGCGCACCGACCGACCGCAGCTCGCAGCAGCCCTCGCCGCCTGCCGCGCCCGCCGTGCGGCGCTGGTGATCGCCAAGCTCGACCGGCTGGCCCGCAACGCGCGCTTCCTGCTGCACGTCGTCGAGGGCACCGGCGAGGCCGGCGTCGTGTTCTGCGACCTGCCCAGCGTGCCGCCGGGGCCGGTGGGCAAGTTCCTGCTGACGCAGATGGCCGCCGTCGCCGAGCTGGAGGCGGGGCTGATCAGCCAGCGTACCCGGGCGGCACTCGCCGCCGCCAAGGCGCGCGGCACCGTGCTGGGCAACCCGCGGCTGCGGGCAGGAGCGCCCGAGTACGCCCGCGCGGCTGCCGTGGCCAAAAGCACGCAGGCACGCGCCAGGGCGGCCGACGTGCTGCCCTATCTCGACGCTGCGCGCCGGGCCGGCGCTCGCACCCTGCACGAGTTAGCCGAGGCGCTGACCAACCGCGGCGTGCCCACGCCGACCGGCAAGGGCACTTGGCAACCCGAGCAGATCAGGCGAGTGCTAGTATCACGAGCGGAGGCGTAGTCCCTCCCGAACCCTGCTACCAGCACCCTTGCCCTAGAAACCGACCATTTCTGTATGATTGCCATGGTCCGCTATGATATGACAAATTAGTAAATTCTCATATCGGGGCCATGATGAACATCTCCATCTCGTTAACGCCCGAGCTGGTCAACATGATCAAAACGCGAGTCGCCTCCGGCCGTTACACCTCCACCAGCGAGGTTGTGCGTGAGGCGTTGCGGCTGCTTGAGGCGAAGGATGAGCAGCAGGCTGACGAACGCGCCCGCCTGCGCCTGTCGTGGGCGGAGGGGATCGAGAGCAACGAAGCTGGGCTGCTTGATTTCACAGACTTGAGGGCCGAGGCCCGCCGACGGATGGCTGAGCAAACCAAAGCCTAGCGTGCCGATACCGGTACGCCACACTCGCCTCGCCCGAGCCGACCTGCTCGACATCTGGCTGGAGATCGCCTCCAAGAACCCGGCAGCTGCTGACCGGCTCTATGATCGCCTTGAAGCGAGGGTGAAGGTCTTAAGCGAGTATCCCGAGATCGGAGCGGCACGGCCGGACATTGCGGTCGAGGCGAGGATGTTGGTCGAAAGTTCTTACCTGATCCTCTATCGCATCCGCACCGATGACGTGCAGATCGTACGGGTACTTCATGGGGCGCGGGACATTGACCGTCAGCTGTTTGAGGAGGGCGAGTAGCCGCCTCGAAGCTATTTGGCCGCTTGTCCCCTGCCCTTCGTTGCTGCCTATCGCATCGGCGACAAAGTTGCCGTAGCGGCAGCGACTATGCACTGTAAGACAATCCTAGCCGCTTCCAGCTGGCCAGTCCGCATATGGCAATACCACATGTGGGCATGTCCACACGTGGTATTTAAGACACTTGGACAAGTGGGCACGTTCTGGTACGCTCCCTTAGATTAGCAAGTATGTGCCATGAAGATCGTAGCCATCATCAGTCAGAAGGGCGGAGCCGGGAAGACTACCCTCGCCGTCCACTTGGCAACCGCTGCAGCAGCAGCCAAGCATTCGGCAGCGGTAATCGACCTTGACCCGCAGGGAACCGCCACGAGTTGGGGCGACCGTCGAGCGGCAGACTCCCCAGAGGTTGTCAGCGGGCAAGCGGTGCGCCTGCCTGCCCTTATTAAGGCTGCATCTCAGAACGGTGCTGACCTCCTCATGCTGGATACCGCTCCTAATGCTGACCAGACCGCTTCGCTCGCCTGCCGTGCGGCCGACGTGGTGCTGATTCCCTGCCGGCCCTCCACCTTCGACCTGGAAGCCATCGAAACCACGCTAATGCTCGCCAAGGCGGCCTTTAAACCCGCTTACGTCGTGCTAAACGCCGTCCCCTCCCGCAGCTCCATCGGCAAGGAGGCATCGGACGGCTTAACTGCGCGGGGCGCATTGGTCGCACCGCATCAACTGACCCATCGTGCTGCTTTCACGCATGGCGTAATCGACGGAAGGACCGCTCAGGAGTTCGAGCCGGCGGGCAAAGCGGCTGACGAGATCGCCGCCCTCTATAAGTGGTTGTGTGGCATTGTGGACATGCCCACATGCGGGCAACCACGCAGGGCAGCATAGCATGGCAAAGCGCCCGAGCCTCTTCTCTACGCCTGCTGGGGACACCGATGCCACGAGGATTGGGGTCCCGCCACCCCCTACAACAGAACTGACTAGGCCCCCAATGGCTAGTCGCAGAGCGCCCAGCCGGGAGGGCAAACGAACGCTGTCCATCTATCTTGATCCTTTGGCATGGAAGCAACTACGACAGCTCGCCCTGGACACGGAAACGACGACCCAGGCATTGGGTGAGGAGGCGGTAAACCTGCTTTTTACTAAGCACGGGTTGAATCGAACCGCTTAGAAAAGTAGTGTACACATGTGGACATGCCCCCATCCGGGCACATGGAATTGTCCACTCAATGCCACCATCCAAGATCATGGGGCCGGCCTGGCGAGGCCTCCGATCCATGGCCCAACCCAAACTTGTCCATATTTATCCCGGGGGGAGAAGAGAGGGTAGCTCCTACCATCCACAGGCAAGCTGACTTTTCCCGGGGGGAGAAGCGAGGGGAGCGGGGGGTTAAGCGATGGATTCAGAGTTATACTGGGGGGTTAAGCGAGCTAGTACAACTAGTAGAATCTACTATCTTACTACTAGCTTCCTCGCATAACCCCCCAGTTGACGCCGAGCGTCCAAATGGAGCAATCAAGACGCACACAGGGCGGAGACGGGGGGACGTGGACTACGATGCAGCCTCTGGAGTGCGGTCTCTCGTCCTGTTGCACGGGCGCGATAAGGCTCGTGACATGGTATCGGTGGGACAGCGGTCCCTAGTTGACATTGCGGCCGAGGTTATGGCTGACGAGACGCGAGCAATCGGCTTTTCCTACACTGGATTCTGCCTCACGAGCCTTCCGCACAAGAAGCTTCCAGATAATGCCCCATGGGAAAAAAAGGGGTATCGAGTATCCCTATTGGTTGCGCCGGGATACATGAAAACCAGGGGGCGAACGGCGCTCTATGGCGTCCCTTACGGCGCACGCGCCAGAATGATCCTGCTTTACCTACAAACCCAGGCCGTCAAAACGAAAAGCCGAGAAGTGGAGCTGGGCCGGTCAATGAGGGGATGGCTAGAGCGGATGGGTGTCGCATACGGGGGCGAAACGGCGAAGGCATTACGCGAGCAGGCCGCCAGGATCTCAGCTTGCAACCTTAAGTTCTTTTGGGAAGACGAACGTGGTGCGGACGGATGGTCTGCAGCCCGCATCGTGGCTTCCGGCTTGCGCTTTCACACCTTAGCGACGGACGGGCAAGAGAACCTTTGGGAGGACCGAGTCGAGCTAGACCCCGTGTTCTTCAAAGCGTTGGCTGACCACCCTGTACCGCTGCTGGAGGCAGCCATCCGGCAGCTACGTGACCGTTCAATGTCGCTCGATTTGTATGTTTGGCTTGCGTGGCGGCTACATACTCTTTCAAAAGCAACTCCGATTTCCTGGCCTGCTATCTTTGGCCAGTTCGGCGAGGGATACAGGGAACTTTACCATTTCAAGCCTCGATTTACGGATGCGCTAGCAGCAGCCGTAGCTGCCTACCCAGAAGCTCGCATCGAGTTAGGAGAGGCAGGAATTGTGCTGTATCCGTCCCGCTCCCCGGTTGGTAAAGCGAGCATGGCGTCCATCGCTTAACCCCCCACTTCCTGAAGAGCTAGGAAGCTTTCGGCAATAGTGTCCACATAGCGGAGTGTTGACTTGCGCCCTGGCCGAAGGTTATCGCCCGTGATGCAACTTGCCTAGCTGGCGCCAGCTACGCTCATGCAGCTCGACGCCGAACTTTTTGACAGCCACCTCAATGCGCTTCCAGGCCGCGTTTCGTTCGGCGTCGGCGACGCCCTTGACCTGGTCGAAGCGCGCCACCGCGTTGCGGACATAATTCGCGTCCTCCAGCGGTTCCTTGCGCTGCTTGGGAAAAGCGAACTCCAGAGTCGAGAACTTGCCGCGGTCCTCTGCATTCAGCTCGGCCATGACCAGTCCCCACCTGCACGACCTCTCAACATGCCCATCCCGCTCACGGTTCCCCCCAAGGTCGGGGCGGGGGCTCGGTGTCCGGGTTGAGCAGTTCGCGGAAGTCCACCCCGAGAGCGGTGGCCAGCTCGTAGATGGTCACGATGGTGGGGTTGCGCAGACCGCGCTCAAGGCCGCTGAGATAGTGCTGGCTGAAGCCGGAGCGCTCCTCCAGTTGCTCCTGGGTAAGGCCCTTGTCCCTTCGGATGCGCGCGACGTTGCGGCCGACCATCTGGCGCATGTCCATGCGGCCAGACGTGGCGGCTTGCACAGATGGGGTGTATATACTATAGTCCTAGTATTTCCCAAGCGGGTCTGGCAGTCGCTGTCACCATGAGGAGGAAGGCATGTCCATCAGCATGCACTGCGGTGAGGGTGGCGCAGTCAGGATGCCCATGGTCGTGACTCGGGGCATGGATGGGTGGGCGCCATGAGCGGCAGCGAAGACAAGGCGCCCATCATCACCGCGGGCGGCATCGTGGGCCTGGTCGTCGTGGTGGTGCTGACGGTGGGCTCCGGCATGGTGGGCTGTCCGGTGTACGAGGTGTGGCGGGCGCAGAAGGCTGGCGAGGCCGAGCTGGCGCAGGCCGACCAGAACCGGCAGATCGCGGTAGCCCAAGCCCGGGCCAAGGCGGAGAGCGCGCACTTCGAGGCGGACGCCGAGGTGACGCGTGCCACAGGAGTGGCCAAGGCGAATGAGATCATCGGCAAGAGCCTGCAGGGCAACGAAGCCTACCTGCGCTACTTGTGGATCAACGGCCTGGAGCAGAACAAGAACGCGGTGATCTACGTGCCGACCGAGACCAACCTGCCGATCCTGGAGGCCGGACGGCTGGGCCGGCCACTGGCAGCGCCGTAGCGACTGGCCCAGGCCGGCCCGGCACTGTCGATGCCCAAGTTGTGGATCATGTCCGACCTGCACCTGGAGGCGGTGCCCCGCCCGGAGGTCTACCGGCCGCGGTGCGCGGGCTTTGACGTGCTGATAGTAGCCGGAGACATGCAGCATGGCAGCGCGCGGGCCATCGCCACCGTCGCGCGCCTGGCCGGGAGCAAGCCTGCCGTGTTCGTGCTGGGCAACCATGAGCCATGGCACCGCGAGCTGAGCGCGGAGCAGGCTGTCGCCCGGCGTGTCGCGGCCCGGCACGGAGTGACGCTGCTGGACGACGGCGAAGCCACCCTGGCGGGCGTGCGCTTCGTCGGTGGCACCTTGTGGGCCGATGGCCGGCTGGGAGGGCAGGACGCCACGCCGGATCAGCTCACGGGCGAGCTGGTGCATGTGGCCGGGGATGGGGGCGGCACGCGGCTGATCACGTCGGGCGACCAGGCGGCGCTGCACGCCCGCACGCGCGGGGTGATCGAGGCGGCGCTGGCCGGCCCGCGGGACGGCCGCCCTGTGGTGGTGGTGACGCATCATGCGCCGCATCTGCTGTGCGTGCCGGCGGCCTACCGGCAGCACTGGGTGGCGGGCAACTCGGCGTCCGACCTGTCCTATCTGACCGACACGGGCCGGGTGGCGCTGTGGGTGCATGGTCACCTGCACGAGACGGTGGACCTGGTGCGACCGGGTGGCACGCGCATCTTGTGCAACCCAGCCGGGCCGCGGTTCAGCAACGCCGCGTTCAAGGACGACCTGGTGGTCGAGGTCTGCTGACAGCGGCACTGGCACCTTCGCCGGCAGCACCGTGGCGGCGTCCCCTGATCTGTCCCCGGTGTCATCCACGGTTCGCTGTATGTCTCCGGATGGCGCAGGTGGAGATCGCGGCAGGTCACGGCGGATCACGCATCGGCATGACCTGGCTGCCGGTACTGGTGCCGGTGTTCCAGTACAGCACCCATGAGGGGTGCGGGACCCCACGGGACCAGGAGAGGGAGCAAGTGCGATGTCGGATGACGACAGGGCAGGGGTGGACATGATGGGGCAGCCCGACCCGGAGGTGGTGCGCCGTGTGGCGTATGAGGGGTTCTTGCCGGCGGACAAGCCGTTCCCGCTGACGCCGCTGGAGGCCTGGTATGTGCTGCAGGGCTGGGAGGTGGCGTCGGCGGCGGGGATGACGTTCGAGCAGGCGGACGCGCTGCCTGGCAAGGTCGAGGCCGGGGGAGGGTGGGTCCGGCTCTGGCAGTCGTGACCGTGCCGCCACCTACTTGGGCACCTTGATGGTGCTATCCTGAATGCCCTGGGCGATGCCGGTGAGCATCGAGGCGTAGTGCCGCAGGTCCAGCAGGCGTCCGGCGAGGGCGTCCATGCCGTCTGGCCCGGCGGCTTCCAGGAGCGCCTCGAAGTCGGGCATGCGGTCGGCCATGGCGGCGAACAGGGCGATACCGTCAAGGCCGGTCAGGCGCAGGTAGCGGACGCGGGTGTCCAGCTCCCGGGCAAGGCGCCCCTGCTTGGCCGCGGTCATCGCATGCGGCCGGTTGCCAAGTCAGGCGTCGTCATCGTCATCCCCGTCTTCATCAGGGTTGCCCGCATCGTCGCCGTCCCCGTCGAGGCTGTCGGAGCGCAGGGCCGTGAGAGTGCTGAGAGTGTCGTGAAGCCTAGTCACGGCCTCCAGCAGGTCGGCGGCCTCGTCCTCCAGCTCCAGGGCGAGGTCGAACATCTCCGCTGCCTGGTTCTGTGACCCATCGTTGACCACGGCCATCGCCAGCCCGTGCAGCTTGAGCAGACGGGTGCGGAGTTCGGGCGGCTGCAGGCCGTCGTCGGCCAGTGTGCTGCGCAGGGTATCCACGTCGTCCACGGCGTCGAGGAGCTGGCGCGTGTCGAAGCCGTCCTGCAGCGCCTGCCACTCATCATCGGTCATCGCAGCCGCGCCCGCATCCTGGCTTCTGTCATCGCAGGCGTCATGCCGTGCCGCACATCAGTTCGGGTTGTAGAAGCGTAGGATGGTGGCGATCACGACGGCCTCCTCCCAGGACGAGACGATGCCGAGTAGGTGGTGTCCGTCGCCGCCCTTAGGGATGCCGACAATCCTAGTGCCGGCGGCTTCGATGGTTTGCAGGTTGCCCCTCTCGAGCACTTCCCGGGCCGCCCTGTCCAGGCCCAGGCTCAGCCAGTACTCGACCTTCATCCCCGCGCTACGCCCTTTCTCATCCGGGATGAGCCTACATCCTCCCGGCTGCCCGTCCTATGCGTGGGGCGTCCTTGTCCGCTTCGAAGGCGTGCAATCCGCAGTGCTGCCAGGCTGCGGCGAACTGCCTAGCTGCCCGGCTTCTCCCGCCGTCGCCGGCACCGGGCATGTCCCCGGCGCCGGCTGGCGGGTTGCTGGCTCACCCTGATGGCATCAGCACCTCCCCGTCCGTCTTTGCCTCCCGGCTGCCCACTTCGCTCGCTTGCTTTGCGGCGGCGTCGGCATCGAAGGCCCGCAAGCCTCGCCGGCGCCACCGCAGCTTCAGGTCGGCGGGCATGTCGGTGCCGTCGCCGTCGAGCAGGTCGCGGAGCATGAGCAGCGCGCCGTAGAAGGTGGCGCGGTCGTCTCCCAGCCGGTCGGCGAGGCCGGCTTTGGCGACGAGGCCGCCATACTCGATCAGCCAGCGGGTGCGCGCCTTGCGGTCGCACGCCCCGTCCCGGTGCCCGGTCAAGGCGCGCGCCTTGCCGAGCCGGGCCAGCGCCTGCTCAACCCGCCTCAGGGCGCGCCAGGAGGTCAGGATGGCGCGGGCGGGTGGGCTCAGGCTCCGCATGTCCGTTCGCCTTGGCCGTGGCCTTCGCCGGAAACGTGGCCCCAGCCGCGCCGTGCCCGTCCTTCCCTGCCGGGTCCTCCGCCGTCCTGCTTGTGGCGAGCACCTTGTCGCGGGCGTCCACCAGCAGCGTGCGGAGTTGGTCGGCGTCGAGCACCTTGTGGATACCGGTCTCGACGACGAGTTCGCCGAGCCGGAGTAGGTGGTCGCGCCGCAGCTTCTCCGCCTTGGCCTGCAAGGCTTGGAGTTCGGTGTCGATGTCGAGGGTTTTGCGTGCGCTCATGTGTGCTCTCCTATGCGGGACGGTTCCCGCCCGGCCATGATCCGGGCAGGTGGCGCAAACAGCGGCTGTGATGCGCGGGCAGCCGCAGCGGCCGGCCCCCTTGCTAACAGCAAGGTCGGCCTGGCTCTGTTCCGGGCCGCGGCTCGGCGGGTGGTGTGGATGGTTGGGATCATGTGTGGTCCTCTGGCGGGGGAAGTCCCGCGAGCCCCAGCGTCCAGCCTGTCTTTGCGAACGGGTGCGCCATCTGCAGGGCTGCCCAACTTTCTTGAGCCGCGGACGCGCCGGATTTACCCTGTCACCGGTGCCTGCCCTGGCAACCACGGACCGTCTGGGGCGCTGACCAGATGACTGTTCCCTCCCGGCGGTCCGGCCATTCTCTGCCGCGCCCGATGCGCGCCGTGGGTGCCGTGCCGCCTCTCCGTTCGCCCAAGGCGGTCTGCTGCCGCATGGACGTCCGATCCGACACTGCCTGACGGCCCACCCTGGAGCCGCGTCACTAGGACCGGAGCGCAGTGGAGGTCAGCTTCAGTGCGCGCATATACAAAAGCTGCGCTTTTGCTTGCGGGCGTCCGGCGGGGGCTGGTACGGTCCCTATAGGCAGCGCGGGGCAGTTCCGGGTGGCGATCTACCACTTCCAGGCCAAGGTCATCAGCCGTCAGCAGGGGCGCGGGATCGTCGCGGCGGCGGCCTACCGCGCGGGCGAGTGTCTGTTCGACGAGGAGCTGGGCCGCAGCCAGAACTTCCTGGCCAAGGAAGGCGTGATCCATCGCGAGATCATCCTGCCCGAAGGAGCGCCCCGCCGTTGGTTGGATCGGGAGACGCTCTGGAACGAGGTGGCCGCCGGCGAAGTGCGCCGGGACGGTGAGCAGCGCCGGAGCCAGCTGGCTCGCGAGGTCGAGATCGCCCTGCCGCGCGAGCTGAGCCAGGCCGAGGCGGTGCGGCTGGCGCAGGACTTCGTGCGCGAGCAGTTCGTCGCGCGTGGCATGGTGGCCGACCTGAACGTGCATTGGGGCACGGCCAGCGACGGCCAGGTTCAGCCACATGCCCATGTGCTGCTGACCATGCGGGGGATCGACCCCATGGGGCATCGGCGGCCGGAGAAGGTGCTGGAGAGGACACATGACAGACGAGCCAACCGACGCCGCGATCCTGAGCGAGGCGCAGGGCGCGCACCGCACGTCGCGGGAGATCCTGACCCTGATGCAGGCGCCGGCGGACGACCCGATCGAGGTCATCATCGCAGCCCTGGGGGCGATCCAGGCGACGCAGCGGGAGATCATGACCCGGCTGGACATCATCGAGCGGCGGCTCGCCTCGCGCGGCTGACCGCCGCGGCGCGCCTGCGGCTCGGCTTGCAGCGCCGGGCCGGGATGGCGCCGCTGTCGGAGCAGGCGGGCTTCGGCTTGAAGGAGCGCGCCTGGAACGACCGGGCGCTGGTCGGGCTGTGGCGGGAGCGCTGGGCGGAGATGGCCAATGCGCGGCTGTGCGAGCTGGGCCACGACGTGCGGATCGACCACCGCTCCCATGCCGCCCGCGGCCTGGAGCTGGTGCCGCAGAACAAGGTCGGCCCGGCCGCGTCGCGTCGCGCCCGGGATGGGCATGAGGGCGACCGGACAGAGGAGCACCGCGCCATCGCGCGGCGCAACGGCGAGCGGCTGCTGGCCGAGCCGGGGCTGGCGCTGCAAGCACTCACTGAAGGGCAGAGCACCTTCACGCGGGCGGACCTGGCGCGGCTGGTCCACCGGCAGAGCGACGGCGCCGCGCAGTTCGACGCCGTCATGGCGGCGGTCGAGGCCGCGCCCGAGCTGGTCCGGGTCGGCGAGGACGGGCGCGGGCGCGTCCGGTTCTCGACGACGGAAATGGTGGAAGTCGAGCAGCACATGGTCGCCGCGGCAGCGGCGCTGAACCGGCGGACGACGCATCGGGTCGGGGACAAGCGGCGGCTGTCGGCGCCCGATGGCGACCGGCTCGGCGAGGAGCAGCGCCTAGCCTACCTGCACGTCACGCGCTCACGCGACCTTGCGGTGGTGGTGGGCATTGCCGGCGGCGGCAAGAGCACGATGCTGGGCGTGGCGCGGGCGGCCTGGGAGGGGCAGGGTTATCAGGTGCGCGGCGCGGCGCTGTCCGGCATCGCCGCCGAGGGCCTGGAGGGCAGCGCCGGGATCGTCAGCCGCACCATTGCCAGTTGGGAATATGCTTGGGACGCCGGCAAGGAGGGGCTGACCGCGCGGGACGTGCTGGTGGTGGACGAGGCCGGGATGGTCGGCTCGCGCCAGCTCGGCCGGTTGCTGCGCCGCGTGCAGGTGGCTGGGGCCAAGGTGGTGCTGGTCGGCGACGCCGAGCAGCTGCAGGCCATCGAGGCGGGCGCGGCCTTCCGGGCGGTGGCGGAGCGGGTGGGCGCGTTCGCGATCACCGAGCCGCGCCGGAGCCCGGTGCCGTGGATGCGCGAGGCGACCAAGGAACTGGCCAGCGCGCGCACCGACCTGGCGCTGAACCGCTACACGGCGGCCGGCATGGTGCATCGGCATGCAACGCGGGAGGACGCTAGCCCCGCCGTCATCGCGGGCTGGGACGCGGCGCGTCGGCAGAGTCCACAGCACAGCCACATCATCTTCGCCCATGAACGGGTGGACGTGCGGGCGCTGAACGAGGGTGCGCGCGCCGTCCGCCGGGCCGCCGGCGAGCTGGGGCCGGACCACACGCTGCAGACCGAGCTTGGGCTGCGGGTCTTTGCCGAGGGCGACCGGGTGTACTTCCTGCGCAACGAGCGCGGGCTTGGGGTCAAGAACGGCACGCTGGGCACGGTCGAGCGGATCGATCGCACCGGGCCAGGCTCGGGCGACGCGCGGCTGGCCGTGCGGCTGGACGCGGCGGACGGGCCGGGGCAGGGGCGGCTGGTCGAGGTGGACCTGGCCGCCTATGCCGACCTTGACCACGGCTATGCCGCGACGATCCACAGGAACCAGGGTGCGACTGTGGACCAGGCGCATGTGCTGGCGACGCCGGGCATGGACCGGCACCTGACCTACGTGGCGCTGAGCCGGCACCGCCATGCCGTCCACCTGCACTGGAGCGAGGACGACTTCGGCGAGCGGCTGCCGGCGGTGCTGGGCCGCGAGCGGGCCAAGGACACCACGCTGGACTATGGCGCGGCCGAGCCGGACCCCGTGGTGGCCTATGCCGAGCGGCGGGCGCTGGCGCCACGGATGCCAGACAGCGAGATCATCGTGCCGCCTGCCCTGGCCGCCGGGCAGGAGCCGGCGGCGGAGGGCTACGACATCGCCGAGATCCGGGAGGTGCTGCGGGACATCACGCCTGTGCGCCGGCCTCGCGACCCCGTTGTCGGCAGCCCGGCCGATGAAGCTCTGGCCACCGGTGCGACGACGCCGCTTCCCGAGACACCTCCTGCCCCGCGAGTAGTGCCGCACCCGGAGCGGTCGGTCAGCGATGTCATCGCCCGATTGGGCGGCCTCCTTTCTGAGGCCCCGGCCAGTGCTGCCCCACCGCGGCCGGACAATATGGCCGAGCGCATCCGGCGCTTTGAGGAGCGGCTTGCGAAGGAGTCGGCGGCAGCGCGCGCACTGCCCGCGCCATGGCCTTGGATGCAGGTGCTGACCGAGGCCCGCCCGCCGGCGCCGATGCTGGCAGCCATCCCCTACCAGCCGGTCGCGGCCGAGGAGGTGGCGGCTGCCGTCGATGCCGATGCAGGCGTCAGGCGGAGCCGTGGCGACCTGGACTGTACGCTCCAGTGGGCCTACCGCGACCCGGCTCAGGCCAAGACGCAACTCACTGCCCTCGAAACGGAGGTCGGTGCTGCGGCGGTCGCCGGGCGCTTAGCGGAGAAGCCCGGCCTGCTCGGCAAGCTGCGCGGCAAGGAGTGGCTGGCCAGCGCTAACAGCGCGATCGAGCGGATGCTGGCGAAGAGCGCCGTTCCCCGCATCGGCGAGCAGTTAGGGAAGCAGCGCGAGGCCGAACGGAACGCGGCTGACGCCTATTGGTGGCCGCTGGAGGAGCGCCGGCGCCGGGAGGCGGTCGAGGTGCCGGGGCTGTCGGGCAGGGCGCTTGCCGCGCTTGAGGCGGTGTCGCAGGCCGGGGCGGCGCCGGGTCGGGTTGGCCTCCAGCCCTGGGACCACCGTGCGCCCCAGCCTGACGAGATCGCGTGGGCGGCACAGATCGCTCCGGTCTGGACCGCCATCAAGGCTGATGCGGGGCTGCACGGCGAGCTGCAACGCTTTGCGCAGGCCGCGGAGCAGCGCTTGCCGCTCCGCCGCGCTGACCGGCCCAAGGAGGTCCTCAGTGGGCCGGCGGCGGCGGTGCGGACCTATGCCGATACCCTTTGGTCTGCCGAGAGCCTGTGCGTCCAGCATCCGGCGTTCCAGGCCTACGTCGCAGCGGAGCCCGAGCGTCAAGCCCGGGCAGCGCGCGAGGCTGAGGAGCGGCAGCGTCAGGCCGCGCACGAGGCGCTGGCACCGGCCCGCAAACGGGTGCTGGAGAAGCGTATGCGGGTGTGGTGGAGGACGAACCACCCTCATGCTCGACTGTCCGACTACGGCTTCGATGCTCTTCGGACCAAGGCCGAGGCCGAACTGTGCGCCGAGATTGCAAAGATGCCCGTGGCCGAGCTTCAGCAGGCAGCGGCCGAGCTGGAGCAGGCCGACCGGATCGCGGTAGCCCGGACGCCGGCGCCGCGGCCAGGTCCGTCGCCAAGCCCGTTCTGAGTAGCTTCCTGGGTCGGGCCTGTTACGATCCGAAACCACTGTTACGAAGCAGAACACCGGCCCCACATGACCCCGTCCGAACCTGTCGTCACCTACCTCCGCGTGTCCACCGACCGGCAGGGGCAAAGCGGCCTCGGCCTCGAAGCGCAGCGAGCTGCTGTTGCCTTCTATGTGACCGGCAGGATATTTTGGCTGAGTTCGTGGAGGTGGAGAGCGGCCGGAGGGATGACCGGCCCCAGCTTGCCGCTGCGCTTGTCCTTTGCCGATAGCATAAGGCTCGCCTGGTCATTGCCAAGCTGGACCGTCTAGCCCGCTCGGTCGCTCCCAACTCCGGTCTCATGGAAAGCGGGGTGGAGTTCGTGGCGGCCGACATACCACATAGAAACTGAGACTGACCAGGGGTTTACAGATCATAGACAAATGCACGATCTGCTGCGTTCGGGCGCAGTTAAACGACCGCGCCCGGGGTCACGAGCAGCCCTTTCGCATCAGATACTGGTTTGATGCACTGACTGCCGTGGCAACGCCGGTCAAATGCTCTTCCGGTTCCGCTGCTACTGAACCCCCAACTACACCATCAAACCTCAAAAAGAACAGGACGTTGCGGTTGTTTTGTGACAAACCTTTAGAGCATCCAAGGCACGACGCGGCCTTCTGGCGCCTGCTCACGCCCAGGATGCCGAATTGGAGGGAAAAGAAAGCGCGGCTGGAGGCATCCCTGTGCTGAATCGGCAAGGCCGGTCTGTTCCTATGAAGCCTCCTCCCGGAAAAGGAAGGCGTCGGCGCAGCCCGCCAAGTGCTCCGGGTGCGTCCGCGCTGGAGCGATTCCTCCACGCCCTGCCGCACGTGGGATACGATGGCTTCGAGGGGCTTGTGGCCGCGCTGCTCGAAGCCGAAACGGGACGGCGCTTCCGGTTGCAGAAGTCCGGCAGCCAGCACGGCATGGACGGCGAGGCTGACCACGACGGCGGGGCTGTCCTGTCGTTTGAAGCCAAGCACTATCTTGCGTCCGGACGCCCTGAGTTGCGGTCCTTGCTCGGCGAACTTGTGGAGGTGTCCGACTTGCTGCCACAGCCGGACCTGTGGCTGCTGGCCACAACGGTCACCATGTCGCCCGGCGACTTGCGCAAGATCAACCAAGCAGGGGTAGGTTCGGGATACGTGTAAAACGCGGTCACAAGGAACCTGTTGGCCAGAGAACCCAACTAGACCAGTGGCTTGGTGAAGTGTCGCGAGCCGGCCAGACCCTTTGTGCTCAGAGGCGCGTTCAGGCGACCATCAACGGCGTCCGGAAAGGGTTCAGCCGCCGGCATCCAGCGAACGACGTGTTTTCAATGCGATAGCTGGAGCGCCCGCTCGTCCAGTAAGGTAGACCTTCATGGACACCATCGAGCCGGGACGCTGCTGTGGCTTGCGGGGGAGTTTCGCGCTTGTCCTCAACCAACCCCATGTTCCGCTACAAGGCCACCATCGGCAGCAGCCTTCGTGCCCGGACCCTGTCTGCCCAGAAGACCGAGACCAAGGTCGGCTGTTCGGTGCTGAACCGGATGGCCAGCCTCAGCATGCTAACGTCGCAGCGGAGCTGCTGAAAGTGCTCCGGGCTGGCGCTCTACATCCACCACCCAAATAATGCACCAACGCCCCTCAAACTATTTGAAGTGTGACGGCCCTGACTCCGGCCATGATCCCCAGTGGGCCGGTGCTCCCGGCCCGGCGCCTGCCTACGCCTGTGCGGCAGCGAGCCGCGCCTATACTGGTGCAGCAGCGAGCCGCACGTTGCGCCAGACCTGCGTGCCGTCGGCGACAAGCTGCATCGCGCCGGTTAGATCCTGGACAAACCGACAGGGGCTTTCATGCTCCAGGATCCAGCCGTTCGCCCCGAAGCACGCCATCAGGCGATCCTCGATGGTCCGGCCATGCGTTCCGACCACGATCCGGCGCACGCGTCTCGACAGCACGTCGGCGGCAGCGGTCAGCACATCACCCTCGGCGCCCTGCACGTCGCAGTGCAGCAGGTCCACCGGCGGCAGCTTCGACAGCAGCGTTGCAACTGAGACGCTGGGGACCTCATCGAACTGCTCCGAGGCCTCGCCGTCGCCATAGCTGGCCTGCGCACCCCAATCCGCACTAGGAACATCAAGCTTGGGGAAGCGCGCCACCCCGTCCTCTACGCCCGCCGCGGCGTGCAACAACTGGTGCTGGGCAGGGTCAAGCCCGTTGTCGCGGAAGTGTTGCAGCAGGAACCCGTAATGGCCGGACGCCCCCTCGACCCCGGCGAGCTGGATGTCGGTGATCCCCCGCAATTGCGCCGCACGGGCGCCCGCGACGAGCCAAGGCCCCCAGCCTGCGCCAAGCTCGACGGCGACGAAGCGGGACCCGGCCTCTAGCACGGAGCGGAGCGTGCCCTCCCACTCCGACGGCTCGTGCAGACCGAAGCGTTCGGTGCCGGGCGGCCCTTCGACGATGCCGGACGCGCCGGCGTAGGCGTCGGGCAGGTGGGAACACCGCGTCCGCGTGCCGATGAAGTCGGTGAAGAAGCCTGGGGCGCCGGGGCCAGTGTAGGCGGGAAAGGCGGCGAGCACGGTGGGATCTACAGAGGGGCGCTTCAGGGCTGCCGACTGGGCGGCGAAGTACTCCTTGAACTCGTTGCTTTGCAGGAATCGCTGACGTATGTTCTCGAACGACGGCTGGCCGTCAACATGCCGGGATAGGGCCGCCATGTCCTCCGGACCGCGCCCGAGAAACAGCCGGTAGGACCATAGCACGGTGTCGATCGCGGGCAGAGTATCTGGTTCGGTCAGCACGCGTCTCCCCATCGTTTATGCCGCGCCGAAGTACGGTTATTGGATGCAGGTTAGCTGCGTTGAGGGGGTAGCACAACATGGGCACGCCTCGATATCGGCAAGCAGATCGTGGCACCGGACGGCTGGCGCCGCTGCACTTGCCTTGGCTGAGCGACGGGGCTGGGCGCCTGGGGAGGCGGCCAACCGCAATGGCCGTCTTGGCCGATAACGCGGCGGCAAGGCTACCGTAAGGTCAACCCTGATCGCCGCAGCTTGCGACCAGCGTAGGACAGCTTCCGCTTGGTCATAGACTTCACATAACGGACCAGTTGCGGCGCTGCATGGCCGACCCTCTGGCAGCATCGAGAACGGCGTTGTCAGGGGTCACGCCATAGAACGGGGTCTTGGCCGCTTTTGGTGATCATGCCGGCGTCGCCACATGTGACAGGTGAACTTGATCTCCTGCTTGTTGCCGGACCCTTCCGTGGTCCGGCTCGAAACCTGGGGCACTGAGCATGCCCCGCCGACAATCACCCTGACCCTGACCTCCCGCTCTCGTCCGGCGCCGTGCCCGCTCTGCAACCGACGGGCCAGGCGGACCCACAGCTGGTACGAGCGCGCCCTGGCCGACCTACCTTGGGGTGAGCACGCCGTTGCCGTCCAGCTCCGTGTCCGGAAGCTCTTCTGCGACAACGCCAGGTGCAAGCGCCGCATCTTCACCGAACGCCTGCCTGGCGTCGCGGCGCCCTGGGCACGCAAGACAGCGCGGCTATCCGAGCGGCTGACGGCCGTGGGCCTGGCACTTGGCAGCACAGCCGGTGCGCGCCTGGGCAGCAACGTGGGCCTCGCCACGAGCCGGAACACCCTGCTGCGCCTGGTCCGGCGCGCGCCCGT
>JAABUX010004857.1_pt1 | contig 16818 bp, 20 predicted proteins | sample 5561851 | NCBI WGS metagenome assembly JAABUX01 (sample SAMN10711883, study PRJNA513361) | rock metagenome | isolation source: Antarctica rocks | place: Antarctica: Victoria Land, Richard Nunatak red sandstone | collected 2016-01-03 | reverse complement strand
CGCCGGGCTCGAGGTTCTCGGCCTTGCCCAGGATAGTAGGCCGCACGCCGCGCCCGATGCGGCCCAGGCGGATGAGCGGGGTATGCCCCACCACATCCAGCACCGAATCATAAACTTGCATAGAATTTGGTCCTCTTTGTTTGTATACTTTGTCTACCTCTTACACTACTATAGCGCGTCATCGCCGTCGTCGATACTATTGCCATCAGTGATAGGAAATACCAACGGCCAACACAAGATCACGCCGCATACAGAACCTCGACTGTGTTGAGGATTTCCTGGCGAAGCCTGGCGTTAGGGCTACGCTCAAGTCCCGCCCGATCAATAAGATCGACCGAGCAGATCGGAGAGTTCGTTCTCCATTGGCGGCGGTACGCCGCTGCCCGTTGTTGATCGCACGTCGCACCATGGCGCCGTAGCCATCGGCCGGCAAGCTAGCTACGCTCTCCGCGGCCAGGTCGTAATAGCGCCGCGCCTGCTCCCGCTGACCGAAGTCTTCGTACGACCGCCCCAGATTCAAGTAGAGTGAGGGGTAGAAGTCCCGCACGCGGTCGTCTCCCACCATGCGCGCCCTGGTCAGCGCCTCCCGCTTCCAGTGGAGTGTCTCTGCGGGGCTTGCTTGATGCCGAGCGAGATAATGGGCGGCCACGCACCGCTCGAAATCATCCGTGCTTGTGGCCCAGGCGCGCGCGAAGAGGCGTCGCGCCTCGTCACGACGGCCTTCGCCCTCGGCCGTCATGCCATCCATGCAGAGCTTCACGACGGGATTGCTGGCATCCATGACATTCCCTCCTCGATTCGTGTGGGGTAGGCCAGCGACGCTTTCGCCAGATCGCTGGCGAAGGGGGTTCAGGCCGTTTTGGCTTCAGCGGTCGACACATCAGGGCGCGCGGACAAAGCACCCGTACTCACGCAGACATGCCGCATGAGCAGCGGTCAACAGACATCTCCAGGGTCGCCGTTAATACGGCGGCCCTGGCCGCGCGCTTGCTCCGAGTCGCGCTTCGAACATCGGCTCGATCCAGGCGCCGCGCTTCAGGATGGTCATGTGAGTCGTCCCGGGCAGCACGGCGAGCTGGGCGTTGGGGATCAGGCGCGCCATCTCCGCGGCGTGTTCGATCCGCACGAAGTCGTGGTCGCCGATCACCAGCAAGACCGGCGCACGTACGGCGCGAAGTTCTGCCTGGGACCAGCCTTTCCATTCGGTCAGCATCTTGTTCACCTTGACCGGTAACGCCTCGAACGCCGTCGGATCGGGCGCATTGCGCTGGAAACTCGCGTGCCAGGCGCTGAAGTCGGCTTCAGTTGGCAGCAGCGGAATCAATGCGAGCGAGGGCGGGTGGGTCGGATCGCGCTGCATCTTGACTAGTTCGGTCAGCATGCCCTCAAGAACGTACGTCGAACCGAGCGCTGTGACGCTTCGGACGATGCCGGGATGGCGGATCGCCATGCCCATGGAGATCATTCCGCCCAAGCTGTGGCCGAAGAAGTGGGCCTGCTTGACTCCCAAATACGCCAGTACGCCAGCCGTGTCCTCGACCATCCGGCCGACTTCGGCTGGGCCGTCGCGGTCGCCGGTGTGCCCGTGTCCTTGTTGCTCGATGGCGATCACCGGCCGCGTTCGAGAGAACCGTGGGATAAGGTCTTCGGCGAAGGCCGTATTGATCGTCATTACGCCGCCGTGCAACAGCACGATCGGCGTCTTTCCGCCAGTGGGAGCCCCGCCGTGCAACTCGTAGTAGACGCGCAGGCCGTCGATCGTCGCATAGCCGCTGTTTGCAGCCTTTTTCGTATCAGTCTGTGTCACGATGCAGTCTCCTCCAGCCGGGCTATGTCTGGCGTTAATGACGCCTCAGTCATCGATCGCCTGGTAGGTCAAGGTCCAGAAATCGAGACAGATGTTCGGTGGACGGGGGGACGTCCAGGCGCGCTGGGTCATCAGGATGGTGACCATCTCCTCGCTCGGATCCGAGTACCAAGACGTGCCCAGGCCGCCATCCCATCCGAATCGTCCGGGGACGGCGGCCACGTCGTCGCGCCTGGTGACGATGGACACGCCGAACCCCCACCCGTGGCTGTCAAAGTAGCCGGGGATCAAGCCGGACATGGCTTTCTGCGCGGGCGTTAGCTGATCGGTCGTCATGGTTTCGACCGACGGCCGCGACAGGATGCGCGTGCTCCCGTGCATCCCTTTGTTCAGCAGCATCTGTCCAAAGGCAAGGTAGTCGTCGACGGTCGAGACCACCCCCCCGGCGCCGGACGGGAACGCGGGCGGCTGACTCCATTGGCCGTTCTCGGGCTCGTCATTGAGTGTGAGCGCCCCGGTGGCGGGATTGACCCCGTAGCCGGTCGCCAACCGGTTGAGCGCGGCGGCCGGTACGCTGAAACCGGTGTCTTTCATGTCAAGCGGCTCGAATAAGCGTTCGCGTAAGAACGTTTCCAGCGGCTGGCCCGAGGCGCGCGCGATCAGGACGCCCAGGATGTCGGACGCCGTATTGTACATCCACGTCTCGCCCGGCTGGCGCATCAGCGGCAGCGTCCCCAGACGACGCATCCACTCATCCGGTCCAGGGGCCGCCGACGGGTTTGGCGGTCCCTGATTCTCTAAGCGCTCGCGTATGGCTCGCTGAATCGGATACGTGTCGGGCAACTCCACGACGAGGCCGAAGCCCATGCGGAAGGTGAGCAGATCGCGCAGGGTGATCGGCCGAGTCGCCGGCACAGTATCGTCGACCGGCCCGTCGATCCGCTTGAGCACCCGACGCTCGGCGAGTTCGGGGAGCAGTCGGTCTACAGGTTCGTCCAGTCGCAGCGTGCATTCTTCCACCAGAATCATCGCCGCCGCGGCGGTGAGCGGCTTGGTCATCGAGCTGATGCGAAAGATCGTGTCGCGCCGCATCGGGCCGCGGTCGCCGATCGCCTTCATGCCGAGCGCATCGACATGCGTCTCGCCCCGCCGGCTGACCAGCGTGACGAGACCGGGCACGTCGCCGCGCTCGACATAGCCGGCCATGACGTCGCGCATGTGGCCGAGCCGCCCCTTGGACAATCCTCCCGTGCTCATTGCCTGTTTCCCCTCCCCCCATCATCCAACCGTGATGGTTGCTACTTTACGACATGGCAGCACACAGCGTTCATGCGAAGCGCTGGCGCGCTCGTTCCCGCGCTTTGCGCGCCTCTTCGTCGCGCGTGCGCGGTGGCGCGCTCGTGGTGAGCGAACGGACCAGGCGACTGGCCGCCGCCGTCACCTCCTCGACCGCCTGGTCGAAGGCCGGCTCATTCGCACGCGACGGACGGTGTGCGCCACTCAGCTTGCGCACGAACTGGAGGGCGGCCGCCCGGATCTCCTCGTCGCTCGCTGATGGCTCCATATTGGCGAGGGTCTTGATACTCCGACACATCGGTGTCCTCCTTTGTCATGCCTCCCTCTGCTGTTCCGCCGGCTGGTAGGTCAGCAGAACGACGCCTGAATCGAACGTCTTTGTCTCGACAAGTCTCAACGCGGTCCGGTCGCTGCCCTCTTTGAACAGACGCTTGCCGCCGCCCAACACAACCGGATGGACTAAAAGCTGATACTCATCAATCAAGCCAAGAGTCGTCAGGGCCTGGACGATGCTGGCGCTCCCATAGATCACGATGTCCTTGCCGACCTCGTTTTTCAGCGCCACGATATCGTCTGGATTGATCTCGTGTAGCAGCGTCGAATTGTTCCACTCCACCGTCTCCAGCGTCTTGGAAAAAACGATCTTATGCAGACTATTCACTTTGCGCGCGTACTCTTTCTCACCCTCCGAAGCCGCGGGGTTGTCAGGTACGTGTGGCCAAGCGCCGGCGAAGCTCTGATACGTCACGCGTCCCAAGACCAGCGTGTCCGCACCGCTAACCATAGCGTCCTCGTACGCGCCCATAGCGTCATCGACTATGATCCAACTCATGTCGTCGTTTGGCCCCGCGATGAAGCCATCCAGCGTGACCCACATAGTGGCAATTACTTTTCGCATTGACGCATCCTCCTTCATCCCTGCATCGTACCCGCTTCCCTATCAGCCGGTTGCGGCCGTGACGCTCGCGCGATAGAGCTCACCACCACTCAGCGCGACATCAGGGAGCGTGACGCGCCGAATACAACCGCTTATACGGTCGCCGTAATCTCCTGTAATAGCCATGTGTTGCCATCGGGGTCACTGAAGGAGACATACTTGATGGTCCCTAGATCGTCGACCGCGCCCACGTCAACACCCCGACCGGCGAGTGCGTCGCGCGCCTGGTAGATGTCCGCGACGACCAGGTGCAGACCCTTGACCGATCCCGGCGGCCGGTCTGACAGGTCACCTAGACCGGTCCCAATGACGATCGAACACGCCGACCCGGGTGGCGTGAGTTGGACAACTCTCATGGTGTCACTGGGCGTCACATCATGGTCCAGGGTAAATCCGACACGTTCAACGTAGTAAGCCTTGGCGCGGTCAACATCAGAGACCGGTATGGGGACAACCTCAAGTTTCATATCCATCTTTCGTCCATCTCCACTTTCATATCCATCTTTCGTCCATCTCCACTCCTGGCGCCGCGGCAGCCCCGGCAGCGCGATCCGCCCATTCGCCCACCGAAGCCTATCCCAACGTCGGCTGCTGAGGCCATCCAGGCGGCGAGTCTTCCCAATCCTCCTGCCGGCCGTACGGCGTTGTGTCGAGGAGGCTGTAGGCGTCGGTCAGTTGGGCTATGCTTGGCGTTAGTGACGCCTCAGTCGTCGATCTCCTGGTAGGCCGAGGTCCAGAAGTCGCGAAAGACGCCGGGAGGCTCGGGCGACTCCATGAGGCGCTGGGTCATCAGGATCCCGATTAGGTCTTCCTTGGGGTCGGCATATGCGGACGTGCCCACGCCGCCGTTCCAGCCGAACCGTCCGGGAACCGCCGCCAGATCGTCGCGCCGGGTGATGACGGCTACGCCGAAGCCCCAGCCGCTATTGTCGCCGAAGAAGACGCGCGCCCCCGCCTTCTGCTCCGGCGTCAGCTGGTCGGTGGTCATGAGCTCGACCGACGGCCGTGATAGGATGCGCTCACGGCCGTACCGGCCCTTGTTCAGCAGCATCTGATAGAAGGCCAGATAGTCGTCGACGGTCGAGACAAGCTCGGACGGAAAGGCGGCCGAGCCGCTCCCTGGACAATCCTCCCGCGCTCATTACCTGTTCCCTCCGTCCTGTCTCGCCGCGGCTTCCCTCTCCCGCGTCAGGGAGAGCCGGATTGGGCTGTTGGCTCCGCGGAGCCGACAGCCCAATCCGCATGGGGTGGGAGTGAGGGCCACGCCCGTGCCGTCCTAATTCGAGTGGAGGCCGAAGCTGTTGCCGTCCTGGTCTACGAATTCGGCCCAGCCGCCGAAGAACTCTCTGGCTGGTTGCTTGGTGAAGCGTACGCCGCGGCCGGACAGTTCGCGGTGCGCGGCGTCGATGTCATCGGTTTCGAGGACGAGGCCCGTGTTCTTGCCGAGCGGCGCGCCCGCGTCATCGCCGAAGCCGCTCGCTAGCACCAACACCGTCGGCGACCCGGCGGGCGCGACCGTGAGCCAGCGCATCCCTTCGCCCATGGTAGCGTCGTCGTCGCGCTTCTCGAAACCAAGGCTCTCCGTATAGAAGCGCAAGGCCTCGTCCTGATCCTTCACATTGACGGTTATGGCGCTTACGTGGGTGATGGTCTTGGTGCTGTCTGTGGCGCTCATGTCTGGAGATCCTTTCCTCAATACGACGCAGCCCCTAAAACGTGCCGCGACGTCCGCGATCCGGCACGGTCAACGACCGGGCACTCTTATAATATAGCACGTACGTTCTACTAATACTTCTCGGATCTTGCGCTTTTTGGCGCCAGGTCGTACTAAAGTATCGCTGGTTAATGCGTGTACGGAGCGTACGCCCTGGGACTGCCAGGGCTCGTGACTTATCCATGATGCCAAGGCTCCCGCGTTGTGTAGGGGCGTATTGCATACGCCCGTGTGTTCGAGGCCGCGGGCGTATGCAATACGCCCCTACAATAAATCACGAGCCCTGCCTGGGACCGCCGGCATCTTGCCGGCGGTCCCCAGGGGGCGCCGCGTCAAAGAAAGTCCCCTGATCCCGCACTTAACTGGCCATAACCTCGCATGGCTCGACGACTGCCGTCAAGTCCACCGGCGCGGCGACAGCCCGCGCCGCTCGATCGCGCCGTAGCGCCACACCGATGACCGCCCCGGCGATCGCCGCGCCCACCATCACGCGGAAGGTGTCGTCGAAGCCCAGCGCCAGCGCTTTGCTGACGAGCTCATGCTGTAGGCGCGCTAGCATGACAGGCGCCGGGGCTGCTCCGCTCTGCCCAGCGGCGCGCGCCGCGGCCGTCATGGCCGCGATGTGGCTGGTGGCGCGCGCTGTCAAGATGGTGGCAAGCGCGGCGATCGTCAGCCCGTTGACGACCTGCTGCAACGCGTTGGTCAGCGAGGTGACGCGGCTGACCAACGCGCGCGGCGCGGCGTTGATGATGTGCGTGTTCAGCGGCATCATCATCAGCCCCATACCCGCGCCGGTCAACGCCAGCGGCAGGATGAGGTCGGTGGCCTGCGTGCTCACATTCACTTGCACCAGCAGATACGTCGCGGCCGCGACGCAGCCGAGGCCGCTCAACACTAGTGGACGGGCGCCGATGCGGTCGAAGAGCATCCCGCCGATGGGCATGAAGACAGCCGCCGCGAGGGCCTGCGGCAAAATGGCCAGACCCGTGTCGAACGCGCCGAAGCCGCGTACCTGCTGCAAGAACAACGGGACCAGGAAGAGCGATCCGAAGAGCGCGATCTGCCCAACCCACTGCGCCACGATGGCGAGGCTGAAGTCGATCGACCTGAAGACGCGCAGTTCGAGCAACGGATTCCGCGCGCGCAACTCGACGACGATGAAGGCCGCGAGAGCCACGGCGCCGATGGTGAGCCCGGCGATGGTGTTCGCCGCCGTCCAACTCGCGCTGCCCGCGCTCACTCCGTAGGACAGCGCCGCGAACGCCAGCGGACCCAGGATGGCGCCGCGGCGATCCAGCGCGGCAACGGCCTGCCGCTGCACATGCGGGAGCCCGACAAAGCCGACGATCAGGCCGGCGATGCCAATCGGCAGGTTGATCAGGAAAATCCAGCGCCACGAGGCGTACTGCACCAGCCAGCCGGCCAGGACGGGGCCAATAGCGGGCGCGAACAGAATCGGGATACCCATCATACCCATCACGGCGCCCACCTTTTCCGGCGGGCTGATGCGGTAGGTGTAGGCCATCGCTACCGGCAGCACGCAGCCGCCGCCGAGACCTTGCAGGACGCGGAAGGCGATGAGCATACTGCTGTTCTGCGCCGTCGCGCACAACACCGACCCGACGGTGAAGAGCGCGATCGAGGTCAGGAAGATCGGCTTGGCGCCATAACGGTCGGAGAGCCAGCCAGCCAGCGGGATCACCGCAGCCTGCGCGAGCGTGTAGCCGGTGACGATCCACTGCAGCGTCGGGAGCGTGGTATGGAAGGTGGCGACGAGCTTGGGCAGCGCGACGTTGACCGCGGTGCCGTCGAGTATCACCATAAAGATCCCGATGATAATCGCCACGAGCGGCGCCATGACCGCGCGCATGCGGAAGGGGGCGTCCTGTGGTATCGCGTGAGGGGCGAGTGCTGATGCCGTCATGCGAAATGTCTCCTTTTCGTTCTCCGCGACTTACGTGATCCAGCCCGGCTAACCGCCGGCCACACCTGAAATATAGCACACATGTTCTACCAAGGCTTCTCGAATCTTGCGCTGTTCGCGCCGCTCGGCGCGACCCTTATTTGGCGCGTTGATGGTCCGCTAAGAGGAACGGTAGCGCGGTCAGGAGCGGCGGATCAGTCGGGCGCAACGGATGCGCCACGATGTCCGCCCGCTCACGCGCCCGGCCGCCGCGCACCGTCACCGCCGCGCGCGCGCCGCCGACGCGCAGCCCGTCGTGGGGCAGGAGATACGTCAGTCCGCGCGCGCTGGCTGGAAAGGCCGCGGCCATTGCGTAGTAGCGGCCGTCGGGGACCCACGGGATGTGGTACGCGCCCGGCCCGTCCAAAAGCGCGCTCCCAATGGGAGCGGATTGGGGGATGGGCGTCGGAAAAAGCCCGATGAAAATCAGCCCCGGCGCGGCGTCGGGCGTGCGAACGACGCCGCTCACCCCTCCGCCCGGCGCCACGGCACGTTCGGCTACCCCGCCAAAGGGCTGCTCGGCTACCCCGCCGAAGGGCTGCGCGCCCGCGACGAGGCCGTCGACATCTTCGGCCTGCCGGCGCAGGCGGCCGGGCGGCACGCCGACCAGGCGGGCGAACCGCGCCGTAAACGTGCCAAGGCCGGTGTATCCCACCTCGAAACACACCTCGGTGACGCTCTCCGGCGTCGTGAGGAGCAGGCGCTTGGCCTCTTGCACGCGCAGGGCGGCGAGGTATTCGGCCGGCGGTATGCCCGTCACATCGCGGAACACACGGGTGAAATAATATGGACTCAGATGCGCTATGTCGGCCATGTCCTGAAGCGTCAGCGTCTCGCCAAGCCGCTCCCGCATCGCCGCCACGACCCGCCCGACGACGGGCGCGTGTGCCGCGCGCGTGGGATCGGCCACAGCGTCATCACGCAGGTCCTCACGATCGCGCGGCGCCTGTCTGGACATGATCACGTCTAGCCTCACAGACTACAGGGTAAAGGACACCGATCAATCATCGATGTCGAACGCGCATCGCCCTATTATAGACAACTCCCAGACAACCCACGGCGTCAGTTATGGGAGTGTCGAAAACCAGTTTACCGGACCAGGCCGACAGCCAGTTGCCGGCCTGTGTCACTTGGACCTGAGCATCTATTGACGTCACGCTCGCTCGACACACGCGGTGTCGAGGGGCTGGCGGACGAGTGTCTCGCCCGCCACGATGAGCAGCCGGCCCAGGTGGACGCGCACGGGGCGCGCGCTCCGCCGGCGCAACTGCCGCGCCTGCCGCTCACGCGCGGCCTCCGCGCGCAACTCGCGCAGATGCTGCCCGGCAATCATTGTATGGCCGTCGTCGTTGTACCAGGCGTCCATCGTCGTGCTCCTTTCCCTCTGTAGGTCGGACCTGGAGAGCACAATCCCCCCCTTCCCCCCTACACGTACATCATACGATAGGGTCTATGACAACTGTATGTCAGCCTTTTCACCTTTGATTTTAGATAGGCCACATTGCTGTTCCAGCTATCCAAAGAGGCTGACACACAGCTGTCAGGTTCGTGTGGTACCATGTCCCCATGCTGAAGACCGAACGCCTCGTCGCCATCACGCTGCTGTTGCAGGCGCGTGGGAAGATGACGGCCGAGCGGCTGTCCACGATCATGGATGTGTCGACGCGCACGATCTACCGTGACATGGACGCGCTCTCGCTGGCGCATGTGCCCGTGGCGATGGACTATGGGCCGGGCGGCGGCTACTACCTGCCCGAGGGCTACCGCCTCGACCCCACTATCTTCACCAGCGAGGAGGCCGTGGCCCTGGCGCTCGGCGGATCCGTCGCCGGCGACTACCGCCTCTTTGAGAGCGGGGACGGGCTGCGCCGCGCCCTGGTCAAGCTCGAGGCCGCGCTGCCCGAGGAGTATCGCGCCGACGTGCGCGCGGCGCGCGAACGTATCCTCTTCGACACGACGGCCTGGCACCGCCGTCCGGCCACGACCGCGCACCTGGAAACGGTCCGCGCGGCCCTATGGGGCGCGCGCCAGCTCGACATCCTCTATAGCCGCTCTAATGGGCCGGACGTGGGGTGGCGCCGCGTCGAGCCGCATGGTCTCGTCTGCAAGGCGGGCGTCTGGTACCTGGTGGGTTATTGCCATGTGCGCCGCGACTTCCGCACCTTTCGCGTCGAGCGCATCGCGGAGGTCACGGTGCGCGAGGAAGCGGTGCGGCCGCGCCAGGGATTCGACCTACAGACCTACTGGGAGAAGGCCCGCCAGAGTTTCGAGGCGCAAACGAAGCCGTTCGCGCTGACCCTACGCGTCAGCCCGTCCGCGCGCCGCGCCTTCGCGCACGCGGCGGTCATGCGCGAGGAGGAGGATGGCAGCGCCGTGGTCCACGTCGCCGTGGAGTCGGCCGCCGAGGCCGTCGCCTACGCCCTCGCGCGCGGCGCGGGGGTCACCGTACTCGACCCACCGGAGGTGCGCGCCGCCGTCGCCGCGTCCGCCCGCGCCATCGCGGGACTATACGCGGTGGAGCGAACGTAGCGGTATCCTGTGGAGAGAAAGGCGCCGTTCGAGCGCTACGTGGTGGAGTAGAGCCTCTAACGGACAAGCCGCGACGGTGAGGGGACGTTGTACCATGATTCAGCTGCAGCAAGGCGATCCGCGCTGGGATGACCTCGTCGACCGGCTTGCCGTCTACGACGTGCGGTACGTCAGTGACCCCAGCCCTACAGGGCGGGGCTTGCCCCTGGACTCCACCGCAGTTCCGCGTACCTCGACAGGCGCGCGGCTTTGGCTTCAGCGTCCGAGACATCGGGGCGCACCGACAAAGCGCCCGTACTCACCCAGTCTTGCCGGATGAGCAGCGTTCTGAGAGCGATATTCTTAGCGCCGATCAAATCGGCATGGAGCGTGTACTGACAGGCTTGACACACGAACAACAGCCCTGTGTGGGGCCGATTGTCGCGGCTGGTATGCCCGCAGCGCGGGCACGCCTGGCTCGTGTAGTGGGCGTCCACCCAGATGACCTGGGAACCCGCCAGCGTCGCCTTGTACGCCAGCATCGCTTGCATCTCCGCGAAACTCCACTTGGACGTGATACGGTTCGCCTTGCGTTGTTTCTGGCTGGCCCTTTTACCGTGCGTGCGCGGGCCGATGCGCTCACGGATATGGGTCAAATCTTCGACGCCGATGAGCGCCGTGGGGTTGGCCGCGATGATGCGCGTGGCGATAGTGTGATTGGTCGCGGCCTGTTGCCGTCTCTCCCGCTGGCCGATGGCGACGAGTCGCCGCGTGGCCGAGCGGGTGCCTTTGTGCTGCAACCGTTTCTTCACCCGCGCCAGGTGGTTGGCTTTCTGCCGCACCTCCGTCCCGCTATGGAACGCGGCCTGCCCGCGCGTGTCGCTCGTGACCGCCAGGTAGCGTTGTCCCACGTCCACGCCCGCGACCCCCGTCAGGCTCGTTGGCGTCACGTCGGGCCGCTCTAGCGTCAGCGACACGAGCAGGTAGAAGCGCCTCTTGGATTTGTCGTACCAGAGTTTAGCAGCGCCGATGCGCGCCCCATCACGAATCAACGCGGTGTGCCGGTCGTACCCGCTGTAGGGCACGACGACACGCCCGTCGAGGGTCATGACACTCACGCGCCCGTCACGCTTGAAGCCGTAGTCGCGCCCCTCGTTGTAGGTCACGGTCGGCGCGCTATACGTGGGGGGCTTGTCCATGCCTTTGAAGCGTCGCTTGGTCACACCCGCCTTCACGGCGGCGGCGTTGGCCTTGGCGCGCGTCCAGAGGGTCTTGTACGTGGCGGCGACCTGCCGGGGCACGTTGCATGCCAACTGCGCGGGGAGTCCATACCGCCCGCGTACCTCGGCGTAGGTCTCGCGCTGCAAGCGGGCGGCGCCCGCCTGTTTACCGTGCGCGAAGGCATGGACGCTGACCTGGTTCAGCGCATCGCGGTAGGCCAGTTGCGTGCGCCGCAGCGCCGCCGTTTGGGCGGCGTCGACGTGCAACCTCAGCTTGGCGGTGATGGTCTGCTCCATGTCCATAGCATATCATTTCTTCAACTGATGTAGCGGAAGGGGTAAACTGTGAAAGGATAGTGCTTCCTCCCCCGCGCTAAAGCGCGGGAACTCCTCGCTAGAGATGTTGACGGGCGGGAGCGCCTGGGACGCGCGGCCGTCACCGTATCGCGTTCCCCGCGACGTGGATATCCAGGCGCTTATCCTGGATCTCGCGCATGCTCCGGCCGCGCGCCTGCGCAATGCGCTTGTGGCCTTGATCTTCCGTCACCCGGCGTGCGCGCCGCCGGCGCTTGGCGTCGGCGCCGCGCTGGGCGAAGAGGACCGTGCGCGCCTGGAACTGTTGACCCGCTACCTCGCGGCCGCGGCGTTGCGGCGCAAGTGGCGCTTCGTGCTATCTATCTATCTACCTGCCGGGGCAATCGTCCATTGACGCGGCTCCCGTCGCGGCCCGACTCGGTGTGCCGTCGCCCGAAGAAGGGTACGGTCGCCCGTGTCTGCACGCGGCGGCCGAACTGCTGCGTCGAGGACAACCTTTCCCATACAACTACGAGAGCAGTTGGACGGCCGCTGCGGACCATATTCTCGAAGACGTGCGCGTCCAAGCTCGACGGGAGGAACCAGAGCCCAGCTGAGCAGCGGTCATGGTGAAGACCTCAAAACGCGTTCGATCTCCGCGACGCGCCCGGTCAGCCCGCGCCGCTCGCTCACCTGTAGCTGCAGGTCCAACGGCGGAACGCGCAGGGTATGGCCGCGCCAGGTCACCGTATCGAGGCGCGCGGCCGCCGTCGGTCCGAAGTCGCTAACGTGTGGCGTGTCCGCTCGCCCGTCGACGCCGCCGACCCACTCGACGCGGGCGCCGATGAAGGCGCGCCCGAACCAGTCGCAGAACCAGCCTTGGACGGGTACGACCGGCTCTATCAGGTAGTTCAACAGTATGTCGCCCAGCTGTGGCGCATCGGCGCCGGCCACGACGAGGTCGAGGTCGCGCGGCGCCACGTCGAGCCCGCGCGCCGCCAGCGCCGCGCTGCCGCACAGCCACCAGTCGATGCCGTGCGGCGCGACGAGGCGCAGGAACTCGTCGAGCGCCCGTTCCCAGGGGACGTGTTGCACGCGCGCCGTTTGCGCGACCATCGCTTCGATATCACGCGCGAAGGTGGCGTAGATGCGCTCGATGTGCGGCGCATCGGCGGGGAACCCCCGCGTGAAGTCTCCGTTCACCGGACTGGGCGCGAAGGCAAGGTCACGCACGGCCTCGCGGTACATCGGTTCGACATCGGAGAGCGCGAAGAACATCTGGCCGTCCGCCGTATAGCGGCTCGTTCGCATTGTCCCAACCTCCTGGAGTTTCGTGTCTGCTGCAAGCCGTATCTACTGAGAACGCCACACGTAACAGTCGCCCTTGTGTCCCGCCAGCGTCACGGCCGTGGCCGCGCCCCCTGCGGCCAAACGCTCCAGCCCCGCGTGCAACTCCGCCTCGGGCAGCTTCAGCGCTTTGGCCAGCGCGGCGGGGACGGCGTAGACGGCGTGCGGCAGGTAGGCCGCCAGCAGCAGGTCGAGCGCCCCCTCGCGCGTCATGGCCTCGGCCGCGGCGACGTGCCGCGGGTAGCGCTCACGCACCAGAGCGTGCCGCATGTCCAGGTCGTCCTCGGAGAACACTTTCGCCAGCAGTAGGCGCGTGTCCAACTCGTGCACGGCTTTGAGGTAGGCCGTGCGCCGCTCTTTGCCGGTCGGGAACCCGGCTCGCGCGCGCAGCTCGCCGGTGCTCAGGACACCGCCGGCATCCTCCAACGCCCGCGCGACGCGGTAGGCGTCGCCGGAGATATCGCCGGTGTCGTAGATCTCGTCGGGCATGCGCTCGTCCGCGCACAGGCGCAGGATGGCGGGCAGCAGGTCCCAGTGGACCCAGGTGGGGCGGCCGCGCACGATCGCCGTGTAGAAGGCAGCCTCGGCGCGGCCGAGCGCCCAGCGCCAGCCGTAGACCTCGCCCGACGGGCTGTCGTGCCCCGAGTCGGTCGCGGCGTCGGGGTCGCCCATGTAGGCGTGGAAGAGATTTGGCAATTCGGATGATGCCGGATAGAGTGTGGCCACGCCGACACGCGCGACGAACTGAGCCGCCGTCGCGGGGTCAGGGATGCGCGTCGCGGGCGTCTGCCCCCAATGCGCCAGCCGCCGGGCGTACAAAGCTTCCTCATCAACGGTGCGCATCCCTTCAGGCCCCCATTCCCACCTGAGTATTGATCTCGATGAGATTATTATCGGGATCGCGGAGATAAAACGCCCTGATCCCCCATCCAAGATGGTCGGCCGGCCCTGCGATGATCGTCACGCCCCTACCGCGTAGCTCTTCGGCATAGGCGTCGAGCTTCTCCCGGCTCTCAACCTCGAAGATCAGCAGAGCTGTCTCACGGCCCCTGACTGTCTCGGATAAGGGGCGCATGCCGACCTCCCCACCGATCTCGGCTATGTTGTTCTCGTATTCATGGACGGCGAGCGAGGTCTGCGCGCTTACCTTGAAGCTGCAATAGGACGTGTCGTTCTCATCGCCCCAACTCACGGGGAAGCTCATGACATCGCGGTAGAAACGGAAGCAAGCGGGGACATCCGCGACTTCCAGCCTGATATTGCTCATGAACATGACGGTTTCCTCCATCTTTGATCTGATGACCCATACGTGCCAGTGGGTGCGTGCCACTTTGTCGCGTTGACCAGTGACGCACGAGAAAGAGCGGCGCGCACCCCATGCCGGTTCACCTACCGCGCGGCGATCCAGCATACCATGTACTGTACGACAAGGTGGTTGACAGCAGCGTGTCAGTCTTTATGGGCTTGCTGGAATGCATCGCGGCATGCGGCGACGATGCGCACGGCCTCGGCGCGGCCCGACCAGCCGCACACCTCGGTCTCTTTGCCCTCCAAGTCCTTGTACGTGTTGAAGAAATTCTCGATTTCGCGCATGCGGTGGGGCGGCAGATCCTGCAGTTCGCGGACATCGTCCATGCGGGGATCGCTTACCTCGACGGCCACGATCTTGTCGTCCTCTTTGCCCATGTCGCGCATGCGCATCACGCCGATGGGACGGGCGTCGACGAGGCAACCGGGGAAGACGGGCTCTTCGGCCAGCACCAGGACGTCGAGGGGGTCGCCGTCCGGCGCCAGCGTTTCGGGGATGAAACCGTAGTCGGTCGGGTAGTGGACCGAGGCGTAGAGGACGCGGTCGAGGCGGATGCGGCCGCGTTTCTCGTCGTACTCGTACTTATTGCGGCTGCCCACGGGGATTTCGATCAAGGTCTCGATCACGAGGTCGTTCGTATCCATATTTAGTACTCTCCTTTACACCGTCCAAAGCCGCGTGATAGCCTGCGGTAGACGCCCGTGCCGGCGCGTTTTTGTGTAACGCGCGATACGTACAGTTAAGCGTGTCACGCATAACCCATACCGAGGAATGTGATGCAGACCGACCGCCCGGCGCGCCGCGTGCGCCCGCCCGTTCGCACCCGTCGCCCCGCGCCGCGCCTGCCCCGTGTGCGCCTGCCACGCCGTGGCGCCCTGGCCTATGTCGCGATGATGGGGCCGGGTCTCATCACCGCCAGCGCCGGGAACGACGCCGGCGGGATCGCCACGTACGCGCAGGCCGGCGCCCTGTACGGGTATTCGTTGCTGTGGGCCATGGCCCTCACGACGGTGAGCCTCATCGTGGTGCAAGAGATGTGCACGCGCATGGGGGCCGTGACCGGCAAAGGTTTGTCCGACCTGATCCGCGAGGAGTTCGGCATCGGTTGGGCCACGTTGGCCATGGTCGGCCTGCTTATCGCCAACGGGGCCATCACCATCTCTGAGTTTGTGGGCATCAACGCGGCCACACGCGTGATCACCAGCGAGCAGGCGCTCAAGGGGACGGCCGTGGGCGGGCTGCTGCCGTACATCGTGGTCGTGCTCTCGGCGATCGGGTTGTGGTGGCTCGTCACCAAGGGCTCGCGCGGCCCGGTCGAGCGCGTGCTGCTGATCATGACGCTCGTCTTTTTCGCCTATATCCCGGCGGCGCTCAAGGGCGAGCACGACTGGGGCGCGGTCGCCCATGCCACGGTGGCGCCGAGCCTGGCCGGGGTGGGCGTCGTCGCCTTCCTCATCGCGCTCGTCGGCACGACGATCAGCCCCTACATGCAGTTCTTCGTGCAGTCGTCCGTTGTCGAGCAGGGCGCCACGATGTCGACCTACCGGCAGACGCGCGACTCGGTCATCATCGGCTCACTCTTCGCCATCCTCGTCGCTATGTTCATCATCATCGCCACCGCCGCCGCGCTCTACGGCAAAGCTGGTGTCACCAACCTCAACGACGCGGGCGCGTTCGCCCAGGCGCTGGGACCGGTGTTGGGCTCGTGGGCTAAGATCCTGTTCGCGGTCGGCCTCTTCGGCGCCTCGCTGCTGGCGGCGGCCGTGCTCCCGCTCTCGACAGCGTTCGCCGTCTGCGAGGTCTTCGGCTTCGAGAGCGGCGTGGATAAGTCGTTCCAGGAGGCGCCCGTCTTCAACGGTATTTTCACCGGTCTCATCGTGCTCTCCGTGTTCGTGTCGCTCAGCATCCCCGCGCGGCTACTGGTGCCCGTGCTGGTGCAACTGCAGGCCATCAACGGCGTCGTGCTGACCCTGGTCGTGCTGTTCGTGCTGCGGCTGGTCAACAACCGCCGCCTGATGGGCCGCTATACCAACGGCCCTATCTACAACGCCGTGGCCTGGATCAGCGCGGCTATCCTGGTCGTCCTGAGCGCCCTCTACATCCCCGGCATCCTGTTTCATATCGGCCCGGCCGCGGGATAGGCGAGGGGCGAGGGGCGAGGGGCGAGGAGCGAGGAGCGACAGGCGGGAGTTTCGTGGGCTCGATGGCGTCGGAGAACGTGCTCGCTCTGGCAGCCAAGGAGAGCGGGCTTGCTCCCGCCCGTCGCCCCCCGACCCTCGCCCCTCGCCCCTCGCCTTTCTACTGGTACAAGAGCCAGCGCACGGAGCGGCCGCCGGCCCACGAGGGGGCGTAGACGAGCGTCATGCCGGGGCTCGGCGCGTGGGCGAAGCGCAGACCGCCGACGGTATAGGCGCCGGGAGACA
>JAABUX010004855.1_pt1 | contig 16819 bp, 17 predicted proteins | sample 5561851 | NCBI WGS metagenome assembly JAABUX01 (sample SAMN10711883, study PRJNA513361) | rock metagenome | isolation source: Antarctica rocks | place: Antarctica: Victoria Land, Richard Nunatak red sandstone | collected 2016-01-03 | reverse complement strand
GCGTTGGCGTGCCTGCTGCTGGTGTCGGCGTGCGGCGGAGCGTTCTCGGTGCCGCTGTATGCTCGGCTGCAAACCGAGGCCGCGCCGGATGCGCGGGCGCGGATCGTGGCGGCAAACAATGTGATGAACGCGCTGTGCATCGTTGCGGGGGCGGGGGCGATCGCGGGGCTGGCGGCGGCGGGGGTGCGGCCGGGGGGGATCCTGTTGGGGACCGCGGCGATCAATGCGGGGGTCGCGCTGTGGTTGCGAAAGGGGGTGGCGGTGGGCCATGAAAGGGGATGAGCGACGAAATATGGCGACTGTCGGCGGCGCAACTGGCGGACCGGATCCGGTGGAAGGCGCTATCGGCGCGAGAAGCGGCGCGGGCGGCGTTGGATCGGCTCGATGCGGTGAACCCGGCGATCAACGCGGTGGTGGAGTGCCGGCCGGACGAGGTGCTAGCGGCGGCGGACGCGATCGATGCGCGGATCGCGCGCGGGGAGGACGTGGGGGCGCTCGGCGGCGTTCCGGTGACGACGAAGGTCAATACCGACCAGGCGGGGTATGCGACGACGAACGGGTTGACGCTGCAGCGCGACCTGGTGGCGGCGCAGGACAGCCCGGTGATCGCTAACTTGCGGCGGGCCGGGGCGGTATTGCTGGGGCGGACGAATACGCCGGCGTTCTCGCTGCGGTGGTTCACGAGCAACGATCTGCATGGGCGGACGCGCAATCCGCGAGATGGGACGCGGACGCCCGGGGGATCGTCGGGCGGGGCGGCGGCGGCGGTGGCGGCGGGGATCGGGGCGTTGGCGCAGGGGACGGACATCGCCGGGTCGATCCGGTATCCGGCGTATGCGTGCGGGGTGCATGGGCTGCGGCCGACGCTGGGTCGGGTGCCGACGTGGAACGCGTCGGGGCCGGATCGGCCGATCGGCCCGCAGTTGATGGCGGTGTCGGGGCCGATCGGGCGGTCGATGGCGGATCTGCGGATCGGGTTGGAGGCGATGGCGGGGGCGGATGCGCGGGATCCGTGGTGGGTGCCGGCGCCGTTGGAGGGGGAACGGGTGGCGCGCGTGGCCGGGCTGTGCTTGCGGCCGGGGGGGATGGCGATCGTGCCGGAGGTGGAGGCGGCGCTGCTGGAGAGCGCGCGGCGGCTGCAGGCGGCGGGTTGGGAGGTGGAGGAGATCGCGGACGTGCCGTCGCTGGCGGAGGCGGCGGAGATCACGATCAAGTTGTGGCTGGGGGATGGGTTGGAGGCGTTCTCGGCGATGGTGGGGCGGGAGGGCGAGGCGGGGGCGAAGGCGGTGTTCGCCGGGTTCTTGCGAGCGGCGCCGGATTTGCCGGCCGATGTGGTGGCGCGGGCGTTGCAGGCGCGGGTGACGATCTGCCGGGCTTGGTCGGTGATGTTGGCGCGGTATGCGGTGTTGCTGATGCCGGTGTCGGGCGAGTTGCCGTTTGCGGACGATCTCGACGTGCGGGAGTTCGATCGGGTGTTGGGCGCGCAGCTGGCGCAGGTGGGGCTGCCGTCGATCGGGGTGCCGGGGCTTGCGGTGTCGACGGGGGTGGTGGGGTCGACGACGGTGGGGGTGCAGGTGGTGGCCGGGCGGTTCCGGGAGGATCTGTGCTTGCTGGCGGGAGAGGCGATCGAGGCCGGCGGGGTGCCGCCGGCGCCGATCGATCCGGTTTAGGCGCCCTTCTCGGTGCCTTTCTCGACGTAGCCGGCCGGCGCACCTTTCTCATGGCTGGCGTCCTTGCTGTGGCCGCCGAGGCCGCGGGCGGCGTCGGCGCTGCCGGTCTTGGGATTGGGGGCGCCGGTGGTGCCGGCTACCTTTTCGTCGGTGGCTTTGTCGTTCTCGGTCATGGCGGTTGCTCCCTGGTTGGCCTAGGCAACAACGCGGGGATGGTGCGGGGGGTTCTGCCCCCTTGCCGCGGGCGGGTAGCGCGGCTATACGCGGCGCCTCGGTCGGGGCGTAGTACAGCCTGGTAGTACGCTTGCTTCGGGAGCAAGAGGCCGGAGGTTCGAATCCTCTCGCCCCGACCAAGAATAAGCTATTGTTTTAGCATCCGGCGATGGTTGCGCCCTCGCATCGCTTGAGCTGGAAGACGACATGGTCCTGCTTGGTTCCGACAATCGTCGGAGCCGGCTCGGCAGGACTACTTGCTTCTTGCTGGGCGGGCGGCACAACGTGCTTAGTCTTTGGTGAATGCATGGGGGAACCTTTTCGTCAGTGGCGGCCTGAGTGCCGCGGCGGAAGTCCAGTTGTTCGTGAGGGCGCGCCGCCACTTTTGCCAAAGTATTTTCGTTGCCTTGCGCCGCCAGCCAGCAGCACGGCGGCGTATGAAGCATTGCTGATCCGCCTGAACTTCTGCCCCGTGCCGTCCATCAGGCCTTCCGAAGTCGCGGCTGGTGGCACGAGTGTTGGGTCAAGACCGACTTAGCAGCGTGAACATGGACACGTTCCCGCGCGACGGTCCCGTCCAGGTCTCACGACAACTCTCGACGGGGCGGTTCTGCGAAAAACCACGCGCCACACCTGCCCTGCTCTTGGCTCACGATCGGACCATCGTCGCGAATTGCTCGATGAGACGGCCAAGGAGAGCTTTTCGGCTATCGTCAAAAGGTCTGTCTGCCGCGATCGTGAGCGGGGACGAAGCGGGTAGCCCGGTCCGCGTTGACTGAACCCGGTGGCGATATGCCTCGGATCACAGCGCGCGCTTGATCGACCGTCTCGAGCGCCTGGTGGTCGGCCGCTTCGCGCGTGAGACCGCCGATGTGTGGCGTTGCGATCACGTCGGGTCGGCCAGCCAAGGCCGCTGCCGGCATCTGGTCGCGAGCGCGACCGACATCGAGCGCCGCGGCGGCAACGTGCCCGCGGTCCAGCGCTGCAATGAGTGCGGCATCGTCCAGGAGCTCGCCACGGGCGATGTTGATCAGGAACGCACCGGGCTTCATCGCCCCGATTGTCGTCTCGTTCAACAGACCGGCGGTCTGCTCGTTCGCGACCGCGGCGCAGACGACGTAATCCGATCGACCCAGCAGGACCATTAAACCGACCTGCTCGGTCTCTCCCTCGACAGTCGCATGAGGGTCGCTCACGAGCACTGTTGCATCGAGCGCAAGCAGCAGCCGGACCAGCCGCCGACCGATCGCGCCGTAGCCGATCACGCCGACTGTGGCGCCCGCGATCTGCCGTCCCACGCGAACCGGAACCGGACGTCCGGCGCGATAACACGCAACAGCGTCCGAGACCCCACGCGAGAGATCGACCATCAACCCGATCACGAGCTCGCAAACCGCCGGCACGAAGCCCGGCGAAGCGCGTGTGACCAGCACGCCATGCTGCGAGGCAGCCTCGACATCGACGGTGCGGATATCAACGGCACCGCGAACGAAGGCGACAAGATCGGGGAGTGCCGCGAACAGGGAAGCGGGCGCCGGCACCGCCCGATCCGCGACGATGATTCGTGCACCCGCGGCGGCCGCAATCAGCGCGCCGCCCTCGAGCGGGCGTCCGGTCCGGTTGAGCCGGACCGGTACACCCAGCTGGTGCAGCGCGGCCTCAGCGCGCGCGCCGTAATAGAGCGCACGCGCCTCGTCAGTGTGTGTCAGCAGGATCACGCGCTCGGCTTTGCGTTGCCGATGTCCGCCATCCAGCCCGCGGCCGTCAGCGGGAACGCCGCGACCGTGTTGCGCACGGCCACCTGATAGATCGGCTGGAACAGAACGATCAGGTTGGCGTAGTCGGTCATTTGCTTCTGATATTCGACCCAGAGCTGGCTTTGCTTGGCGCTGTCCCGTTCAGCGGCCGCCTTGTTCACGAGCTGTATTAATTCCGCCGGGGGATGGAAGTCCACCCGCTTGGCCACCCGTTCGACCGTCGCCGCCGCCCAGAGCTTATTCTCCACTGCCGGCGGGTTCCAGAACGTGATCACCGACTGCGACTTGCCGCCTAAGTATTGGGTGCAGGTTCACTTGATCCATCGGGTTCAGTTTGGCTCGGATGCCGACGCGCGCGAGGTCGGACTGGATCTTCTGCGCGAGCGTCTGGTACGAGATGCCCGCGATCGCGGCGTTGCCATAGCTCAGATCGAACTCGAACCCATCCGCCAGACCGGCTTTCTGCAACAGACCTTTGGCTTTATCGAGGTCCTCGCGAAAGGCGATCTCCTTGGCAATCGCCTCGGTCGAGCCGCGCACGCCGATCGGCAGGAAGTGCGCCGGCCGGGTCGCGTTGCCGCCGAGCAGCTTGCTCAGCAAGCCGTCGTAGTCGATCGCATAACCGATCGCCTGGCGCGCCTCCTTGACGCTCAATGACTTGTTCAGCTCGGGATTGGAGTTGAGCGACATGTAGACGAAGTCGAGGCTGGTCAGTCGTTCGACCCGAACGCCGGCATCGGCCTTCAAGGTTGCAATCTGTTCCGGAATGAGATTGAAAGCGACGTCGATATCGCCACGCTGGACCGCCAACAGTTGCGCGGCACTGTCCGGGACGTGACGGATCACGATCCGCTGGTAATGCGCGGGTCCGCGCCACGAGTTCGGGTTGGCGGTGAGCTGGATCTGCTGGTTCCGCGCCCAGCCGCTCAACACATACGCGCCGGTGCCGGCCGAGTGTTGGTTCAACCAATCGGTCGCCGTATCGCTCTTGTCGGCGCCGGGCTGGTCGGTGCCGCCATGCTCCAGCAACATTTTCTTCTCGATCACAGCGAAACCCGGTGCGGCAATGATGCCGAGCAGCGGCTCGTCGGGCTGCTTGAGCGCGATGTCGAACGTATCCGCTCCGCTGACGGCGACTGACGCTACGTTGCCGATGTACTGCGCGGTCTGGTCCTTGATGACGAGGATGCGATCGAAGGTGAACTTCCAATCCTCCGGCGTGACCTTGTTGCCGCTGTTGAAGGTTGCGTCCTGCTTGAGGGTGAACCTCCAGCCCTTCCCGTCCGGCGTGCGCTCCCATTTGCTCGCGAGCTGCGGCGTGACCTCCTCGTAATGACCCGGCGCCATCGTCACCAGCGTGTCGTAGACCGCTTCGAGGGTGAGCGGTGGCGAATAGTTGTTCTGTCGTGCCGGGTCGAACGTCACGGTGTCGCTGATGTCGAGCCCGATGACGAGCACGCCCTTGCGCCCCTGCGCCACGGCGAGCCCCGGCACAGCAAGCCCGGCGGCGGCACCGGACACCAAAAGCCCAAGCTGACGGCGAGTGATGTCGACGATTGTTCTCTGCATTACGTCCTCCCCAAAGTCTTTTCGTATGCTAAGCAGGATTTGAGGGAATCGTCACGCGGGAGGGACAATGTTGCGGTTCGTCGCCTCGCGCGCCGGCGCGCTGGTGCTGATGGCGTTGCTGTCCACCCTGGCCATCTTCCTCATTGCCAACACGGTCCCGGGCGACCCGGTGCTGGCCCAGCTCGGCGACGTGGCAGCATCCGACCCGGCCTTCGTTGCGGTTTGGCGGCACAAATACGGGCTCGATCTGCCGCTCTGGGAGCGCTATTTCGTCTTCCTCAAGGGGCTGTTGCATGGCGATCTGGGTATTTCGATCGCATCGCGCCGGCCCGTGCTGGACGATATCCGCGATTTCGCGCCCGCCACGCTCGAACTCGCGACGATCAGCTTCATCCTGTCGCTGCTGGTCGGCATTCCGCTCGGCATCGTCGCGGCCGTCCGACGCGACAGCTGGATCGATCATATCGCCCGGGTGATTTCCCTGCTGGGGGTCGCGTCGCCGACATTCTGGCTGGCCTTCATCATGCTCGCGATTTTCTACGGTCAGCTCAACTGGGCGCCGGGTCCAGGACGAATGGACCCGATCAGCCTGCCGCCCGTCGACGGCACCGGTTTCCTCCTCTGGGATACGGCGCGCGCCGGTGACTGGGAGGCGTTCCGCGATGTGGCCGCGCACCTGGTGCTGCCCAGCATCGTGCTCGCGGCGGCCACCCTCGGGCTGATCACGCGGACGACCCGCGCCAGCATGCTGGAGAATCTGCGCCAGGAATATGTCCGCATGGCCCGCGCCAAGGGCTTGCGCGAGCGCGCGCTCGTGGTCGGACACGTGCTGCCGAATGCGCTAATCCCGATCGTGACGTTAGGGGGCCTGGCTTATGCCAACCTGTTGACCGGCGCCGTCATGACAGAGACGGTGTTTTCCTGGCCGGGCCTCGGCCGCTATACCTTCTCCAGCGCCGCGGCCCTGGACTTCCCTGCGATCATGGGGATCACCCTGGTCGTCGCCATCGTCTACCTGATCCTGAACTTGCTGATCGACATCAGCTACGCACTGCTCGATCCGCGGGTGCGACGGTGAGCGTGTTCGCGGCCCAGCCGATCCGAGAGCCGATCCGGGAGCCGATCCTGATCAGCGGACGGCTGCGGACCTGGCGGCGTCGTTACGGGGTGGCCGCGTTTGGGACGGCGATCGTGCTCCTCTGGATACTGATTGCGGCCGCGGCGCCGGTCATCGCGCCCTATTCGCCCATCGACGTCGATGTGACGGCGCGCCTGCTGCCGCCAAGCTGGGCACACGGGCTGGGTACTGACGAACTGGGGCGCGACGTGCTGTCGCGGCTGATCTATGGCAGCCGCATCTCGCTGTTCACCGGCTTCGTCGTGGTGTTCGTGGGCGCCGCGCTGGGCACGCTGGTGGGAGGCGTCGCCGCGTTCGCTGGGGGCCGGATCGAGGCGGCGCTGATGCGCTTTACCGATCTCGTACTCTGCTTTCCGCCGATCATCCTGGCGCTCGCGATTGCGGCCGCACTCGGAATCGGGACCACCAACACGATCCTGGCCATGCTGGTGGTCTGGTGGCCGAAATTCGCTCGCCTCGCCCGCAGTCTCGTGCTGCAGCAGCGCTCGCTCGAGTATGTGGAAGCCGCCGTCATCGCTGGCTACGGGCCGGCCCGAATTCTGCTGTGGCATTTGATCCCGAACGCGGTGGGGCCGCTGATCGTGCTCGTGACGTTGGACGTCGGTAACGCGATCATCACCTTCGCCGGGCTCTCGTTCCTCGGCCTCGGCGTGATTCCGCCGACGCCGGAATGGGGCTCGATGGTGGCCGACGGCCGGCAGTTGGTGGCGCAGTGGTGGGTGGCCGCCTTCCCTGGCCTCGCGATCCTGACCGTCGTACTCGGCTTCAACTTCCTCGGCGACGGCGTCCGCGATTGGCTCGACCCGAAATCGAGGCAGCGCTGATGCATACGCTTGTGGCCGAGCACGACCAGCCCCGGCAAATCCTCGACGCGCAGACCCCCGTTCTCGAGGTGACCGACCTCGCGACGCATTTCCCGACCTCTGCCGCCACGATTCGCGCCGTCGATGGGGTCAGCTTCCGGGTCATGCCGGGCGAAACGGTCGGCATCGTCGGCGAGAGCGGCTCGGGCAAGAGCATGACCGCGCTCTCGGTGATGCGACTGCTCGAGCCGCCGGGTTACGTCGCCGCCGGGAGCATCCTGTTCCGTGGCCGTGACGTGTTGGCGATGCGCCCCGCCGAGTTGCGCGCCATGCGCGGCGGGGCGGCGGCGATGGTATTTCAGGATCCGATGACCTCGCTGAACCCGGTCCTGCGGATCGCGCGGCAGATGGAAGAGGCGATGGAGGTGCACGGCCAGCCCCATCGCGAGGCCAAGCGCCGGGCCGTCTCCCTGCTGGGCCGGATGGGCATCCAAGCCCCTGAGCGAGCGGCACGCAGCTTCCCGCACCAGTTCAGCGGCGGCATGCGCCAGCGCGTCGTGATCGCGATGGGGATGAGCAACGAGCCGGCGCTGCTGCTGGCCGACGAGCCGACGACGGCGCTCGACGTAACCATTCAGGCGCAGATCCTCGATTTGATGCGGGCGCTCAATCGCGATTTCGGCACCGCCATCGTTCTCATCAGCCACGATCTCGGGGTCATTGCCGGCGTCTGCAGCCGCGTGTTGGTGATGTACGCGGGCGAAGTGGTCGAGGAAGGCCCGACGGAGCAGGTGCTTGCCGAGCCGCTGCATCCCTACACCTGGGCGCTGATGAACGCAGTTCCGCGGCTCGACTCCCATGCCGGCGGCCGGCTCACGACGATCGAGGGCATGCCGCCGGACCCGTTGAGCACGCCGCCGGGCTGCCGCTTCGAACCGCGCTGCCCGTTCCGGGTTGCGAAATGCGTCGAGCATCCACCGCTCATGGAGATGGCGGACGGTCGCGCCTCCCGTTGCTGGATCGCGGCCGAGGGAACGCGCTTCCCCAAGCCTGGTGTCACCGCCGCGCCGGTCGCGCAGGGTGTCGTGGCGGAACGGGGCCCGACGCTGCTCGAGGCCCGCGGACTGGTGAAGCACTTCGCGCTGCCGGGCGGCATGTTCGGTCCGAAGCGCGTCGTCCACGCGGTCGACGGGATCGACCTCGACATTTACCGCGGCGAGGTGCTGGGCGTCGTCGGCGAGAGCGGCTGCGGCAAGAGCACGCTCGGGCGAACGTTGATGCGGCTTTGGCGGCCGGACGCGGGCGACATCGTTTTCGACGGTCAATCGATCGCAGACGCCAGCCAGGCCGAGATCCGACCGTTGCGCCGACGCATGCAGATGGTGTTCCAGGACCCCTACGCGAGCCTCAACCCGCGCATGACCGTCGGCGAGACCTTGGCCGAGCCGTTGCGCTTCTATCGTATGACCGATGACCCGGCGGCGCGCGTGCGCGAATTGCTCAGCACCGTCGGCCTGGCCGCGGCCGCCGCCGAGCGCTACCCCCACGAATTCTCCGGCGGTCAGCGCCAGCGGATCGCGATTGCCCGTGCGCTGGCGACCAAGCCCGACTTCATCGTCGCCGACGAGCCGATCTCCGCCCTCGACGTCAATATCCAGGCGCAGATCATCAACCTGATGATGGACCTCAAGAAAGAATTCGGCCTGACCTATCTGTTCATCGCGCACGATCTCGCGGTGGTGCGGCACATCTGCGACCGGGTGATGGTGCTGCATCTCGGCAAGGTTGCGGAACTCGCGCCCGCAGCCGATCTGTTCGCGGCCCCCCTGCACCCCTACACAAGGTATCTGATCTCGGCGATCCCGGAGCCGGACGCGGCAGTGGAGCGGTCGAGGCAGCGCATCATTCTCGCGGGGGAGGCCGCGAGCGCCGTCGAACCACCGAGCGGCTGCCGCTTCCACACGCGATGCCCCATCGCGCAACAGATCTGCACCGACGTCGAGCCGCTGCCGATCGAACATCTTCCGGGCCATGTTGCGGCGTGTCACTTCGCCGAGTCGGCACCAGCGAAAGCTCAGATGTCGATGACGAGATAATCCTGCTCGACCGCCACGGGAAACGTCTCGGCGACGAACGGTCCCTTCGCGATGGACCCGCCGGCTTCGACCTGGACGGCGTATCGGCGCACGCGCAGGTCATCCGGGTCGCACCAGCTCTGGCCGGTGCGGATGTCGAAGGTCCAGTTGTGCCACGGACATTTCAGCATCTCGCCCGGACGGCTGTAATCGAAGCGACCCGGCTCGGATGATGTCACGAGCCCGACTTGTTGGCCGCGGCAGAGCGCGCCGCCCTGATGCGGACACCGGTTCAGCAGGGCGAAGTAGTCCCCGCCCAGGTTGAACACCCCGACTTCGCGACCCTGCACGGTCACGATCTTGCGCGCCCCAGGCGGGATCTCCGCCGCTTGGGCGATCACGTGCCGCGCCATCAGGCCAGGCCGTACACCGTGCGCGCGTTGTCGCCGAAGACCATCCGCCGCTCCTCCGGCGTCATCCGCAGTTTGAAGCCGAGATCCGGGCTGTCCATGTCCCAGTGCGGATAGTCCGACGCGAACAACACCCGGTCCCAACCGATCCAGTCCAGGATGTGGCGCAGGTCGCGCGTCCGCTCAGGCTCGTCCATCGGCTGCGTGGTGAACCACATATTCTCCCGCATGTATTCCGACGGCGGCCGGGTCAAGTGCGGCACCTCGTCGCGCAGCCGTTCCCAGTGCCGGTCGAGCCGCCAGGCGACCGACGGCACCCAGGCGAAGCCGGCTTCGACCACCACGACCTTCAGCCGCGGGAGACGGGCGAACACGCCCTCCGTCACCAGGCTGATCGCGACACCCTGCTGCGAGATGGCGACCCCGTGCTGCTCCTCGACGTAGAAGGACGGCCAGCCGGCGGGCGTGATGGCATTGCCGTTGTACCCGGAGGTGTGCAGCCCGACCGGGTAGCCATGGGCCACCGCCGCTTCGTAGATCGGCCAGTAGCGGCGTCGGCCGAGCGGCTCGATCGAGTGCGTCGCCATCGCCACCTGCACGAAGCCGGGGTGTCCGGCCCAATGCTCGATTTCCGCCACCGACGCCGCGGCATCCTCGCCAGGTAACGAGATCGCCGCCTTCAGCCGCGGTTCCCGGTCGGTCCAGGTCGCCACCACCCATTCGTTGATGGCCCGGCACAGCGCGGCGCCGAACGCCTGGTTGCGCTGATCCATCCCGCACGGATTAAGCAGGTGCAGCAGGCCGTGCTGGATATCATATCGGTTGAGCAACTGCTCCCGCATGAAGTCGAGATCCGAGCCCGGCGGCCCGCCTGACGGTGGCCAAGCATCGGTCCGGGACAGCGCCGGGGTCGCCTTGGGATACGGCGCCGACGCGCTGAACGGCACCGGCATGCGCAGGCCGTAGCTCTGCAGGTGGTCCCACCACTTCGTCGCCAGGAACGGCTTCAGCGCCGCCAGATCGTGCAAAGCATGATGCACGTCGCAGTCCACCCGCTTCAGCCGGACCTCTTCCGGCAGAGCGCTGGCTTCGAGGACGCGGATATCGTCTGGGGTCATGCCATCACCTGTTGCAGGAGAGGATAGGTCGCGAGCGGGTTGTCGAGCGTCACTTGACGCCGGCGTTCGGCGGAGAAGCCCGGCGGGAACGGGTCGTCGCCGTCGAACTGCCAATGCGGCCAATCGGTCGAGAACAGCAGCATGTCCTCGCTGCCGAGTTGGTCGAGCACGCGCTCCATGCTCGCTGCGTCGGGCGGTGCGTCGCCGGGCTGCAGCGTGAAGCGGACGCGCTCGCGGATCAGCTCGGCCGGCGGACGGTCGACCCACGGCACCTCGGCCCGCACGCCGCGCCAGGTCCGGTTGGCGCGCCAGAGGAAACTCGGCAGCCAGGTGAAGCCGGCCTCGATCATGACGAAGCGGAGCTCGGGGAACTTCGCGAACACGCCCTCATGGACAAGACTGAGCAATTGTCCTTGAAACGCGTGCGCTCGAACCACGACGTCCTCGAGGTGATAGGAGGGCCATCCATTTCCGGTGCCGGGATGTCGATACGTGCTGCCAGCGTGAACCCCGATCGGGAGACGGTGGCGCTCAGCCGCCTCGTAAATCGGCCAGTAGGCGGGCTGCCCCAGCGGTACATCGCCCGCGGCGAGCAGCATCACTTGCACGAACCGTCCGTCAGCGGCGCGGCGCTCGATCTCGCGCACCGCGCCCGCCGGGTCCTGCGGCGCCACTGTGATCGAACCGCGCAACCGCGCGTCGCGGTCGAGCCATTCGGCGGCGAGCCAGTCATTCGTCGCTCCGGCCAATGCGGTGGCGAAGTGCCGGTTGAACAAAGCGGGCGCGCCGTAGAGGACGTTGCAGATCGCGATCTTGCTGCCGAATCCGTCCAGCGCAAACCGGCGAAGCGTCTCGAAATCCGTTCCCGGCTTCTGTCCCGCGATCCGCCAATCTGGCCGCGCTGCGTCTGGAGCGCCGGTCGGATAGCTGGAGAGATCGAGCCCGTCTATACCGCGGACCGCCACCTGTTCGCGCCAGTAGGGCTCCAGGAATGGTGTGAGCGCGGCGATGCCCGGCACGGCTGGGTGTACGTCGCAATCGATCGGCCCGCTCTGCATCGGCATCTCTCCGGCGAACAGCATATGGTCGCCGGCCAACAGCGTCCACAGTTGGTGATGGCGATCTCGCCTCGCGTCGCCGACCATTGCACCAGGTCGACTACGCGCCAGCGCACCACGCCGTGGATGGCGGGCATGGGGTCGTCCTCGAGCACCTGAGCCAGGGCGGACCGATGCTCGTCGGTCAGGATCGGTTGCGGGCCGGGGCCCTTGTAGTCGGCGTAGATTGCGGCCAGCGCCAGCAATCGCCGGGTCTGACCGGCATCCTTGCTCGCGCGCGCCGCTTGGCGAAGACGGGCTGCATCATAGTCGGCACGCAGTGGGATTGGCATGGCGGGCTTCCTCGGTTCGCCGCCATCGAATCAGATTGAAACCGCGCCGGGCAAGCCTTGTGAGTCAAACGCCCGGAGCTTTCGTATAAGCCGCTACTCGTCTAGCGAAGCCGCACAGTTTGCTGGTTCCGACGTCGTGCGAAGGTGCAGCTTCGAGCCGACCTCAACGATTGCCCGAATGGCTGGGATGAGCTCCTCACCGAGGTCGGTCAGGGAATATTCCACGCTCGGCGGGGTCGTTGCCAGCACGGCGCGGGAGAGCACGCCGCGCTCTTCGAGATCCTTCAGCCGCGCGCTCAGTACTTTAGCCGAGATCACCGGCATCGCGCGGCGCAGCTCGGAGAAGCGGCGCTGCCCATCGCCCAGGTTCCAGATTATGTGGGACGTCCAAACACCGCCGAGCAAGCTCATACAGGCCGCCATAGGGCAGCCCGGCGGCGGCGGAACCTTTTTCCTCAGCTTCAAAGCCATGACACTCACCTGTGCACGAGACTGGAACCTAGTTTCTCGGACGATACCAGAATGCGACGGTCACCGGAAGTTACCCAGTTTCCATGAGTAACAGTCCCGCCTATCTGGGTGAGGTGTTCGCAACTGGAGACATCCCATGAAGCTCTTCTACACCCCTGGCGCCTGCTCGCTTTCGCCGCATATCGTGCTGCGTGAGCTTGGCGTGCCCTTCGCGCTCGAAGCCGTCAACCTCAAGACCAAGGTGACTGAATCCGGCATGGACTTCACTGTCATCAACCCGAAAGGTTACGTCCCGGCGCTGCAGCTCGAGGACGGCGAGGTCCTGACCGAGGGTGCGGCCATCGTCCAGTACCTGGCGGATAAGCACGCACCCGGCACGCTCGCGCTCGTCGCCGGCACGGTCGAGCGCGCCCGGCTCAACGCGCACCTGAATTTCATCTCGGCCGAGCTGCACAAGTCATTTGGACCGCTGTTCAACCCAGCGCTCGCGCCCGAGGCGCGCGAGGCGGCAGTTGCAAATATCGGCCGCAAGCTCGACGTGGTCGACAAGGCGCTCGCCGACGGACGCCCCTACCTCACCGGTCCGGACTTCACTGTCGCCGACGCTTATCTCTTCGTGGTGCTGAGCTGGGCACCAAATTTTGGCGTGGATCTCGCCCGCTGGCCGCGCCTCGGCGAGTTCAGCCGGCGCGTCATTGTCCGCCCCGCCGTCCAGGCTGCAATGGCAGCAGAGAAACTGCCCAAGGCGGCCTGACGCACTTACGGGGCAGGCGGCCAGCGATGCGTCAGCTGCCTGCCACGCTCGTTCTAGAGCATTTTCCGATCGGGTGGAATCACCCGATCGGAAGTCATGCTCGCTCAAACAATGAAGTAGAGCACCACTTCCGAGCCAAGTGGCTCGGAAAGTGCTCTAGGGACCTCATGCGAAATGAGCGCGCCGTTCCAACCCATCCGCTTTACAACGCCGAAAACAATCGACTGAACGACGGCTTCGGGCCCGAAGCCGTCGTGCAGTTTACGCCAGAGATTGGCCGTTAACGGCCGTTCCGCTTTGGAGAACGATTTTCAGGAAGCGGACGCTAATATCAGGTTCGTGACGCCGTTGCGGTGGCCCCAGCCCCGACCCTTTGACAAGGGAAGACTTGCCGCTCGCCCAAACCGCCGAACCAGATCCTTCAGGTATTTAGCCCATCCGGCTGCGTCAGTGCGCACCCATCGATCCGCCACGTGCCGTCCTGCTCGCGCTCCATTGTATACAGCGCTAGCGCTGCCGCACCGTCGGGGCCGATGAGCATGACGCGCTGAACGATCCGTTCGCTGATCGTTATCAGTTGCTCGAACGCGAACGAGCGCGGCCGGTAGACCGGCGGATACCCTTGCTGCACCATCGCCATGAAATGCGGCGCGTCCCCAAACATCGACTGTATGTTGGGCGACGCGAAGCTGAACGCGGCGTCGCGGCGGAAAGCGTCGAGTTGGGACGTGATGACCTGCTCGATCGCCTGGTGATCCGCCGCCGAGACCGACGCGGCATCGTCGGCGCGCGCCGGGCCGCGGCTGCAGCAGAGCATGGCGACGATCAGGCAGACTGCTAAAACACGCATTGACAACCCTCCTTCTGAAATCATGACCCATTTGCGTTAAAAGCCTTCAGTTCCGCCGCACCATAGAAAGGCATGGATGCTCCGCTTTCGTCGACGACTGTAGGTCCGTTGTCTTCGCCATCTGCTATCGGATTACGGTTCAGCCGTTCTTTTGATCCTATCCAGTGTGGTTTCGAGGGTAGCCCGGCAGCCGATCAAGAGGGCAGCATAGCATAGAGCTTTCGCCAAGAAGAACGCATCAGCCGGGTACTCAGGCCAGGAGACCGCTCGCACGGTCGCGTGGGCAAGCCAGTGCCCTTCAACATGCAGGGTTCGTGCGATGAGTCGGGCCGCAGCTGCCCGCCGGACCGGCTTTCGTCATGACGTAGAAAGCCGCTCTCCACTCCAAGCACTTGTTCAATAAACTTAGGCTGGCCGAGAGCGGACCGGCGAAAGGAGAGATCGGCTGCGAAGAGCCGAGGTTTGTTAGCAAATCTCCGGCACTAGGTTCTAACCGCAAATCATTCATCTCGTGCAACGGCCGAATTTCGATTTCGCTCGGTCCCGGCACGGGATTGGGGTAGCATTTCACCCAGGCAACCGCCTCGTCAATGTCCTTTACGTCCCAAAGCCAGAAGCCGGCAACCAGGTGGCGGCTCTCGCCAAAGGGGCCGTCCATAACCGTGCGGCCGAGACCGTCGAACGCAACGCGCTTGCCTGCCGAAGAGGGCTTGAGGCCGTCGGCGGTTAGCAAGATGCCGGCACTGCGCTCCCAGGAGGGCTCAGTCCATGGGCCACGGACAGGGCCGAACATGTTGCGACCCATGTGATCCATGCGCCGAGACCCTGCATCGAGCGAGCGGCGTAGCGGTCGTCGACGCCAGAGGAGCCACCCGCCTGGCCGGTCGCTTGCCGGAAGGTTCGCATTCCGAGCAGCCACTGGTGCAACTCCATCCCGCGCCGACCCAGCGGATTGTCGAGGTCCTGGCCGAGGCCCGCGCTGAAACCGTCGAGCGACATCGAAAACCCGCTCACTCGAACCTTTGCCATCACGACCACCTCGCTTTTATGACGACCCAAACGGCCTCCTGTCAGGCCGCCACGTTCTGCGCTTGTCGGTCAGCGCGGTCGTTTGCTGCCGGCCTGAACGTCAGCATGATCGCCGCGGCCCGAGCCCGAGGCCGAGCGAACCGAGGTAGAGCCATCGATAGCTGCCATACGCATCGAAGATCAGGCCACCAGCCAGCGGTCCAATGCTCATCCCGAGGCTCGACGCCATCGTGGCCGCGCCGACCACCGTCCCCATGATCGGCAGCGGGAACGAGTCGCGCGCCAGCACGGCGTAAAGCGGCATGACGCCGGCATAGGCGAAGCCGAAGACCGAGGCGACCAGGTAGAACTCGCCGGGCTCGACTGGCGCGCCAGTCGGCTCGCATGGACGGGATGGCGACGTTGACGATGAACGCGTCCACCACGCGGAACTGGCAATGGCTGGTCCCGCAAGCGGCATCGCCGTGCCGCTGGAACTCGAAACCGCCCACGGACGGCTCTCACTGATTTCAACGACGACGGTGTTCGGAACGCCGATCGAGTTACGCTTTCCGAGCTAGCGATCGAAGCATTCTACCCGGCTGACGAAGCGACAGCGGAGCGGTTGGAACGCATACCGCGGGCCTGAGATAAATTGCAGACCCATCTCTCCGATGCAAGAACGATATCGCAGACCCGCCAGCATGAGCGGCACCGCTGTCCAGAACATGTTGAAGGCGCCGAACATGAGTGCTGCATAGGCTGACCGCCAGCACAGCGCGGGCATGCGTGGCACGAGTGTCATCATGGAGACGATGATGCGATCGTACCTCATTCCCCGGGCGGGGCGGTAGTTCGGTATCAGTAGCATCAGCAGAATGGCGAGCGCCGAGACGAGGACGGCCGATGTCCAGAAGACGGCGCGCCAGCCGAACGAGCCGGCGATGAACAGCGCCATAGCCCGGGCGAGCATGATGCCGGTCAGCACACCCGCCATGATGTTGCCGACGAGTTGGTCCAGCGTCGCCAGCGTCGCCAGCGTCTCCTCGACGGGCGTGTTGTAGTCCTGCCCGTGCAGCTGGAGCAGGTCGATATGATCGACGCCTAGCCGGGTCAGCGACCCATCTACCGCGTCCAGGAGATGCTGACGGGACGAGCCGAAATCGTTTGGTCCGGTCCCCATCGGAAACGTCGTCTTGGTCGAGATCAGGAGGCGGTTTCGCTTTCCCTTGATGGCCTCGCCGAGGATTTGCTTTGCCATGCCGTCGGAGTAGATGTCGGCGCTGTCGAACAGGCTTCCGCCATGATCGACGCAGACGTCGATCAACCGGGATCCACCATCGGCGTCCGTCGACCCCCACGCCCGGAAGAAGTCGTTGCTTCCGCCAAAGATCGCGATCCCGAAGCCCAGGGCAGGCACACGCAGACCCGAGTGACCGAGGCGGTCGGGATCCATTGTGCTCTCCTAGCTCAATCATCCCCTCATTTCGGCAACGGCGAAAATTCCGTTGAACTCGTTTGCCTGTGACACGGCTTTTGCAAACCGCTCGATGAGCGGGAGAAGCCTGTGTTCGGGCATGTTCGGGATCAGTT
>JAABUX010004854.1_pt1 | contig 16820 bp, 18 predicted proteins | sample 5561851 | NCBI WGS metagenome assembly JAABUX01 (sample SAMN10711883, study PRJNA513361) | rock metagenome | isolation source: Antarctica rocks | place: Antarctica: Victoria Land, Richard Nunatak red sandstone | collected 2016-01-03 | reverse complement strand
GCAGGGGCCGGCCGTTGAGACGGAGGGTGTGGCGCGAGAGGAAGCGGGTGTCGTCGGCGTAGAGGCCCTGCTCCTCGCCACCCCCGGTGTGGATGGATCCGTCCGCGGAACACACCAGGAACGTGTTGCCGTGGTTGATGGTGATCAACGCCGGTCCGCGCGAGACGCTGACCAGCGACGGTCGCATCACCGCGCGGCGTTCGCGCGCAGCCGGGTCTGGGATGTCGGCTGCACCGTGAGGCGGGGGTCCGAAAGCGGGCGCGTCCGTCATCGCGGTCGCTCACCCTAGCAGGGAGAGGTCGTCAGGGCACGCGGGCCGCCCTCAGGCGTCGCCGGCCGGCTCTCTCTCCACGTCGATGCGCTCCTTGCGCAGCGTTCCCTCCAGCGGCCAGTCGGCGGTGACGCGGGCGGTGCTCACGCGCACCCGCTCGTAGGCCACCACCCGCTTCTGGACGACGTACTCCTCGCGGTGCAGCACGATCTCCAGCTCGCCGGCCGGTGCCGTCGTGGCGGTTCCCAGGGCGGCATCGAGACGTTCCACCGGGGTGATGGGCTGGTCCTCGACCACGAGCTCCTCGCGCCGAACCGTCACCACCTCCGTGACCTCCTCGGTCCGCACCACCTTGCGGATGGTCACCCTCTGGTAGGGCCGCCACTCTAGAGAGCTGACGGACACCTGCTCCTCATGGCGGATCATCGTGATGAGCGGCTCGGCCTGCTGGGACGGCGAGCGGGCGGGGGCGGTCGAGCCCGGGGGCGGCGTGGCATCGGCGAGCCCGTAGTGGCGCAGCAGCAGCGCCTCCTCGGAGCGCCGCATGGGTGTCGGCTCCGCCAGTCCCGGAGCGCCCAGGACCTGCGCCGCGGGGTACGGGACACGGAGCCCGGTGGACGCAGTGGTGGCCTCGGCGAGCGGCACCACCAGGAACCGGCGGCCCGGGTCGCCGCTGTCCACAACCGCCCACCGCGCCACGCCGCTGTGCGGGTCACGGTGGATGCCCACGACGGAGCCGAGCACGACGCCGTCGCTACTGACACAGGTGCGCGCTGCCCGCTCCGCCCCTGTCACGCCTCGCGCAGCGCCCGGTCGACGCGGTGATGGTAGCGAAGCCCGACGGTGCCACCGATGACCGCTGCGACCAGGGTAAGGATCGCCATCGCGGCGAGCGCGATGCCCCCGCCCGTGGCGAAGGACTGGCCGTTCACCGGGATCGACGGGAGGCGCAGCTGAGCGAGGACGTTGAACTTGGAGCCGGCCACCGCCCCGGCGAGAGCCAGCGCCACGGTCACCACGAGGCCGATCACCCAGACCCCGAATCCCTGTACCGCACCGGAGAAGCGCGACAACCGGCCCGCCACGTAGCCGCCGGCGTAGTACGCGAGCAGCAGGATGAGGCCGAGCAGGATCGCCCCGGCGCTGGTCAGGGTGGTCACCGTGCTGGTCCTCGCGACGGCGTCCTGGGTGAGCGCAAGGGCAGCCCCCGCGGCGCTGAGCACGGCGGCCAGGAGGGCCGCGATGCCCACGCACACCAGCCACCCGAAGAATGCCGCGCCGAGGTTGAGGCCGCGAAACCGGTTCAGCCGTCGGCGAGACCTGCCCTCGACGGTGGGAGCTGGTGTCGCAGCTTCGTGCGCGCCAGGCCTGGAGGCCGGCCGCGATGAGCCTGCCGGCGGAGGGGGCGGGGGCGCGTCCCCCTCCCCCTCCGGGTAGCCGCGGGTGACGCTCACCGCTGTGGCTCGCGATCGACCTCGATCTGCTCCTTGCGGACCTCGTCGGTCACCTCGCGCTCCTCGGTGGTGACCTCCTTGCCGACCTGGACCCGCTCGACCGGCACGGTGGTCTTCTCGACGACCGGCTCCTCACGGTTGAGCGTGACCTCGTGAACCCCCTCGGAGATCTCGCCGCCGGTGTGCCCGTCGCCCTCGGTGATCGGCTCGCGCTCGACGCGGACCTCCTCGTGCTGCAGGCGAACCGTCTCCGACACCGGCTCGGTGACCACGCTCTTGCGCAGGCGCACCAGCTCCGAGGGACGGCGCATCGTGCCCACCCGCAGCCGCTCCTCGGAGCGGGTCATGGCCTCGCCGCGGTCGACGGTGTCACCCCGGTCGCCGAGGTCATCGCGGTCCACCATGTCGCCGCGGTCGGCGGTGCCGACGCCACCGGCGCCGCGCTCTCCGGTCACCAGCCCGCTGCCGGACGTCTCGGTGTCGAGGCCGAGGCCGTAGTGCCGGGCCAGCTCGGCCTCCTCCTCGACCGACAGCTCACCATCGGACTCGACGCGGGGCGCGTCCGTGATGCGTGCCTTGTCGTAGGGGACGCGCAGGTCCTCACCATCGCGCGCCGCCCCGACGAGGGGAACGAAGGTCTGCTTGGTGCCGAAGAGGCCGGTGTGGATGAGCCCCCACTGCGGCTCCTGCGTGTCCTCGTCGACGTAGACCTCGCTGATCTTGCCGATCCGGTTTCCCTCGGTGTCGAGGACGGTGCTGCCCTCGTACTGGGTCTGGTCCATCTGTGTCTCCTACTGCCGGCGTGGCACGTCTGTGGTGGACGGAAGAACGGTCGTGGGGGGCGCGGGGGGTGCGCTGACCGCGCCGCGCGGCGGGGCGCTCTGCAGCTGCGCGCTGGCCTGACGGCCCTTGTCGTAGGCGTTGCGGAGCATCATCGCCGCAACCTCGCGGCCACCGAGGCCGAAGGCCAGGCCCGCCGCCAGGGCGAGCGCCGCCAGGACGGCGATGAGCAGCTCGTTGACCAGCGTCTCCGCGACGTGCACCTGCTGCAGCGCGGCGACGAAGACCAGGACCAGGATGACCGCCTGGGTGATCGTGCCGAGGCTGTCGGCGTTGCCGAACCCAGCTCCGCGGGCGATGCCGCGAACCGCCTCGGCGGCGAGCTTGGCGACGAAGGCGCCGATCAGGATGATCAGGAGAGCAGCCAGCACGGAGGGGATGTACGCGACGATCTTGTCGAGCGTGGTGGTGATCGCCGAGATCCCCAGGGCGGGAATGGCCACCTCGAGGACGATGAGGCGAATCCACCACTTGACGACGAAGCCGACGACCAGCCCGGCGGAGGCGTTGCGAACCCCGGCCCGCTGGAGGAAGCCGTCGATGCCGGCGCGTTGGGTGAGCCGATCGGCCCCAGCCCGGTCGAGCAGCTTCTGGACCAGGCGCCCAATAACGCCGGCGATGATCCACCCGATGACCAGGAGGACCAGGGCCCCGATGATCTGGGGGATGGCGCGGAAGAACGTGTCGAGGCCCCCGTTCACGGTGTCACCAAAAGTCAGAGCAACCATACGTTCGCGCCTCACCAGTTTCGGGGGGTCCTGATATCAGCTTTCGCCGTCGCCGCAGTGTACATGAAGAGACTGGGCCGATTTGGTGAAGAGGCCGTGAAGCTCTCGGGAGTGGCCGTCGCGGCCCGCCTCGGGGAGCTGGAGAACAGCATGGCGCCCGCCGGTGACGGCGAGCCCCCGGCTGAGGGAGAGAAGCTGCCCAACGAGAGCTGACCCGGCGGGGACCGCAGCCGACCCGACCTGGTCAGCTGCGGTCCCAGTGGCGGTGCATCCCGACAGCGTCGACCAGCTCGGCCGTGATCGCCTCGGCGCTCTCGCCCGAGACCACACCTGGACCAGCGGCGACCGCGGCGGCGGCCAGGACACTTCGGCCCTCGGCCCAGGCCCCCAGCGTCTTGTGGTGGCGGTACGCCTCCTGCAGGAAGAGCGTCAGCGCGGGCATGGCTGACAGCCCCTCGGCGCCGCTGCCGCCCGCGACGACCACCGCGTCGAACTCCACGGACTGCGCTCCGAAGAGCGTCTTGGTGGCCACAGCGCTGCCGCCGCCAGAGGTCTGCAGCGCCCCGCCGTGGGGCGCCACGACGTGAAGCACGGCGTTGGCGCCCTCCACCGCGTCGCGAACCGCATCGAGGCCCACGCCATCGACGCCATCGGCGGCGATGACTGCGATGACCCGGCCGTCGATCGGCCCCGGCTCGGTGACCATCATGGAGAGGGCTGGCGACGGCTCGACCCCCGCCGGCGGTGAGCCTGCCGGCGCGTCGAGGCCAAGGTTGGCAGCAACTCGGCTGGTCAGCTCGGCGTCGATGTCGGCGAGCACGCCGAGGACGCGCTCCTGGATGGCGACGGTCTCCACGTGGCTCAGCTCGAACGAGAACGCATCGACGATGTGGGTGCGCTCCACGGCCGCCATGCTCTGCCAGAACAGCGCGGCCTGGGTGTAGTGGTCATCGAACGACTGGGCACGCTCGCGAACCTTGGGACCGTCAACCGACCTTGGGAGCACCGTGTAGCCGCGCCCGTTGCCGTCCTTGGTGTGGATCGGGCAGCCTCCGCCGACGGAGTTGGGGACGTAGGGAGCGCGACCAGCCGCCACCGCCTGCTGCGCGAACCCGTCACGGAGGTTGTCGTTCACCGGCGCCAGCGGCCGATTGATCGGGATCTGCGCGAAGTTCGGACCGCCGAGCCGGGTGATCTGGGTGTCGAGGTAGCTGAAGAGGCGCGCATGGAGCAGGGGGTCGTCCGTGGGCTCGATGCCACGAACGAACGAGCCGGCGCAGAAGGCCACCTGCTCGGTCTCGGCGAAGAAGTTGGCGGGGTTGCGGTCGAGGATCAGCCGCCCGATGCGCGTGACCGGCGCGAGCTCCTCGGGCACCAGCTTGGTGGGGTCGAGGAGGTCGATGCCGTGGAAGGTCTGCTCGTCGCTGTCCGGCATGAGCTGGAGGCCGAGCTCCCACTCCGGGAACGCCCCCGACTCGATCGCATTCCAGAGGTCACGGCGGTGGAAGTCGGGGTCGATGCCGCCCAGCTTCTGGCTCTCCTCCCAGACCAGCGAGTGGATGCCGGCGACCGGCTTCCAGTGGAACTTGACGAGCGTGGAGCCGCCCTCCTCGTTGACCAGCCGGAAGGTGTGGACGCCGAACCCCTCCATGGTGCGGAAGGAACGCGGGATGGCTCTGTCGGACATCACCCACATGAGCATGTGGGCGGACTCCGGGGTCAGTGAGGCGAAGTCCCAGAACGTGTCGTGGGCCGTCTGGGCCTGGGGGATCTCGCGGTCGGGCTCCGGCTTGGCCGCGTGGATCACGTCGGGGAACTTGATCCCGTCCTGGATGAAGAAGACCGGGATGTTGTTGCCGACCAGGTCGAAGTTCCCCTCGTCGGTGTAGAACTTCACAGCGAACCCGCGCACGTCTCGCGCCGTGTCGGCCGATCCCCGCGAGCCCGCCACCGTCGAGAAGCGCAGGAAGACCGGCGTCTCTCTCTGGGTGGTGAGGAAGGCCGCGCTGGTGTGCTCGGGGATGGGCGTGTCGAGGATGAAGCGTCCGTGCGCTGCCGCGCCGCGTGCGTGCACCACGCGCTCCGGGATGCGCTCGTGGTCGAAGTGCATGATCTTCTCGCGGAGGTGGAAGTCCTCCAGGAGGGTCGGGCCGCGGCTGCCGGCGCGCAGCGAGTTGTCGGTGTCGCTGACGCGCACCCCCAGGGAGGTGGTCAGCGTGTCGCCCTGCTGCTCCCAGTGCGGCGACGTCGCTTCGCGCTCGGGCGACTGATCGTGCCCATCCGCAGAGCGCGGGTCCACTGTCTTCTTGCTCATCTCACTTCCTTCACGCTCCGACCATCGACGACCGTCAGGACGCGGCAGCGCGTGCCACGACACCTGGTCATGCGCCGACGATGGTAGCAGCGCGTCCCTGCAGCCCTCGCCCGTCGCCGGTGAGGCTCCGCCTCTGCGGGTGGATGGTCTCGCCGCGCGCCAGCATGGCGACGAAGGTCTCGAGCAGGCGGGCCCGCGTGGCCTCTCGCCGCGCGCTCGCGAGCCGGTGCAGGATCGCGTAGCGGTTCTGGCTGGTGAGGACCTCGAACATCGCCCGCGCCGCCGTGTTGGCGGCGAGCGCCTCGACGAGGTCCGCTGGGACGAGGGCGCCGGCTGGGCCGGCGTAGGCGGCCTGCCAGCGGCCGTCGTTCATCGCCCGCTCCACCTCACGCAACCCCGCCTGGTGCATCCGTCGCTCGCCGGTCAGCCTCTGGGCGATGGCGACGTTGCGCTCGGACCAGCGGCTCCGTGGCCGCCGCGGGGTGAAGCGCTGGCGATAGGTCGCCTTGTCCCGGCGCTGGACCTGCCCGTCGATCCAGCCGTGGCAGATCGCCTCCTCGAGCGCCTCGTCGTAGGTCAGGCTGGTCGGCTGGCTGGTGCCTTTCCTGGCGAGCACCAGCCAGACACCCGCCTGCTCGCCGTGGTGATGTGTCAGCCAGTCCCGCCACGCTGAGGCGTGCGGCACGACGAGCTCGGCAGCCTCGGTGGTCACCGCCGCGGTCACCAGGACATCATCCCACCACCGTGCGTGGCACGACTGAGACGCCGGTGCGGGGCCGAACTGCGCTTTCATTGGCGGGTGGTGCAGCCCCTCCTCCCCCCTCCTCCTCCTCCTGCGCTGCCGAGCTCCGGCGCCGCAGTGCACGCGCGGGGGCTCGAGCACTCCTACGGCCGGGGACGGGGCGGCGTGTCCGTCCTCCGCGGCATCGACCTCGACATCGAGCCGGGCAGCCACGTCGCGCTGCAGGGACCCTCGGGGGCGGGCAAGAGCACCCTGCTCAGCCTGCTCGGCGGCCTCGAGCAGCCCCGTGGCGGGGAGCTCGTGGTCGCCGACCACGACCTGCGCTGCATGCGCGGCCGGGAGCTGGCGACCTATCGGCGGGTCGTGGTCGGCTTCGTGTTTCAACACTTCGGCCTCGTCGACGTGCTCAGCGCCCGCGAGAACGTGATGCTGGCGATGAGCCTGTCCGGGGTGCCCATGGTGGCGCGACGTGAGCGCGCCGACGGCGCGCTCGAGGCGGTGGGGCTCGGCGGCAGGGCGCGGCACCGCCCCACGCAGCTGAGCGGGGGCGAGCGGCAGCGGGTGGCCATCGCCCGCGCCATCGTCAACGAGCCGCGCCTTCTCCTCGCCGACGAGCCCACCGGCAACCTCGACGACCAGGCCGCTGTGCGCATCCTCGACCTGCTCGACGCGCTGCGCCGGCGCCGCGGCTGCACCATGGTGGTGGTGACCCACAGCGCGCTGGTCGCCTCGCGGGCCGACCGCACCCTGCGCCTCGCCGAGGGGATGGTGGCGGCGTGAGCTGGCGTGACGGGATCGCGCTGGCGGTTCGCAGCGTCATCCGCCGACCGGCGCGGACACTGCTCACCATCCTCGCTGTGGCGCTCGGCAGCGGGCTGCTCGTGGCGCTGGTGGCCATCGCGCAGGTGGCGGACACACAGGTCATCGGCCGGCTGGGCAAGGGCGGGCCGACCAGCGCCATCACCGTCCTGCCGGCCGCCGCGACCAGCGCCCAGCTGGGGAGTGACGCAGCCCAGCCCGGCAGCACGGTGCCGATCACCGCCGCCACGGTGAGCGCGATCCGGCGCGCGCCGGCGGTGAGCTCGATCCGCGTGATCCTCGGCCAGGCGGTCTTCGTCGTGCCACCGCCACTGGGTCGCTCCATCCCCACGTTCGCTGGCGAGGACCCCGACCGGGGCCTGCCCCGCCCGTTCTTCGACACCCTCGTCGGCGTCGACCTCGGCGCCACCGCGGACCTGCCCATCACGGTCCTCGCCGGTCGCCTCCCCGCCGCGGCCTCGACGTCTGAGGTGGTGGTGACAGCCGGCTACCTGGACCACGTGCACGTCGATGCCGAGCACCCGGACAGGGTGCTCGGCACGGTCGTCGAGCTGGGCGCTCCCCAGGTGGTGGACGCCGGCAACGGCGTGGTGCGCTCGAGGTGGACGCGGGCGGTGATCACGGGGGTGGTGGCGCAGAACGCGGGCAACGGCGACGTCCTCGGGTCGCAGGCGCTGGCGGCCGGCGGCCGGGCCTGGCAGATGGCCGGCGTCGACGGCAGCAGCATCGGACTGCCGCTCCCGGCGTCACCGTACGCCGGCCTGGTGGTGGTGGCCAACTCCCTCGACGACCTCCACCAGGTCCGCGCCGAGATCACCACCCTCGGCTTCGCCAACAGCGCCCCTGAGCACCTCGTCGCCGCCACCCAGCGCTACCTCCACGTCGTCGACATCGTGCTGGGGGCGATCGGCACCATCGCCCTGGTCATCGCCGCCCTGGGGATCGCCAACGCCCAGCTCGCCGCGGTGCGCGAGCGCCGCCGTGAGATCGGTATCCTCAAGGCCATCGGCGCGCGTGACGGCGACATCCTGCGCTGGTTCCTGGCCGAGGCGTTCCTGTGCGGCGGGGTGGGTGGCATCCTCGGCACCCTGTTCGGCCTCGCGGCGGTCACCATCACCGCCCAGGTGGTCGACAGCTACCTGGTGGAACAGGGGCTTGGCACCGTCACCCTCGGCGGCGTTCCGCTGGCCACCGCGCTGGTCGGCGTGCTGGGTTCGGTGCTGCTCTCCCTGCTGGCGGCCGCGTGGCCGGCGCTGCGCGCGGCGCGGCTGCCCGCGCGGGAGGCGGTGGGCGCGCTGTGAACCGTCGCGCCCGCCCGCTCGCCGCCGCGGCCCTGCTCGCGGCTCTCTGCGCGGGGTGCGCATCGGGTCCGCCTCCGCTGGCCAGCGGCCCCCCGATCCCGCCACCCGGCACCCCCGTGGTCTACGCGGCGCTGGGCGCCAGCGAGACCACGGGGGTGGGCCTCAACGACCCGTACCTGCGCGCACGCTACGCATGGCCGCAGCTCTTCTTCAACATGGTCCTGCCGCGGGCGGCGACGTACTACAACTTCGGGGTGCCGGGCATCACCACCGCGGCGGCGCTTGGCGAGGAGGTGCCGCAGGCGCTCGCCGTCCACCCTGCCGTGGTGACCGTCTTCTTCAACGTCGACGACCTCGTTCACGCCGTCCCCGCCGCCACCTTCGGAGCCAACCTCGACGCCATCGTCCACACCATGCGCCAGGGTGGCCGCGCCCGCGTGCTGATCGCCAACGCGCCGAGCCTGGACAACCTTCCCGCCTTCAGGGCATGCCAGGGGCTCTCGGCGGGGTCGGCGACCTGCCCGGTGCCGGCAGACGTGGCCATCCCGTCCCAGCAGAGCATCGACGCATCCCTGGACGCCTATGACACGGTCATCGCCGCGGTGGCGACCCGCGAGGGAGCGACCCTGGTCGACCTGCGCGCCCACAGCGACCAGCTGGTCACCCATCCCGAGGACGTCGCCGCGGACGGGCTCCACCCCAGCCCGCTGGGCGACCAGGTGATCGCCCAGCTCTTCGCGGCTGCCTACAGCGGCTCGCCCAGCGGCTGAGCGGCGCGGCAGGGAAGTGCCGGGTGCGAGGCGTCACCGGATCAACCCGCGTGCGGTCAGCTCGGCGACCGCGTCCTCGGTGCGGTCGACCGGCGCCCTGGTGGCAACCCATTCGGCCAGCTCGGCGAGGGCTGCCGCCCGCTCCTTCATCGCCACGAAACCGAGCAGCTCGCGGGCGCACGCGGTGTCGGCCCAGCAGTGGCGGATGTCGCCGGCGCGCCAGCGCAGGCTGACGTCGGGCTCGACCCCGGGGGCGAGGGCGCGGGCGAGGGTGGTGGCGAGGGCGCTGACGGTGATCGAGGCCCCGGTGCCGACGTTGACGGCATGGCCGACCGCCGCCGCCGAGGTCATGGCGAGCAGGTTGGCTCGGACCACGTCATCGACGTGGACGAGGTCGCGCTGCTGCTCGCCGTCCTCGAAGACCAGGGGCCTGCGACCAGCGAGCAGGCGCGTGCAGAAGATGGCGGCAACCCCGGTGTAGGGGTTGCCCAGCGCCTGCCTCGGGCCGTACACGTTGAGGTAGCGCAGCGCGACGCACTCGATGTCGTGGGCGCGCCCGGCGATGAGGACCAGCTGCTCGCAGGCGAGCTTGCCGATGGCATACGGGGAGGTGGGGGCGAGTGCAGAGTCCTCCGAGGTCGGCACCGGCTCCACGAAGCTGCGGCAGACCGGGCAGCGGGGCTCCCACCGATGTGCCGCCAGGTCCTCCGCCTCGCGGGGCGGTGCCGTGACCCTGCCGTGCTCGGCGCAGCGGTAGGCGCCGTCGCCGTACACCACCATCGAGCTCGCCGCCACCAGGCGGCGGACCACGTCGCGGCGGCGCAGCACCTCCTCCATGAGGACCGCGGTGCCCAGCGCGTTGACGTCGATGTAGCGAGCCATCTCGTACATCGACTGGCCGTTGCCGACCATCCCGGCCTGGTGGAACACCACCTCCACCCCGTCCAGGGCGTCGGCGACCGCGGCGCGGTCGCGGAGGTCGCCCCTGACCAGCCGGGCGGAGCGGTGCAGGAATGCAGGCAGCCCACCCTCGTGCGCCTGGGGGTCGAGGTTGTCGAGCACCGTGACGTCGTGGCCGGCGTCGAGAAGGGCGTCGACGAGGTGCGAGCCGACGAAGCCGGCGCCCCCTGTGACCAGCACACGCTCCCCGGTCATGAGCGCTCCCAGAGCTCGACGCCGCCCTGCGCCGCGACCAGGTGGAAGGCTTCCGGAAGGCGTTGCAGCGCGGCACCGTACCCCGCCCTCAGCGCCTCGACGCTCACTCCACCCCGGCTGTCGATGACCACCCAGCATGCTCCCCGCACGTCGGGGAACTCGGTCACCTGGCCCCGCTCGCTGAGCTGCGCGACCAGGTCCGTGGACGCGGCGACCGCCACCGTGCCCGGAACCCGTCCGAGCACCGTCGCCACCGCGGCGCGGCGGTCGAGTCCCCACAGGTCGGACGCCTGCCCCGGCAGGTTGGCGTAGACCGGCACCGCCGCGAGCACGAAGGCAACGGCGGCCACGGGCGCGGCCCGCCCGACCTGCGCGCGCCGTAGCGGTCCCCACGAGGCCAGCCTCCGCCAGCCCAGCATCGCGCAGGCGAGGAGGAGTGGGAACGCCTCGGCACCGTACTGCAGGTGCAGGGAGGACTGGTAGGGGTCATTGCTCAGCAGCGCCAGGGCCAGGACCGGGACCGCGGCCACCAGGGCCCAGCCCGAGAGCAGTGGCAGCAGGGCGAGGGGGACGAGGGCCATGGCCAGCCCCTGCGCGGCGGCGGGGCCGGTGAGGTGGGCGATCCAGACGCCGGGGTGCGACACCATGCCTGTGGCAATGCCGAGAGGCGTGGTGGCGGCGTGGCCGCCGGGCGCGAGGTAGGCGTAGCGGGCCAGCAGGTCGGTCGTCCTGCCCTGTCGCACCCAGGGCATGAACACGCCGACCACGGCGACGAAGCCGAGCAACGCCGCGCCGCTGAGCAGCAGTCCGGCCCGGCGACGTTCGACGCGCCAGATCATCCAGCCCACGCCGGCCACGACCAGGAACGCGTCCTCCTTGAGCAGGACCAGCACCGCGCAGCACGCCGCCATGAGCAGCCAGCGGCGCCGCGCCGCCGCGTCGAGCGCGAGCAGGGCGAGCAGCGGCGTCAACGCCTCGCTGTGGTAGTCGAACCCGGCGGTGCGGAGGACGATCGGGCTGAGCGCTGTGGCCAGGGCGGCCAGCGGGGCGGCGGCGCTGCTCGGGCCCAGCCAGCTGCGCGCCAGCCGCCATGCCGCCACCGGGGCAAGCGCCAGCGCCACGCTGTTGACGAGGAGCAGCCACGCGGGCGTCGCCAGCAGGCGGTCGAGCTGCGCCCACACCAGCAGGATGGGCTCCCAGTGCTGCCCGCGGAAGTCGTAGGTGAGGAAGCTCGTCCTCCAGCCCCGGCCGCCACTGAGGTTGGTGACCAGCTGGTCGAAGAAGCCGAGGTCATACGCCGGGGCGTGGTAGGTGAGGAAGCGGAGCGCGGCGTGGCCCGCGTAGGCCAGCAGAGACAGCCCCACGATGACGGCGAGGGGGCCGGGACCGCGCCACCACGGGCGTCTCACCGGCCGCCGGCCCACATCTCCGCGAGCACCGCCGTGGTCCGCGGCGCGCGAAGGGCGGCGCCGGGGTCGGCCCTGACGCGGTCGAGGTCGACGGCCTCGTCGAGGTCGTACCAAGGGGAGAGCAGCAGGGGCGGGCGGCCGTCGGCGCGCAGGGCGGCGACCGTCTGCGCCCCGGTGAGCTCCGTGCTCCAGTTGACGCCACACAGCGCCGAGCCCAGGGGCCGGTCGACGCCGAGCGCGATCCAGCCCCCGTCAATCGCCGGAACCAGGGTGCTGGCGGCGGTCGAGAGCCCGGCGAAGGCGGCGCGGAGCAGGGCCGCCGGCAGCGTCGGGCAGTCGGTGCCGACGATGACGACCCGGGCGGCCCCCGCGGCGAAACCCGCATCGACGGCTGCGGCGATGCGGTCGCCGAGGTCGCCGCGCGCCTGGGCGACGACAGCGGCCCGCGCCGGCACCGGCAACAGCCGACAGGTGACCCCGGTGTGGGCCACGAGCACCGCGTCGGCGGCGTCCACCGGCCACCCCAGCACGTCGGCAGCGAAGGCGACGGCCAGGGCGTCGGTGCGCGCGTCCCCGAGGGACGCGCGCAGCCGCGACTTGCCGAACCCCGGCGACGGCTCGCGGGCGAGGACGCAGAGCAGGTTCATCGGGGTGGCCGCTGAGCGACGGGCTCTGCCAGCAGGACGCGGGCGATGTCCCATGACGCCGCCAGCGATCCCCGCAACGAGCCTCCGACCTTGCTTTGCCCTGCGCTGCGCTCGTGGTAGTCGACGGGGACGGAGGTGATCCGCGCGCCCCGGCCGGCAGCCCGAGCCAGCATCTGCGCCGCCCAGGCGAAGCGCGAGCCGGGAAGGTCGATCTCGCGCAGCGTGCTCGCCCTCACCGCCCGGAATGGACAGAGCTCGGGCAGGCGGACGCCGTGGCGGCGGAGCAGCAGCCCGATAACGCGGTTGCCGAGGCGCTGGTGCGCGGGCATCGTCGAGTTGTCCAGCCGGCGCACCCCGCAGACCACGTCGGCGTCGCCGTCGAGGATCGGCTCGACGAGGATCGGGATGTCCTCGGGAGCCATGCTGCCGTCACCGTCGAGGAAGACCAGCACCTCGCAGCCCTGGGCCGCGTCCACCCCCGCCCGGCAGGCGTGGCCGTAGCCGCGCCGGGCAGCCGTGACGACGGTGGCGCCGGCGCCGCGGGCGGCCTCGGCGGTGCCGTCGTGGCTGCCGTTGTCGACAACGATGACGTGGGCCCGCAGCGCCGCGGCCACCCCGCCGACCACCGCGCCGATGCTGGCTGCCTCGTTGAGGGCCGGGATGACCACGGCGATCCGTCCCCCCGGCGCGGGCGGCCTCATGCGGTGAGAGCGCCGCCCAGCCGGAGCAGTGCCTCGTCGAACAGCTCCGGGGACCCGCCCAGGCCGACACGGATGCGGTCGGGCTCCACGAAGAGCCCCCCGGGCACCATCCCCACCTCGCGGGTGCGCAGCCGCGCGAGCAGCTCGTCGATGCCGCCGTGGGTGGACAGCGCCGGGAAGGCGACGAGGCCGTCGAGCGGCGGCCGCCAGCGGTCCCCGCCACCGTGCCCGGCCACGAAGTCGTCGAGGTGCGCACGATTGGCCTGCGCTGCGGCGGTGACCCGCTGCAGGAGGGCGCCACCATGCTCGAGCGCCAGGGTGGCGATGAGCTCCAACAGGGTGCCGCTGGCCACCGTCGTCTCGGAGGCGACCGACCGCCCCGCGACCTCCGGGGCGGACAACAGCGCGCCGTAGGCGGGCGTCCCCACCAGCACGTCCCCCCGGCCCGCGGTGGCGAGACAGTGCAGGAGAAGCGCTTCGACCGCCCCGCCGGCGACCACCACCGCGGCGGCGTCGGGGGCGTCGAGGCTGCCCCGGGAGCCGACATCACGCCGGGCAGGGGCGTACGTCGTCGAGGAGGCCACGTTCATGGTACGAGCGCGCCCCGGGAGCGGATCAGCCGCACCAGACCGCCTACCATGGCGCCCCGGTGACAACTGCTCATGTTCGCATCGGCGTCATCGGTGGCTCCGGTCTCTACAGGCTGGGCACCGCCGCACGGGCGAGCCAGGTGACGACCCCCTTCGGTGAGCCGAGCGACGCCATCTCGTTCAGCGCCGTGGCGGGCACCGAGGTGGCGTTCATCCCACGCCACGGCCGCGATCACACCATTCCCCCACATCGGATCAACCACCGGGCCAACCTCTGGGCGCTGCGGTCGATCGGCGTCGAGCGGGTCCTGGCACCGTCGGCCGTGGGCAGCCTGCGCCTGGAGGTGGCACCGGGCGATGTGGTCATCTGTGACCAGTTCATCGACCACACCGGCGGCCGCCACCACAGCACGTACTTCGACGGGCCCGAGGTTGCTCACGCGACCATGGCCGACCCGTACTGCCCCGAGCTACGCTCACTGGCTGCGGACGTCTGTCGCGAGGTGGGATTCACAGTGCACGCCGGCGGCACGGTGACGGTGGTCGGCGGCCCCCGCTTCTCCACTCGGGCCGAGTCGCGCCGCTTCCGCGCCGAAGGTGGGGACGTGATCAACATGACCCAGTTCCCGGAGGTTGCCCTGGCTCGCGAGCTCGGGCTGTGCTACGTGAACCTCTCGCTGGTGACCGACTACGACGCCGGCATCGAGGAGCTGCCCGACCATCCCGCGGTGAGCCAGGAGGACGTGATGGCCGCTTTCGCCAAGCACACCGACGCGCTTCGAGAGGCGCTGGCTGAGCTGGTGGCCCGTGCCGCCGGTGGGCGTCGAGGCTGCCGCTGCGCCGACCTGCGAGCTGTGCCACTCGCTCACTGAAGCACCCGGGCGGCCACCGTTGGCGCTCATGCGCTGTGCCTCCGCAACAGCGGCCGTTGCACGAACAGCGACCCGAGCAGGCCGGTGAGGAGGATGCCCAGGAGCGACACCACGAGAGAGGTCAGCCGAGTGTTGCCGGCCACGCCCACATCGACCTGCTCCGTGCTGGCCGCGGCTGTCACGTTGGTGTGGGCCACGCTGTCCCCTGACAAGACGGTGGACATGACGGTGACCGGACGCCTCCTGCTGTCAGGAGACGCCCGGCCGGCCGCGTTGTGTCGGTGGTGGCTAGGCCTTGGCCATGGCGACGATGTGCGCCACGCCCAGGGGGATGCCGGCGGTGAAGAGTGTGACGCCGAACGTGGCGTTGAGGGCGCTGGCGGCGGGGGCCGACAGCTTGGCAACCGCGCCGTCGAGGTGGATCAGACCCGAGGAGTCGGTGGTCATGGCGACCTTGCTGCCGTCGAGGTCGAGCAGAGGCACGACCGCTCCGGATCCGCCCACGGTGGCGTACAGCTCCGAGTTGCCGGGGTTGACCATGAAGTCGGTCACGGTGATCGACTTCTTGCCGGCGCTGAAGGTGAGGCCACCGCTGTGGCTGACGAAGCCGCGGATGAACGGCAGGCTCGTCTGCGGGTAGACCGCCACGTAGCCGTTGGTGATCGGGAAGCTGACGGTCAGGCCGCCACCGGCGGTCGACGCGGTCGCGGGAGCGACGGGGGCGACGCTGACGCCGTTCTTGGCGAGCACACCGGCGGTGCCCGCATCGACGACGACTGAGGTGGACTGCCCGGAAAGCTGCTCGACCTGGGCCGCCGCTGCGCCTCCGGGATCGGCAGCGCCTGTTGCGGTGATGTGCACGACGCCGACCGGGATGCCCTGCTTGAACAGGGTCACGCCGAACGTCTTGTTGAGCGCATCCGCCGCCACCGTGGACAGCTTGGCGACGGCGCCGTCGAGGTGGACGCCCAAGCTGTCCACGGAGATCTGGACCTTGCTGCCGTCGATGTCGAGCAGCGGCACGCCCATGCCGCCGACCGTGGCGGTGAGGGTCGAGGTACCCGGGTTGACGACGAAGTCAGTGGCGGTCAGGGACTTGTCACCGGCGGAGAAGGTCAGCCCACCGCTGTGGCTGAACGTGCCGCGAACAAAGGGGAGGTTGGACATCGGGTAGATGGCCGCGTACCCCGCGGTGATCGGGAAGCTGACCTCGGTGGTGCCGTTGGCCATGGCCGCCGTCGCCGGGGCCACGGGGGCGACGGACACGCCGTTCTGCTTGAGGACCGCCGCCGTGCTGGTGTCGATGTCGACCTTGGTGGTCGCACCGGTGAGGTTGAGGATCGCGGCCGACGGTGCGGACGCGGTCTTGGCGGCCACCCCACTTGCGGTGGCTGCGCTCGATGAGGTGCCTGCGCTGGATGAGGTGCTCGGCGTGCTGCTTCCGCACGCGGCCACCATCAGGGTCAAGACAGCCGTGGCTCCCACCGTGAGTGAGAGTCGTCGCGTTTCCAACATGGTCGTCTCCTGTCGGAGCATCCACCGGTGGACTCAAGCTCCTGTCTGGAACTGTGTACGGGGGTCGCCGCCAGACAGATCACAGGCGCGGCAGTTGTCATCGGAACGTGATGGCCCCGTGGCGTGTGGCGGTGCGCAGTCATTGAGAGCAACGCCAAGACATCGCGGCTGCTGCACGGCGACTGCGCAGACGAGCAGCACCTGATGGTGCACAGCGTTGCGCGATTGCGTCTGTTCGCCAGCGTACCGCTCATCGATGACCCGACCGGTCGCGGGTGCGTTGCATGTGGCGGCCGGACGACATCGACGTTCGCGCCGCCACGCACGAAGATTGCGATGCCGTCACGCGATTGCGGCGTCGCGCCGCTGGCGGCCTGCGACAATCGTCGATGACGACCGTGGACTGCTTCGCGTGGTGGCGATGTACCTGACCATCGAGGGCTACGGCGTGCGCTCGGCTGGCGGGCCTAGTTGTAGTTCCGAGGTTCGCAGGCAAAGCGCGCAATGCTGTCGAGGATCTCGTCGGCGGTCTTGCGATCCAGACAAAGGGACGGGGATCTGCGTTGTAGGTGGCCAGGTAGAGCCGAATGGCGTCCTCCAGGGCACGCGTGCTGCGATGGGTTCCCCGACGGATCTGCTTCTCGGTGAGCAATCCGAACCAGCGCTCCACTTGGTTGATCCAGGAGCTGTAC
>JAABUX010004853.1_pt1 | contig 16820 bp, 14 predicted proteins | sample 5561851 | NCBI WGS metagenome assembly JAABUX01 (sample SAMN10711883, study PRJNA513361) | rock metagenome | isolation source: Antarctica rocks | place: Antarctica: Victoria Land, Richard Nunatak red sandstone | collected 2016-01-03 | reverse complement strand
GCCGTCTTCGCCCTGAGCGCGGCACTGGGCCTCGCCGGCCTGCTCGTCGTCCTCCTCGGCGTCGTCGACCCGCGCATGCGCCCGGCCCCGCGCTAGCCGGCATATACGGTTCGCGACAGTGCTGATAGCAATAGGGTGCCCGGCCGGCGCTGGCGTATGGCCGGCGCCGACCGCATCGGCTACGACCTGGAGTGGCTCGGAGCAGTCTTGGACAGATGATATGTTCCCGATCAGCAACATATCCGTGGCTGAATAGGGAGGAGTTATGGTCCCGGCAACACAAGGATAGATGCTCGCCCGGCTCGGGGGAGTGTGTACTTACGATAAACGATCTCCATTGACACACGGTTGTCCTGGCCGAGAACTCTATCCGGCCGCAGCCTGCCCATACGACGACCGTTGTCAATCCGGCTCACCCGTCGGGTCGCAAGATAGGCGCGCCTCGCTCGTGCCTGCTCCCTGCCACTGCCCGACCAAGGTCACCCGCATCACGCCGCCCTGCGTAGGCAACCCCTGCCTGTCCATGCGCCTCGCCACATGAACAGGCTACGTGTATGAGCGGGTATCGTGACGCCAAGGCGTGCCGCGGACGGCAGCCAGCGAGCGGGCGCTGCGCTCACTGTGACTGGTAGTTATCCCGTATGTCGGGGGTAAGGTAGCGCGCGCTGCTCGACCTGCGGTACACCTACTCGACCGGTCATGAAAGCATTGCGCCGAATTCCTGCGGGATATGCCCTCTTCAGTGTCGAACCTGCGAGGCGCACAGTTCTGTCCACCCTTGACCCGTCCCGGCGCGACGCCCATAGCGCCCGGTACACTGAGGGAAGAGCAGCCGACGAGGCGCCGCACGGCGTGATTGGATGAGGAGCGATGCCGGAGAAGGACCACGGAGACAGCAGTGGCTATGTGTCTGGGCGCACGCTCGTGGACGGCGAGCGGGTCGTGCTCGCACATGTCGCGAATCAGGACACGTTGGATCGCGGTGTGGTTAGTCTCGAACTCACCATCACCGACCGGCAGGCCAGCGTCGCGGCCGGCAGGGCACCGGAGACGGACACGTGTCGGCGGACGCGGCGACCGAGCTACACCCTGGTGTACGCTCAAGTCGTGTGGGGTGGGATGCGGTTTGCCCAAGATCGGCAGGGAGGTGGGTTCCGCGAGGTCGAGGGCGTGGATGGCAACTTTCGTGTGGAGGGGCGCACGCTCCCCCCCGACGTGGTGGCGGGCGTGTTGGCGACGATCCGGGAGCGCTACCCCACGGAGAGCGCGATCGAGGTGTCCTGGGAGCACGCCGGGGCTCTGACAAGCGAGCGTTGCTACACCGCGTTCCTGTTGCCGCGCGTCCGGCTCCCGCAATAGCGTGGCCGGCGCTGAGCGGATGAGACCTGCGTCGCTCCGCAGGTACACCCGCGCACGCCGCCACCCCTGTCTGATAGGGAACGCGTCACCAGGAGGGTGGCCGCACCCCGACGCGCGCGGCATCTAACGACCGGCGGTCTGGAGCCGGCACGCTTTGCAGGCTACCGCATGAACCACGGCGTGTTGCACGGGGACGGCGCAACGCCGTCCCCGTCCGCTGCGTTTCCCCGTCCGCAGCGGATAGGGAGGTTGTTGCCATACAGGACGGTCACCGCATCCCGGCGTTCAACGCGGAATCCATCGCCCTCGGGCAATCCCACCTGCTTGTAGGCACAGTGCACCTCGGCGACCGGAAGGGGGTCGAGGCCCGGCAGGGCGGCGGGGACGTAGCGCCGCGCCAACGACGCATTGCGGCGGCTGATATCTTCGACATCGCGTGAGCCGGGAAAATCGTGACCGCCTGCACTGACGCCGACCGCGTACCGGCCTGTCGTCCCGACCGGCACGGCATAGGTCGAGAGGTCGTCCCCATAAGCGCCGCTCTGGTCGATCCAGCACGCGAACGACCGTGCTCCCTGCGGGCGACGCAGGGCGAACGTCAAGCGCGCGTGGCGGATGAGCGTCGTCGGCGCCTGGACGCCGACCTGCGCCGCGAGGCTGGGCGTGTCGATCCCCACCGTGACCAGCACCTCGTCACAGGCCCACGCTTCATCGGCGGTGCGCACCCGCGCGCTCGTCCCGCTGGAGGCGAGGCCCAGGACCTCGGCGGGAACGATGTGGTCAGCCACGCTCTGGCGCCGCGCCTCGACGATCCGGTGGGCGCGGATGGCTCCGCCCGCGGGGTCCCAGAGCAGGGCAGCCGACGGGGGCTGGCCGATGGGCAAGCGGTCGATGAACGCGGTGGGGTCCAGGGCCTGGCAGGGAGCGCCACCCTCACGTAGCGCGCGCTCCCACACGGACGCGAGGGCGTATGAGGCACAACTCATGCTCCCCGATCTGTCGCCGTAAGGATGAGGACAGGCTTCTGCGGTAAAGCGCCTCATCGGTCCGGGTGACGACTGTCGTATGTTCCAGGGTAGCGATGCGATACTCGTGGGGCTCTGGAAACGTCGTGTTGAGGTCCATCCGGTGAAGGGGAGATCAGCGACGAAATATGTGATGTTTTACGAGTCGGCCGGTGATTTTCGCTCGACGGCCCCGCTCCACGGCGCCGCCCACCGCGTCCGTCTTGTGGAGTTTCAGGACCAAGGCACGCTCCTGATGGCGGGGACGTTGAGTGACCCCGAGAATGGGGACGCCATCGCTGTCTTCACCACATGCGAGGCGGCCCAAGACTTTATCAAGGATGATCCGTTCGTGCTGCATGGCGTGGTCCGTCACTGGACGATCCGTGCATGGAACGAGACTTTCGGGCCGGAACAGCCGCGTGCCGATACGTAGACCAACCGTGCGCCGTTAGATCACCCATGCGGAACGACAGCGCGACGCCACAAGCCCGCGTCGCATCGATACGAGAGAGCCGTGGACGCAGACCGCTGCTGAGAGGACATGAGGAGAGGTGTGGGGAGACTGCTGCGTACTGTGCGTGCGTTGCCGCGCGATGCACGGTTGCTCTTGTTGTCCAGTTTCTTGGGCTCGTTGCCGATTGGTCTCTTGCTGGTCTTCTTTCCACTCTACCTGCACGACCTCGGGTTGCGGACGCTGCTGATCGGTGGGATCTTCACGGCGGCTGGCCTTGGGTCGTCTGTCTTGCTGCTGGCCATCGGGCCGCTCGCCGACCGGTTCGGACGGCGCGCCTTCCTCATTGCCGGGACCGCGCTGCCGGCGTTGGGCTTTGCCATCTTCGCGCTGACGACCAACACAGGCTGGCTCGTGGTGGCGAGCATGCTCGGGGGTGTCGGCTTCTCTGGGGGACTTGGTGGCGCGCTGACCACAGCCACGTTTAACCCGCTGCTTGCAGGGACGATCCCACCGCATCAGCGCACGACCGTGATGAGCTGGAGCGAGGCGGTCTGGACCTCGGCCACGGCATGCGGGGCGCTCCTGGCGGGTCTGCCTGGGCTGCTCGTCCGTGCCCGTCTTGCTCCAGCGGTCGTCGCCGATCGCGCCGTGTTCGTCGGCTGTTTTCTCCTGATCGTGTGCGGTGCTCTCGTCCTCCTCCCTGTACGTGATCGGTCTGTCCACGGCACGCGCGAGGAGGTGACGGCCCCGGTCGCACCTCCTCACGCGATGATGGAGTGGGCTTTCCTTCTCAAGCTGGCCGTTTTCTTCGCCTTGCAGGGGGCCGGCCTCGGGCTCGTGGTTCAGCTTCTGCCGCTGTGGTTCGCGCTGCGCTTCGGGGCGGCGTCGACGGTAATTGCGCCGTGGTTTGCCGTCGCGCAGCTTGCCGGGCTAGCCCTGATCCCCTTTGTGCCGGCCCTGGCCCGACGTCTTGGAGTGGCCGGCGTCATCCTCCTCGCGGTTAGCGTCAGTACGCTCCTGCTCGTCGGGGTGCCGTTCGCGCCGGTCCTGCCCGTGGCTGGCTTGTTCTACGTGGTGCGCACCGGCGTCGTCTCGATGCAGTGGCCAGCCCAACTGTCCTTCCTGCAAGGGGCGGTCGATCCACGCCAACGTGGACTCGCGACGAGTGTGTCCTTGAGTTGCTGGAGCATCGCGATGGCTGTCTTCCCCGTGCTCGCTGGCTACTTCCTGGATCGGCGCCTGCTCCTCTGGCCGCTCGTCCTGGGCATTGTGTGCTATGCCGTGGCGGCCGTCTGGTTCTACGTCACGCTCCGCCGCACACCATTACCCGAGGAGACCGTCGAGCCACCGGCGGTCGGTGACGCAACAGAGGCCGACCGCTTGATGGCCCTGTCAGAAAACGTGTCCTAACGGTATACGGGTGACAGAGCGCGGAGCACGACAGCGAAGGGAAGAAACGCACGTCATAGGACGGCACACCGGTTCCGTTGGGTTCTGCTAATGTGCTTGAAAGCTGTTCGTTTCGAGCACTCGTTAGCATTGATTCCCTGCCCCTTTCAAGGCCCAAAGCTGTCAAATCGGTCGACATCACCAGGGTCTACGCGCCTCGCCTGAAGGTCTTTCGGCAATAACATGTCAAGTCAGCAGAACCCAGCGGAACTCTCCGAAAGGCGTACGTCCGGTGCGGGGAGGGGCGGACAGAAAAGGACCGACAACGGCACCTCGCTGGCCGCCTACTCTACCCTTGTATGCCGTTGGTGTTATCGTGCGGCGCAACTATTTCATCGTTCGCGATGAAGGCACAGCATGAATGGATCGACATCCGTTCGCCAACTTACCGACATAGGGGAAGCTCTACCGCCGGGTGAGCGACATCGTCGCGTCTGGCGAAGCCGGTTCGTAGTCGCCGTGAGGATCCGATGACCACTCGCGCCAGCGGGTGATTATGCATCTCAGCGTATAAGCATGCATGGGCGGATGACACACGGCGGCGTTGGGATAGGCCGGGCGTCGCCCTGATAACGGCGGGATACGGCCGTCAGCAATGCGCGCATATCTACCGAGAGGACCGCCGGAGCACGGATCCCGTCCATGGCTTGCTAATACTAGTTGCCGTTGCGAAATGGAACTACTTCCCGGACCTGAGCGAGATTTCTTGCTAAAATCGCAACAAGGCCATTTAATAAGTGAACGCGGTGATTCATAAAAGGCATGTTCTGGAGCCCTTGCCGCACCCCGAGATCCATTTCGCAGCGGCAACTAGTACTAGGCTAAGTTTGACTACTGTAAGGGCATCGGCGGGGCCGGATAGAGTTTTCGGCCACCACAACCATCCGACAGGCTACCGCACCGAACGAATTTCAGGCACATCAGCAGAACCCAACGGAACCGTCATGGATGCTCCCCGCTACAGCGACACAGGGCGGCTGCGGCGCGGATGGCTTGTCCTAAAGTCCAAGCGCTATGCCCAACGGCGCGCAGGATGACGGTCCCACCGTGACCGACCGTGGCGCTGCCGTAGACACTGCGGTCCTCCAACAAAGCGTGCAACTCCGTAGCGAGCAACGGCGCTGCGGCGGCCGGTAGGCCGAACGCGTAGAGTGTCGCCAGATGTGTGTACGCGCCGAGAATCGGACCTACGCTCGGCGGCCACACTCCCGGTTCCAACCGTAACGTATCGCGCAGCAGCGGCGCCCCGGCGCGGTCCGCACGCACCCGCAAGGTGAGCCGTCGGTACGCGAAGACCTCGCCGCCGTGCAGGCGGCCCGGCCCGACGACCTCGCTCACGACAGCGTACCCCCCTGGTTCCACATCCAGCCGGGTCTCGCTCTCATAGAACGCGCCGGCGTAGGGGATTAGCTCGTCGGGTAGATACTCCAGTCGGGCACCGGCGGCGATCTGGAACGTCGTGCATTGGCGCGCCGGTGTATCGCCCGTGGCCCGATAAAGCCGCGTCGCCCCGACCGTCAGCACCCGCGCCGCCGCGCCTGGCTCGACGATGAAGCGCTGCTCCAGCAGGTCGCCGGCCACCACGCCCCCGGCCACATTGAGCACCGCGACCTCGGCGTATGGATCGTCGCCGTCCTGGCGGCCAAGCAGACCCTGCACATGCAGCGGCGTGGCAGCGTGCTGGCGACTCAGAACCGTGCGCGCCCCGCGCCGCGCGAAGGAGATCTCCAGGCGCCCATGCGCGCCCGGCGTCGCGCTTCGCGGCAAGGGCTCAATGGGCGTGCGCATGGGCGTGGTTGTGATCGACGTGCGTGCCCCATTCGCCCTGGTTCAGCGCGCTATCGTCCAGCCACGAGAGTACGAACCGTGCGATCTCTTCGGCGCCCTCGCCATCGCGCAGATTGCTGAACACAAACGGCTGCGTCGCCCGCGCCGCCCGAGCGTCACGCGCCATCACGTCTAATGACGCTCCGACGTGCGGCGCGAGGTCGACTTTGTTGATGACCAGCAGGTCGGAGCGGCTGATCCCAGGACCACCTTTGCGCGGGATCTTGTCGCCGGCGGCGACGTCAATCACATAGATAAAACGCTGCACGAGGTCGGGACTGAACGAGGCCGCCAAGTTGTCGCCGCCGCTCTCCACGAAGACCAAGCGCAACCCTGGATGCGCGGACGCCAAGCCGTCGATGGCTTCCAGGTTGACCGAGACATCGTCGCGCACGGCGGCGTGCGGGCACCCGCCCGTTTCCACGCCGCGTACGCGATCGGCCGGCAAGACACCGCGACGCAACAAGAAGTCGGCGTCCTCGCGCGTGTAGATATCGTTCGTGACCGCTGCGAGGTCAATCTCCCCGGCCAGGCGCCGGCACAGCGCCTCGACCAGCGCCGTCTTGCCCGACCCCACCGGGCCGCCGATCCCGACATGCAAGCGTCCGTTCATCCCCCGAACTCCTTCCAGCAGAAAGACACAGCTTACGATATAAACAACCGCGCCGGGGCGCGTTCGTGGCGCATGCCGGCGATCTCGACGAGGGGCAGGCCGCCGCCCATGTCGTCCCGCGAGTGCGTCGCTGCGATGCGCGCGGCAACCGCGACATCCCCTTTGAGAGCGTGCAGCGTTGCCTGCGCCGCGCTCTGGCCGAGCGGGACCAGGCGTACGGCCGCGGACACCGCGGCGGCGACGACGCCGAAGGCGTACGCCTCGGTTAAGGCGTCGACGTCGATGTCCAAGGCCTGCCCCACGACGCCGTAGGCCAGCGCGTGATGCGGCCCGATCATTCCCTCCCTGGACAGCCGCGCGCTCCCATCCACTATGTCCTCTCCCGTTCCCACGACGTCTCTGTGTCCCTGCGACGCGGTCAGGAACCCGCGCACCGTTGCCAGCAGGCGACGGCCGGCGGAGGCGCTGGCCTCTCGCCACTCGTGGACCGGCTTGAGCGCCGCCAACTCCGCGTCGAGGCGCGTGAGACCCGCGAGATCGCCGATCATGGCGAGGTCGTAGGCCCAGCGCAGCGCCACGAGGTCGGTGTGCGCCAGCGACAGGCGCAACTGGACGCACAACACCTCGCGCACCCCCGCCACGTCCGTCACCGTCCCCTCCGCCACCAGGGTCTCCAACCCATAGGAGTGCGCGTGCGCTCCTATAGGAAAAGCCGAGTCGGCCAGGTGCAAGAGGTTAAGCAGATTGTCCATCTAAAACAGAAAATAGCGCTGGGCCATGGGCAGCACGGCAGCGGGCGCGCAGGTCAGCAAGGCGCCATCCGCGTGCACTTCATAGGTCTCGGGGTCGACCTGAAGATCCGGCGTGGCGTCGTTGTGGACCATGTCGGCCTTGCCGAGCGCGCGACAGCCGCCGACGGCCACGGCGGGACTGGCCAAGCCCAGCAGCTCCGGCAAGCCCGCGTCGAGCGCCGCGCGCGACACAAAGGTGAGGCAGGTCCCGCGCCGGTTAGCCGCCGCGAACATGGGCCGCGCCAACACCGGCTGCGGCGTGGGAATCGACGCGCCGGGGTCGCCCATCGCCGCGTAGGCGATCATGCCGCCCTTGAGCACGAGCTCCGGCTTCACGCCGAAGAAGGCTGGCCGCCATAGGCACAGGTCGGCCAGCTTGCCCGGCTCGATCGAGCCGACAGACGTGGCGACGCCGTGCGCGATGGCCGGGTTGATGGTGTACTTGGCCACGTAGCGCCGGATGCGCCGGTTGTCGTTCTCGCCCGTTTCCTCCGGCAGGCAGCCGCGCTGGACGCGCATCTTGTGCGCGGTCTGCCAGGTACGGGTAATCGTTTCGCCCACGCGGCCCATCGCCTGACTGTCCGAGCTCATCATGCTGATGGCGCCCATGTCGTGCAGGATGTCCTCGGCGGCGATTGTCTCCGCACGGATGCGCGACTCCGCGAAGGCAAGATCCTCGGGCACGGCCGCGTCGAGGTGATGGCAGACCATCAGCATATCCAGGTGCTCTTGCGCCGTGTTGGCCGTGTAGGGACGCGTCGGGTTAGTCGAGGAGGGCAGCACGTTGGGCAGGCCACAGACGCGCAGGATGTCCGGCGCGTGGCCACCGCCGGCGCCCTCAGTGTGGTAGGTGTGGATGGTCCGTCCGGCGATGGCGGCGATGGTGTCCTCGACAAAGCCCATCTCGTTGATCGTGTCGGTGTGGATGGCAATCTGCACATCATACTGATCGGCCACACGCAGGGCGCAATCGATCGCGGCGGGCGTAGAGCCCCAGTCTTCGTGCAGCTTGAGCCCGATAGCGCCGGCCTCAATCTGCGCGGCTAGCCCCTCGGGACGCGCGGCGTTGCCCTTGCCCAGAAAGCCCAGGTTGACGGGGTAGGCGTCGGCCGCTTGCAACATACGTGCGAGGTACCAGGGGCCGGGTGTGCAGGTCGTGGCGTTCGTGCCCGTGGCTGGGCCCGTGCCGCCGCCGAGCATCGTGGTGATCCCCGACGACAGCGCCTCGTCGACGAGCTGCGGGCAGATGAAGTGGACGTGGCTGTCGATCCCACCGGGCGTGACGATCAGGCCTTCAGCGGCGATCACCTCGGTCCCGGGGCCAAGGGCGAGCGCCGGCCACACGCCGTCCATCGTCGCGAGGTTGCCGGCCTTGCCACAGCCGACGACGCGCCCGTCCTTCACCCCGATGTCGGCTTTGACGATACCCCAGTGGTCCACGATCAGCGCGTTGGTAATAACGAGGTCCAATGCGTCGACCATGATACCCTGGCCCATGCCATCACGGATGACCTTGCCGCCGCCAAACTTAACCTCCTCGCCGTAGATGGTACGGTCCTCCTCGACCTCGAGCACAAGCGCGGTGTCGGCCAGGCGCACGCGGTCTCCAGTAGTGGGGCCGTACATGCGCGCGTAGGCGGCGCGTGATAGGGACACGCTCACGACGCGCCGTCGGCGGCCGCTATTTCAGGGGCGTCCAGGAAGCCCCGTTCACGCGCGCGGGACAGCGCCGCCGCCCGCGCGCCGGAGGCGTCGAGCGGGCCGTCGACAAGCCCGTTGAACCCGATCGCCTCACGCGCGCCGCCAAGCGGGACGAGGGCGACCGGACGTTCTTCGCCGGGCTCGAAGCGCACGGCCGTCCCCGCCGGGATGTCGAGGCGGCAGCCAAACGTCGCCGCGCGGTCGAAGCGCAGGGCGCGGTTGGCCTCGAAGAAGTGGGCGTGCGATCCCACCTGCACCGGGCGGTCGCCCGTGTTGGCGACGCTGATGGTGAGCGCGGCCCGACCCTCGTTGAGGATCACCACGCCCTCGCGCGGCAGGACCTCGCCCGGAATGATCGGCTCCGTCTCCGTGTCGGGGACCGATGCGGCGTCGGGGGCGACGCCGATGGGGTGGTGTACAGTGACGAGCTTGGTCCCATCGGGGAAGGTGGCCTCGACGCTCAGTTCCTCAATCATCTCCGCGACACCGTCCATCACATCGGCTGTCGTCAACAGAGTGCGGCCATAGCTCATCAGGTCGGCGACGGAGCGGCCGTCGCGCGCGCCCTCCAGCAATACGGCCGTGATGAGAGCCACGGCTTCGGGATAGTTAAGGCGCAAACCACGCGCGCGACGCTGGCGCGCCAGCATAGCCGCGACGACGAGCAGCAACTTCTCTTGTTCGCGTGGGCCCAAATGCATCGGTGGCTACTCTACAGTGCGTTATTGATTGTATGGTTGTCCCGTGAAACCATCACGCGCTCGCATGGTAACACGGCGTCACGCCGGTAGACAAGGAAACGACAGACGGAATGGGCGCCCGACTTGTAGCTATGACGCACAGGACTGCCCGTGACCCCCGCGCGGCCTGACTCATGACTGATGCCGCGCTGAAAATAGGCTTCGGGAGCCAAGGGCAGCGTGAGGGTTGACCTCTTGGGATTCACGGTCTGGCCTGAGGTAGAGCTGATGGACCCTGTTGGTCCGTGCAGCGACACCGCGATGGCTGAAAGTCGGCCGCATGACTGTACAATCGGCAGTGGGCGACGCTGTGCCGACGTAGACCTCTTTCGGTGGTGATCATATGGAGTGGCGATCGTGAATCATTGCTGAGTGCCGGGCAGGGGGCGCGCATATCTATTTCTATTCTATCATCGCACCGCCTTTACACAGCCGTGTTGTTCGTCCGGACAGACTTTTCGGCCAATATTGCCCAACACAGGTATGCGGGCGCGGTGGGGTACTCTCGCTAGCGGGCGTAGATCGCCGCGAGGTCGAGCAGCGCCACGCTGTTCACCACGAAGCGGGCCAGGTGCTCCCGCGACAGGAAGTCGTCCAGGCGCACCGTCAGGTCAAGCGCCGCCTCATAATCCACGGTTTTGAATGTTCTACTCATACTCACCACTGTACCACCACCGACAGGATGGAGAGCCTGCCACGCCTCGTCATTAATGTGGTGACACATCCGTTCTGTTTGCCTTGCAAGAAAATCAGCCAGAAAAGGATGCCTCCACGCTTACAATGTGCACTTTAGGCCGCTGAATCTTGCCAAAGCAAACAGAACAGCTACGTCACCAATCACATGGCGAGGCGTGAGCCTGCTTCTCTCCGACAATCTGCTAGACACAGACAAGGCATACTCCTGACTGTCCCGAAGGCAGAGGGATAAGGACTGGCATGGTCCGAGGAAGCGACCGTCTGTGCTCGTGCTATATGGTTGGCCAGCGCACGCCCCCGTCCGGTCCAGGCTCTCGCCAGCCCCCGGTGGCGAGGAACACTCTCCAGCCCACAGTTGAAACCGCAGCCAACACAACGTTCTCACCGCCACTGTGAACCGCTATTCTTATATGTACGAGCCATAACAAACACCTTACGCCAATCACTATCTTTGCACGTTTCGATTATTGTCAAGTAAAACAGCTTTTGCCGCTAGATATTACGGTCACCGCGTGTGACGGACAACAACATGTGGTAGTCAAACAAAAAGTGCAAAGATAGAAGCCAATGAGTCCGACAGCGACCGAGGCTTGCCGCCTCACACAGAACATGAAGGGGGAATCTGATGTCCGGCGAGTTCCAAGCGGATCGCCCATCGACACATGGCGACCAGCAATACCATTTGCATCTCTCTCAGGGGGACCTCTCACCAACCGTCCTCCTTCCCGGTGATCCGGCGCGCGTGCCGGTTCTCGCGCGGGAGTGGGATGAGGCGACGGCGGTGGCGGAGAATCGAGAGTACCGTTCGATGCGCGGCGTCTTCCACGGCACGCCAATAAGCGCCTGCTCCACTGGCATCGGCGGCCCGTCAACCGAGATCGCGGTGAACGAACTGGCCGCTGTCGGGTGTGACTCATTCATCCGCCTCGGCACCACGGGTGGGCTGCAGGAACACACGCGCTGTGGTGACATTATCATCAGCACCGCATCGATTCGCTGGGATGGCGCTGGCGTGTCCTATGCGCCGGATGCGTATCCCGCGGCCGCGTCGTACGAGGTTATCCTCGCGCTCATCGAAGCCTGTGAACGGCTGGCGCTAACGTATCACCTCGGCGTATCCGCGACGGTCGCGTCGTTCTACGCCGCACAGAGCCGACCGTCGTACGGAGGGTACAACGGCCGGGACGCTACGCGTGTCGATGAGTTACGAGCGATGGGTGTGATGAACTTAGAGATGGAGACTGCCACGATCCTGACCCTTTGCTCACTCTTTGGACTCCGCGGCGGCGCGGCCTGTGTGGTCATCGCCGATCGCTATCGCAACGAGTGGCGCCCCGAGGGCGCGGACGAGGTATTGGCCATGCTGGGCGCGGAAGCGGCCTTCACACTTACCGCGCACGACACGTTGAAGCGACGGGCCGGCAAGCGGTGGTACTTCCCCGCATTGCACGCGCCTGTCGCTCAGACCTGAGCGCGGCGATCGTTGCCCCTTGCTACCCAACTTGTCGAGCGGCGCAACGAGCGGCGGTCCCGCTGGATAATACTGAATGCGCTGCGAAACGAACGCGCACATTAGTTGTCCCGACCTACGCGCCGGCCGCGATCTTCACCGGGACGACCTGCCGGCCGAAGCCTGGGTGCTCCACGATCTCGCCCGCGACAAAGACCGTCCGTCCGCGGACCAGCGTTCGCTCGACCTTCCCCTCCAGGCGCATGCCCTCGTAGGGGCTCCACTTGTTCTTGGAGAACAAACGCGCGCCCTCGACGGTCCACTCCTTGTGCGGGTCCACCAGGGTCAAGTCGCCGTCGGAGCCTACCTGGATGACACCCTTTTGCGGATACAGATTGAAAATACGCGCCGTGTTGGTGGAGAGGAGTGCGGCCAGACGGGGCAGGCCGAGGCCACGCCGGTTGACTCCTTCCGAGAGCATCAGTGGGAGCATCGTTTCGATGCCAATCAGGCCGTTATGGGCGTCCCAGATGTTGGCCCACCCTGGCTCTTTCTCGGCCGGCGGGAACGGCGCGTGGTCCGAGCCGATGGTGTCGATGGTCCCGTCGAGCACGTAGCGCCACAGCTCCTCCACGTTGTCTCGGCGACGCACCGGCGGCGAGCACTTGGCGTACGGACCCCGCTCGTCCAGCGCGCCTGTGTCCAGGACCAGATATTGTGGGCAGGTTTCCACCCACACGCGCTGCCCACGCGCCTTCGCCCCGCGCAGCAGTTCGGCGCCCGCGGCCAATGTCATGTGTACGTTGTACAGGCGGACGCCTGTCTCCGCTGCCAACACGAGCGCGCGCGCGATCGCCTCGTACTCGGCGATCTCCGGCCGGGAATCCAGGTATGCCTGCGGGTCCGTGCGCCCCGCCGCGTGCAGGGCGCGCTCACGCTCTTTGATGATGGCGTCGTTCTCCGCGTGCAGGCCGAGCAGTTGGTCGTGGCGCGCCAACACGCGCATTGTCTCGAGCAAGACGCCATCGTCGACCGGAGGGTACTCTACGGCGGACCAGCACATGAAAGCCTTGTAGGCCACCGCGCCCAGGACGTCCATGGCCGCGATGCGTTCTTCCAGTCCGTCCAGGCTCGCCGGTACGATGCCCCCCCACAGGGCGTAGTCGGTCACCGCCAGGGCGGCCGCGCGAGCCTGCTTCAGACGGAAGCTCGCGGCGTCGACGGTCGGCGGGTCGCTCAGCGGCATCTCGATGACCGTTGTGAGCCCGCCGGCGGCGGCGCTACGCGTGCCACATGCCCAGTCCTCGCGCGTGACCATGCCGGGGTCCCAAAAGTGACAGTGCGGATCGATGCCACCCGGCAGCACCACGAGCCCCGCCGCATCGATCACCTCGTCGCGTGCGCGCAGGTCGCCGGGTTCGTCGACGATGGCGCTAATGCGCCCGCCGGTCAGACCGATGCTGGCCCGGACCACCGCCTGGTCCAGCACTACCATGCCATTGATCACCGCCACATCCACGTCCATCGCGGATCCTCCTTTACCCTTTAACTCCCAAAGGTGACGCCCTTGACTGTTGAGTGGAAATAGCGCGCACGCACGCCCACCACCACGAGCACCACCATGGTGATGGCATAGGGAATGACTTGCAGCAGCTGCGGCGCCGTCTGTGCCACCAATTGTAGGCGGATGGCCAGCGCCTGTGCCGTGCCGAAGAGCAGCGCGACCGCCAGCATAGGCAGCGGCCGTCCCCGCGCGAAGAAGATCGCGGCCAGGGCGATCAGGCCGCGATCCGCTGTCATGTCGCGGCTGAAGGACCCCACGTAGAACAAGGAGAGATAGGCTCCGGCGATGCCGCAGAGTGCGCCGCTGAGCCAGATTGTCTGCATGCGCACCCAGAACACGGCCACGCCGACGGCCTCCGCCGCCTCCGGTGTCTCGCCGACGGCGCGCACATGCAGCCCCCAGCTTGTGCGATAGAGCACGAAGGCTGTCACTAGGACGAGCAGGAAGGCGAGGTACACGAGCGGATCGTTGGCGTTGAGGACCGGCCCGAGCACCGGGATGGCCGCGATAACTGGCAGCGTGATGGTGGGTATCGCGGGGATGTTGGTCGGCACGAACGAGCCCTGCTGCCCGAAGACTCCTTGCAACAAGAGGGCGGTCAGCGAGGACGCCAGGAGGTTGACGGCGATCCCGGCGATGAAGATGTTGGCTTTGAACTGCAAATTGAAGTACCCGAAAATCGTGGCGACGACTAGCCCCGCGGCGAGCGCCGCGCCTATGCCCAGGAGTAGGCTCCCGGTGAGGTTGGCCATCCAGATGGCCGCGAAGGCGGCGATGAGCATGAAGCCATCCATGGCGATGTTGAGGACACCCGCGTTGTAGGTGAGCAAGCCGGCCAGACCGGCGAAGATGAGCGGCGTGCTGATGCGAATAATCGCCCGCGCCAACTCCAGATCAAACACGTGACTCATCGCGCTCCTCCTGCTCCTGTAGATCCCAGACCGTGTGCGGCGCCGCCGGCACGACCACCGTGACCGCGCGCCCTTTCCGGCGCAGACGCAACTGGGTGTAGCCGAACTCCGCGGCGAGGAAGAAAATGATCACCGCCTCCAGCAGCGTGACCAGATCCTTGGTGATGTTGCTTTGCATCTGCAACTGTTGGCCGCCGCTGTTGAGGGCGCCGAGCAGCAAGGCGGCGGCGACGACGCCCACCGGGTTATTCTTGGCCAGCATGGCGATAGCGATGCCGTCATTGCCGTAGCCCGGCGAGAAACCGTCGTAATACGCGTGGTAGACGCCCAGGGCCTCCTCTGAGCCGGCCATGCCGGCGATAGCCCCGCTGATCACCATGGCTAGGATCAGTCCGCGGGCCACGTTGAGGCCGCCATAGCGCGCGAAGAGCACATTGAGCCCAATCATTTTGAACTCATAGCCACGCGCCGTCAGCCGCCAGAAGGCCAGCAGCAGCACGGCCATGGCCAGCGCCAGGAAGATGCCCACGTTGAGCTGCGAGTAGGGCGTGAACTGGGCCAGCCGCGCCGTGGGTTGGATGTCGTAGGTCTTGTTCGTGGGTCCGGGGGCCTTGAACGGATAGTCGGCGAGGTAGCTCGTGAGCAATAGGGCCATGGGGTTCAGCATCAAGCTGACCACCAACTCGTTGATGCCCAGCAGCGCCCGTAGCAGGCCCGGAATCAGTGCCCAGAGCACAGCCCCGCCCATCCCACAGAGGCAGGCCACGGGCAGGTGGATGGGCGCGGGCAGCCGCAGCATGTAGCCAGCCTCGGCGGCGAAGAAGGCGCCGAAGAGCATTTGACCTTCCGCGCCGATGTTCCAGATACCCGCGCGGAAGGAGAAGGCCACGGCCAGCCCGGTGAAGATGAGCGGCGTCGTGAATTGCAAGGTCGTGAGGATGCTCGCTTGGCCCTGGAAGGCGCCGGCGAGCAGGATGCCATAGGCGGTCAGCGGGTTGTCGCCCAGCACCAGCATAATGACGCCGCCGACGACGGCAGCGAGGGCCGTCGCCACCACGGGACGGGCGACACCCTGCAGGCCACCACTGAGCCCACGAATCACCCTGTCCCGCTGCCGCACCGGTCGGACCACCAGCGGCGCGTTCCCACGCGTATCGGTCGCGTTCATACCCCCACCTCCTCCCGCGCCGCTTCCTGTTCCGTCATCCCCGCCATCAAGTATCCGACGGACTCGACGGTCGCCGTGCGAGTCGGTAGATCGCCGCGCACCTCACCATGGTAGAGCACCACGATACGGTCGGCGAGGGCGAAGACTTCCTGTAGGTCCGCCGAGACCAGGAGGACGGCGCAGCCCTGGTCGCGCATACGCACGAGCGTCTGGTGGATAAACTCGATGGCCCCGATGTCGACGCCGCGCGACGGCTGGTCGGCGACAATCAGCGCCGGCCGCGACGAGAGCTCGCGCGCCAGCACGATTTTTTGTTGGTTACCTCCGGACAGGGCCCGCGCCGGAAGGGAGGCCGCGCTGCCGCGCACGTCAAAACGCCGCAAGAGATCGTCTGTCCGGGCGCGCACGGCGCCCAGGCGTAACAGACCTCGACGCTGGCAGGTGTCGCCGCGCTGTTGGCCCATCAACATATTCTCGGATAGCGAGGCGTCGAGCGAGAGCCCCACCAGGCCGCGGTCCTCCGGGATGTAGGCCAGCCCGCGCCCGCGCAGCGCGGCTGGCCCGAGGCCGGTGACGGTCGCCCCGACGAGGCGCACCTCCCCCCCCGTCGCGGCGCGCAGCCCCGTGAGTACCTCTACCAACTCGCTTTGACCGTTGCCCTGTACCCCAGCGATGGCCACGATCTCGCCGCGGCGCACCACGAAGGAGACGCCGCGCACCGCCGCGACGCCCCGTGCGCTATTGGCCTGCACGTCGCTTACCTCTAAAACGGGCGCGCCTGGCGTAGCCTCTGTCTTATTGACGCGAAAGAGCACCGGCCGCCCCACCATACGCTCGGCGATCGTGGCAGGTGTGGTCGCGGCCGTGCGTAGCGTCTCGATCATCCGGCCCCCGCGCATGATGGAGACGCGATCAGAGATTTCCATGACCTCACCGAGTTTGTGCGTGACGAAGACGACGGTGGCACCGTCGTCGGCTAGACGGCGCAACGTCCTGAAGAGCTCACGTGTCTCCTGGGGCGTGAGCACCGCAGTCGGCTCGACGTCCAGACGTTTGAGGGAAGCATCGGCGGCACGCTTGACGTTTTGGG
>JAABUX010004852.1_pt1 | contig 16820 bp, 17 predicted proteins | sample 5561851 | NCBI WGS metagenome assembly JAABUX01 (sample SAMN10711883, study PRJNA513361) | rock metagenome | isolation source: Antarctica rocks | place: Antarctica: Victoria Land, Richard Nunatak red sandstone | collected 2016-01-03 | reverse complement strand
GTGACCGAGCCCGCCGCGTCGATCGTCTCTAGCGCGGCGGCGACCATCTCGTCGTAGGCCGCGCGGCCCAGATGCACGCCGTCCGCGATGCGCACCACCTCGCCGCGCTCCACCAACGCCTCCAGCAGCGGCGCGTCGAGGCCGGGCAGCTCGGCCAGGGCGGGCGGCGCGTAGGGCTGGGAGGCCAGCACCTCCCGCACGCGTGCCACGGCCTGCTGCTGAGCCGGGCTAAAGCGCGGCTCGTACTCCGCCAGGGCCACGGACTCGCCGCCGTGCAGGCGCGCCACGCCGGCCTCCTCCAGCGCGGACGCCACGGCGGGCCAGGTCTCGGAGGTGAGGCGCAGGCGCGCGCGCAACTCCTCGGCCGGCAACCCGCGGCGTAACGGGTAGCGCGTGTGGTAGGCCGCCAGGGCGTCGCGCGCCCGCGCCACGAGGTCATCCCAGGTCCCCGCGCTGAGCCAATAGGGTCCGGCACGGCGCACGAGCCCCGCGGCGGATAGCCCGTCGAGGGCGGCCTCGACGGCGGCGGGCGGGAGATCGGCGCGCGCGGCGATGTCGTCGCGCCGGAGCAGGACGGGGCCAGCCAGAGCGTCCAGCGCGCGATCCTCGGGCGACCCGGCGGCCAGGGTCTCCAGGTGGCGCAACACGCGCGGGGCGAAGCGGCGGTGTCGCGCCGGCTGGGCGTCGACGATGACGCCTCCGGCCAGGGTGGCGCTGGGCGAGGGACGGCGCACCACCACGCGGTCGCCACGTTGCGCGGCGATGGGCTCGGATAGCCTCAACTGCGCCCAGCCTTCGTCGCCCGCCTCCAATTCGGCGCGGTCGAGCAGGCCCAGGCGGGCGGATACCTCGGCCGCGCCGGTATGCACGGTCACCGGCATGTTGTGCGTGAGCGAGGCGTCCAGGTCGCCGACGGCGCGCAGCCGCACGTCCAGGCGCACGGCGGGCGGCAGCGTATGGGGCAACGCCAGCACGTCGCCGCGCGCGACCTCATCGGTGGCGACGCCGGCCAAATTGACCGCGACGCGCCCGCCTGGCGCGGCCCGCTCGAGCTTCGTCCGGTGCGTCTGCAGCCCACGGATGCGCGCGGAGCGGCCGCCCGGAGCGATCTCGACCTCCTGGCCCACCGTCAGCGCGCCGTCGAGCAACGTGCCGGTTACAATTGTCCCGAAGCCGGAGAGGGTGAAGACGCGGTCGACGGGCAGGTGGGGGCGGCCGCGGTCGGGGTGCGGTGGGGCGTCGTCGAGCGCGCGGTCGAGCGCGGCGCGCAGGTCGTCGAGCCCCAGGCCGGTCAGGGCGGAGCAGGGGATCAGCGGCGCGTTGTCCAGCGTGGTACCCGCGAGGGCGGCGCGCACGTCCTCTTGCACCAACTCCAGCCATTCCGCGTCGACGAGGTCGGCCTTGGTCAGGGCCACAACGCCGACGGAGACGCCGAGCAGGTCGAGGATGTCCAGGTGCTCGCGCGTCTGGGGCATCACGCCCTCGTCGGCGGCGATGACCAGCAGAGCCACGTCGACGCCCCCGACCCCGGCCAGCATATGGCGGATGAACCGCTCGTGACCGGGGACGTCGACCACCGAGGCCTCGCGGCCCGAGGGCAGGCGCAGCCAGGCGAAGCCCAACTCGATGGTCATGCCGCGCCGTTGCTCTTCGGCCAAACGGTCGGGGTTGATACCGGTGAGGGCCTGGACGAGGGTGCTCTTGCCGTGGTCGATGTGCCCGGCGGTTCCGATAACGTGCATAGGGTGACAAAGGAGAACTAAGCGTTGATGATTTGTGGAGGGGCCTTATTAATGTTGTAGCACAGTGGGGAGATACGTATCGCGACAGGGAGAATAGCGTGCGGATAGGAGCCTTGACATAGGGCGTGCCCCTGCTGTACCATCTGAACAAGTTGTACAACTTGGCGCATAGGGTAGGTTTGTAGGATGGCACAGCAGAACAGGATGTCCTCAACGCGCAGCGTGCTCTCATCCGAGGCAAAGGCAAAGCTGGCTCAACTGGTCGACGACGTCTATAGCCACGGCACGCGCTACGTTATTCAGCGGTTCGATTCTCCGCGCGCGGTCCTCATCTCGCTCCAGGATTATCAACGGCTGCTCGCCGCCGAGAAGGCGGGGATAGAAGTCATCAAGGAACATCGCACATCGTATAACCTGGGAACGGAACGGACACCCGAAGAGATTGACTCGCTATTGGGCGGGCTGGATGCGTAATTCGCAAGCCGGTTGTTGACGGTACCGGCGCCGCGCTCATGGTTGTAGATGTATTTCTACAGGGGGATTGTCGTGGAAGCGGCACAGGCTTTAAGCTTGCAGGTGACGGGCGTGGTGGACGACCATCGCGTGACGTGCTTTCGCGCCTGACCGACACGCGCGCGCCTCTCCGCCGCGGCCACGCGGCCACGCGGCCACCTGTCAGCACTCCGGATGTAGGAGTTGATTGTACGTCACAATTTTCCGTTGGGCGGTGCGCTCAAGCGGTCACGTCGCGCGTACGCACGGCCGCCAGCGTCACCAGCAGGCAGAGGACGCCGTAGAGGGCGAGTGCTACCAGCGACTGGCCCACGCCAGGCTCGTACGACCGTGCCGTCGCCAGGGCGGTGCCTGGGAGGAGCTGGGGGCCCACGACGCGCGTGATCATGCTGTTTGCGTAGACGATCGGGAAGTGCTGCGCGACATCCCGCCAGATCTCCCCGAGGCCGGTGAAGACGCCGCGCAACACGTACTGGGCCAGGGTCGCGCCGAGACCGACCCCGACGCCCACGGCAGCGGAGCGCGCGACCGTCGCCGCCGCGTAGGCCACCAGCACATAGAAGGCGGACACGTACCAGGCCGTCAGGGCGCCCGCGAGCAGGGTCCCGAGGAAAGCGCCGCTCCACACGCCCGGCGTCACGAGGTCATGACCGTTCAGGAGGGCGATCAGGAGGCCGCCGACGCTGCCGGCGATGAGGATGGCGAGGACCCCCAGCGCGACACCGGCCAGGAGGACCGCGAGCGCCGCGAGCACGTGCGCGATCCGGTCGGGGCGACGGGTCAGGATCGCCCGGATCGTGCCCCAGCCGTACTCGTTGCCGGCCCAACTCCCACCCAGCAGGGGCCAGAAGAAGGGCGCGAAGAACGAACTGAAGGACAGCGCCGCGAGCCAGCCGCGCGGGAGGAACAGATCGCCCCGCTCACCCGCGTTCGCGCTCAGGGCCACGAACGCGACGATGGTGAGGCCGCTCAACAGGAGCACCACCACGCGCGGCATCCAGCGCCGCGCGAACTTGAGCCATTCGAAGGCGAGGAGCGCGGTCATCGTCCCTCTCCCAGCACGTCCAGGAAGTAGTGTTCGAGGCTCCGCTCCCGCGGCCGCACCCCGGACACGTACAATCCCTGCTCCGCCAAGATCCGGGTGATGTCGGTGGCGCGCGTTTCTGGCGCCCCGACCACCAGGCAATCGCCCGCGCGCGTCAGTGCCCCGATCCACGGCATCGTGCGTAGGAGGCGCTCCGCGTCCGCGAGCGGCTCAACCCGCACCTCGAGCGTGTCCCGATTGCCCAGCAGATCGGCGACGCGCCCCTGGACGACCACCCGCCCCCGAGCCATGATCGCGATACGGTCGCAGATCTGCTCGACCTCGTGCAGCACGTGGCTGGAGATGAGCACGGTGCGGCCCTCCTCCTTGAGGCGGCGCATCAGGGCGCGCATCGCGACGATGCCCGCCGGGTCGAGCCCGTTGGCCGGCTCGTCCAGGATCAGGAGGTCCGGCTGGTGCAGCAAGGCCGCGCCCACCGCGAGGCGCTGTTTCATGCCGAGCGAGTAGGTCCGAAACGGCTTGGTCGCGGCGTCCAGTAGATCGATCAGGGCGAGGATCACCGGCACGCGCGCGTCCGGCGTGCGGGTGAGCCGGGCCATGGCCCGCAGGTTGTCACGGCCCGAGAGATACGGGTAGAAGGTTGGGGTCTCGATGATGGCGCCCGTGCGGGCAAGGACGGTAGGCAGGTGGGTGGCGACATCCAGACCGAGAACCCGCGCGCGACCGGATGTCGATCGGACCAGGCCCAGCAACATCCGCATGGTGGTCGTCTTGCCCGCGCCGTTCGGGCCGAGGAAGCCGAAGATCTCGCCCCGCTCGACCGTGAGGGTGATATGATCGACCGCGACCACGCGACCATAGGCTTTGGTCAGGTCGCTAATCCGGATCGCCGGGTCGCTGTCCCGCCCGTCCGCCACCACTCGCGCCGCGGTCGTGAGCGGTGTGTCGGTCTCCTCGCCGGAGACATCGGACGCATCCGTCGCCATGGGACTCGCTCCTCCTTGTAGTGTAGGCCGGCTGTTCATGCAGGTTGGCCGTGGTCGGTCATCGTCGTTCAGCCGCCCCGTGAGACCCACGTGGTCCGACGCCGACGCGGACGGACCCACCCCGTGCTCACGAGACCGCCGACGAGGCCAACGAGCACGGCCACGACGGGGGCGATGAGCAGGTGCGAGGCGGCGGCGTCGAACTGGTTGGCGATGGCGAAAGCGCGCAGATCTCGCCAGTGGCCGCGCAGGTAATCGGGATCGGTCACGAGGGTGTGCTCCAGCCGCGGCAGGGACGTGTAGGCCAGCAGGAGCCCGAAGGTGATGGTGATCAGCACACAGATCAGCGCGGCCCAGAGCGCGGCGAGGACGCCGAGACGGAGCGAACCGGTCTGCCGCGCGCCGCGGCCGGCAGCCACGCCCCAGAGCGCGAACGCCCCGAGGAGGAACGGCGCGGAGGCGAGGAAGCCAGCCCCATTAGGGAGATCGGCGAACGTCTCGAGCGCAAGGTTAACGATCCACAGCGCGCCCGTGAGCACCCCGACCAGCAGCCCCGTGCGTAGGGCGATCCGGCGGCGCGGGTCCGCGCTGGCGGTGACCGCGAACACCACGCCCGCGTACACCAGGAGGAGGGCAACGGGCTCGAGCACGTACCCGAGACTGTTGCGCTGCGCCAGGAACGGCGTGTACAGCAGGACGCGTCCCCCAATCAGGGCAAGATCGAGCAGGATGCCCAGGAGCAACGCGCGTCGGATGGCCCGCGCCATCCGCTTGGCTGGTACCGCGCCGGCGACCGTATCCGTCCCCCACATCCCTGTTTCCCCTTTCCATACCCTGCCCACACGCTCACGCTCAGAACGCACCTGGCTTAGGGCGCACGCCTCACGCGACCGCGCCCCGGACGGGCCCCGCGCGGACGACCGCGCGCACCGCCGCGACGCTGGCGGCGCCCATGAGCGCGACGATGATGGCCCACGGCAGCACCGTGACGTAGCCCGCCCGGAGTGTCACCGCATCGAACAAGTGGGGCGCCTGGAGGTGGGCGATCACGCCCCAGGCGATCGTCGCCCCCGTCATCAGCAGCAGCGCCATCGTCGCGACGACACTCGGCACGAAGGCGAAGCGCACGCACCGCGCGTCGAGGGTATCGCGCCCGAGCGCGCGCACCATAGCCGCCGTCCCCGCGCCCGCCGCCGCGATGATCCACAGCGTGTAGGCCGCCCCCGCCGGGGCGCCGGGCGTGAACAGGGCCGTGCTCGACACCGCGCCCCCCGTCAGGAGATGGGCGACGAGGGCGACGACCGGCGGCAGCAGCATGGCCACGGCGGCGAGCGGTGGCCCGAGGAAAAGGCGGCGCCGGTGGGGTGCGCGCGTCCAGGCCGTCAGGACGAGGGGCGCGCCGCCAATGAGCAGGGCGAGCGCCGCGCCGAGCGCGCCGGCCGCCAGCGCATCCGCCGCCACGCTGAGCGGGTTGCGCAGGTCGGGATCGAGGAGGGGACCGGGATGCCCGGCGGCCATGTTGAACGCGTAGGGTCCGTCGTCCACGAGCGCGCCGAAGTGGCAGACGGCCACGAGGCACGCGACGTAGGCGCACAGGACGGTGAGGGCGGTCGTCCGCACCGTGGCGAGCGGGGTGCGCCCCCGCCCGATCCGTTGGTCGAGGTGGAGGCGCGCGTCGAGCGCGCCAGCGGCAACGTCGAGCATGGCCGAAAGCGACGGCGGCTGCCGGTCGAGCACCGCCCGGAACTCCTCCTCATAGAGAACCCGCCACGCGCGCGGATACAGCCGCAGCAGCCAGGTCACGATCATGGCGCCGCCAGCCGCCGCAACCCCATCGTGGCGAAGGCGCCCAGGGTCGTGAGTTGGTCGCGCAGCGTTGTCGCGCCCGCGGCCGTCAGGCGATACGGCTTGCGCCGATCCTCCGACGGTATCGGCTCGATCAGGCCATGATGCTCCAGCCGGTTGAGCGCCGCGTAGAGGGTCCCCGCGCGCATCGCGGTCCCCGTCATGGCCTTGATGTCCTCCATGATCGCGTACCCGTGCTTGGACCCTGGCGCGAGGCTGACCAGGATCAGCAACGCTGGCTCGGAGAAGCGTCCCCAGGTGGACAATTCAATAGTCATGGACGGCATTCCCTCTATGACGGCCCGCTGTATACCAACGTTCGGTATACCGTACAGCGTTATAATAGGCGCTGGGACGGGGCGTTGTCAAGCGGGAGAAGAGGGAGCGGCGATGAGCGCGATGAACAGGTGCTTTATGCGAGATGGTGGCGTGGGCTGAGTCTGGTGCGTCGCGCTGACACGTAGGCCCGTGTTACCATAGTGCGTGCGCCGATGCCACGGGTCGTGCCGGCAACGTCGTCGATCTACTATCCTGCCGCGGGGGCCGTGATAGCATGAGCCAGGATGAAAAAAGAAGACGCCTCGCGTCCGCGTCGATAATTGGAGAGGGTTAAAGAGCAATGGCTATGGAGTGGTATCCGATCAAGCTGACCGCACACGTGCGCACCTATGCGTTCGGCGAGCGCCTGATCCCCGAGCGGTTGGGCAAGGACGGCGTTCCCGAGGGCACGGTGGCCGAAACCTGGGAGATCAGCGACTATCGCGACACCACGGGTACGGTCGTCAACGGCGCGTTGGCCGGCCGTACCCTTCACGACCTCGCGCTGTCCTACCCCGACGAGGTAGTGGGAGCAGGTTGGCGGGGACCGCACTTCCCGCTGTTGGAGAAGTTCCTCGACGCCTCGCACATGCTGCCGGTGCATCTGCACGCCGACGATGAGACGGCGCGGCGCGTCTATAGCCAGCCTAACGGCAAGACCGAGGCCTGGCATATTTTGTGGGCGGCGCCCGACGCGAGCATCCTGGCTGGCATCCGGCCGGGACTGGCGCGCGACGACCTCCGCGCGGCTTTCCTGGACGAGGACTATGACCGCGTGATGCCGCGCTACCCTGTTCGGGCTGGCGATACGGTCTACGTGCCAGGAGGAGTGCTCCACGCCTTTGGACCCGACACCCTGATCTGCGAGATTCAGCAGACCTCCGACCTGGCGCAGACGGTGATGCCGACCGACCTCTACGGCAAGCGCCTCAGCCGGGAGGACTGGGAGCGCAACATCGACGCCACGCTCGCCGAACTGCGCACGGCCTACCTGCCGCGCCCCCACGCGGGGTTGGAGCGCAAGGGGGATGGCGCTGGAAACCGCTACATGATCGGATGCGCGGGGCCGCACTTCGCCCTGGAGCGCTGGACCCTGACCGAGCCGCACACGGAAGCGGCGCACCCGCGACGCTGCGCCACGCTGGCCAACGTCGGCGACGCGCCCGTGCGACTCGAGTATGGAGGCGGCAGCGAGGCTTTGGGGCGAGCCGAGTCGTGCATCTTGCCCGCGGCGCTGGGCGACGTGCGCATCGTCCCGGTGGGAGGACCCGCGAGCCTGGTCGTCTGCTACGTGCCCGACCTCGCCGCGGCCATCGTGGCGCCGCTGCGCGCGGCCGGCCGCTCTGACGAGGCCATCCGCGCGTTGGGTGAGGTGGGCGTCTGACTCCGTTAGCGCGACCCGTGCCCCATATCGAATATGCCAAGTCATAAACGGCGCGCCGGGCAAGGTGAACCTGCTGCTGGTATGACGTGAGTCGGGCCGAGGGAGAGGCTCCGGCGCCATAACGACGCCGGAGCCTCTCCCTCGGCCTGAACACGATGCGCCGTCCGCGCGGGCCGGCTCCGGCTAGGTGGGGCGGTACGACGCCTCGACTTGGCGGGTCACCGTCCGCCCGGCGACGCGCGCCGAGACGACGACGCGCACCGTTGTACATGGCCCATCACGGCTACGCTTTAAGGCGGAGAGTCACCGTTCGCGTGAGCGCCCGCGCGCTCCCTAACTGCACTGTGACGAACAGTCGCCCTGCCCCAGCCGTGCCGCGCAAGAACATTCGGCTGGTAAAAAGACCCTGGGCGTCCGCGCGCGCTTGGCGCTGTATGATCGTCGCCCAAGGTGCAGGTGGCGCGTGCAGGCGACCGTTGCTCGCGGAGTGTGACGCCAGTTGCAACGACCAACGCACCAAGCTGTGCGGAGCCGTACGCACGCCGACTATGACAAGACCATGGCGGACGGTGGCCACCGTCACCACCAGGGAGGAGGTGGCGGTCACGGGAGCCGTCCCCGTGAGCGCTACGATGGCGGTAGGCGTGACGGTTGCCGTGAGAATGGGCGCGACGGTGGCCATGGCGGTAGCGGTAGCTGTGGCCGTCGGTATGGTCGTCGCGGGCGCGGCCGTCGGCATGCCGGGCGCGGGCGTGGACGCGACTGGCGTGTCCACGGCTGTGCTCGTCGAGGTCGGTACGTCCGTAAAGGTTGGGCGCGGGGCGGGCGGGTTCGCGGCGACACTCTGCAGCAGTATCCGCGCGACGCCTTGTACTGCGTCCGCCGACACGTTCGACCGGATAATGACCAGTTGGTATCCGTTCGCCCCGGACAGAACCGTTTTGTACTCCCACAGGTTGCCGCTGTTCCCCACCATGTCGAGGTGGCTCAACTGCTGCCGCAAGAAATCCGTTATCCCCAACTCGGACACGGCGATGTAGGGAGGGCTATCGGGAGCCGCGAATGGTCCTACTGCAGGCCGCCATAGCTGCCGGGCACGAAGTCGCCATAAACGTAGTTGATGTCCTTATCCCCCCAGCGACCTGGCGCGGCGAGGCCGACGACCACAATCTGGGTGAGCGCCAAGCCGGTAACCGTACTGACCGCCGCGTCGGCGTTGATGGGAGTGAACGGAGGCGCGGCCTCGGCCCGCGCGCGCGCGGAGGGATCGTCGCACTCGCTACGCGTCGCGCGAGAGCCGAAGGCGAAGCAGGACGGCGGATAGGCGGAAAGAGATGACCAGGCAGGCTGTGCCGTGGCCGCGCGCGCTGCGGGAGCGAGGCACAGGGCACACAGAGCAAAAAGACAAGCGGCTAGACGTGGTCGGCGAGTCGATAGATGCATCGTGTCCGTCCTCCTTAACGATTGTGCTACAGTGAGCAGGAGCCGTAGGGCGCCTGCGGGTTGGCCAAGTCATGGAAGTGAGCAGGAGCCGTAGGGCGCCTGCGGGTTGGCCGTTTCATGAAACTCGCCGTTGCCGGCATAGGAAGCGCTGCTGATGTACTGGCCGTACGTGCTGTTGTTGCACAACTCGAAGGTGTAGTAGTTCAGGTCCGTGACGTTGTGTAGGCTCCCGTCGCTACTGGTCACACCCTCGTACGTAAAGTCGCTGTCGCTCCAGGATGGATAGGGCGAGAAGCCATTGGAGCAGGTGCCCTGGTCGCAGCCTACAGCTTCGGTAATGAACTCAGCGCTGAGGTCGGTGTTGCTATTGTCGATGGAGACAGTCCACAAGGACGGCCTGGGCCTTCGTGCGATTGGCGTAGAAGTAGGTCCCTTGCTGACCATTGACGTAGACGCGGACTTGATCTCCCCCCGTGACCGACGGACTCGTGCACATCATAAGCTTTTCCTGCCCATTAAACGGGCAGGGATGCCCAGAGTTGTAGGGATCGCTGTCGCAGCCCGCGTCCTCGAAGAACCAGTAGTATCCGCTGTCCCAATAATCCGAGAAATGATGGTGCGGATCAATGATAGTGTAGACGCCCGCTTGCCACAGCACTTGATTCGGACGGGCGTAACCATTTTGTATGCCGTCGCCGCCCAATCCGACCCACGAACTGACCGCCCCGGCTGCGGCGTCGGCTTCGACATAGCCTGGAGGATAAGACATCGTGGGTACCGTCCATTGGCCGTCAGCCCGCGTAAAAAGCATGCCGCCATTACTGTTGGACGTGGCTACCGGTCCTACCCATAGAGCATTGCTTTGTGTGCCCAACGGTCCCCGTGCCATTTGATGGACCCGCCCCCTCTCGCGCGCAGAGGCAGGCATGAGGGCAGGCGCGAGCAGGTGAGCCGTACGATCCGAGGGTGGTGACGCAAGGGCATCGGGGTTGCGAAAGGGCTTACCCAGGACCGGGACGGCATAGCGCAGGGGGCGCATCTCCGCCACCCAATGGGCGCGTCCCGCGGCGTCGCGCGGGGGCAGGGGATAACCGTAGCAGCGCAGGAGCGCGTCGCTGGCCGTCCCCGGATCGAAGCCGCGGTGGGGCTCGATGCTGACGGAGGTGGGCGTGAGACGATGCACCACGTCGCCCGGCGCGCATCCACCAAACGGGGAGGCGTGGAGCAGGGAGGGCGCCGCTCTGGCGACGCCGGTGCGCCCGAGCGATGGAACGAGCAGGGTCGCGGCGAGGGCAAAGGTCGCGACGAGGGCGCGTCGCATGTGTGAATGCGGACATAGGGGACCGGATCGAGCCATGGGACGTGTTCCTTTCGCCGCGCGTCGCGGCCGTCATGGTCCGTGGGCGCGCCAGGGCGCACGCCTTGACTCACTATAACAGTCCGGACCATAACAGCGCCGTAACACCTCTCACGTCCGGTCCAGCGGCGGCAGGAAGCACAATGCGCCGATGATGCTCATGTCCCGTCTCCAGATCTATGTTCGTCAAGGGAACACGATCAGGCTGGTACACTGGTCCTGATGGCGAGTGCTACCACTATCCTCCTGACGCGCACTGCTGAGGTGGCGGCGCTGCAGGCCCGCGTGCGCGCCTGCCGGCTCTGTCAACAGCACGGCTATATTCCCGCCGCGCAGCCCATCACTGAGGGCCGCGCCGCCGACCGCATCCTGTTGGTGGGCCAGGCGCCCGGGCACGTCTCGATCGAGCGAGACCGCCCCTTCAGCGGGCCCGCCGGCCGCGTGCTGGACGGCTGGCTGGTCCGCGCGGGCTTCCCGCCGGAGACGCTGCACGAGCGCGTCTATCTCAGCTCACTGACCAAGTGCGATCCCGGCTGCAACCCGCGCGGCGGCGGGGACCGCATGCCCTCGCCGGCGGAGATCGCGCTGTGCCGCCCCTATCTGGACGACGAGTTGGCCCTGCTCCAGCCCGACGTCGTGCTGCTGCTGGGCGGTCTGGCCATCGGGCATTTCCTGGGCAAGGCCCGCCTGGACGAGGTCGTGGGGCGCGCGTTCACCTCGGACGACGTGGCGCGGCGGCCTCTGTGGCCGGGGCACGAGCGCGCGCGCCTGTTGCCGTTGCCGCACTCCTCGGGCGTCAGCCGCTGGTTGAATGATCCCGCCCACCAGCGGCTGCTGACCGCCGCGCTAGACCATCTGGCGGGCTGGCGCGACGCATTGGAGTTGTAGGCGCTCGTCGCTCACCGCGCCGCCAACTCAGCGTACACCGCGCAGGTCTCGGCGGCGGTGCGGCTCCAGGGGAACAGCCGCGCGCGCGCAAGACCCGCCGCGGTGAGCGCGGCGCAAAGCGCGTCATCGCGGAGGAGTCGGTGCAGCGCGACGCCGATAGCGTCCTCATCTTCAGGGTCGACGAGCAGCGCGGCGTCGCCCGCCACCTCGCCCAGTGAGCCACGCGCGCTGGTCGCGACCGGCACGCCGGCGGCCATTGCTTCGAGCACGGGCAGCCCGAAGCCCTCGTAGAGGCTGGGGAACACGAAGCCCCGCGCGCCCGCGTAGAGCGCGTCCAGGCGCTCGTCGGAGGGCCGATGCTCGAATGTCACGCGATCGGTGAGCCCGTGGCGGCGGACCGCGTCGACGGCCTCGGGGTACCGCTCGTCCCAGGCGCCGGCGATGACCAGGTTGCCCGGCGTGTCCGCCTCGCGTAGTAGGCGCGCGAAGGCGTCGACCAGGCGGGGCAGGTTCTTGTGCGGCTTGTTGCTGCCGACATACAGCAGATACGGCGTGCCAGGCCCCGTCGCGCCTGGTTGTCGGTAGCCTGCGGATGCGCGAGATGCCGGCGCGGTGACGCCGAGTCTGGCCACGCGCACCTTGCGGGCGGCGGCGGGTAGCAGTCGCGCGATGTCACGGGCGGTGCTCTCGGAACAGGCCATCACGCGGTCGGCGCGCCGCGCCGCGTAGGCGGTCCAGGCGTTGATGATGTGTTTCATCACAGGGTTAGGCCAGTAGGCGGGGAACAGGCGCGGGATGAGGTCGTAGATCGTGACCACGACGCGGCCGGGCAGCGCGGCGGGGATGGCGTAGTAGCTGGCGTGGTAGATGTCGGGCCGCAGCCGGCGCAGCAGCAGCGGCAGCGCCCACTGGTCGGCCGGAGCGCGTAGCTTCGTTGCCACGGGGATCAGCTGAACGCGCCTGCCGGCCAGCGCGGTGAGAGTGGACGGTGGCTGATGGGCATCGACGAGCAGCGACAGCCTCGGCCCGTCCTCGCACGCGGTGAGCGCACGCACTGTCTCCAGAGTGGCGCGGCCGATGCCGGGGAAGTGGGCGCTCACGACGCGGCAATCGACGGTGACGTGGAGATGTGACACCGAAGCAGATACAGACATACTATCCTCATGATACCAGCGGGCGGCTAGACACCCCCGGTTTGAGGTCCACTGGCCGAGGGTCTGTGAATTGTCGTTAGCGCGCAGAAGGTCTGGGACGACGGGGAGCGCGGGCGGCCCGCCCGCTTGGCCCGCGGCAGCTTATGCGCGCCGGTGACCATGGGCGCCACCGATGCGGGCGGGCCGCCCGCGCTCCCAGTCTCCTTGCCATCCAACCCCAGACCTTCTGCGCGCCTACGAATTGTCGGGCTGGGAGCGCGGGCGTCTCGCCCGTCCCGGGGCCAACGTGGGGACGGGGCGAGACGCCCGCGCTCCCAGGGATGCCTTTCCCGTCGCTGCACCGGCGACTTTTCACAGACCCTACCACTGGCCAGCGTGTGGCGCGGAACTTGCACATATGTGCTAACGTAGGGGCGGCGAAAGGCCGTCGGGCGGTGTTGCCTATGGCGGATACCGCTCTCTATCGAAGTCAGAAGGAGTGCGAGATGGCTGTCGACGATCTTCGGCGCGACAAGATGATGACCCATCTGCTGGATGCGCTGGCGGAGGGCAAGGATATCGGCCACTACGGCCGCTTGACGTTTACGATGATCGCCCGCTACTTCGTGGACGACGACGAGTTGGTCCGGCTCTTGACGCAGGATAAGGATACCGACGAGCCGAAGGCTCGCGCCCTGGTCAAGCAGGTGGAGGACCGAGGCTACAGCCCGCCGAAGCGGGAGCGCATCCTGGAATGGCAGGCCAAGCAGGACTTCCCGATCATCCCCAACCCGGACGATCCCGACGCGGGGAACGTCTACCGCGACCTGGAGTTCCCCGATAGTCTGTACAAGCATATCGAAGAGTACCACGAGGAGCAGGTCTCGTCGTAAGTAGGGGCGTATTGTATACGCCCGAGTTGTATAGGCCCGAGTGACGAGTGAGGATGCACGGAGGGCCGGTCATGGGGCAGGGTCTGCGAATTGTCGGACGGGGAGCGCGGGCGGCTCGCCCGCTTCTGTCGCGGCCACGCGAATCGGCGCCGCCAACCGTCGCGGACGCCAGCCGTGCTCCCGCCAGAGCCTCACACCAGGCGGGCGGGTCGCCCGCGCTCCCAGTAGGACGCCGTACAATTCACAGACCCTGGGTCATGGGGAGAGACGTTCGATCTTCCAGACAGTTTCGCCGCTATTTGGTTCCTCCGTGTCTATCCGGGTGTAGAGCAGGCGGTCGTGCAGGCGATTCGGCCGCCCCTGCCAGAACTCGAACGTGTCCGGGACCACGCGGTAGCCTCCCCAGAAAGGCGGCAGCGGTACGTCCTGTCCCTCATACTGTCGTGACAGTGCGTCGAGCCGCTCGTCTAGCGCGGCGCGGCTTGCCACGACGCTGCTTTGGCGCGAGGCCCAGGCCCCCAGTTGGCTACCGCGCGGCCGGCTATGGAAGTAGCCTTCCGATTCCTCGCGCGGCGCCTGTTCGACGCGCCCCGTGACGCGGATTTGCCGCTCCAGTTGCGTCCAGTAGAAGACCAGCGCCGCGTAGGGGTTAGCCATCAGTTCCCGGCCCTTGCGGCTCTCGTAGTTGGAATAGAAGACGAAGCCGCGATGGTCGACCCCCTTGAGCAAGACGATGCGCGCGGATGGCCGCCCGTCCGCGCTGGTCGTGGCCACGGTCATGGCGGTCGGCTCGGGGACGCCACCGTGCAGCGCATCGTCGAACCATCGCTCGAATTGCTGGAACGGGTCGCCTTCCGCGCCGGCGTCGTCGAGTGAGGCGCGCCGGTACTCCTGGCGCAGGTCGGAGATACTCATAGTGCGCTGACCTCCCGTGTGGTCCACGATGGCTAACCGGTCGATGAATGAGAGGAGCCCTCGACAGGGCTCGCGATGAGTATACCCGACGCGCGGTCGAGCCTGGCCCTGAAGGACTATGGCAGGGGCAGGGATGGGAGCTTGGAAGGTCTGTGTGGGAGCACCATGGATAAATGGATAATAGGGACATGTCGCATCAGCAGAAGGGCATGGGCGGCCGTCATCGCGTGGACGCTGACATCAATGCGCGCCTGCGCGCCTACTTCGGCGAGCGGTTGGAGCGCTACGGGCACGATCCACGGGGCGTCGACTGGCAGAGCCGTGACGCCCAGCGCGCACGATTCGAGGCGCTGCTGTCCGGGCTGACCGGCGGCGATGGCCACGAGGAGCCCGTCGGGGAGAACAGCCTGACAGGCGCCACGCTGCTCGACGCCGGCTGCGGGCTGGGCGATTTCTACGCGTTCCTGGATGAGCGAGGGGCCGCAGTCCACTATACAGGCTGCGACTTATCGGAGGCCCACGTGGAGGCGGCGCGGCGGGCGTATCCCACCGCCCGCTTCATCGCGGGCGACGTGCGGACCGTCGTGGGCGAGGAGAGCTTCGACGTTATCGTCGCCTGTGGGCTGTTGCACCTGGATGTGCCGCGCTGGGGCCGCTGGGCATGGGACGTGGTGCGCGCCATGTACCGCAACTGCCATCGGAGCCTCGCCTTCACCTTACCCGAGCGCGGCGCCGGGCGGGCGCCGGTGATCGCCGCGGTCAGTCTCGGCGACTGGACGGCGCGCCTACGCACGCTGTCGCCGTCGGTCGAGGCGCGGCGCCTGCCCGAGTGGGGCGACATCGTCTTCGTGCTGCGCAAGCCGCTTCCTCCCGGATAATCCCGGCTAAGGAGGTGCTGACATGTTCTTGCGTCATAGAGGCATAGGAGTGGCGCCCGGGAGCGCCGGCTTCCAGCCGGCAAACGATGGGCCGGCTGGAGGCCGGCGCTCCCAGGAACGTACCAACGCCTACTTAGGCGTCGTCCTCGCTCGGGTCGAGCGCCAGGTAGGCCGCGGCGACGATGTCGTCGACGCCGATGCCCGTGGCGTTATAGAGGTCGTCCAGCGTGCCGGACTGTCCGAACCCATCGATCCCCAGCGGGACGGTCGGCGTGCCGTAGACGCTGCCCAGGAAGGCCAGGCTGTGTGCCGAGGCATCGTGCACGGTGACGATGGGCGCGTGGCAAACCGACGCCGACCGCGGTCGGGTGTAGGTCGCCGCCACGTTGCCCCTGACCCCGGTCTGGCACCGCAGTGTTCGTGGTGTGCCATGCGACCGCGGTCGCGGGTCGAATCCCATTTAAGGCGCACCCCCACGTCCCCACTCTGCACACAGCATACTCGACAATCGGTACAATGCAGTGGTGCGTGTACTGATGGTGTCGAAGGCCCTTGTCGTCGGGGCGTACCAGCGCAAGGCCGAAGAACTGGCGCGGCTGCCGGGCGTGGAGTTGACGTTGGCGGCGCCGCCGTACTGGCGTGAGGGGGCACACCGACAGGAGTTGGAGCGCGCCTATACGGCCGGCTACAACCTCGTGGTGTTGCCGATGGTGCTCAACGGGCATTACCACGTGCATTTCTACCGTCGTCTGGCCGCGCTGATCGACGTCGTGGCGCCCGACGTGCTGCACATGGACGAAGAGCCGTACAATCTGGCCACCTTCCAGGGCCTCCGCCTGGCCGCGGCGCGGCGCGTCCCGGCGTTGTTCTACACCTGGCGCAATATCGACCACCACTACCCGCCGCCGTTCAGCCTGATCGAGCGCTACAACGCTGGTCATGCCGCCTACGGCGTCGCCGGCAACCAGGCGGCCGCTGACATCACGCGCGCCAGGGGATATCGGGGGCCGTTGGCCATCATCCCGCAGTTCGGCGTCGATCCCGACATCTTCTATCCCCGCGAGCCGCGCGACGGCCATGATAACGGACACTTCGTCATCGGCTTCGTGGGGCGGCTGATCCCGGCCAAAGGGCTGCGCGTCTTGCTGGAGGCGCTGGCCGGCCTGCCGGGCGAGTGGGAGCTGCGCGTGGTCGGGACTGGAGAGGAGCGCCAGCCCGCCGAGGCGCTGGCCGCTCGGTTGGGCATCGCGGGGCGCGTCATTTTCATGGGGCAGCAGCCGTCGACCGAGATGCCGGACGTGGTGCGCGCGTTCGACCTGTTAGTGGGGCCGTCGCTGACCGCGCCGACCTGGAAAGAGCAGTTTGGCCGCATGCTGGTCGAGGCCATGTCGTGCGGCGTGCCGGTGATCGGCTCGGACAGCGGCGAGATCCCCCACGTCATCGGCGAGGCCGGCGTGGTGATCCCGGAAGGCAACGTCCC
>JAABUX010004851.1_pt1 | contig 16823 bp, 17 predicted proteins | sample 5561851 | NCBI WGS metagenome assembly JAABUX01 (sample SAMN10711883, study PRJNA513361) | rock metagenome | isolation source: Antarctica rocks | place: Antarctica: Victoria Land, Richard Nunatak red sandstone | collected 2016-01-03 | reverse complement strand
GTACGCAACGTGATCGACAACTCACCATTGTCAATCACGGCAAACGCTTGCAGGCGCGGATGCGCCGAAACGTAGACAGCGTATCTATCAGTTGTGCTGCTGTCGATAAGATAATGCGAGGTGGTCGACACTGACGTTATCGTGTAGGCGCCGTCTGCGGGGTCACGTTGTAGTTTTTTGGGTCGAAGCGGCGCGTCCGCAGGCGGTACTCCCAGGTAAAGCCGGGCCAGAGGGTGGTGTTGCGGCCGTTGGCGGCGAGGTACCAGCTGGCGCACCCCGAGGCCCACACGGTGCGGCGCATGCGGCGCTGCAGCTCGTCGTTGTAGGCGTCCTGTACGTCGGACCGCACGTCGACCGCGCCCAGGCCGCGCCGGTCCATCACGCGCAGGCAGTCCAGGATGTAGGCGAGCTGCGACTCGATCATGAACACCATCGAGGTGTGGCCGAGCCCCGTGTTCGGCCCGACCATGATGAAGAGGTTGGGGAAGCCCGCCACGGTGGCGCCCAGGTAGGCGCGTGGCCCGTCGCGCCAGGCGTCGGTAAGCGCGTGGCCGTCGCGCCCGTGCACGCGCCGGTAGATCGGGTTGTCGGTGACGTGGAAGCCGGTGGCGAGGATGATCGTGTCGATGGGACGCTCGACGCCGTCCTCGGTCACGATACTTTGGGCGCGTACCTCACGGATGTGGTCGGTCACCACCTCGACATTGTCCCGCGTGAGCGCGGGATAGAAGTCGTCGGAGAGCAGGATGCGCTTGCAGCCCATCGTGTAGCGTGGGGTCAGCTTGGCGCGCAGCGCCGGGTCCGCCACCCGCGCCTCCAGGTGCGCGCGGGCGATGCGCTCGGCCGCCTTCATCATAGGCGGCCGGTAGACCAGGCCGAGCGCGCCGATCTCGCGCTGCCAGTAGATGGCCGTGCGCCGTGCGCGCTGGGCGATGGGAGCCGCGCGGAATAGGGTGCGGCGCCGGCCCGAAATCGGGCGATCCAGGCGCGGGACGATCCAGGGCGGGGTACGCTGGAACAAGGTGAGGTGGCCGGCGCGCGGCTGGATATGGGGGACGAACTGGATCGCCGAAGCCCCCGTGCCGATGACCGCCACGCGCTGCCCCGTCAGATCGTGCCCATGGTCCCAGCGCGCCGAGTGGAAAAGCGTCCCCGCGAAGCGGTCGAGGCCGGGGATGGCTGGGACCGACGGCTCGGCGAGAGGGCCGTTGCCGAATATGAGCATCCGTGCGGCGAACCGGCCTTGCGCGGTAGTGATGCGCCACTGCTGGGTGGCTTCGTCCCAGGACGCGTCGCACACCTCGTGCCCGAAGCGGATATGGGGCCTGACGCCGCGGCGGTCGGCGGTCCGGCGCACGTAGTCCCGAATTTCGCGCTGCGGCGAATAGGTACGGCTCCAGTGGGGGTTGGGCGCGAAAGAGAACGAGTACAGGTGCGAGGGCACGTCGCAGGCGGCGCCGGGGTAGGTGTTGTCGCGCCACGTCCCGCCGACGTCGTCGCCGCGTTCCAGCACCACGAAGTCGTCGAGGCCGGCCTGTTTGAGCCGGATCGCCATGCCCAGCCCCGAGAACCCGGCGCCGACGATGGCCACGCGGACGCGCCGGACGCGCTCCCACCCGACGCCGGCAGGCTCGATAGCGCTGTCCGCTTCGGCCTGGGCGGGCGTAGCGTTGGCGTAACGCGCATCGGAAACCTCGCTCATCCTCGTCCCTCCGCGATAAAATCGACCATTAGCCGGGCCAGCTCGGGCCCCTTGTCTTCTTGCAGGAAGTGGCCCGCCCCAGCGATGGTCCGGTGCGGCTGCCCCCGTGCGCCCGGTATAGCTCGTTGCAGGATCTGGTCGCCCCCCGCCGTGATGGGATCCGCGTCGGAGAACAGGGTCAGGAAGGGCTTCTCCCAGCGCGTCAGCGCCGCCCACGCGGCGCGGTTGGCCGCCGACGCCGGATCGTCGGGCCGCGTGGGGACCAGCAGCGGGAACTGCCGCGCGCCCGCCTTGTAGCGTTCATCGGGGAACGGCGTGTCGTACGCCGCGACAACCGTGGGCTCCAGGTCCGTCGCGCAGCCCCTCTGGATGATCGGGCCGACCGGGAGGTCGGGCGTCTCCTGCGAGAGGCGCCGCCACGCGTCGAAGGCGTCGCCCATGGGCCGGTCGCCCGTCGGCAGGCCGGTGTTGGCAGCGACGACGCGGGCGAAGCGGTCGCCGTGCGCGGCCACCAGGCGCAAGCCGATCAGCCCGCCCCAGTCCTGACAGAACAGGGTGATGGCGCGCAGGTTGAGCGCGCCCAACAGGCCGGCCATCCAGTCGACATGGCGCGCGTAGGTGTAGTCCGTGCGCGCGGCCGGCTTGTCGGAGCGGCCGAAGCCCACCAGGTCAGGGGCGACGACGCGGTGGCCGGCTGCAACGAGGATCGGGATCATGGCGCGGTAGAGGTACGACCACGACGGCTCGCCGTGCAGCAGCAGCACGGGGGCGGCGTCGGGCGGCCCCTCGTCGACGTAGTGGACGCGCAGCCCGTCGATCTCGACATAATGCGGGGCGAACGGGTAGTCGGGTAAATCGACGAAGCGCTCGTCGGGCGTGCGCAAGATATCCATCCGCATCTCCTCCATTGCTAATCTTCTCATCTTTCTATCCATGGCTCCCGACGCACGGGAGCGGGTACGGTCGCCGCGCCGGCCCGACGACGGGCGGCATGGTCACGGCGCGGCGAGGCCGGCCACGAATAGGCGATTGAGCTCGTCGACGATCCGCTCGATCGAGGGCTGTGGCGAGCGCAACGCCCACTCGACCAGCAGTTCGCTGCTCGCCCCGGCCAGCGCCAGGGCCGTCAGTTCGTACTCCCGCCGGGGGAGGAGCCCGGCCGCGGCCAACGCCTCGGCCTCGCCGACCGTGATGCGGGCGAACGCGTCGAGGACGGTGCGCCGATGCTGCTCGAACGCGGGGCTGATACCCACGGTCTCCAGGTACACGATGCGCACCAGGCCCACGTCGGCGGTCATGGCCCGCACGTAGGCCTCGACGCCCACGCGTACGCGCCCGAGCCCCGGATCGGCCACGGCCAGCGCCGCGCGGACCGCGTCGTCCGCCGCGGCCAGGATGTGGTCGTAGACGGCGAGGAGGAGCGCCTCGCGGCCGGAGAACTCCTCGTAGAAATGGCGCGTGGTGACGCCGGCCTCCAGGCACAGGCGCTCGATGGAGGTGGCCGCGTACCCGACGGTCCCGAAGAGGTCGCGCCCGACGGCGAGGAGCCGCGCGCGCCGGTCCGCCCGCCGCTGCGCCGCTGACAAACCGGCGTAGCGGCGTTCCCGAGCGGCTACGGGTGCACCGGAAGGCTCCGCGCCCTCCGGTACGGGCGACGCGGCCGCGTGCGGGCGAATCATCGTTGCCTCTTTCGCTAAGCGCGGCGGGTGGCGCCGGCATCGAGGCCATCGCAGCATATGACAAGAGCGCTTGTCAATAGGAAAGATGCGTTTCCGATGAGCGCGGGGGCGTTGACAGACGGGTGTCCAGTCGGGTACGTTGGCCCTAGCCTGCGATGGCCGCGATGGCGCGGCCGCCCCCGGCGGCGCCGTCACGCTCCTCGGCGCGCTCCTGGTCCGTCCGATCAAGGGCGTGCGGTGATGGAGGGGCATCCGCGCCTGCGCGCTCGGCCGATGTGGACGCCACAACGCGGGGAGGGCGCCGCGCGCCGCGGGGCGATGGAATCACCGCTTGAGGAAAGGATTGTGCACATGGCCTATACATTCCGCCTGGTCGACGTCTTCGGCGTCGAGGACTTCTCCGGCAATCCGCTCGCCGTGATCCACGACGCGGACGATTTGGACGCCGACGCGATGCAGCGGATCACCCTTTATGTGTTAGCCGATTGTGGCGAAGCGTCCGATGGAGCGCTAAGCGCCCCCGTCGAGCGCGGCGAGCAGCTGCTTGCCCGTTGACAAGGGGCCTTTTCCCATGCTACCATGGCGCCAACGTTGGCACGGCGCCCGCTCAGCATGGCCCAGGCTGGCGCTATAAATGGGGAGGCGGCGATGATGCGTGTGCGGGCGATCCCGGCGACGGTGCGGGTCCCGCGGTTCGCGGGGGACGGGAAGATCGACTTCGTCGAGCGGCGTGTCCCGGAGCCTGGTCCGGGGCGCCTGCTGATACAGGTCGCGGCCAACGCCCTGTGCGCCTCGGAGCGGCCCCAATTCACGGAGGGGTCGTCCGTGATCCCCGGCCATGAGGCCGCCGGGGTCGTGGCGGCGGCCGGTCCTGGGACGCGCATTGCCGTGGGGACGCCGGGCGTCATCTATCTCATGGACTTCTGCGGCGCGTGCCGCGATTGCCGGCTGGGTTACACGAACCAGTGCCAGCGGAAACGGGGCGACGTGGGGTTTACGATGGACGGTGGATACGGCCCCTACGCGTTGGTCCACGAGACCATTTTCTTCCCCGTCGACGCGGATCTCCCCCCGGCCGAGGCCACGCTGCTCCTCGACGTGATGGGGACCACCGGTCACGCCATCCGCCGCGCCCGGCTCGTGCGCCCGGATATCTCGTCCCTCCTGGTGATGGGCGCCGGCCCGGTCGGCTTGGGCGTGGTGGCCATGGCGACGCTGCTGCTGGGTCCGGACGTCCCGGTCCTCGTGGCGGACGTCGTGCCCTATCGCCTCGCGCTGGCCGCGCGGTTGGGCGCGCGGACGATCAACCTCGGGGAGACGGATGTGTCGGCCGCCCTGCGCGGTCAGGGCGCGGGGACGGTCGACGCGGCCATCGACACGAGCGGGAAAGGCGCGGCGCGGCGAACCGCCCTGGACGTCCTATCTAAACGCGGCGCGCTGGTGTGCGTCGGCCACGGAGAGGACCTCGCGCTCCGGGTGTCGCCCGACCTCATCGCTCCCGAACGCGCGGTGCTCGGCAGCGAGTATTTCCGCTACGACGAGCTGCCGGGGAACCTGGCGTTGCTGCGGGCGCATCGGGCCTACCTCGCCCAGATCGTCACCCATCGGTTCGGGGTCGACGAGCTCCAGCGTGCCTTCGAGGTCTTCTTCGGTCGTGAGACCGGGAAGGTGGTGGTCGAGCAATGAGCGAGACGCGAGGCGGGGCGATGGGTGAGGGGCGCCGCGTGAAGGTGGCGCTCATCGGCGCGGGGGACTGGGGCCTGCAGCACGCCCGCGTCTTCGCCGCCCGGCCCGACGTCGAGTTATGCGCCGTCGTCGGGCGGACCCCGGAGAAGACGCGGGCACGGGCCGCGCGGTTTGGGGCGCGCGCCTATACCGACATCGGGGCGATGCTGGAGCGGGAGCGGCCGGACCTGGTGAGCCTGTGCCTGCCCAATCAGGGCCACTTCGACGCCACGCTGCGGGTCATCGAGGCCGGCGTCCCGCTGCTGGTCGAGAAGCCGCTCGTGTTCGATCGCGAGGAGGCCGACCGGCTGCTCGCGGCGGCGGCGGAGCGCGGCCTGTTCTTCGCCATCAACTTCAACCACCGCTATGCGCGCCCCGTCCAGCTGGCGCGCCGGGACATCCTGGACGGGCGGCTCGGCGACCTCGTGTTCGCGACGTGGCGCTTCGGGGGGGAAGGGACGGGCGACCACCCCCACGCCAACCTGATCGAGACGCAGTGCCACGGATTCGACATGCTCGAGTACCTGTGCGGGCCGATTGAGGCGGTGTCGGCCGAGATGACCGACAAGACGGGCAAAGACTATAGTACGCTCGTCCTGGCGCTGCGCTTCGCCTCTGGAGCGGTGGGTAGCCTCGTGGGTAGCTACGACTCGTCCTACGCTTACCAGGGAACGCACCTGCTGGAGATCAACGGAACCGCGGGACGGGTGACGATCGAGGACACGGTGCGCCGCTACACGTTCCAGGCGCGGGGCGACGAGATGGGCCAGGTCTGGCAAGCCGGCTACTTCAACGACGACGGCCGTTTGTTTCACCACACCTTCGATGCGTACGTGGACGCGCTCCTCGCCGCCTTCAAGGCCGGACAGGAGCCCCCGGTCCACGCGCGCGCGGGCCGTCGCGCCCTCGCCCTGGCCCACGCGTCGATCGCCGCGTTCTCGTCCGGGCGCCGCGTCGTCGTGGGCGAGGGATAGCCGACGACGCATGCTCCCGTTCCCATGTGGCCGCCGTGAGTCTGTCGCGGTCAGCCGGGCGTGACCCGCGCCTGTAGCCGGCGCATACCGGAGAGCCAGCGGTCGTAGTCGCTGCCCTTGCGCTGGAAAAACGTGAGTACCTCGGGGTGGGGCAGGATGAGGAAACGCTCGTCGCCGAGCCCCCGTACGACGCTGTCGGAGACCTGCTCCGGCTCCAGGATGGCCCCGGCCTCCCTGACAACCGCCGCGCCCTCGTCCCCGGCTGATAGGCCGGCGTTGAGCAGGTTTGTGTTCACGCCCATCGGGCACAGCACGCTCACCCCCACGCCGCGGTCGCCGTACGTGACGGCGAGCCACTCGGCGAAGGCCACCGCGGCGTGCTTGGTGACCGCGTAGGGCGCCGCGCCGATCTGGGTGAGCAGGCCGGCGGCCGAGGCGGTGGCGCGGAAGTAGCCCTCCCCGCGCGCGAGCCAACCGGGCAGCAGGCGCCGGGCCGCGTAGATGTGCGCCCGCACGTTCACGGCGAAGGCCAGGTCCCACACGGCGTCGGGCGTCGACAGGGGGTCGGTCCCGACGGCGACGCCGGCATTGGCGCAGAACAGGTCCACCGGGCCGAACTGATCCTCGGCGCGCGTCACCAGGGCCGCCACCTCCGCCTCGACCGCCACGTCGCAGGCCACGGCGAGGGCGCTCCCGGCCCGCCGCGCGTCGATGCGCGCCGCCACTGCCGCCGCACCCTGGGCGTCGAGGTCGGCGACCACCACGCCCTTGGCGCCCTCGGCGGCGAACCTGAGCGCCAGCGCGCGACCGATGCCGTTCGCCGCGCCTGTGACGACCACAACTTTCCCCGCCAGTTCCATCAAGACCTCCCAATACGCTATGAACAATCCCGCCACGGAACCTACGCGCCCTACAGCGCTTCCTCAATGATGTGTAACCCAGCGTCGACGAGGGGCATAGCCCGCGTGGACGCGCGCGCATGTAGGTGTGGCGTGAGGGTGACACGCCGGCCATCGCGACGGCCGGCCCCCGCCGTTTCCCGGCACTGCGCGACGATGAGCTCGACGGCCTGGCGTCCCATCTCGACGGTTTGTGGTTCGACTTCGGTCAATGGGGGCGCCATGTACGGACCCAGGGTATCGTCGACGCCGGCGACCGACAGGTCGTCCGGCACGCGCAGGCCGCGCTCGTAGAGCACCTGCAGCACGCCGGCGGCCAGGAGATCGCTGGCCACGACGAGGGCGGTCGGGCGCGGCGGCGCATCCAACACCGTGGCGCACGCGGCGCGCGCCGGCTCGACCCCGTAGGGGACGAGGCGGACGTGCGCGGGCGGGACCGCCAGCCCCGCCTCCTTGACGGCGTCGCGGAAGCCGCGCAGGCGCCGCCGCTCGACGGTTTCGCTCCCTTGCAGCGCGAAATCGCCGCCGATATAGGCCAGGCTGCGGTGTCCCTCGTCGATCAGGAGGCGCGTCAGGTCGCGCACGCCGCCCCGGTGGTCGACCACGACCGCGTGGGCGCCGGGCGCCGGCAGCGGGCGCTCGACCATGACCGTGGCTACGCCGGCCGCGACGGACAGCTCAACGTTCGCCGCCGACAGCGGCGTCGTGAAGATGATACCATCGACGCGTTTCTCGATCAGGAGTCGGACCGCCCTCTCCTCCGCCTCGGCGTGGCTGTCGGTGTAGGACAGCAGCGTCGCGTAGCCCAACTCTTGGGCGCGCTGGTCGGCCCCACGAGCGACCAGCGCGTAGAACGCGTTGTCGTGTAACCCGCACAGGATGTGGCCGATGAGCAGGGAATCCCGCCCTTTGAGCGTGCGCGCGACCGGGTCGGGGCGGTACTCCATGGTCCGCGCGAGGTCCTCGATCATGGCCCGCGTCTCCGCCCGCACATGCCGCGTCCCATTAAGGGCGTGCGAAACGGTCGTGATGGAGCAGCCAGCCGCGCGGGCAATGTCCTTTATGGTCGTACGCGCCATCGTCGCTATGCGCTCCCTACCCGACAGGCAAACGGTTTACACTTGATGCTTCGTCCACAACCGTACACGACACCCCCGGCCGTTGTCAACGCTGGGTCAACGATAGGTCTTGACAAAGCGCTACGTTTGCTGTATCGTCAGTATTAAGCCTATGCCAAACGTTTGGCATAGTAGCGCTGAGATGAGGAGGAGGGCAGGGTAGCGGCGTAGACTGGTCAGGCGAACGGGTATCGTCGAGGATACCGACGCCACGCAAACAGCATGCGAATAGCATGAGAGGATGACGCAATAATGGAGCGACGACATTTCCTCAAGGTAGCGGCGCAAGCCGCCGCGGTGACGGCCGCACTCCCGGCGGCCATGGAGGCACCGCGCGTGATCGCCGAGGCGGCGGCGCCACAAGCGGCGACAACAGTTACCTACTGGCAGTTCAATACAGACACCCCGTCCATCAACGCCTGGAAGAAAACGATCGCGGGCTTCGAGGCGGCCAACCCTGGCGTCACGGTCAACATGCAGATCGTGCCCTGGGCGGAACAGGCTCAGAAGCTAACGACGGCCATCGCCACCGGCACGGCGCCGGACATCTCGATGATGGGCAACGATGTCGTGGCCCAATATGCCGCGACCGGCGCCCTGGCCCCGCTCGACTCCTATTTCGCCGCGTGGTCCAAAGAGGTTGGGCACGACATTACCACGGATATCCTGCCCGGCGACCACCTCTACTACAAGATCAAGGGCCATTGGTATGGCAGCCCCGTCGCGGAAGAGACGCGCATCGTCTACTACCGCAAGTCGCTGCTGCAAAAGGCGGGGATTAACCCCTCCAAGGCCTTCGCTACCTTCGCGTCGATGCGCCAGGCCGCCCTCGCGCTGAACAAGCCGACCCAGAAGGTCTACGGCTGGGGCGTCCCGATGGGCGTTTCCTACTTCACCTTGCAGACGTTCATGAACGTCTACCTGGGGTATGGCGCGCGCTACCTGAACTCAGCAGGCATGTGCGGATTTGATTCGCCGGAGTTCCGCAATGCGCTGGCGTTCTACACGAACCTGTACACCAAGGATAAGGTGACGCCGCCCGATTCGCCGGTCTACGACAACTCCAAAATGGAGCCGTTGTGGGCGGCGGGCAAGCTGGCCATGATGATTGACGGCCCGTGGGTCCTCAACATCTATAAGAACAAGGCGCTGACCGCCGATACGGGCCTCGCTTTCGTCCCGGCTGGCCCGAAGGGGCGGTTCGGCTTCCTGGGCGGGTGGCCGCTGGTTATGTGGACGCAAGGTAAGAACAAAGACGCCGCCTTTAAGTTCGTGCGCTATGCGACCGACCCGGCGAAGGCCATGAACACGCTGTGCCAGGGGCTCGGCAACCTGCCGGGCCGGAAGAGCCTCGCCGACCAGGCGCCCTGGAATCAGACGCCGACCAACACGTTCATGAAGGCGCTGACCATGGCGTATCCTTACCAATATCCCGCTCAGGAAATCCCGCAGATGGGCGCGCTCGAGCCCGACGCCGTCCAGACAGCCGTCCAGGCCGTCGCGACGGGCAAGTCGTCCGTCAACCAGGCAACCATGGACATGGTCAATCGCATCAATCAGGTGTTGAAGGGGCAGTAGCCTGTCGCGGGGGAGGGCCACGCGTGGCCCTCCCCCATGATTCCCGCCATGCCGCGTCGCCTTATGATAGAGTTGAGCTGACGTCCCCGAGGAGAATAGCATGTCACTGTCCCAGCGCATATACCGTCCACGGTCGTCCGAGGTGGCGATGACGTCTGCCGCCGTGGATCACGCGGAGGTACCGCCATTGCAGGTGGTGCTCGTCTATCCATGAGCGCGACCGTCCTGCCCGATCGAATCCGCGCCTCGGGTCGCCCGCGCGCCTGGCGCAAGCAGGCCCTGCCGTATCTGCTCATGTTGCCGTGCGTCGTACTGATCGGCGGGTTCCTGGTCTATCCGCTGATTGACCAGATCTATCTTAGCCTGACGCACTGGAAGTTGCTGTATGCGCCGACCCCCACCTTTGTTGGGCCCAGTACCTATCAGCGGCTGCTGGGCGACCTCGAGTTTTGGGCCAGCCTGTGGCGAACGTGCATCTGGACAGCCGGCACTATCGTCGTCGAATTCGTCGTGGGGTTCCCGCTGGCGCTCGCGCTCAACCACCGCACCCGCCTGACCGGACTGGCGACCGGCCTGATCTTGCTGCCGTGGATCACGCCGACCATCGTCGTGTCGTACGCCTGGCAGTGGATTCTGGATTCCCAATCGGGCATTCTCCAGGCCGCGTTACACGCGCTCCACCTGTCGGGCGACACCACGCCGCTGGCCGTGTACGGCGCGGCCTTGCCGACGGTCACTATTGTGAGCGGCTGGAAGGGGGTACCGTTCATGGCGATCTTGCTGCTCGCGGCGCTCAAGGGCATCCCGTCTGAACTCTATGAGGCGGCGCAGATGGACGGGGCGGGCTTCCTGCGGCAGCACCTCGATATCACGTTGCCGGGTGTGCGCAAGACCGCCCTCGTCGCCGGGCTGCTGCTGGGCATCGGCGCCTTTTACAGCTTCGACTTCGCCTGGCAGATGACCAAAGGAGGACCCGGCGACGCCACCGAGTTGGCGGCCATCTACCTCTTCAGGCAGTTCCAATACCTGCTCGACTGGGGCTACGCCGCCGTCATCGGCATGACCCTATTCGCTATCCTGGCGGTCGTGATCGCCATCTATTTTCGGGTCGCGCAACCGACAAAGGAGTGAGGACCGATGGTGCGACGCGCAGCCCTGATGGATATAGCATGGGATATAGCATGGTACATCGGCATGGGCGCTTTTCTGCTGGTTTTCCTGGGCCCCATCATCTGGGTGTACCTCGCATCGCTTACGCCCGGCGGCGAGTTGGCCGCGTCGCCGACGGCCATCTTTGACGCGCGCCACTACACCCTCGACGCCTTCGGGAGGATATGGGCGAGCACCGGATTCTCGACGGCGTTCTTCAACAGCCTCAAGGTGAGCGCCAGCGTCGCGGTCTGCGTGGTCCTGCTGTGCGCCCCGGCGGCGTACGCGCTCTCCCGCTATGGCTTCCGCGGGCGTGGCGGCATGGCCATTATCCTATTGGTGGCCCAGTTGCTGCCGGGCATCGTGGTCGTGATCCCAACCGTTCTGCTGCTGCGCGCCCTTCACTTGACCGACTCACTCCTGGGGCTGTGGTTTGTCTACGTGGTCATCAACATCCCGCTGGGCGTGTGGCTACTACGCGGGTTCCTGGACGCCATCCCGCGCGAGCTGGACGAGTCCGTGTTGGTCGACGGGGGGCGCACCCTCGACGTGTTGCGCCACATCATCTTCCCCCTGGCGCGACCGGGGCTGATGACGATCGGCGCCTTCGCCTTCACGGCGGCGTGGGGCGAGTACCTCCTGGCGCTCTCGCTGATCACCTCGGACGACAAGTGGACGTTACCCCTTGCCCTACAGGGCGCCATCTCCCAGAACACCGTTGACCTCGGGGCGCTGACCGCGGGCGGCGTCGTGATCTCGCTGCCCGTGGCCGTGTTGTTCATGGTCCTGCAGCGCACCCTCGTCGCCGGCCTCACGGCGGGAAGTGTCAAAGGCTAAGAAACTCGAATTGTAGAAAATAGAGACGTGAGGGAAGACGTGCACACGAGCAGGACCCTTCGGGCGTTGGTAGACACGATTATCCCGGCCGATGAGTATCCATCGGGCTGGCAGGCCGGCGTCGGCGACTTTATTCAAGCCATCTTCGCCACGGACCTGAAAGACCGCACGCCACTGGTCGAGGCCGGGCTTGACCTGCTGCAGCGGGAGGCCCAGGCTCGCCACGACGGCGTCGCCTTCGCGGACCTCCCGCCTTCGGCGCGGGACAACCTCATCGCGGACCTGCTGGAGGGCAAGACTGTCCTCGCCTGGGGCGTCGTCCCGGCGCATGAGTTCGTGACGCTGATGATCGGGCTCACGGCCCAGGGGTTCTACGGCGACCCGCACAACGGGGGTAATCGGGACGCCGCGTCGTGGACGATGGTCGGCTACCGCGTCCTACCCGAGGGCGCCACCTGGCCCACGATCGACGCCACGCCCCCGCGCACGACGGCCTGGGAGAGCGTCGACGACGCGTACGAGGTCGTCGTCGTCGGGGCCGGGGCGAGCGGCGGTGTCGCGGCCTGTGTCCTCGCCGAGGCGGGCCATCGCGTCCTGCTCGTCGAGCGCGGGGACTGGCTGACCTCGACCGCTCTGCGCCCCGACCACCTGCGCAACCAGCGGCTCCCCCTTGGCTACGACACGCCCGCCGGCCCACCCGCCGCCGGCAATCCCCGCGTCCTCGCGACGGCGGAGGGAGAGCGCGTCCTGGCCCCCACCGACCCGCGCTGGAGCAACAACGCCATGACCCTCGGCGGCGGGACGCGTGTCTACGGCGCCATGGCCTTCCGGTTCTGCCCCGACGACTTTCGCATGGCCACGACCTACGGCGTGCCGGAGGGCAGTTCGCTGGCCGACTGGCCGATCTCCTACGACGACCTCGCGCCGTTCTACGACCGCGCCGAGTGGGAGATCGGCGTGTCCGGCGACCCCGCGGGCGACAGCGCCGCCGGCCCCCGCACGCGTGGCTACCCGATGCCGCCCATCCAGAACAACGCCGTCCTCTCCCGCGCGGCGCTCACGCGCGGGGCGACGGCGCTCGGCCTGACGACCGGGCCGGTCCCCCTGCTCATCAACTCAGAGGCGCGCGGCGGACGTGGCGCGTGCCTGAGCTGCGGGGCCTGCGTCGGCTTCGGCTGCCCCGGCGAGTTCAAGAACGGCACGCACAACACGGTGATCCCCCGCGCCATCGCCACCGGTCGCTGCGACGTGCTCACGGGGGCGCGGGTCGAACGGCTCCTGACCGACGCCGGCGGCCGGGTGACGGGCGTGGCGCTGGCGACCGCCGGGGGCGGTTCCATCCGGCGGCGCGCGGTGGCGGCGGCGCGGGTGGTCCTGGGGGCCGGTGCGATCGAGACGGCGCGGCTCCTGCTCAACAGCGCGTCCGCGCGCGAGCCCCACGGGATCGGCAATACCCACGACCAGGTCGGGCGCCACCTGCAGGGCCACGTCTACGCCGGCGCCTACGGCCTCTTCGATGAGGTTGTCCAGGACTGCCGCGGCCCCGGCCCCAGCATCGTCACCCACGACTATCGCCACCACAACAGCGGCCTCGTCGGCGGCGGCATCCTCGCCAACGACTTCGTGCTCACCCCCCTGGGCGCCTGGGCCGCGCTCACCCGCTTGGGCGCGATCCCGCCCTGGGGCGGCTCCGGCAAGCGGGCCATGCGCGACCTTTACGCCCGTCTGGCCCTCGTCATGGGGCCGATCCAGGAAACGCCCAGCCCCGACGCACGGGTCACCGTCGATCCCGCGGTGCGCGACGCGTTCGGGCTCCCCGTCGCGCGCCTGAGTGGCGGCCTGCGCCCCGAGAGCCGCGCGGCCGCCCAATTTCTCTCCGACAAGGCGGTCGCGTGGCTGCGGGCCAGCGGCGCGACGACGGTGCTGCCGTTCGTCGGGGACGGGGCCGAGGGGCCGAGCGGCGGCCAGCACCAGGCCGGGACCTGTCGCATGGGGACGGACCCCGCGTCCTCGGTCACCGACGCGTGGGGACGCGTCTGGGGCCACGACAACCTGCACATCGTCGACGGCTCGCTCCATGTGACGAACGGCGGCGTGAACCCCGTCCTCACCATCCTCGCCAACGCCTATCGCGTCAGCAGCTACCTCGCGGCTACGCTCGACCCCCCCGTCCTCGGGGCGGCGGTGGATTCCACACATAGAAAAGGGACAGAGTAACGATGGCATCTATCAAACAGTCCGTGTCCGCGTGGTGTTTCGAGCGCGCCATGTCCCCCCGGGACCTGGCGCGGACGTTGGCGGACATCGGCTATGCCGGCGTGGACCTCGTGGACCAGGAGCACTGGCCCCTATTCAAGGAACACGGGCTGGCGATCGCGGCCGTCAACGGCCATCGTTCGATCGAGGAGGGCCTCAACCGGCGGGAGAACCACGACCGTATCGAGCGGGAGATTACCGCCAACCTCGACCTTGCCGTGCGCTGGGGCATCGCCAACCTGATCGTCTTCAGCGGTAACCGGCGCGGGCTTGATGACGCCACAGGCGCGGAGATCACCGCGGAGGGCCTGTGCCGCGTGGCCGGGGCGGCCGAAGACGCGGGGGTGACTTTGGTGTTGGAACTGCTCAATAGCAAGGTCGACCACCCGGACTACCAGGCCGATCACACGGCCTGGGGCGTGCGTGTGTGCGACATGGTGGGTTCGCCGCGCGTCAAGCTGCTCTACGACATCTACCACATGCAGATCATGGAAGGCGACATCATCCGCACCATCCGCGACAACGCCGCTTACATCGGCCACTACCACACGGCGGGCAACCCAGGCCGCCACGAGATTGGCGCCATGCAGGAGCTGTCCTATCCCGCCATCATGCGCGCCATCCGCGACACGGGCTACGACGGCTATGTGGGACAGGAATTTATCCCCGCGGGCGATCCGGTCACGGCGTTGAGGGAGGCATTCAAGGTGTGCAATATCCCCTGACGTAAGTCTGTGACTGCTAGCTCTCCGTTAATCGCTCACGAACAAGCGCGGCGAACCTTGGGGCATGAAGCGCGATCCTGTCCAGCACACCATCGGCGGTCACTTGTGTTTTGCGGAGCGCGGCAGCTTGGTCGAGGATGATTTGCCTCAACCGCTCAGGGTCCGCGTGAAAGAGAGCTGTTAGGAAGGTGTCCGGCGATTGCACCCTCACGCCGTGCGGTTCTGTCGTCCTTCTGGGAAAGTGTTTGCGATTAGACGTCACGATAACAGACGCATCCGTGACGATGGCGGCGGCCAACACATGGCGATCTTTGGGATCGTTCGTCAGGGAGGGAATGAGACGCTCGTAGTCTGTGGCCGGCGCGAGCGGGAATGCGTCGCGCAATGCCATGATGAGCGAGTGCGCCCCTTGCTCAGTCGCCATACTGTGCTTGACGAGGTTGCGTCGTACCTCGTCGAGGATCATGTCGCTCCAACAAACGGTATATAGCCTTGCTTCGGCGGCACGCAGGAGCGTGTCACGCGGCGCGGCGGGGATGAGGACGTTGTCATCGAGAACGGCTCTCAGCATGGGCGAGCCTGATCGTCTAGCCGTAAAGGCCAAACTCTTGACTCAGCTGTGTCAACCTATTGAGGGCTTCTCGACGCTGCACATCTATACGCCCTTTGTAGATCATGAGCTGACGCAGGGGAATACAGTGCCGCACACCCGTCTGGGAGTAGGGTAACACTCCCTCATCGAGCAGGCGCATTATGCCTTGCCGCGAGGTGTTGAGGATACTGGCCGCCTCATCGACGCCCACTTCCCCTTGTAGCGACCGCGAGGCTAGCATGATGGCCTCATCCTGCGCAAGCAATGCCGTGATATCCCGCAATGCCCGATAGAGCACGTCCGGGATATCCAAGCGCTCACCGGATGGGGTAATAAATCCCATGCGCCGGTCCACGTCACCGGCAAGAAGCCGTCCGATCCGTGTGATGGCCTCAACGTCGGCCTCATCGGTCGTCGCGACCATGTATTGGCGTACCGTTTCCATTTCCATATGCGGCTCCAGCGTTGTTTCTCTACAAAGCCTGTACCTTCACTGTATCACGAAAGATCGTTACTCAAGACTGGCAGTGGACAGCGCGGAGATCCACACACGCTGCGTCCTGCTGGAAGCAGGTCTTGCTGTCAGGGACAGGACGGCCACGTCGTGTAAGGTCCTATCGGGGATGACCCGAAAGCGCCTCTTGCCGCGCGCCCTCATACTCGCCTACTATAACCAGGGGGTGCACCACAAGAAAGTTCCCTTGTGTGGCGCGGCAGCCAACTGGCATGGCCGCTGTGCGCGTGCATGGGAACTTTGCTGTGGCGCACCCATAACCACGTCCTATATATCACACGTTCACGCGGCGCGATAACGAGTGAGGGGGAGGAGCGATGCGATGAAAGTGAAGGTGATATTCCCCTACGACCTAGAGCGATAAGGAACTCCTTCGATGAACGATATCATGACCACACCGCCTAGCCTCCCGCGCCGGCACGCGGCCAAAGCCCTGGATATCGCGATCGGCCCGCTGTCCCTGTGCTACTTGGCCACCGCCGAAACAATACTGATGCCTCACACGACGTCTCACGGGATCCCCCTCGCCCTTTGGCCCCTGCCGAGCGCACTATGGCTCGCTCTTACCTTCCTGCTCGCCTGGGCGGGCCAGACGCCGGGGCAAGCAATACTCGGGGTCAAATGGGTCGACCAGCGCGAGACTTCGTAATTGACGTTGGTAGGCTGCATAGTCATGCACTATCAGCTACAGGCACCCGTTGCTGCACGCGATCCAGCAGGTCGTACGAGTGTGTATGGACTCAAGATCCCCACCATCGGGTTCGTGAGCTTGCATGCTTATGCATGTCCCAACGTCAATTACGAAGTCTCACCAGCGCGGTGCGCGTGCCCGCTGGCGGCCCTTGGGCGACACAGGCTTCTGGGCTTGCAACGCGTACATGCTCGTCCTCGATATCGCGTTCTGCGGCGGCGTCATCATCATCAGACCACTCGGCTGGTCGCCGCCGCTCGCCGCCTGGTCCCTCCCCATCGGCGCCGTCGCCGTTGTTGCCGCCGTAATGGCCCGCCACGCGCGTCACAGTACCGCTCGACTCATGCGCGTTTCACGCTGACAGTTCATCGGCGCCGTCGCGCC
>JAABUX010004849.1_pt1 | contig 16824 bp, 18 predicted proteins | sample 5561851 | NCBI WGS metagenome assembly JAABUX01 (sample SAMN10711883, study PRJNA513361) | rock metagenome | isolation source: Antarctica rocks | place: Antarctica: Victoria Land, Richard Nunatak red sandstone | collected 2016-01-03 | reverse complement strand
CTCCGAGTCGGCGCCGACCCGTTCGGCTGATCCGACCGCGCTGCGCTCGGCCAGGGTCGAGCTGTAGCCCCGCGACATGCCTCCTGCCATTAGCCCAGCATGACACCTATGCTCGAACACATGTTCCCGTGCTGTCAGACCTGGCGCACCGGCTCCGCCGGCGCCTAGGTCAGGAGCCGACTGACCGGTCAGCCTTTGCCTCTGGGGCTTGTCGGCGAGCACGGCAAGCGCGGTGCTGTCAGGGCTGCCGGGCGCACTGCGTTCGTGTTCGACGACTTGCCGCCGCACCCTGAGCGGTGTGGACCCTCCGGGCGCGCCGCACGGGTCCACATCCCGAGCCGACCTAAGGTCGGCGGTAGCGAACAGGCCCAGAGACGGAGGTGCGGTGCCCGAGCCCGACGACGCCAGTTCGTGGGCGCACCGCCTGTCGGTCGCGGCCGCCGACGGCTACGAGAACGAAGCCGGTCTGCGGCACGGCCTATACACCGTGCTCGGCCCGTACCTGACCAATGAGGTCGGGCTGGCGCAGAGCGACATCCGGCACGAGCTCACTAGCACCGGCGGACGGTGCGACAGCCTGTTCGGACGCGCCCTGTTCGAGTACAAGACACCAGGGCTGCTTGAGGCGCCCGCGGAGCGCCGCAAGGCCGCCGAGCAGTCCTTGCGCTACCTGGCCGACACCGGCCTCGGTGCGGTCGTCGTCATCATCACCGACGGCTCGACCTGGGCCATCCTGCGGGACACCGCCAGCGGGCCGGAGGAGGGCGAGCAGGGCTGGCTCGACCTGGCGCTACCTGTTCCGGAGACTCCCGAGCAGCGGTTCCAATGGCGCCCGAACGACCCTGACTCGGCCGGGCGAGTCCTGGACCTGCTCCAGACAGTCAAGGCAGCGCCCGTCACGGGGCAGACACTCATCGGGCACCTCGGCCCTGCGCGCGCAGAGGTCACAGCCCTGGTGGAAGCCCTGGCTGACAGGCTCGCCGGCCGGGCGGACGGATCCCGGCCCGACGTGCTGTTCGACCAGTGGCTGCAGCTCGCCGGCGTCGCGTACGGCATCGACGGCCCGGACGCTCCCTGGCCAGCCGCGCCCGAGAAGATCTTCGGAGCAGCCTTCCCCGCGCTTCGCGGCAGGCGCTACGCCGAAGCCGTGTTCACGCTCCACACTTACGTCGCCTTCGCTGCCAAGTGTATCGCGGTGGAGGTGCTGTCCCTGCTCCAGAGCAAGAGCTCCCTCCGTCCGTCGCAATGGCAGGCCCTCGACGCAGCGGGCCTTGCAGCCCAAGTAGAAGCGCTTGAGGCTGGGCGCGTCTCCGCCGAGCTGCGTGCCCCGGGCCTGCTCGGCGGCGACCTGTTCGGCTGGTACGCGCCGCTCCTGGCCGGCGACGCCGGCCTCGTGGCCGCCACACGAGCGGTCCTGCGCTCCTTCGCCGAGCTCGCCTGGGCCCGGCTGGCCCATGCCGAGGGAACCACTGGGGACCTGCTCAGGGACTTCTACGCCGCGGTCGTGCCCCGCGACCTCCGCCTCTCGTTGGGCGAGTTCTTCACCCCGAGGTGGATCGCGGAGCGGGTCCTTGGCAAGTCGCTTGAGCTCGCGGAGATCTCGCCGGACCGGCTCGCGCGCGTACTAGACCCGGCTTGTGGATCCGGGACGTTTCTTGTCGCAGCCCTGCGTCGCAGCCTGGCCGCTGCCGCGGCGACGGACCTGCCTCCTGCGGAACAGACGCTCGCGGCCATCGACGCGGTCCACGGTTTCGACATCAACCCCGTCAGCCCGGTCATGACACGCGTCAATCTTCTACTGGCGCTGGGCGACCGAGTCGAAGCCCTCGGGACTGTGCGCTTCAACGTCTATCAGGCCGACAGCGTCCTGCTCCCCGAAATGGTCGTCGGGCAGGTCGCGCTCGACGAAGCCGGCACGCACCTTCGAATCCCGCTCGTCATCGGCGACGTCGACCTGCCCAAGGGGCTCACCGGGCACGGAGCGGTCACCCGCTTCGTGGAACTGCTGGAGCAATCGCTCGCCCGGAACCGTGCGCCCGATACCTTCCGCGGCCTGCTCGGCGGAGTGCTTCAGGCACTGGCCGTACCCGAGAACGACCGCGAGGATGCGCTCGACGGCGGCCAGGTCATCTACGACCGGCTCGTCGTCCTCAAGCGGAACCGCCGCAACGGCGTCTGGGCCAGAGTCCTCCAGCAGGCGTTCGCGCCGCGGACGCTCGGCACAGTCGACCTGGTCGTCGGGAATCCGCCGTGGATCTCGTGGAAGAACCTGCCTCAGGCGTGGCAGGACCGCTCGGAGCCGTTGTGGCGGTCCTGGGGCCTGTGGCAGAAGATGACACGCGGTTCGGGAATACCGTTGTCCGATATAAGCACTCTGCTGCTCGCACGGTGCCTGGCGACCTACGCGCCGACCGGCGTCGTGGCGCTACTCCTGCCCGACAGCGTCCTGCTCGCTGAGCCCGGCGGCCGGGCGCTGCGCCGTTGCATCCTGCAGCCCGACGAGGACGCGCCGAACCGGGCCGGGGTGGACAACCCGGCCATGCCATACCGACCGGTGCACGTAGACGATTTCAGCGTCCTCAACCCATTTCCGGACGCGGCGACCCGGCCGATCGCTCTCTACGTCCGGCCCGGCGAGGCAGCGGTCTTCCCCCTGCCTGCGGACGTCTGGACACGATCGAGCCCCCGCGCGCCGCTGCCCACCCACCTGACCTGGGTCGAGGCGCGTACCAGACTCAGCGACACGTCCTTGCCGCTCTCCCCGCTGGACCCGGCCGACCCGGCCTCGCGGTGGCGCCCGGCCGGTGTTGCTGGCGGGCTCGTGCTTCACGGCACGACAGCGACGACGCCCTACCGATGGGGACAGGGGTTCCACACCCGCGGAGCCGACGGGCTCCTCCTGTGCGAAGTCCTGACCCCGGCGCCGGTTGGCCCCGACCGGCGGGTCCTCATCCGGTCCAGGCCGGACCTCGGACGCAATACGTCAGGGGAGGCAGTCCGGGAAGCCGAGGTCGAGGCCGACTGGCTCTGGCCGGTGCTCCGCGGACGCGACGTCGACCCGTTCAAAATCAACAGGTCCAGCCTATACGCGGTCCTTGCCCACGACCCGAACGACATGGGCACCGTCAATACCGTGGACGACCTGATGGCGCGGGCCCCGATGCTGTTCGACTACCTCGAACCGTGGCTGGACCGCCTCCAGAACCGCAGCGCCTATGACCTGCGGCTCACCGAGCAGACCCCATGGGGTGTCAGCGGGCCCGGACGGCACCTGCGACCGGACGCGCATCTCGTCGTCTCCCGGTACATGCACCCCCGCAGGACACCACCCGCAGCCGTCTGCTCTCCGCTCATGGATCGCCGCCTGGGACGCGTCACCACCGTCTATCCGAACAACAAGGTCAACTTCATCGCCGCCGGCACGCGCCGGGAAGCCGACTACCTCGCGGGGTTCGTCAACAGCCCGCTCGCCCAGGCAGCGATCGCCCGCCAGGCGTCGAGCACGACCATCGCGCCGGTCACCATGAACAGCCTGCCGATCCCCACGTTCGGCCCGTCAGACAGCAGCCACCTTCGCCTGGCGGAATGCGCCGCCCGCTGCTCGCAGGCCGTGGCCCTGACGGAGGCAGTTCTTGACGAGCTCGATGCGCTCGTCCGAGAAGTGGTGCGTTAGGACTGCCGTCCGGCGGCGCCGGACTCGCTTGGTCAAGGCCGTAGCAGCACGTTCGCCCATCTTGTTAGGTGCTCGACGGACGGACTGACGCCTTTCGGCAGGGAGGCTCGGACGGCGTCGAGGCGCCGTTCGGCGTCCATCAGCGACGCCGCGACTGCCGCCGGGGTGTTGCCGGCGACCTCGTCGAGCTCCCACTGTCGGGCGTACGCGAAGTGACGCTTGAGCGAGTGGTACGGCATGGAGGCGATGCTCTGACCCTGAGCGCGGAGCTCGGTGCACGCGTCGCAGGGGCACTTGAAGGCAGGTTCGGCGGCAACGACGGCCTGCGCGGCCGCGGGGGGCAGGAACAGGTGCAGGTCGCGGATGTAGTAGCGCGGGGGTGCGCTGCCGGTCGACGCCAGGGCCGGCCAGGCCCGGGACTCGCTGTAGGTCAGGCCGTTCCCGAAGCCAGCCAGGCCCGCGTACCGCAGGCAGATGCTGAAGAACCCGCCGTACAGGTTGACCAGTTCCCGCCCGGGCGGCTGTAACAGCACGGTGCGCCACAGGCGGCGCAACTGGCCCTCGTCGACGGTCCGCTCGTCGAAGCCGGTGACCCACACGTAGCACCGACTAGCGAGCGCGGCAGGCAGGTGCGCGAGCAGCTCCCCGAGCACTGCCACCCCGTCGACACTGACCGTCCCGTACTGACCCGCCTCCTGCCGAGGCCCGACGCACAGAACTGGGCTGATGGTCTTCGGGTCCGGGAGCGCCGCGCACTGCGCCCAGACCTTCCTCACCACGGAGAACCACGGGTCGCCGGTCCCGGTGACCGCGAAGTAGGGGGCGAGCACCGCGACGGGAGCGGAGGGTCCGCCCGCCGGCACCTGTGCTTGTTGTTGCTGCATCGCCTGGGCCAGCAACCGGGCGTACCGGTCGAGCTTCTTCATGACCCGCGGCGCGTTCCCGGCGTACGAACGTTGTCTGTGGATGACCTCGCGGACCATCTCCGCCACGACTGCGGGCGTGAAGAACGAGGACGGGAAACGGGCGGGGCCCGTCCTAGGCAAGCGCGCCAGCACGGACGGGCCGTGCCACTCGGCGAGGCTGAAGTGCGAGGCCCGCGGCGCTGCCAGATCCTCCTGGAACAGCGGCGTCCTCGGGTCGATCAGGTAGGGCACCTTGCTCGACAGCACGAAGGCGGCGGTCGCTTCATCGTAGTAGGACGCGATGGTGCCTGGCACCGTCATCACGTCGAAGCAGGCGCGGACGCGGGGGTCGCGGAAGCTCGCCTGGTCGCTGTTGCCGAACGCCATCAGGTGCTGGAAGGCCGACAGGGCCGGCCCGTTCACGCTGCGCCCGGTGCCTGCACCGGTCGGGCCGACAACAGGGACGTCGGCTCGGCGCCCCGTGCCCGGACGACGGCAAGCTGGAACAGGACCCGTGCCCGCAGCACCGGGTCGGCCGTGTTCCGGACGGCGGGCTGCGCGACCTCTAGGCGGTCCCTGCCAACCGCGAGCACGCCGACACCGTGCCGTCGCGCGTACTCCAGCAGCGCACCCGAGACGCGGGCATTCGGCATGGCGACGTAGGACAGGTCGACCGCGTATCTGTTCATCGTGGCCTGCGCGACCGCCCGAGCCCAGTCGGACAGCTTCGCCTCGGCGCCGAGCAGCAGCGGCGGCGCAACGCCGCCGTCCCTGAGCAGGAAGCACGCGTCGGTCCGGCACCTCCCGTGGGACCTGACTTCCTGACCGAGGGCGCGTACCGGCCACTGCCTGCGGACCAGGCGTACGAGGTCGGCGACGAGGTCAGCCTCCGTCGGGCGACCGGGACCCGTGCTGGTCGCCCGGGTCATTCCCCGACCTCCTCGTCCGGCCTGAGCTGATCGGTCCTGGCCGTCAGCGCAGCGAACGCCTCGGCCTCCCGGACGGCGGTCAGCCGTTCCGACAGAAACCAGCCGAGGGACCCCGCCAGGACGAGCGCTGCGAGCGCGGTAACGGCCCGCGGCAGCGAGACGCCGGTCTGCGAGACCCAGAAGGACAGGTACAGCCAGGCGGGCAGGAATACGCCGGCAGCCCAGCCCTGACGCCGTTCGGCACCCAGCAGCCTGTCCTGGACGGCCTCGGCGTCCCGTACAACCGCGAGATGGCCCGCAAGGTCGGTCAGCGGGGCGACGAAGGCGCGTCCCACGAGCCGTCGGCGTACCTCGGTCTCCGGGTCTCCCGGATCACCTCGCTTCAGGAGTGACCCAAGGCCGTCCTTCGGCCACTCCACGAGAGGGTGCACGGTGACGACGATCATCGCGAGCACCGGAAGCACCAAAGACGAACGGACCCGGTCCCGGGCCTTCGACACGTCCTCGGCGTACCTGCGGCGCAGCCGGTCGCGCGCGGTGAAGGCCCTGGACGCAACGGTGCCGGCCGCGACCGCGACAGGCACAATGACCGCGAGCCAAGCGGGGACCAGCCGCAGGCCCGGCTCGTGGGCGACCTGGGCGGCAGCCTCAAGGCCGTCGGGCCACACGGGTCACAGCACACGGTCCCGGATCTTCGAGTTCACCGCGGACTCCGGGTAGGCGCGGTACACGTACTGGATTAGCGAAGCGAGCGGCCGGGAGGCGTACCGGTCCTTGATGCCGGATAGGGCCGAGACGACCGACGGGTGCTGCTCGCCGAGGAGGCGGGCGACCGCCCGCCCCTGGTCGGTAAGGACGAAGCACCTTGTGACGTACTCGTCGCTCTCCACGGCACCGGTGACCTCGACGGCCTCCAGGCTGTCCACGCTCTGCCCGGAGACCTGGCGCTCCTCGCGCACCAGACCGGCCTCTTCCAGGATCTCGGCTGCCTCGTAGACCTCCTTCGAGAAAGGCCCGTAGTCGTACGCCTTGAACACCAGGCGCTCATCGAGGACAGCAGCCGAGACTTCGGTCTCCTTGTCTGCGAGGTACAGCAGCTTCTCCAGCCGCGTGATGCCGTTCACGCGCCCCTGCGCGACGCGGACCTTCGTAGGAGCGGCCAGCATCAGGAGCACCAGGTCTGAGCCCACGAGATCGACGGGTCCGTCCCACCCGGGCAACAGATGCACCTCCCCGCTCGACTCGGCGTCGCCGCAAACTACATGGCGGCCCTGGGCCTGCCCGTAGGTCATCCACATGCGCGTCACAAGTCCGATCCCTCCGCGCCGTTGTGATAACGCTCGTTGCGAGCGCCCTGGAGCAGCCGGTGCTTCCGGGCGGCACTGGCACGGGGAGGGTTAACACCTGGTGCCATCACGGCGGCGCGGCAGGGCGGTCCAGCCCTGATCCGAGGTCGGCCGCTCCAGCGGACGACGTGTCGCCGGTGGCGCGCTGGAGGGCTCGGTAGACCGTGGAGCGTCCGACGCCGAACAGCTCCGCGAGGTCGGACGGGTTCTTCTGCCCGGTGCGGTGCAGGTCGACCAACAGCGCCTCCCGGCCGGGGGTGAGCTTGGGCTTGCGGCCGCGGAGCTTGCCGGCGGCGCGGGCCACGGCCATGCCCTCGCGGGTGCGGGCTTTGACCAGGTCGGCCTCGAACTCGGCGACCATCGCCAGGACGTTAAACAGCAGCCGACCGACCGGGTCGGTCGGGTCGTGCACCGAGCCGCCGAGCTGTAGCCGTACCCCGCGACCGGTGAGCTCTTCGACGATGTCCCGGGCGTCCGGCAGCGACCGGGCCAGCCGATCGAGCTTGGTGACCACCAGCGTGTCGCCGGCGCGGCAGGCCGCCAGTGCCTCACGCAGACCGGGACGGACGCGGCTGGTGCCGGTCAGGCCGTGGTCGACGTAGACCCGCGCGGCCTTGACGCCGAGCCCGGCCAGGCCGTCGCGTTGGGCGGTGAGGTCCTGCCCGACCGTCGACACCCGGGCGTAGCCGATCTTCAGTCCCGTCATGCCGGTGAGTGTGCCGTATAGGGCACCCCAGTGGGACAACAAAACGGACGGGTCTATTGGGACGGCGCTCCTGCTCCTGCTCGCCGGCCGGCCGAGATAGTGATCATGTGTCGCTGGCCGGTCGGCTACCGGGACGCCAAGTGGAGCAGACGACCGGGAGGATTGCTACCCGCCGGCGTGCCGCTGCGACAGCACACCCTACGATCATGTGGTGAGGTCCAGGCCTTGGTTGGGTCCACTCCTGCTCATGGTGGCTGTCGGTCTTTGGGTGCTGCTGAAGTCAGGTGAGTCGGGCGTCGGGCGGGTCGGCGGCGGCCTGGCGGTAGTTGGGGGCCTGCTGTTGGTTGTGGGCGGCGAGGTGGGACTACGCCGCCGCTCGCGGCGCTGATCGCGGTCGCCGGCCACCCAGCCGGCGACTAGTGGAGCCCGGAGGAACCGAACATGTTGGCAAGGAAGTGGCAGGCCGCGGCCCCGTCCCGCCGCAGCACCGGTGACCTGCCCCGGCTCAACCCTGTGGGCACTCGCGCGGACTTGGCGGCTGAGCGACTGCGGCAGCGTCGACCACTCACCTTGGACCCTTTTCGCGCTCCCTGGCAAAGCCGCTCCGACCGTGTCTCGTGGAGGATCGACTATTGGGACGGCGTCGTCAGGCAGGCAACTGGCGCCGTGCGCTGTCAGGGCCAGACGTTGCCGGCGGGCGAAAACCATGATTGGCCCGCCGGCGGTCAAGGAGCCCGTCAACGACGTCCACCTGATGTAGACAAGGCTCCTGACGGTGCCGCTGCACGCGACGGTGCCTCTTGACGCGGGCGCCTGTTCGAGATGGCGGCTTTAGGTCTGCGGAAGCCCTGAGAGTTCCTCTGCATTGCGCGTGCGGCGGCGATCGTCGGTGCGCCCGAGCAGCCGAGCGGCGGCGATCGCGGCCGGGTACTCCTGTCGCCGACGCCCGGCAGCGCGCCATCGACGTGACCGCCCGAGTCAGGACTCAGGCAGGTCCGCGAACTTCGCCTTCATATCGCGGTACCAGTCCATCGACCTCTTCGGATGCCGCCACCGACCCTTCATCGCGTCGCGCGCTTCCTGGTGGCGGGCATCGCCGGCCTTCTCCGCCTCCTTGAGGTGACGGTCCTGGGCTTTGATGACGTCGTCAGGTGACTCGCCCTGGTGCTCCAGGTCGCAGACTCCTTCCAGCTGACGGCAGGTCATCGTCTTCATGCCCCTTTTCCCTTCTTGTGCTCCCGGCGCACGGAACCTTCTTCTGTCTGACGGTCGGTGCCCTGGGAGTGTGACCAGCCGCCGCGCGTCTGACCCGCGTTGTACGACGCAGCGGCCTTGACCAGGGCCTGGAACGCGCCCGCGTCGAGCGCGTCTCCCTCGTGCAGGTCGATCGCGCGCCAGGCCTTGCCGCCGAGCCCGTTGTTGAAGACCTGCTCCGGGTCGGGCAGCTGTGCCCCTTGCGGGAAGGTCAGCTTCACCTTCTGCTTGTGGGCGTTGCCGACCACGAGGATGCCGTCCTTCTCCCAGACCGGGCTACCCATCCACTTCCACGTCTCGACGACGTTGGGCACCGCCTCGTGGATCAGCCGGCGGACCTCGGCGAGCGTGTCTGCCCGCCAGTCACCCAGGCCCTCGACGAGTTCGTCGATCTTCTTCCCGGCCGCCGGTCCGGTGGGCGACTCCTTCACCTTGCTCATCGGGTGACCGGGTCGGCGATGAGCCCGATCTCGGCGCCCGCCATGTCCCTCACCGCCGCGACGAGCCGACCGCCGCCGACCTCGTGCGGCTCGTCCACGACCGACCCGCCAGCCGCGGTGATGCGCCGCACGGCGGCCTCCATGTCCGGCACATGCAGGTGGGGGCGGACGACCGTGGCACCTGGGACAAGGCCGATCTGCTGGCCGTCGACGTCGAAACCGACGTAGTACGGGGTGTCCGCCGTCGGCTCCGCCCCGAGCAGCGCCTGGTACAGCTCGCGTGAGGCGGCGAGGTCGGTGGCCGGGAGGAGAACTGTCGCGAAGCTGCGCATGGTGCACGCCTTTCGTCACACGACGCGCCCTGTGCACGTCGCCCCGATGACGGGATCGAGACTAGGAGTGTGACCAAGTGGATCAGATGGATGCCTTCGAGGCGGAGCGGCCGCGGCTGCTGCGCATCGCCACCCACGTGCTGCGCGATGCTTTCGAGGCGCAGGACGTCGTGCAGCAGGCCTGGCTCCGGCTGCACGGGACGACGACGACCATCGAGAATCTGCCCGGCTGGCTGACCACCGTCACGACGCGGCTCTGCTTGGACCGGCTGCGGGCGACGACGCCTGTCCTGGAGGAGGGCGTCTTCCCTGTCGAGGCCGCCCCGGATCCCGCCGACCAGGTGGCCCTGGCCGATACGGTCGGTGTCGCGCTCCAGGCGGTGCTGGACCGCTTGACCCCCAGCGAGCGTGTGGCGTTCGTGCTCCACGACAGCTTCAGCATCGACTTCCCGACCATCGCCGAGATCCTGAGCAGCACGCCCGTGGCGGCTCGTAAGCTCGCGTCGCGGGCCCGCAGCAAGGTAGCGCTCTCCGACAACGAGGGCTCATCGGCCGACTGGCAGGTCGTCGACGCCTTCCTGGCCGCGGCTCGCGAGGGCAACTTCGAGCGGCTGCTGCAGCTGCTGGCACCAGACGTCGTGATTGCGGGGGACGAGGCCGCCGTCCTGGCCGGCACCCCGGCCCGCCTGGAAGGACGTCAGCACGTGGCCACGATGTTCAACGGCGCCGCGAAGGCCGCTCTGCCGGTGTTTGTCGGCGACCGGCCCGGCGCTGCCTGGTTCCACCGAGGGCAGGCGCGGGTCGCCTTCGACTTCACAGTCGACGACGGCGTCGTAGCCGGCATCGACTTCCGCGCCGACCCGAACGTGCTTGCAGGGCTGACGCGGCGCCGGGAGGGATCTGCGGCCTGACACGGTGCCGCTGAACGATCACGGCCCCGGCGGGCGAGCAGTTCGGGCTGGCAGCTGGGCGACGTCGACCCTGTCCGGCACGTGCGAGGTCCATGGCAGGCCGGTCCGCCGTGACACGCGACTCGGCTCCTTCCGGGGCAGGGCAAGGGTGTCTTGTGGTCGGACAGGGCGTCCCGGTAGCCGTTCGGCTTGCGGGACTTCCCTCGCGCAGGGGGCCGTCTGGGTGGCGCTGCACGGGTGTGTGTCAGGGCGCCGCTGGAGACGGGCGCGTCGGCGTTGCTCCGGCTTGGTCGCCGGCCGCGGCAGGTCCTCCGTTGAGCTGGCGGAGTAGGTCAAGCAGCGGGGTGGAGGGCTGGACGTGGTCGAAGAACGACGCGTCGGCTTCCTCGACAAGGGTGACGGCCTGCTCGGCCAGGCGCCGCCCGTCCTGGGTCACCGTGAGGCGCTTGACCCGGGCGTCGGTGGGGTCGGCGGCGCGGGTGAGTAGTCCCCGGCGTTCAAGCGAGCGCAGGACCTGGCTGGTCATCATGACGTCGGTGTCGGCGTGCGCGGCGACCGCGCGCTGACTCGGCAGGTGACGGGTCGAGCTGGCCTGGTCCGAAAGCCACCAGACGCTCGCCAGCAGGACGAACTGCACATGGGTGAGGCCGACGGGTTGAAGGGCGGCGGCGATGGTGCGCTGCCAGCGCAGGGTGGCCCGCCACAGCAGGAACCCGGGGCTGTCCTGCGGGCCGGAGGGCGTGGGCGGTGCAGGGACGTCGTCGCCCGTCATGATCTCGGCGGGAGGGCGGGGGCGGGCGCCGCCTCGGCGAGCCGGGCCAGGGCCCGCATCGCCGTCGGCAGACTCGCGGCGATGGTCTTGCCGATGACCCGCGCGAACAGCGGTGCCAGCGGACCGGTGATCGTGACGCGGTGGGTGAAGCGACTCCCGGTGGTCATCGGCTCGATGTGGTGCGCCAGAGTCAGCCGGGCCAGCGGGAGCCGACTCACGTCGGTGAACCCGACTCCCGCGCTGACCTCGGTGAAGGTGAACGACACTCCGGGGCCCTTGACCGGCTTGAGCCGCCCGCGGGTACCGACGGCCACCGGGCCCTGCACCCTCACCGCGGCGATCTCGTGGTCCCACTCGGGCCAGGTCGTCGGCTCGGCGTACCGCGCCCACAGCTGGGGAGGGGTCGCGCTGGTGGTTTCGGTGTGCTCGAAAGCCCACATGCTCATCCTCTCCGCCAGCGGCACCCTGCCGTGGTCACCCATCGACCGTATGCGCGCTTAGGGTCTAGGTCAATAAGTAGCGACTCCTCGACCTTCACCGGTCAGCGATCGTCATGCGGAGTTCACCGGCCGCGGGCGGGCCGCCCGGCGGAACCCGTAGGGGTTGGCCGGGGAGACTGGGCCTCGTGACGCTTTCTGATCCAGCCTTTGCCGGGGACCGGGCCACTGCGACGTACTACGACCAGCGGGCAGCTGAGTACGACGAGTGGTATCTGGGCCAGGGCCGCTTCGCCGAGCGCGACCGGCCTGGCTGGCACGACGAGGTCGAGCGCGTGGTCGGCCTGATTGCGGCACTGCCGCCCGCCCGCACGCTGGACGTTGCCTGCGGCAGTGCCTTCCTCACCCGCCACCTTCGCGGCAGCCTTGTGGTCGGGCTGGACCAGAGCCGCGCCATGGTCGCGCTCGCCCAGACCCGTCTGCCGGACGGCCTGGCGATGGTCGGCGACGCACTGGACCTCCCGTTCCCCGACGGGGCCTTCGACCGGGTCCTGACCGGGCACTTCTACGGGCACCTGCCCACCTCGGAGCGGATGGTCTTCCTGGCCGAGGCTCGACGCGTCGCCGGCGAGCTGATCGTCATCGACTCCGCCCTGCGAGCGGCCGTAGAGCCCGAGCAGTGGCAGGAGCGGGTGCTCAACGACGGCTCACGTCACCGGGTCTACAAGCGCTACCTCACCGGGCAGCAACTGGCGGACGAACTCGACGGCGAGATGCTGCTGAGCGGGACTTGGTTCGCCGCTGCCCGCACGTCCAGGTCCGCCAGGTAGCGCCCGGCCACTCCGTCCCCGCAGGAGGATCGTCTTTGACACAAGATCACGGACGGGGGACGCGACCCCTCCGGCGTCCGGTAGTCCCCTGGTTCCGGTTAGGCACCGCCACCGTTTGCTACCGCGGCCCGCTGTTGCAAGATCGCCCCCGCCCTGCTCGGCGACCACTGATGCTCAGTCAGCCGCCAGACCTCGTCCTGGCCCGTCTCGCCGGGTGCCTGCCGATCTCGACCGCGCGTCTCAGCATGCGTGTAGCCCAGCTTTGCCGGCACTGCACGGCTCGGCGCATTCGCTTGATCAACGTGAGTCTCGAGGTGCGTGACATCGGGAAGGCTGAGACCAGCGGAGGTCAAAGCGGCTGCGGCTGCCGTCGCGAGTCTCTGCGCTTCTGTGGTGCAGCGGACAGCTTCCACAGCGCGAGTCCGACCCCGGTCGCGCAGATGATGACGCCAGGTATCGCGAGTCGGCCGGGCGTCTGGCCAAACAGCAGCCAGGCCCATACCGCAGTCGTGGGCGGAGTCAGGTAGAGCAGGGTGCTGGCCCGGGTCGCTCCCGAGCGCCGCACCACGAACAGATACGTGCCGTACCCGCCGAGTGTGGACAGCACCACGAGCCACCCGAGCGCCACCCAGAACCCGGCCGCGGACGGCGGAGTGAGGTCACGGTCCACCGCGGCGGCGCCGCAGAACACCGCGGCGGCGACCACACTTTGCAGGGCCAACGAGGTGATCAGCGACTCCGCGGGGCGCCACCGTCGCTCAAGGACGGTGCCGGCCGCGAGGGCGGCCAGCGCGCCGACGGGCAGCAGGTAGGCCCAGGCCGCGGCGTGGCCACCACCGAGGTCACCGGCGACGACCAGCGCCACCCCGGCCGCGGCCATCAGCAGACCCAGCCGCTGTCGCCGGCTGGTCCGCTCCCCAAGCAACGGTCCGGCCACTGCGGCCACCAGCATGGGCTGCAACGCGGCGATCAACGCGGACGTGCCGGCGGGTACCCCCGCGTCGATGGCTGCGAAGATTCCTCCGAGGTAGAGCACCTGTACAAGCAGCCCGAGCACGCCCTGCCGCAGCAGCGCCCGCGGCTGAACCCGCGGCCCGCGCAGCAGCGCCCAGATGCCTAGCAGCAGCGCCGACACCAAGGTGCGCCAGGCCAGCACGGTGTCCACCGGCGCCGCCCGCGTGCCGAGGACGGCCCCGACGAACCCGGACGACCAGCAGACGACCAGCAGAGCGGCCGCGGCAGCGTTGATCCGGTTTCCTCGCATGCGGCTGAGGTAACCATACAGGTAGGTATACTGGCAGTAACATTTGCTGACGGATCGAGAGGTTGATCGTTGATCGACGTGCTTGCCGAGCCCGCGCCGCTCACCCCTGCCGGCGAGCGGATCGTCACTGCCGCCGCCGAGCTGTTCTACGCCCACGGGATCCGCGCCATCGGGGTGGACACCATCGCCGAGGCGGCCGGCACCACCAAGAAGACCCTGTATGACCGGTTCGGGTCCAAGGACGCGCTAGTCGCGCTCTACCTGGTCCGTCGAGCTCGCCGCTGGCAGGCATTCCTAGTAGCCGAGCTCGACCGACATCCAGCCGGGCCGAGTCGAGTGCTCGCCGTCTTCGACGCCCTGCAAGCCTGGTCAACCGGCCTTGACCGCGGCTGCGCCTTCATCAACGCCTACGCCGAAATCGGCGCCAGCAACCACCCCGGCGTCCCCGTCATCCGGGCCGAGAAGGCCTGGATGCGAAGCCTGTTCACCGAGCTCGTCGTCGAGGCTGGCATCCACGCCGCCGACCGAGTGGCCGGCACGGTACACCTGCTCTACGAAGGAGCGCTGGTGACCTCCACCGTCGGCAACGATCCGCACGCCCTCACCGCGGCACGCGACGCCACCGACCAACTGCTATCAACCGCGAGAGCTGCCACCCCGACTTAACCCATCCCAGCCATCGATCGGCGGCGGGACAGGGACAGGTCTGCATCGGCGATGAGCCGGACTCTCCCGCGCTCGCAGTGACGCCGTGGCGTGGCACTGGTGCGGCCACCGGCGTCCCGGGGCCGAGCAGTGCCGGGCCGAGCGGCGCGATCGTCGACTGACCGCGCAGCCGTGTCGCAGAGGGATCCTTTGCGGTACAAGATCGTCGGGGCCGGAGCGGCGCAGTTGGCACCACGTCAAGTCGCCAACCGGTCGGCGAGAGCAGGGCGCCGATGACCAACGGGGAGCGTCCCTGGAGGTCACAGCCCGGAGAGGGCAACGCCAGAGCCAGGACGCCCCCCGCTACCGGGCTTCGAGAGAGGCGCGCAGCCGGTCAGCGACCAGCCGCAGCAGGGACGGGTCCTCGTGCAACGCAGCGAGCAACTCGCGGACGACATCGGACTTGTTGACCGTCCGACCGCTGGCGCGTCGCACCTTGCTGAGGTCAGCGTCGAACGCCTCCGAGACGTCCAGGTCGAGCAGGATCGTGAACTTGCGGACGACGTTTGAGGGAGTTGTCACAGCGACGACCCGCTGCGTCGCGACGGTTCCAAACCGGGCTGCCCGGTCCTTACCAGTCACCGGACCAGCTCCGAGGTCAGCTCGTCGAGGACCTGGTCGTACTCCCCGACCCCGGCCGGTGTCGTCCCCCACGACTGCGCGTACATCTCGCGGAGGCTGACCTGCGCGGCCAGTACCGGCAGGCACTGATCGGTCAGTCCCTGCCGGGCGTCCCGAGCGGACGATGTCCCCGCCCGGACCTTCGTCAACAAGATGTGCACGGCCACCGCGCGGACCGGACTGAGGTCGTCGACCATCTGCAAGACCCGGCCGAGTTCGCGGACGTCCATCAAGGACGGCGCTGCCGGCACGAGGAGGTGGTCGGTCGCGGCCAGGGCCTGGCGCAGGAGCTGCTCCTGCGCCGGCCCGGTGTCCACCACCAGGTGCTCGTAGTCACCGGCAACCTGCTCCAGGCGCCGGGCCAGGTCACGGACCGGCCAGGCGATGACGGTGGCGGGGAAGCTCACGCCTGCCTCCTCGGACCAGGCCAACACCGAGCCCTGCGGGTCGGCATCAACCAGCAAGGTCCGACCGGAGCGGGCCAGCCCACAGGCCAAGTACACGGCGCTGGTGGATTTCCCGACACCGCCCTTCATGTTGCCGACCACTACACGCACCAGGACCTCCAATTGGCCCCAGGCGGGCCGCAAGACGACCGTAGGTGCTAGACGGCATGACGGCGTGACGGCACGCCGTACCTTGCTCAGTTCTACTCGGCCGCCCTGAAGAACAACTCAGCCGGGTTCTTCCTGGTCTCCGTCCGCACCAGCTCCGCATAGTCCCGCCGCGCCACAGCGAGGGCGTGTACAGCGGCGCGCAGCCGCGCCTCCTGGTCCTTGTCGGCGCGCCGTCCCACGATCGCTTCCCGCAGCCGCGCTGGCCCTCGGGCCGCCGCTCGCTCCGACACGGCGTCTAAGACGCCAGTACAGGCGTCGATGACAGCGTTCCCCCGGGTGACCAAAGCCGGTGATGACGACACCCAGGTGGACGACCATGCGTCGTACAGCGGGCGGGTTCCCTGCTGGAGCCAATCGTGAAGCTCCATGGGATCGACAGGACGCCGACGACGCAGTAGGACGTCGCGACCCTCGGAGAGGCCGGTGCGCACCTGAGCGGTTAGGAGTAGTGCGTGGGCCCGCTGGGCGAACAGCAGGGACTGGGTCAGGAGGTCGACCGAGGCGCGGCTTTGAGCCGCAGTTGCCTCTCTGCGGTCGGTGCGGCGCTGGGCATACACCACGCCGAAGAATGCGCCGACGGCCACGAGCAGCGCTGCAGCAAGCGGTACAGCGACGAATAGCCAGTTCACGGCTAACAGTCTCGCGTCACCAGGCGCAAAACGGCGTGAGCGCGACCAGGCCTCCGGCGCGATGACCGGGCCTGCGTAGCAGTCGCGCAGATCGTGCGCTAAGCGTGAGGCGGCCACCGAAGCCAGGTGCGGCTCAGTGATGAAGCCGACACGCCGTCCCGCGCGCCTGCGCTGTTCCGGTTCCGGTTAGTGCAAGGTTGTACGCATGGCGCGACCGTCCGGCATCCCGCAGAAGCAGCTCGTCCCGCGTGCCCCTGTCAGCAGCGGCAACCGCGAGAAGTTCTACGGCTACGTGCTCCCCGAGCTATGCGAGAAGGCCCGGGCGTCCGCGGCCGCCGCGAACCTTAGCATCGGCGCCTACCTGGAGCGGCTCATCGCCGCCGACGAGGTCGACGCCGACTGGCGGCCCCGATGGGCCGCAAAAGATCCCGCCCCAGCCGGCCAGGAGCAGCT
>JAABUX010004847.1_pt1 | contig 16827 bp, 15 predicted proteins | sample 5561851 | NCBI WGS metagenome assembly JAABUX01 (sample SAMN10711883, study PRJNA513361) | rock metagenome | isolation source: Antarctica rocks | place: Antarctica: Victoria Land, Richard Nunatak red sandstone | collected 2016-01-03 | reverse complement strand
GTGGGAGGAGATCCGCAACGAACGTGGGGACCAGATCAAGTGGCAGTTGACCACGGCGGATGCACGGATCAAGCTGCATCGGCTCTACCCCGTGCTTTGAGCGTGGCGGACCACTACCACGGGACCGCCGACCTCTACGTCTATTTCTACGAACTCGGGATGAGCATCCTCCGCCCCGGCGGTCGCCTCTCGTTCATCGTCACCAACAAATGGCTCAAAGCGGCCTACGGCGAACCCCTCCGCCGCTACTTCGCCGAAAACGCCTGGGTCGAGTCGGTCGTCGACTTCGGCCACGCCAAGCAAATCTTCGAGGACGCCGACGTCTTCCCCTCGATCATCGTCGCCCGCAAGCCCACCCAAGACCCCGCCCCGACCACGACCCGAGTCTGCGCCATCCCCCGCGAGCAACTTCGAATCAGCGACCTGAGCAATCAGATCGAGGCGGAAGGGTTCGATGTCGAACGGAGCACCCTTGGGGGCAACGCTTGGTCGCTTGAGCCGAAAGGTGTGTTTGATCTATTGGCGAGGATTCGTGAGGCTGGCACGTCGCTGTCTGATTTTACATCTGCTAAACCCTATAGAGGCATTCTAACAGGCTTCAACGACGCATTTTTGATTGATTCGGGTACCAGGAAAATGTTGATTGATTCTGATCCCGATTGCACTGACCTTATCAAACCGTACCTTCGAGGACAGGACATTTCCCGTTGGCACGCTGCCTGGCCTGGGTTATGGATGATTGTCATAAAGTCAAGCGCTAATCACCCTTGGCCTTGGACGACTACAAAAGAAGACGAAGCAGAAGGTATCTTTCAGCGAACCTATCCAAGCCTGCACAATCACTTGAAAAGGTTTGAGGAGCAACTTCGCAAGAGGCAAGACAAAGGCCGTTACTGGTGGGAGTTGCGAGCGTGCGCGTATTGGGATACTTTTGACAAACCGAAGATTATCTATCAAGAAATTCAGTTTCATCCGTCTTATTCTTACGATGAGGTTGGACGATACGGTAACAATAAGATCTTCTTTGTGCCCACACAAGACCTCTACTTACTCAGTGTCCTCAACTCTACTTTGATGTGGTGGTTCAATTGGCGTTATCTTCCGCATATGAAAGACGAGGCATTGACTCCCGTGGGCTTCCTCATGGAAAAGCTACCTATTGTTGTACCAACTGACACTATCCGGTCTGGCGTTGAACTGTATGCCCAAAAGTTGGTTGGGCACACGGCGACAAAGCGGCAAACGCAAGATGACATCCTCGACTGGCTCAAAGTCGAGCACGAAGTCGCCGAGCCGACCACGAAGCTGCAAAGCCCGATCGGGCTGGATTCCGACGGCCTGATCGCCGAGGTCCGCAAGGTCCGGGGGCGGAAGAAGCCGTTGAGCCTCGCGGCGCTGCGGAGCCTCCGCGAGGAGCATGCCCGGACGATCGTCCCGGCGCAGGCGCTCGCCGCCGAGGCCCGGGGGCTGGAACGGCGGGTCAGCGACCTGGTCAACCAAGCCTACGGCCTCACGCCCGACGAGGTCCGCCTGATGTGGCAAACCGCCCCACCAAGGATGCCGATCGCCCCGCCATCAAGTTCTAATGCCAGCTCTGACCCTCGTGCCCAAACGACTGGAGATTGAACGGGTGTTGACAATTCTGATAGGGCTTCCCGGCTCGGGCAAATCGACGTTCGGGCGTGAGCAACGCCAGAAGCTCCCCGGATTAATCATCTACGAGGACTTCCTGGGTGCTTGCAAGCCGCTTGATGATGACAGAGGTTTATTCAGTTTGCTCTGCAATGTCCGTGATGGCAAGAATATCGTAGCGGACGACGTGTTTTTGTGTCGCCTGGACTACCGGACTACTTTCGAAACTTTGATGAGGCCCTTTGTATCCCAGAATTACGAGGTTCGATGGGTTTATTACACTAACTCACCCGATGAATGTCGGAGTAACGTCGAGCTGCGGTTTCGCCAGACTCGGATTGAAAATGATCGGGACCGAGAACGCGCGGAAGCGAGACGTCGGCACAGCCTGAGTTGGATCGATGGTTTGAAAGATAAATACAACATCCCCGATGATGCTGAGCCGGTTCCTGTCTTCCGGCACCCCACATAAACTACCGTAGGGCGGCTGCGACGACTGCTCCGGTCCGGATGGCAGGGGTCTTCGGACCCCGGTCTTTCTCGCGGGTTCGTCCGTCGCATGCCTTGTGGTCCCCGCGATCCTGAAAATCACCGGGGTTTGTGATAGCTTTCGACCAAAAACCCCCTTAGTATTCTTTCATGAGCGAGGGGGAACGATCTTGATGCGGCGGCGGGCCGAGGTCGGTGGCCCGAGGCTTCTCGGCTTGATCGCAGCCCTTCGCTCAAGGCCGGGGTTCAAGTCTTCACCCAAGTGGATCGTCGAGAGAGGGGAGTCGAGAATGAACGAACCGAATACCGGACAGCCACTCGTCCAGCCTCGGATCGGACACGGGACCCAATCCAGCTTCCCCCCGCCGTCGGACGAGACCGGCGAAGATTTGTCGGGGGCGGGCGCGGCGACGACCGCGGCTCCGACACCCCTCCCCACCCCGGCGCCGGCCTGGGCCGAGGTCATGAACCGCTACACGACTTTCATGACCAACGACCTGGGCGGCGGGCCGCGCCCGTGGAAGTTTGCCTGGGTGATCGACTTCCAGAAGATCGGGACGTTCCCGCTGCTCGGCTTCCTGATCGCCTGGTATCACAACACCGGCACCGCGGCCTGGGTCTACCTCGCGATGCACGGCACCTACGGCCTGGTCTGGATGATCAAGGACCTGGCCTTCCCCGACCCCGGTTGGCAGCGACGGATCACCATCATGGGCGGCCTCTTCGTCTTCCTCGGGGTGCTGGGCTGGTACTGGGTGTTCGGTTGGCTGCTGATCTCGGGCGTCTCGCGGCGGGCCTACCCCCTGCCGGACAACGCCTGGTTCTGCCTGTGCATCAGCCTGTGCATCCTGGGCTGCGTGATCATGATCGCCGCCGACGCCCAGAAATACTTCACACTTCGAGTCAAGCGTGGGCTGATCACCGACGGGATGCACCGCTACATCCGCCACCCGAACTACCTCGGCGAGATGATGATCTACGGCAGCTTCGCGCTCATGGTGTGGCACTGGCTGCCGGTCGTGGTGCTGGCTTGGGTCTGGGGAGGGCTGTTCGCGGTCAACATGATCACCAAAGAGGCCAGGATGTCGCGCCATCCCGGGTGGGCGCGGTATAAGCAACGCTCGTGGTGGCTGCTGCCCCCAATCCTGTGAGATCACACTTTTCGAGGAACCGGTCGCGGTCGCCGTCGGAGAGCGGGGCCGCCGCTTCTTCGGAGGAGCGGAACTCATCCTGGGGGACCACGACCGCCTTGCGGATTGTTTTGGGTTCTCTTTGCGATCGGCGGGCGGATGTGGTGTGATGGCCGTCCAGATTGCCCGGCTTTCGGGTCTGGTCCCTTCACGCGCATTGGGAATCTCCGATGGCAACTTCGACCGAGGTGGAACGTCCGTTCGACAAGGTGATCCGGCATAACCTGGAGGCCCTCCGGGGGAACTGGTTGTGGTTCGTGGTCCTGGGGGGCGCCTTGGTGGTGTTGGGGACGGTGGCTCTAGGCTCGGTGGCGCTGGCTTCACTGGCCACGGCGGTGGTGATTGGGGCTTTGATCTTCGCGGCGGGCTTGGGGGAGACGGTGGGGGCGTTCTGGTGCCGGGGGTGGAGCGGGTTCTTCTTCCACCTGCTTTCCGGGGTGCTCTCGATCGTCATCGGCGTCCTGTTCCTCCGGGCTCCGGTGAATGCGCTGCTGGGGCTGACGCTTTTGGTGGCCTGCTTCTTGCTGGTTGGGGGGATCTTCAAGGTCGTCGCGGTGATCAGCCACCGGTTCGCGTCGTGGTTCTGGCCGCTGGTGAGCGGGGTCGTCGACGTGGTCCTCGGGGCCTTGATCTGGCAGGAGTGGCCGGAATCCGCCCTCTGGGTGATCGGGCTGTTCGTGGGGATCAACCTGATCTTCCGGGGGTTCAACTGGGTCGGACTCGGCCTGGCCCTCCGGTCGATGCCCCGGGCGGGTCCGGGCGTCGTCGCCCCAGCCGGCTGATCGTCCTTGAATTGGTCTTGAGCGAGTCATTCCGTCATGGCTTCGGGTGTTGTGGTCTCGTTCGACGCGAAGCGAGGGTTCGGATTCGTCCAGTCGTCGAGCTTCGTCGAGGACGTATTCGTTCATGTGTCGGTGGTCGAGGGGGGCGTCCCGCTCCGGTCGGGGCAGAAGGTCGAGTTCGCCGCCGAAACCGGCGACCGAGGCTTGAGGGCGACCCGAGTTATCCCGGGCCGAGCGGGGTTGTCGCCGACGATGTCGGCCCTCGGGTTGCTGGTCGCCGGGCTGGTGGCGATCGAGGAGTCGCTGAGGCACCTGGGGCTCCGGTGGTTCGTCGCGTTGCTCGGGGCGGTCTGGGGCGTCACCTGGTTCGTCTACGCCCGGGACAAGCGCCGGGCCGGATTGGGCGAGCGGCGAGTCCCCGAATCGGCGCTCCTGGCCCTGGCCTTGCTGGGCGGCTCCCCCTCGGCGGTGGCGGCAATGCTGGTGCTCCGCCACAAGACCCGGAAGACCAGCTTCCTGCTCAAGTTCGCCGCCGTGGTCGCCATCCAGGTCGGCCTGGCGGCCCTCTACCTTTCGAGGCGATAATCCACAAAAGCGGAGGGGGGACGTTCCCGACCGGGCAAACGTCGCGTAGAGTGGAATGAGACGGCCTCGATCGAATTGAGCCACGGATGAACACGGACGGGACACGGATCAGGAAAGACTTGTTTTCCCTCTGATCCGTGGCCCATCCGTGGCCCAATCGAGTTTTTTTCAAAGGCGAGCGGTTGCCATGTCCCGAAGCGCCCGAGTCCGTCGGTTTGCCGCCCTGGCCGCCCTCCTGGTGATGCCCACCCTGGCGGTCGACGCCCCCGGCCGGGCCTCCGACGTGGGCCGGAGCTACCAGGTCCCCTACCGGATGACCGACACGAACCACTTCCTGGTCCGGGTCCGGATCGACGGCAAAGGCCCGTTCAACTTCCTGGTCGACACCGGCGCCCCCGCGTTGTTCGTCGGCACCGAGGCCGCCAAGAAGGTCGGGATCAACCCCAACGACGACAACTTCTTCACCCCGATCGGTCGCCTCGACTTCGAAGGCGGCGCCAGCCTCGTCGGGATGAAGGCCCGCGTCGAGGACCCGTTCCAGATGGTCGGGATGAACGCCTTGGGTTTGCCGGGCGCCTCGATCGACGGCATCCTCGGCTTCACCGCCCTGGCCCGGTTCAAGATCGAGCTTGATCCCACTCGGGACCGGATGACCTGGACCCGGCTCGACTACGAGCCCAAAGACCCGTTCGTCCCCCGGGCCGCCCTCCGAGGGGAACCGCCCGCCGAGATGAAGGCGATGAACGCCCTCGGGCCGATCGCCAAGTTCGCCGCCGCCCTCGTCGGCAAGCAGCCCGCCGAGGAGCTTCGCCTCCGGGGGTTCATCGGGATCGAGCTGGCCGACTCGGGCGCGACCGAAGGCCCCAAGGTCGCCGCCGTCCTGGACGACTCCCCCGCCCTGCTCGCCGGGATCAAGGTCGGCGACCGCTTGACCCGCGTCCGAGGCCGAAGCGTGGCTTCGTCCGCCGCCGCCCGGACGGCCCTGCTCGACCTCGGGGCGGGCGACGACGTGCCTTTGACCGTCGTCCGAGGCGGCGAAACCTTGTCAATTACCGTGACCGCCTCGGAAGGATTTTGAATCCCATGATCTCCTCGGCTCGACCCCTCGGCTGCGTCTTCCCGGGTGCCCTGATCCTCGCCGGGCTTGTGGCCCTTGGGGCCTGGTCGTCGGGCTTGATCCCCTCGGGTCCGGTCGCCCTGGCGCAAGACCCCGCCCCAACCGACGCCTCGGCCCGAGCCAAGCCGGCGAGCGTCCCGTTCGACCTCGTCGCGTCGAACCACATGGTCGTTAAGGCCAAGGTCAACGGCCAGGGGCCTTACCGCCTGGTGTTCGACCTCGGCGCCCCGATCACGCTCCTGGGCAACAAGGCGGGCGAGGAGTCGGGGACGATCCCCAAGGATGCCCCCAAGTCGTTCCTGATGGGCATGCGCAGCGAAGGGGAGATCCAGACCCTCGAAGTGGGCAACCTGACGGCGACCAAGCTCCCCGTGGTGGTCCTCGACCACCCGACGCTCAAGGCCCTCGGGGGATTTCTGGGCAAGCCGCTCGACGGGATCATCGGCTTCACGTTTTTCGCCCGGTACCGGACGACGATCGACTATCAGAGCAAGGTCATGACCTTCGAGCCGGTGAATTTCGCGGTCAAGAACCTGCTCAAGGACCTCCCCGAACGCCTGGCCGGACCCAAGGTCGCCAAGCGCCGGACCCTCAGCCCCGCCGGGGTCTGGGGCCTGACCCTGGGCGAGCAGGTGGGCGACGGCGAAGGGGTCGCGATCAAGACCGTCCGAAACGGCTCCCCCGCTCAGATTGCCGGCCTCCGCCCCGGCGACGTCCTCACCGGCTTCGACGGCCGATGGACCGCCAGCATCGCCGACGTCTACGCCGCCGCCCAGGCCGTCGAGGGGACCGGGCCGGTCGAAGTCGTCCTCCGCCGGGCCGGGGTCGAAGAGCGCATCCCCGTCCAACCCGTCAACGGATTCTAAATTCTGGTGAGCCACGGATCAAACACGGATCAGAAAAATCTTATAGAATTGCCTTATCCGTGTTCCATCCGTGGCTAAAGAAACGATCCGCAAGGAGGCGGGATGTTTTCGAGTGCCGGGGCGACTCATCCTTGGGATGGCTACCTGATCGGCCCGGAGAATGCGCTGGCGCAGGCGGGGGCCTTGGCGTTGGCCCGGGGGGATTCGGCGGGGGTGTCGCCGTTGGTGGTGCATGGGCCTTCGGGGGTGGGGAAGACCCGGCTTTTGGCGGGGTTGGTGGCGGAGCGGTTGCTCAGGCGGCCCGAGTCGGTGGTGGCCCACGTCGAGGCCGAGACGTTCGCGGCGGCTTGCGCCGAGGCTTCGAGCCGGGTCGGCGGCTGGGAAGAGATTCGCGGGCGGTTCCGTCGGCTTGATCTCCTGGTCGTCGACGATCTTCAGTCCTTGGAGCGGGCCCCCTGGGCGATGCTGGAGTTGGCCCATACCCTCGACGCCCTGGACGAGGTGGGGGCGGCGGTGGCCGTGGCAGCCCGGACCGGGCCGGGGGGTTGGTCGGGGTGGCCCCCCCGGCTGGTGAGCCGGTTGACCGGCGGTCTGGCCGTGGCCCTGGACCGGCCTTCGCCCGAATCGAGGCGGCGCTACCTCCTCGACCGAGCCAGGAGTCGAGGGCTTGCCTTGCCGACCGACGCGGTCGACGCGATGGTCGAGGCGGCCGACGGCTACCGGACCCTCGACGGCTGGTTGGCCCGACTGGCATTATCCGCCAAAGTCGAGCGGCGACCGACCCTCGGAGCGGACCTGGTCGCCGCGATCCTCCAGTCCGACCCGGTGGCCGCCGGTCCCGACCTGCCTTCGATCGCCAAGGCGGTGGCATCGGCCTTGGGCGTCCGGGTCGGCGACCTCCGCTCGGAAACCCGGCGATCGGTCGTCGCCGAGGCCCGACACCTGGCCATCCACCTCGCCCGGACCCACACCGGCCTCAGCGTCCGGGCCATCGGCGCGTACTTCGGAGGTCGAGACCCGGCCACCGTCCGCCACGCCTCCCGAGTCGCCGCCGCCCGGATCGCCGACGACCCCGGCCTGGCGGCGGTGGTCGCCGCCCTCTCGCAAGCCTGGAATCGCCCCGACAGCCACGACCCTCCATGATCCCGATCCCGCGATTTCATTGCAGATTGCAGTAAGAGTTACGCAGTTGATTTTTAGCCACGGATGGAACACGGATGGAACACGGATAAGAGCTTTAAAAACGGGCATTTATCCGTGTTCCATCCGTGGCTCAATTTGATCGAACTGCGTAACTCCTATACGAATTGCAGAGGATGACACCGAATCGCTTTGTAATTTGCGATCCTGCGATTTGCAATGAATTTTAACATTCATGCCTGTCCAAAAGAATCGGCGACATTTGCGGACCGCAACGAAAAACCCCAACCATGAAGGTTGGGGCTCGCGTCGGACCGCCGGGTTTCCAACCGTGAAGGGGGGCCGGATGGCTTTGCGATCGGCAACCCGCGAGGAATGTCGAGGGCTGGGGGGCGGTCGATCAGACCTTGGCGACGGCCCGGCGTCTTGTCCGGACCCAGCTCCCGGCGGCGATCAGGCCGCCGATCGAGGCCATCACGATCGACGAAGGTTCGGGGACGCTGGCCCCCTTGATGGTGAAGTTGTCGGCCTCGAACCCGCTGGTCGTGGAGGCATTCATGAAGCGAATCTGGTCGAACATGGTGTTGCCGGTCGCGGTGAAGTTGACGAAGGCGAACTTCTCGCCGGCGTCGGCGCCGCTATTCGGGTTGCCGTTGTAAGCCGAGCTGAGGCTGTTGTCCAGGGTGGCCGCCGTGAGGGTTTCGACCACGTTGCCGCCCGACAAAAGCTGGACACTGTTGTTGGGGTCGATGGCGGACCACCAGAAGCCGAAGTAGGTCTGGCGGTCGTTCAGCTTGAAGTCCAGCGAGGCCGCCGTGGTGCCGCTCTGGGCGCCGACGGCGAAATAATTGCCCATGCCGCCCGCCCCGCCGTACTGGTCGGCCTTGACGACCTCGAAGCTGGGCAAGCCGCTGAGCGTACCGCCCAGCGTCTTGATCGAGCTGTAGCTGCCGGGCTTGAGCTCGTCGAACGTCTCGGTGACGACTCCCGACATGGTGGAAGCCTGGACCCCCGCAGCCTCATACGACACGATCACGCCGGCATCGGCCTGGCTCGAAGCGAGGCCCATCAAGCCCAAACCCAGCAACGTCGCTTTGGCGGTCCGCTTCAAAGAAATCAACATCGATGATCCTGCACTTTCTCAAGAAATGTCGTAGACTCGGTCTGTCGGAGGAAATCAACAAACAGTCCGGCCAGGTCCCGAAGTGGGACCGGATCGGTGGACCTTCTTGGTCTGGGTCGAAGCACTCGGCCTTGAATCGAGAACGCGGCGGGCGCAGCCGATCGGCGACCCCTCGAAGCGAAGGGGCCGAACGGGTTGGTTGGGGCCAATGCCCCGGTTGGGTGGAGATCCAAGCGGTTGGGCCGCTCGATCAACAGCTTCGGGCGAGTTCAACCGACCGACCACGCCGAAGACGGGTCGACCTCGATGGCCAAAGCGCGCCGGTCCCCCCGCGATGAAAGGGGTTCGCCCTTCGATCCGATCGACGACCGGCGGACAGCCCTCCAGGACGATTTTCCTGGAACGGCGTCGCGTCGGGCTGACTCGAAACCAGGTCGCCGCCGAGGATTCGCCCAGGAAGCGGACGAAAACTGCCCCAGGACCGTTTGACTGGTCCTGGCCGTCAAGTCCACTCGACTCGACACCCTCGAAGCGACTTCAGAAACGTAACGAACTTCAGTTCGAAGTTGGGACGCTCAAGCTTTGAAAAACCGGGTGGAGTGGTCATTACGCATCAAATGGGTGTTCCATCCTGGAAACACCCCAGGTCGTGATGTTTCAAAAAGTCGCGAGACATGATCGCAAATAATTTTGGCCAAAGCTTTTAGGGGATCGTTGATCGGGGCCAACCGGGTTGCCCGATCCAACAACGAAAAAACCCCAACCGGTCTGGTTGGGGCGGGTTCCGATCGAGCTTGATTTATCTAAACGAATCCGGCGGACACTCAGGCTTGGACCTTGGCCCGGCGGCGGGTCCGGACCCAGCAGCCGAGGCCCATCAAGCCGCCGATCGAGGCCATCACGATCGACGACGGTTCGGGGACGGTCGGGATGAACCCGTTGGCGATCACCGTGCCCGAGGGGCCAGCCAGTGCGGCGCTCCTGACGCTGAAGTTGTCGGCCTCGAACCCGGTCGCGGTCGAGGTGTTCTTGAACACGACCTGGTCGATCGTCGTCCCGTTGGTCCCGGTGAAATTCAAGTAGGCGAACTTCTCGCCGGTGTCACCGCCGCCGTTGGGGTTGCCATTGAAAGCCGAGCCGAGGGCGGAGATGGTCGCCGCCGCCGAGAAGCTCCCGAGCAACTTGCCTCCCGAGTAAAAGTCGACACCGTTGAGCGTGTCGGCGGCGGACCACCAGAAGCCGAAATAAGATTGAGAGCCGTTCAAGGCCAGGCTCGCCGTCAGGGTACCGCTCTGCGAGCCGATGGCGACATAATGGCCCGAGTTGCCCGCACCGCCGTACTGGTCGGCGTTCAGGACCGCCAGGCCGGGCGAGCTGAATGTCCCGACGTTCGTGCTCAGCGAGGTATACTGGCCGGTGTTGATGTTATTGAACGTCTCGGTCGTCACACCCTGGACGGTCGAAGCCTGGACGCCGACGGCTTCATACGACAGGATCAGTCCCGCGTTGGCTTGGTTCGAGGCGAGACCCGTCAGGCCCAGGCTCAGGCACAGCAACGTCGCTTTGACGGTCCGCTTCCAAGAGATCAGCATCAATGATCCTCCGCTTTCTGACTGAGGGGAATGTCGTGGGTTGAGAATGTCACTTGATCGATGGCAACAAGCAGCCTGCCCGGCCGAGCTCCTTGGAGGAACCGGGTCGAAGGACCAACGTCGTCCGGGCGAAAGCACCCGTCGCGAGGCGAAACCTCGGCGGGCGCGGCCGGTCGCCGACCCTTTTTGGCTAAGGGTCCAAACGGTTGGGGCGACCAACCTGTCGGTGGGATTGCAAGCGGCCGAACCGCTCGATCAAAGGCTTCGGGTCCGTCCGACCGACCGCCTCATACCGATCCCGGAAATTCATTGCCTATGCCAAATCGCGGATCGCAAAGTATGAAGAATTCACCATTTGCGATCTGCGTGCAATGCGTTGAAAATTCCCGGGATACGGATCAGATGAGGGCAGGTTGGTCCCGAAGGCTCTGGGAGGCGACGGCCTGTTTTGGGTCCGGGCATCGTCGCGTCGCATCTATTTCAAAGCTAGGTCGCGTCGGGGGGCTGTCCAGCGGGTCGCCGGGATTTTCGGCCATCAAGATCGTTTTGTTGGAAAAACAGGACAATGGCGGGTGGCGGTGGGAGCGTTTCCGGCGACCCCTGTGGGCGGGGTCGCCGGAAACTCGGGTCGAAGCGAGGGGGGGTAGGGCTTCGAAGGGGGTTATCAATCTTCGAGCCGAAGCCGGGCGGCTTCGGTGAGCCGGTCGAAGAAGGCGGCTTCGGTGACTTGATGGACCACCTCAGCGACCTTCTTGTCGTCCATCTTCGACCGGAGCGCGGCGATGTCGGCGTCGTCGATCAAGGCGGGGTTGGCGGTCAGCTTGCGGGCCAAGGCGAGGACGGCGGCTTCTTCAAGCTCGAACGAGTCGAGCGAGCCGTCGAGGGCGTCGATCCGATCGGGAGTGAACCCGAGGGCCGAGAGCCTGCGTCGAGCATGGCCCAGCGCGTACCAGGCGCGGTCAAGTCGGGCGGCGGTGTAGGCGATCTCGGCCTTGAACCGAGGGTCGAGCGACCCTTTGGTTTCGGTCGCCTTGTGGAGCGCAATCCGGGCGTCTCCCGCCTGGCCGAACTGGACCAGCAGGCCGACCCATTGCGGGGGCGTTGTCAAAACCGACTCGGTGCCGGCTCCCGAAGCGGTCGGCTGGCTTATCTTGAGGCATTCCACCAAGGGCAAGATCGCCGTCCGGGTCCGGCAGGCTTCGAGTGCCCGGGCGACCTCCTCGGGTGTTTCCAGGGGCGGGCGCCTCGAAAGCCCCGCGCAGCTCGGCCCGGTTTTCGGTCGGTTCGGGTCGAGCGGGGCGACCAAGCTGACGGCGTCCTTATAGGCGGGGGACGTCGGAGTCAGGTATTCCCGGTGGTGCTCCTGAGGGATCTTGAGCGCCCCGGTCCACCGGTTCATGGCGTTGAAGTTGGCGACGAACAGGAGGATCTGGGTAATCTCCGAGTTGCTGTAGAAGCTCCGGAGTCCCTCGACATCGAGCGGATTGACGCTCTGAGGGGTCAACGTCAGCTTGCGGGCCAGGGCGAACGCGGCGCGTTGCTTGGGCGAGAATGCCGCCCAGTCGCCGTCGAGGGCGGCAATCGCGTCATCATTCAACCCTGCGGCGGCGAGCTTGCTTTCCTGGTGGCCCATGCAGTAGGTGCAGTTGTTCCCTCGCGACACGATCCAGAAAAGCATCGTCTGGAACGGATAATCGAGCGTGATCGTCGGGTCGTTGACCTTGAGGAAGCCAACGCCGGCGATCTCGGGGGGCAAATATGCCTTGCGGGTCCGACCGTTGTTGGCCACCGACCAGTCGCCTCGGTTCATCTTCTCCTGCTCCTCGGCCGTCAGGGGCGGGAGCGGAATCCGGGGCTGGTTCGCCTTGGAGTCTTCGAGGAATCGCTTCAACTCGGCGCGGGTGGCGGGAACCGAGGGCGGCGCATCGCCGAAGCTGGGGGCGATCCAGCCAAACAAGGTCATCAAGGCGAAAGGCAAAGTCGATCGAGCGGGCATGGTCGGGCGGTCCTCATCTATTGGGTGATGGTCGGTCGATCCGATTTTCGGGGCGTTGCCACACTGCGAATCGCAAAGGATTCCTCCGAATTGCTTTGCGATCTGCAATTTGTCATTTGCGATTGCCAGTCGGGTCAGAATGCGTCGGCGCTGATGACCTCGTCTCCATTCCGGGTCCCCAGGGCTCGCCAGGCCGAGAGGGCGACGGTGTCCTTGATGAAGCGGACCGAGCCGTCGGTCATGGCGACGTTGACCCCGCCGGGGTGTCGGCTGTTGGCGGTGGTCATGATCCTCGACGGCGGGAACATGCATGACCGGGTGTTGGGCGCCCCCGAGTGCCAGTAACTCGTCGTCGAGTGGTAGCCGTAGGTCCAGGGGCCTCCGACGTTGGAGTAGCCTTGCAAGGTGAGGTCCTGGATGTTGGTCGCTTTGCACTGGGCGATCGCGTCGTCGGGGGTGGCGGGGTAGGTGCCGGGCTTGAAGGTGTCCGACTTGTCGGTGACGAGGTTCTGGTTGAAGTCGCCGATGACATGCTCGGAGAACGCGGCGGTGTTGCTCAGGCCATCGGTAACGTCGGCGAATCGGCATTGGGTGTTGGCGAAAAACAGACCGTTGGGGGCGGGCATACTGATGTTGACATTTGTGGTGTCGGTCGGTCCGTACCACATCACCAGGCTCGTCCCCTCGTTGCTCCGGTAGTTGGTCCCGGCCCCGACACCGGCGGGGATCTGGGTCGACACGTCCGACGGGCACAGGAACACGCTCAGCGAGGTATTGGAGACCGTCGTGTTGGTCGCGTCTGCGTAGCCCAAGTTGTAGTTGAGCGCATTTCCCAGGTTCGCCTGCTCGACATAGGGGAGGAACCGGGCCATCGGCGAGAACGAGACGGTGAACGGGATCGTCCGCCCCAGGGGCAAGCAACCCACGGAGTCGTGGTAGTTGTGGAGGGCGAGTCCGATTTGCTTGAGATTATTGTTGCATTGCATCCGACGAGCGGCTTCTCGGGCCGCCTGGACCGCGGGGAGCAGCAAGGCAATCAACACGGCGATGATGGCGATGACGACGAGAAGCTCGATCAAAGTGAACGCGGAGCGAACCGGGCGACGGTGGCGCATTGGGAAATCCCCCTCGATCTGTCGATGGATCAGGACAATGGAATAGATGACGCGATGGGATGGCGCGAGCCTGGATCAAACCCGGACTTCAAGCGGCAAGAGCGCAAGAATGGCCGGTTGATCCCGGCGGTCGGTCGAGTCGAAGTGAGCGGGAGTCGCCACGAAAGACGTGGACCGGCCTCGGCGCGAACTTGCGACGGGACTTCAGCGCGAGCGTCGAGGGGGATGGAAGATCGAGGAGGAATCGGAGGCGGGGCAAATCACCGAGTCTTCGGGCCGGAGCGGGGTCGACCGGGCCTCATCATCGCCCATCGAGCGACCAATCCACGCCCAAACCTCGGCAAACACCGAGATCTTCGGGATAGCCGTCGACGAAGGCGAAGGGGCCGACTTCCCCGAGCATTGCGGCCCCGAGCAAGGTTTCGGCTTCGAGGGAGTGAAAGGCCGATCCTGTTCCCGCCCGAGGTCGCCATCGAGGCTGACCGCGAAGCTCGGCCGGTCAGGGTGCGAGCAGTCCGCCAAAGTCGACCGAGGCGCGACGACGAGGCCGACGACTCAGAGCGCGAAAAGCGCCCCCGAGGCTCAACCGACGTCGATCTCTTGGCCTCGATGCCGCCATGGCAACATGACCCGCAAGTCGAATGAATGGAACGGATTGATCACGATGGGATCTGGGTGAAGGGCTGCCCAAAGACTAACCAGCGAGACCCCTGTTGGCAAGGGAGAGCCATGCATTGTTCCCCAAAATCTCCAAAACCGCCATGAATCATGCCACCGGGGGCCACGGCCGGGTCAATTTGGCCTCTAGCCTCGCCCGAACCTCGGGCCAATCGGGAGCGACAATGGCGTAATACACCGAGTCGCGAACCCGACCCCCCTGCACCACCATATGATGTCGGAGCGTCCCCTCTTCCACCGCCCCCAGCCGCCCGATCGCCGCCCGGGACCGGGCATTCAACGTATCCGTCTTGAACTCGACCCGGTTCAAACCCCAGACCTCGAAAGCCTGGCGAAGCATCAAGAACTTGGCCTCGGTGTTGATCGGCGTCCGTTGCCACGCCAGACCCACCCGAGTGTCGCCGATCTCCGCCCGCCGGTGCCGCCGGTCGATCGCCATGAACCGAGTTGTCCCGATGACATGCCCCGTCCCTACCTCGACCGAAGCAAAGGGAACCTCCCGCCCCGCCTCGCTCGCCTCCAGGGCCATTCGAACCTTCTCCGCCATCGCTTCGCCCGAAGCCACCCGCTCCGACGTCCACTCGTAAAGCTCCGCGTCCAACCCCGAAGCCACCAGGCCCTCCAGGTGTTCCCACCCCAAAGGCTCCAACCGGACGAACCGGCCCGTCAAAGTCACCGGCTCGATCGCTGCCGCTTCCGCCATGACTCTCCCCTTGGTATCTCGAAAGTTCGACCTCGCCAACCTGACACGGCAAGTCGAGTGTCCGTTCGGGGCATAGCCTTAATTCTGTTGAAAACCCAATTAGGCCAACCAGTTGGGTGCCTCCCAACCAAATTCCGTGACAAATCTGGTTCGTCAGGCGCCGAAAAAGCGATACTCAACAAGGGCGATCCGTCCTTGACGCTTCCGAGAATAGATGAGCCGAACCGATTCGCCATCAGCCAATGGTTGAGCGTCAATCACAACCAACCAGCATGAATCCGGCAACCCCCGGGGTCGCGGGTCATCCTCGATGATTTCACGAGGTTATCTCGACTTATCGGAAGTTTATCGAAGTTCGTGATAAACTCCCTATAACCTCCTCAAACTGGCTTCAACTTAATTTGGGTGAGACTCGCATGGACCCGGTTAAAAATCCATTCGCCCCTGGTGCCGGCACCCAACCACCGGAGATGGCGGGCCGAGAAAAGATCCTCACGGACGCCAACGTCGCTCTAGGCCGGATCAAATTGGGTCGCCAATCTCGAAGTCAGATATTGCTCGGGCTCCGAGGGGTCGGGAAGACGGTCCTACTCAATCGAATCGACGAACTCGCCCGCACACAGGGATACGAAACGATTGCGATCGAAGCCCCCGAGGACCGCCAACTCGCCCAAATGTTAGTTCCTCACCTGAGGTCGCTTCTATTGAGGCTGAGTGGCGTTGAGCGTGCCAAGCAGTTTGCCAAACGAGGATTGGGAATCCTTCGCTCGTTCGCTGGTGTCTTTAAAGTGGAGATCGGTGATGTTGGCTTCGGGGTGCAGGCCGAGGAGGGCACGGCGGATACGGGCGACCTCGACTTTGATCTGCCCGAGTTGCTCATCGCCGTGGCGACTACAGGTAAGGAAGCCAGCCGCCCCATCGCGCTTCTTATCGACGAGCTGCAATATTTATCAGGAAAGGACCTGAGTGCCCTGATCACTTCGGTCCACAAGATGGGTCAAAGGAGCCTGCCGTTCCTGCTATTCGGCGCGGGCCTGCCTCAGTTGGCGGGCCTGGCCGGCGAGGCGAAGTCCTACGCCGAACGCCTCTTCAATTATCCCGACGTAGGCCAGTTGACCCCAGAGGCCGCGAAAGACGCCATCCGGGCTCCGATCGAGCGAGAAGGCGTGGAAATCACCGAAGGCGCATTGGATTTGATCAGGGATCAAACCCAAGGTTATCCTTATTTCCTCCAGGAATGGGGATTCCACACTTGGGAGGTGTCCGAACGCTCGCCAATCAGCTTGGCAGACGCGGAACATGCGACGACTAAGGCGCTCCGACAACTTGACAAGGGGTTCTTTCGAGTCCGATTCGATCGGCTGACGCCACGCGAAAGAGATTACATGCGGGCGATGGCTGAGCTTGGACCGGGTCCGCACCGTTCGGGCGATATCGCGCAAAAAATGAATCTCGATGTGACGGCCGTTGGTCCGCTCCGTGGCGGCTTGATCAAGAAGGGGATGATTTTCAGCCCGGAGTACGGCGACATCGCGTTCACCGTCCCGATGTTCGATGAGTTCATGCGTCGTTCGATGCCTCACTGGACAATCGACGATGCGGTTGCAAAACCAGCGCGGAAACCGGCAAAGAGACGACGAAATCGCCCGTGAATGGGATTTTGAGCAACTATCGAATTTCCTCTTCCAATCAGGTTATACTCCCCGCGTCTGAAAGTTGAGGGTTGTTTGGATTAATGACGTTCTTTACGATCGACGGCAGTGACGACCCCCTTTGGAACCCGATTTGGCTGGGATCATGATCTCCATCGACTTCACCG
>JAABUX010004845.1_pt1 | contig 16831 bp, 18 predicted proteins | sample 5561851 | NCBI WGS metagenome assembly JAABUX01 (sample SAMN10711883, study PRJNA513361) | rock metagenome | isolation source: Antarctica rocks | place: Antarctica: Victoria Land, Richard Nunatak red sandstone | collected 2016-01-03 | reverse complement strand
GGACGTTTGACGAAGTGAAACACACGTACTGCCGCAAGGCAGTCTACGCCACCAGCGCCAGCTTGCTCATGCGGAGGGTCACGACCACCCCCTTCTCATCCCATTGGTGATCAATGGAGCCGCCAAGCTGGCCAGACAGGCTTCGGGCCAGCAACTTGCTGCCGAAGCCTCGTGGACCCACGGGCGCCGCCACGGGCGGGCCGCCCCGTTCCGTCCACACGACGGTTAGCACCTCGCTGGTCGGCGGGACGCAGGACACGTCGAGCGTTCCGGTTCCCGTCGAGAGCGACCCGTACTTGAGCGAGTTGGTCGCCAGCTCATGGATGACCAAGGCCAGCGCCGTCGCCGTCGCCTCGCCGACGCCCACGCGCGGCACCGACACCCGAATGCGCCCGCTGAAGGCACCCAGGTCGTCATAGGGCGCGAGCAGGACAGTCAATAGGTCCCCCAGCAGCGCGGCCTTCGCCTCCTCGCTGGGCAGGGGCCGCACAAGGTCGTGGGCACGCCCAAGGGCAGTCAGCCGCTGAGTCAGCTCCCGCGCCATGTCCCCTGTCGTGGACGTGGACCGGGATGTGATCGCGGTCAGGCCAGCCGCGATAGCCAGCAAGTTCTTGACCCGGTGGCTCATCTCCCCCGCCAGCAGCTCGTGGCCTTCCTCGGCCTGCTTGCGCCCGGTCACGTCGAGGAAGATGCCGAACATGGTCCGGTTGGCGATGTCCGCGTCATCGCCCTGGCCCCGGGTGGAAATCCACCTGATTTCGTCCTCAACCATGATGCGGAAGTCGATCTCATACGGCCCCACAAGGGCGCGTGTCGCTGCGAAGGCCGCCCTGACCCTGTCCCGGTCGGCGGGATGGATGTGCGCGGACAGATCCTCGAAGCAGGCAGCCGTGCCCCTTGGCAGACCCCAGAGATCGTATGAACGCTCGTCCATGGTGAGCTGGTCGGTGTCCACGTTCCAGGACCAGAGGGCGACGCCTGCCGCCTCGATGCCCAAGCGCAGGCGCTTCACATCCCAGGCCGTCAACTCGGCTGTGCTATCCATCCCGCTCTTTGTCCCGTCGCCATGAATGATCCCCGGACGGCCCTGCCGCGCGGTCAAGCGCCAGCGCTAGGCTGGCATTCCGCTCGGTTGCTCCCCATCCACACGGTTCAACATGCTCCACAGTATTGCCACAAGCGCCTGTAGTTCATAGGGCTTGCTGACGAAGGTCTTGCGCGGCCCCAAGCTGTCAAGGCGCCGAGCGTTGAGCGGCTGTGCAGACACCACCACCACGGGGATGCTTGGGTGCCGTTTCCTCGCATGGATCGCAACCTGGATGCCATCTATTGGGCCAGGCATCTGAACGTCGGTGAGCAGCAGGTCGAAGCCGTCTGGGCCATCGATCAATCGCATGGCCTGAATGCCGTCTGCGGCCTCGATCACCTCAAACCCCTCGTCGTGCAACACCACTGCTGCCGCAAGGCGGATAAGAAGCTCGTCCTCGACCAGCAGCACTCGAACCGAAATCTTGGACACCCTCACCCACAAAGCGCACACCCTTCGGTCATGCCGAAGCTCAGAGCGCGTTCTCCGCCGCGAATACAACTCGTTCAAAAGGCTAAAGAAGCAACTTCGGGTAGTCACAATTGCGGCATCCCTGAAATCAAGCGGTCAAGGCCTGCCCCGATCTTCCAAAGCTCGCTTTGGCTTCACCCTGCGCGGCACTAAACACCTAACATTGTCCGTCAAACGAACCCTGGCGGACAGCGGAACGCTCGTTGCCTATGTTGGATGCGGTGGCCAAAACGCACATTCTGCGGTGCTGCAAGGTGTATGAACTCTATCTCTGGAAATGCGTCTTGGCAGCCCGACGTAGCGGGACCGGCGCAAGTGCATGGCCGAACGGATCGGCACGCCCGTGAGCGGCGCCAGCCGTCGCGCCCAATCGCTGGCACTCCACATTACGTCACGATCCCCACCAGGGCAGTGCTCAAGTCCCATAGCCGGGCAGCGTGCGCCTCGTTGGTCGCCTTGGCGGACAGGGTCTGTGCAAAGGCTGCAGCGTCCTTCCGTTGCCGGTTGCCCCAGCTCCAATGCACGCCGGACTGCTCGAACCCGGCGTCCGCCACCACCTGTGCCACACGGTCTCCTGCCAGGGGCTGCGAGACATAGCCCTTGGTAATGTTCCTTTGGAACCAGGGAAACACTTTCCGGAACAGCTTCGGCGCGTCGCGGAACAGCGCCGTTTCGGCGACGCAGCCCGGGTAGAGCGTGCTGAACACCACACCGGTGGTGCCGTGGTGCCGGCGGTGGAACTCCCGGCTCATGATCATGTTGCACAGCTTGCTATCCTTGTAGGCTTTGCCGGCCTTGAACGCCTTGCCGTCGATCATGGACACCGGCGCCTGGAACCCAACCTCCAGCCCCCGCAGCTCTCCCAGGTCGGCCGGCGCCGGGATCGGCACCTTGCCGCCGAACTCCTCGGAATTGGCCGTCACGGTGCCCAGCGTGACCAGCCGCGGCGCGCGGCCCTCAAGCGGCTGCAGGGCAGGCAGCAGCAGTTGGCTCAACAGGAAGTGGCCGAGGTGGTTGGTGGCCACGCTGATCTCGTAGCCCTCTGGCGAGCGCGCGGGCGCCTTCAGCAAGGGTAGGTAGACCGCCGCGTTGCACACCAGCGCATGCAGCGGCAGGCCGGTCGCGCGAAAAACATCCACGAAGCCGCGCACGCTTGCTTGCGAGCCCAGGTCGATGTGCAGCCGGGTCACGCCGGCGGGCGGGATGCCCAAGCTGGCTGCCGCGGCCCCGGCCTTCACCAGGTCGCGGCAGGCCATCACAACGTGCCAGCCGCGGTCCACCAGCGCCTTCGTGGCGTGCAGGCCCACGCCCGACGATGCGCCGGTCACGATGATGGTCGGCGCCTGATACGGCGTCATGCGTCTGCGTTCTCCGGTCCGGCGCAGCGTGCTACCGCAGCATCCGCCGGACATCGGATGTTCGTCCCGCCAGGAAGTGATGCTTCAGCACGGCGCCGAGGTGCATGGCAATGACCCCGTAGAACAGAACGGGCAGGACCTGGTTGTGCAATACCGCCCACACCGACCAGGCCCCACGGCCCACACCGGCCGGTAGCGGCACCATCCAGCCATAGATCTCCAGCGGCCCGCCCTGCAACAGGCTCAACAGCAGGCCGGTGACCGGCAGCCCCAGGACCAGCCCATACAGCACCGGATGCAGGGCGCCGGCCAGGCGCCGTTCCCACAGCTTCAGGTCCGCCGGCAGCGGCGGGGGAGCGCTTCGGCGCAACCAAGTGAGGCGCAGCAGCACAAGGACCAGGACGGTAACGCCCAGTGTTTGATGCACCGCCATGAATACCTCGCGGTCAGGAGAACCCTCCGGCAGGATGCTCATGAACAGCCCCATCGGCACCAGGCAGAGGATGAGCACCGCCGACGCCCAGTGGGCATAGCGCGATACCAGCCCAAAGGCACCGCCGGTGTTCCGCCACGATACGGGCACGGCTACGGGACGCCGCACCTGTTGCCATGCCGCCCACAGCAGGAACAGCACGGCTACGGACGCGATGACGGCCTGAGCGTTGAGCAGCAGCGGCCCGGCTTCTCCCAACCCGGCCGGCAGGGCGGCGAACGTGCCGTCCAGGTCAGCCAAGACGATCGAGAGGACGATGAACGCCAGCCCGATGGCGGCCAGCAGCGTCCCGGCAGCCCGGACGAACCGGTTGGCATGGTTCAACGTGAAAGCGAGGACAACGGCGAGGATGAGGTATTGCGCGGTCACGCCGGGTCCTTTCCGGGCGGTTCGGTCATCTCGCTCGTGGCCTTGCGCCCGATCGGACGACTGATCCAGCCCGGTGCCTTCCCAATGCGGCGTCGGGCCGCAGACCCCGCCCAATACAACAACCCCGGTATGACAAACAGCACGACAACGATAACGGTCACGAGTTGCAGCATCAGCCCCCCGATATCTGAAATAGCAGAACCGCTTTCCAGTCCGCGCCTACTGTTCACGGTGGTGGGAACTTGCCTCGCCCCACACAGCCACTGGCCCACTCGCCACGGTCGAAGGCGTGGTCTGCAACAGCCAGAGCTGGAATCCCGTATGCCTCAAGTGACGCGCAGTAGCGGCTATTTCCGAAGCCGGAACGTAAGAAAGCTGACCCCGGCGACAACGGCCACGATGAAGGCGAACATGGACTTGACGACCATGACAGTCGACGGGTGCTGGAACCCAGGGTCGAGCAGGATGAACAAGAGTGCCCACAGAGCGAGGAACAGGCACACGAGCCACGCGATGCGCCGCCAGCGTTGAATGAGGAACATACGCGGCCAGTAAGAGGCATCTCCGGACGCTGAGGTATCTTCCTTCAACTGCGATACCGGGCGGCTGTCTGGCTGCATCCCTTGCATTCCTTGCATTGCTCCACTCAGGCGATGGCCCACACGCGCGGCATGTAGGAAAAGCGTCGCAAACGGTGTTGGACGTCCAGTGCAGACCAGTCGAGCACACGTATCGCCACCGGCGGCATGCCTGCCATCATCTCTGCCCATATTGCCCGAACGCAAGGGGGATTAGGACAAATGGGCATCCCGGCATGTGCGCCTTGTGCTGCCCGTAGTCCTCTCCTAAGCCGACGCGGCGCCCCATCACCATCGCCTGGCCGCAATGTCTCAAGGAGCCGCCCTGCCATCATGTCGGGCTCTTGCACGGTGCGTTGAGGAGAAGGGCATCTCACGGCCGACTATGCCGGGCTTGCCGCTGTGAGGTCGCCGATGCCGTAGCGGCGCAGCTTCACGTAGAGACTTTGCCGGCTCAGCCCCAGCATCTCCGCTGCCGAGGCCCGGTTGTCGTTGGTCAGCTCCAGCGCCGCCTCGATCGCCAGCCGCTCGATCACCTCGGTCGATTCCCGCACCAGGTCCTTCAAGGACACCCGGCCAATCAGCTCCGTCAGCTGCTCGACCGAGCGCGAAAGGTGCTTGCCGAGCGGGAGGGCCGGGTCACTCTGGGTCTGGCTGGCCTGCGGTCCTATGGTCACGCGCGCGCCGACGTTGCGGATCGCAAAGCCCAGGGCCGGCTGGCCGCCACCAGGAACCGCCACGGCCGAAATCTCGACCTGCGCGGCGGCACCCTGCTCGCCACGCACCGTCGTGCTGAAGAAGCGCACCACGCCATGGCTGCGCAGGTTGGCAGCAACTACGCCCATGTCCACGCCGGTCGCACCCACCCAGCGGTCAAGCGGCTGGCCCACCACCTCGTCTTCGTGCCGGAGATGGACCATCTCCAGGAAGGCTGCGTTGACAGTGATGACGTTGCCCTCTGCGTCGGTCACCACGAAGGCGTCCGGCATGTTCTCGACGATGCGCAGCAGGATAATTTTGGTCCCGGGTGCTGTGGGGACCGACGGGACGGGCTGCACGGGAACCATGCGGATCAGCACCTGTGTGGCGTTCTCCTGCACGAACCTCGCCATCCGTAGGATGACGGCGCACCCACTGTGGGACAGCACGGCCGGCACGTCCTCCAATCGGCCGCCGGCCCTGATAAAGCTGAGTTGGGCTTGCACGCCGGCCAGCCCGTCGGTGTCGAGAACTTCGATCACCGGACGGCTGGACACGCCGGTTGTACCGAGGCCGCACAGGGCGCTTGCGGCCGCGTTGGCCTCGACGATCCGGCCTCTGACGGGGTCGAGGATCAGTACCGCATCCGACGACTGCTGGAACAGCAGGCGGTAGCGCTCTTCGATGTCGCGCAGCCGCGCGTAGTCGCGCTCCATCGACTGCTGCGCATTCACCAGGCGTTGCTGTAGCGCGGACACCGCACTGAGGTCACGGCCGAACGCCATCATGCGGCCGTGGCCGCCTTCCTCCACGCAGCAATACAGGACGGGGATAATGCGGCCGTCCTTGGTTCTGTGATTGATGTGACGCCACTTGGGTTCGCGATGTCCCATCGCGTCCTGCAGCAGGGAGGCCGTCTTGGCGCGGCTGTCTGGGGCGACGACGGCTCCGAACGTCTGGCCGACCCAGCCGGCGCTGTCGTTCAAGGCTTCCAGCAGCTTCCCGCTCTGGAACGCGGTGTCGAGGATCACTCCATCGCTGTTCAGGACCAGGGTGATGTCCGAGGCCGCACCGATCAGCCTCGCCACCGAGGCAGTGTCGAGGTTGCCGAGCGACGTCTGTGGTGACGTGAATGTCCTCACGGGTTTGAAGCTTCCTTGGTAAACAAGCCACGCCATGCCTGGATGTTGCTGTCGGCTGTGTCAGAAACGCAGCGGCACCATAACCGTTCGGACCCGTGATGGTTCGCGATGGGCGTAAGCCCTGCAGGGCAGGAGCCAGCTTCCTTGGCCGGTCTTGCTCCGATGCCCAGCCGCTCGGATAGGGTCAGTGGTCGAAGCGTTCGACCAGCCCAGGCCGCTCCGCCTCGCTCCGTTCAGGGTGGTCCTGGGCATGCCGGACCTCCAGCACGTTCGGCGGGTCGCACAGTTCGTCGGGAATGGTGGGAAGCCCGAGGGCCGCCATCATACGACGTCCGGCGACCACGCCCTGAGTGTCGATGGTCAGCAGCACCTTCTCCACGTCTGCCTCGCGCTCTTCCGGAGCCTTCCTGAACCAGGCAACCAGCTTGTCGCGCTGGGCCTCCAGGGCACCGATCGCGGCTCTGCTGCGCTCATCGTGCTTCATGCGTCCCCCCCATTTCAGCGTAAGATGAGGTGGTCCAAGGTGTCTGCAACTGCGGTGGAACCAACCGGCGCTGGTCTTCTCGCGAGAAGCAATGATCGCAGCCACCCAGCTTGGGCCATGCTGCTTCGATCGCCGGGAACAGCAGGGCTCCGACCCAACCAGCTTTTCCGTGGCCGCCCGCTATGCGGCCCCTGAACCCACCTGGACGATGCTGACCATTGCTCCTGATCCGTTCAGTCGTAGCGTCGTCTGCATGACAGCCGATGCTGTGCCCTCCAGTAGCACGTTGATCGGCAGCCAAAGCCAGGGGTGTCCGTCAAACGAACCCTGACGGACACTGCGCCGGGAGTGGACCGTAACTAGTTGTACATTGTAGGAATTCGCTATATGGGGTCCAGTCTCGCTATCGAGCCGCCAGGACCCCGAATGCCTGCCTAATGCCGGCTGTGCCCTTGGGCGTCACGCTTATGGCACGGGTGCCCTCGATGCGGCGCACCCAGCCCAGCGTGAAGCAGCAATCGCATAGCGCTGCGCCGACTGCGCCGGCCACATGCGGGCGGCGTTCGCTCCAATCCAGGCAAGGGCGGCAGAACACCCGGCCGCTGCCGCCGCGTTTGGCAGCACGGGCCTCCGCCGCGCCGAGGTCCACGCCGAGCGACCGCAGGAACAACGCCCCGTCCGGCGTCACGGCGCCGCCGTCGGCCGACAGCTCGATATGCCCGCGCTCGACCATGGCGTCGGCCAGCGCCACCGCCAGCTTGCCTGCCAAATGGTCGTAGCAAGTGCGGGCCGCGCGCATCGCGGCATCGCGCGGACCGGTCACGACAGGCCGCCGCACCCGCTCGCCTGCCGGGCCAACCTCGGCCACGGCCATGATCCCCTCCAGCATCCGGGCAACGCTAGGCGACGCCAGTCGGTGGTAGCGATGCCGTCCCTGCTTCTCCACCGCGAGCAGCCCGGCACCGGCGAGGCGCGCCAGGTGCCCGCTTGCTGTCTGCGGCGTGACGGACGCGGCGCGGGCCAGCTCCGCCGCGGTGAGCGCGCGTCCGTCCATCAGCGCCGTTAGCATGTTGGCGCGTGCAGGATCGCCGACGAGCGATGCGGTTTCGGCAAGGGCTGTAGTGCTGACCATGGCAGTCATCATAGCCCGATTGGCCTTCGGATGCTTCGGTCGGGACCGTAGCACCCGGCCAGGTAGGACGGGCAGCTTGCCCGGGACGCAATCCCCGGAGCCGCCATGCCCCTCGACGCCACATGCCCGCCAACCCCGGCCACCGGCGCCTTGCGGTGGATCGGCACCCTCGCCGCCCGTGGCTCGCGGGCTAAGCTGTATGCCCCAGCGATGGAAGCGGCCGGATTGCAATCAGAGGACCTGGCCGCCGCCGGGCGTGCCTTCCACGCCGGCATCGCAGCGCCGGGTACGGCTGCCGTGGCCGGCTTCGCCCTGCTGCGCCCCGGTGTCATGCCCGGCAGCCTGGTCCTGTCGGCCTATTGGTGGGAGGGGGACGCGCTGCACCGGACAGTCCGGCTGCTACCGGGCTGCGGCGGCCCGCCGCGGCGTCCTGACGATGCGGGCAGGGTGGGCGACGTGGACGAGGTGCTGCTGCTGGCGCGCGAAGCCGCTGCCTGGCGCCGTTGCGTGGGGGATGCGGACGCCCCGTCATTGGACGCCTACCTGGCCGAGTGCTGCGCATGAGCGCCGTCCGCGCGCCCATGTTCTTTGGCTGGTGCGTCGTGTGGGCGGCCTTCGTGGTGGCCGTGTTCGGATGGGGGGTGGGCTTCTATGGCCCTCCGGTCTTCCTGCACGCGATCCATGAGGCCCGTGGCTGGCCGGTGTCGCTCGTCTCGGCAGCCGTGACCTGCCACTTCCTACTCGGCGCCGTGGTGGTGGCGAACCTGGCGGCGCTGCATGGGCGGTTCGGCCTGGTCGCCGTGACGCGGGCCGGTGCCTTGGCAGCGGCCCTCGGCGTCACGGGCTGGGCGCTGGCACAGGAGCCTTGGCAGTTGTTCGCGGCCACGCTGCTGAGCGGCTTCGGGTGGGCTGCCACCGGGGCGGCGGCGATCAACGCCATGGTATCCCCCTGGTTCGCGAGGCGGCGGCCGGCGGCGCTCAGCTCCGCCTACAACGGCGCCAGCGTCGGCGGGGTCGTGCTGTCGCCCCTGTGGGTTGCGCTGATTGCGGCCCTGGGCTTTGCAGGAGCCGCCGCCACGGTCGGTGGCGTGATGGTGCTGGCCGTCTGGTGGCTGTCCGGTCGTTACCTTGGCCGCGCCCCGGCCTCGATGGGACTGCTGCCGGACGGCGACAACCCGGGGGCAACAGCTCCAGCGCGCAGCGGCAGCGCTGCCCCTCCTCTGCCTGGGCGCGCCCTATGGCAAAGCTGGCGCTTCGTGACCCTGGCCGGTGCTACCTCGCTGGGCCTATTCGCCCAGATCGGCCTGATCGCCCATCTGTTCTCCCTGCTGGTGCCGGCGCTTGGCGCTCAGTTGGCTGGGTTTGCCGCCGGGCTGGCGACGGCGTGCGCCATCGCCGGACGCACAGGCATGGGCTGGCTGCTGCCGCCGGGAGCGGATCGGCGCCGCGCGCTGGCGGCGAACTATGGCCTGCAGCTCTGCGGGTCGCTGGTGCTACTGGCCGCGGGTGGCACAAGCGTGCCGTTGCTGCTGGGCGGGGTCATGCTGTTCGGGCTGGGTCTGGGCAACGCGACCTCGCTGCCGCCGCTGATCGTGCAGCAGGACTTCTCGCCGGCCGACACGGCCCGCGCCGTCGCCCTCGTCACGGCGTGCAGCCAAGCGGTCTATGCCTTCGCTCCGGCTGCCTTCGGCGCGTTGCGCGACTTGGGCGCCGCGGCCGCTGGCGCGGCACCGCTGCTGTTCGTCGCGGCGGCACTCGTGCAGCTCGCGGCGGCCGGCACCCTCCTCTTGGGGCGCCAGACCGCCGAACAGCCCGCTGTTGCCGGCGCATGAGTGCCTGTCAGAAAGCAACACGACCGATAACGTGCGAGGAGGCCCCCTGATGCCGCTCGTGCCCTACGTTCCCGCCGGTCATCATGGCGGGGACACCCCGTGCGTAAGCAGGTTCTGGCTGTGGCTTGCGACGCAAAGGAATGGATGCCGCCGTGCGGAGCGGTTCCTGCTGGATCGCCGGCACCTGCTGAAAATGGACGGGCGCCTGCTGACCGACGTGGGTCTGACGCGCGAGGACGTCTTGCGGAACGTACCGTTCCGGTGCGCCGCTCAGGACCGCGGCCCTGGGTAGGCCCTGTGACCACGAAGCTGTGCAGATTGGCCATCCAACGCCGTAGCACGCTGATCGGCAGCCAGAGCCAGGGGCGTCCGCCAAACGAAGCCCAAGCGGTCACTTAGCTGTAGCGCCGCACATCTCTGTGCTTAGCTCTGCCCCTCCATCTCTAACCAGGACATCACGTCCGCTGCGCTTCGGTCGGGCGGAAAGACCGGATAGAACGCCTTAGCAATCTGCCCGTCCACGATGACGAGGGTTAGGCGCTTCAAGAGCGTTGTACCTGCCACGTCCATCGTAGGCAGACGAAGGGCATGTACCATTTCTAGCCGGGCATCGGACAGCAGAGGGAATGGCAGGTGCAGCCGGTTGGCAACCTCGATTTGGTAGCTGGTGTCCTGCGTCGAAAGGCCGAAAAGGTGTTCCACCCCCAGAGCGACCAGCTCGGCGTAGTGATCCCGGAACGCACAGGGCTGTGGTGTGCAGCCGCGTGCGCCAGGGATCATGTCCCATCCATCGGGCAGTGGCATGTCGGGGCGGCCAGTCATGGGGTAGGCATAGACAACCGTCGTCCCGGAAAGCCGCGACAGATCGACCGCATTGCCGTGGGTGTCGGGCAGGGAGAGGGATGGGACGGCCGCACCGTCGAGGTGCTGCGCGCCATTGTCGTCTTCCGGTGGCGGAAGGCTTGACCAGTCGGCGTGAAGAAGATTCGTCATCGCTCAGCTCTCTCGGGGCAAAGTTCAGGACCGGGATAGCACAGGACGGTCGTGGTCCTGCCCAACTGCTGCCGGACGAAGCGGGATGGGACTACGCCGGGCGGCGGGTCAGCAGTAGTGAAACACCGAGGCCGCCGAGGGCGACGCCGGAACCCTGCCGCAGGCGGCGCACGACATGCGCCTTGCCCGCTAGCCGCCCGCGCAGGGTGGAGGCCACCGAGACGACGAGGACCGCCATACTGGTGTTGAGGGCGACCGACACCAGGCCGAACACGACGAACTGCGATGCGACACCGCCCCGGGAAGCGTCGATGAACTGCGGGATGATCGCGAGGAAGAAGGCCGCCATTTTGGGGTTGGTCGCCTCGACGACGACGCTCTGACGAAACGCGCGCCAGGCGTCAGGACCAGCGGCGCCTTCCGTGGCGAGGGTCGGGGCAGCAGAGCGCCAAGTGTGAATGCCGAGGTAGATCAGGTACAACCCACCCGCGAGCTTGAGGACCGTGAAGGCCGTGGCACTTGCCATGACCAGGGCCGAGACGCCGACCGCGCCCGCAAGCACATGCACAAGACCGCCGAGCGCGGAACCCGAGCAGGAGGCGAAACCGTCGGCGCGTCCCGAGGCCAGGGTGCGTCCGGCGATGTAGAACATACCTGGGCCGGGCATCGCGGCCAGCACGAACGCAGCGCCGAAGAACAGGGCCAGAGTCGCCGGATCGGGCATTGTGAATTTCCCCATGTCATGCGCCGGCTTCCGGCCGGCATGGATGATACGCGCAGGCAGGTTGCGTGCAGTGTCGCCCGCCTGCGTTGCTCCTACAAAGCCAAACGCTTGCTCAGACTGTTTCGGGCCGTTCGGATGGACAAGCGGCGGCCTTGGCCCGATCCGGCGCTTGACCGACACGCATCATCACCGCAACCGCAAGCGCACCGGCCAGGCATCCAGCCGCAAGCATGGCGGCGGGAGGAAACCCACCCCGTTCGTAAACAGCGCCGAACAGCCCGGCACCAACGAGCGCACCCGCGTAGCTGACCGCGCTGTTCAGGGCGAGCACGGCGCCGCGGCGTGCGTCGCTCGCGCGTCCGAGCAGCAAGACGATGATGTTGAGGCCGAAGTGGTTCGCGAACCCCCAGCAGAATGCCAGGGCGACGAGTGCCACAAGGCTGGATGCGGCCGGGATCATCAATCCATAGACCAGCGCCAGCGCGCCCAACGTCATCGGGAGCAGGCGCCCCGGTCCCAGGCGGTCCACCATGCGATCCCCGAACCCTGCCAGCCCAAAGCCGACCCCGTAGGCCAGGATCACCAGGCCAGCCGTGCCGGACGAGACGCCCAGCGCTTGTCGCAGGTGGTCGCCAAGGTAGGCGTACACCCCATAGAACGCAGTCATGTAGGCGAAGCAGATGACAAGCAGCGCGGGCACGCCGGGGGTCCTCAGCGCTGGCAGCAAGCTCATGTCGCCTGCGCCAGGCCGGGCAGACGCGGACGATCCGCGCAGGCGGAGGAAGCCGGCACTCACCACGGCCAGCAGTACCGCAAGCAGGACGTAGCTCGCGCGCCACCCTGCCGTCCCAGCGATGAATGCGGATAGCGGCACCCCTGCGATCACCGATATGGACCAGCCCGCGAGGACACGGCCCATTGTCTCCGCTTCTCGGCCTGGGGGAGCCGCGACGGTCGCGTAGGCGTAGGTCGCGGGCAGGACGATCCCGGCAGCCAGTCCTGCCAAGCCCTGAGCTGCGGCCAGCATCGCCCAGCTCGACGCGGCGGCGCTGGACAGCATCGCCAGTGTCATCACGGCGAAGCCGGCGGCCAGGATGCGACGGGCGCCGACGCGATCAACGGCCGGGCCAAGCAGGAGCGCCGACAGGGCAGTTGCGCCGCCATACGCCGCGTTCGCGCGGGCCACCTGCACAGGAGTTGCCGACAGGCTGTGGGCGACATCCGTCAGGATCGGGCTGAGCGCAAGCGAGTTGGACCCGATCACGGCGATGCCGAGGATCAGCAACGGAAGCGCAGCGGCGTGCCTTTGAGGGGTCAATGGCCTAATCCTCTTCGTCAAAGAGCCGGATACCGACGAACTACGTTCGGTGACGAGGAGGCGTTTGCAGCATGGCACGAGATACAGACGGCGTTCGGCGGAAGAACGGTGACACCCCCGCCCTCGATGAGGTTGACCGAAAGCTGTTAGGTCTATTGGCTGAGGACGCGACACTGACTTATGCAGAGCTGGGCAAGCGCCTCAACCTGTCGGCGCCCGCGGTGCATGAGAGGGCACGACGCCTCAAGCAGGCAGGGGTCATCCAGCGGACGGTCGCCGTCCTCGATGCGGACCTGGTCGGCAAGCCGCTGCTGGCCTTCGTTCATGTGGACACGGAAGGCTGGGGCAAGTCGCCGGCGATGATGGCCCTGGCGCTGCTGCCGGAGGTCGAGGAGATCCACTCCGTGTCCGGTGACGCCTGCCTCATCCTCAAAGTCCGCACCGCCGGCCCGGGAGCGCTGGAAGATGTGCTGGCGCGTATCTATGCGGTTCCAGGCGTGCTGAACACGCGCAGCTACGTCGCCCTTCGATCCTACCTGGAACGTGGGACAAGCCCCGCAACTGGTCTGGAAGCACCCGGGACCATCCATGGAAACACAAGGCCGCGCTGATTGGAGGTCGTCACATGGAGGTCCGGGAAGCAAGCGAGCGGAAAAGCGGTGCGAGAGGCTGTCCGCCAAACGAACCCAAACGGACAGCTAGCCGCCGACTTCCTTTGTTGAACGTTACGCCCAGCACGTCCGGACATGACCCTTTGCAGGCCCACAAGCAGCTATGAGCGCCAAGCCTGCACCTGTCTTACCAGGGCAGCCACATGCTCTGGCGGCGTCGTTTTCAGGATGCCGTGCCCGAGATTGAAGACGAGCGGCCCTTGGCTTGCTGCGTGCAGGATACGTTCGACCTCAGCCGCCATCCGTCCGCCCCCGGCAACAAGCATCAGCGGATCGAGGTTGCCCTGGACGCAGCGCCCCAGGGAGCGCTGGATTGCGTGCGAGGCCCAACCTAGCGGCACGGTGCTGTCGAGGCCGATACAGTCAGCCGCGGTCGCCTGTGCATAGCCATCATAGAGGAGACCTGCCGCCCGGGGAAAGGCGATCACGGGAACCGCGGGGTGCTTGAGCTTTAGCGCCTGCACGATGCTGGCGACTGGCTGGACGCACCATCGCTGGAAGAACGGCTCCGGCAGAATGCCGGCCCAACTCTCGAAAAGTTGGACTGTTTCCGCACCAGCCTCGATCTGCCGTTCCAGAAACTGGATCGCGGCCGTCGTCAACAAGTCTATAAGGGGTTGGAACCCGTCCGGATCGCTCAGCGCCCATTGCTTGATGGCGGCGTGTTCGGACGCACCCCCGCCCCTACCCTCAACCATGTAGGTCGCGACGGTCCAGGGCGCACCCGCGTAACCGATCAGGGTCACGTTGGACGGCAGGGAGGCCGAGAGCACCCGAACAGTTTCGTAGATCGGTGCCAGTTCCTCGTGGAGACGGAACAGGCTCAGGTGCTGCTGAATATCGTGGGGTGAGCGGATCGGCGGGGTAAGTACAGGACCGTCGCCGCCCCTATATTCGAGGGTCTGCCCCAATGCGGCTGCGAGTTGGGGAAGGTCGGCGAACAGGATCGCGGCATCAAGCTGGAAGCGCCGGATCGGCTGGAGAGTGACCTCGGCTGCGTGCTGCGGCGAGTTGCACAGGCCGAGCATACCGCCGGCAGCCTCACGAGTGAGAAGGTACTCCGGCAGATAGCGCCCAGCCTGGCGCATCAGCCAGATCGGCGGGCGTTCGGTTCGCTCACCTGCCAGTGCGCGCAGGAGCAGCTTCTTCGGGGAAGGTTCCACTCGGCTATCCGCCTCCAGCCTGAACATTTCACCTGAATAGCTCAATCGGCGCCGGCCATCCATGTCCGGTCTCCACCAGGCCCGGCCAAGGCTTGGGGCCAGAACCGTGGTGCCCCCTGCGTTGTCCGGGGCCGCGCCAGGCTGTCCGCCAAACGAACCCTGGCGGACAGCGGGCCGCTCGTTGCCTATGTTGGATGCTGCGACCAAAACGCACGTTCTGCGGTGCTGCAAGGTGTATGAACTCTATCTCTCGGGACACCGGTGGCGAATTCGGAGTTGTCCGTTTGTTCATGGGCAAGACGACTCGCCTAGCCCGCGTCCGCCGCGAGATTCGGTCCGGCGACGGATGCGAAGGGCGGTCTGCCGGCAGGACCAGCGAATTCGCCACCGGTGTCCCTGGGATTAGAGTTCATACAGCCTCGCCTTGCCCAGCGATCCCAGCGGTAGCAGGATCATGGGTCGGTAAGGCGGCAAACCCCACCAGGCAACACAGTTAGTCGTCAGCGTCCATGCGGGCCTGCAAGGATTGTAGGTCCGGCACTTCGAGGTCTGGCGCCTCGGTGAGTAGCCGGGCGGAGCGCCCATGCCGGCGGACCCAGACCGTCGCACAGCCGAGTTGCCGCGCAACCGGGATCTCCGTGATACCCTCGGCAACGTGGACGATATGGCGCGGCTCGACGGCAAGGCGGCGGAGCGCTTCCTGGAAAATGACCGGGTGCGGCTTGTAGCACCGGGCCTGCTCGGCCGTGACAACCAACTCGAATGCCACCCCGAGCTGCCGGGCTGTGGCGGCGAACAGGTCGTCATCAACGTTCGAGATAACGACGAGCCTGAACCGGCGTGCAAGGGCGCGCAGCGCGTCCACCGTGTCGGGGAACGGCCGCCAGGACGGAAGCGAAGCCGCCAGCACCTCCCGCTCGGTCTCCCCGACTGGAAAGCCGAAGCGTTGCCCGAAACCCTCGACCACCCCGGCGAGCACCGCCCGGTAAGACTTGTAGGGCGGCTCGCAGAGCGCCCCGTCGAGGTCCTGGAACACGGTGACGATCTCGTCGTCGGACAGCACAACGCCGTGCCGGGCCAGCAAGGGACGCAGGGCCTCGACCGCGCCCGTTTCCCAGTCGATCAGGGTGCCGTAGCAGTCAAGGGTGAGGGTGGTCACGTCGGCAAAGTCGAGTGGGAGCATGTTGGACGGCCTCGACGGGGTAAGCACGCAGCATGGTCGCTGCGCGGCTTGCTCACAGTGCCACTTTCCTTCGGCCCCCGCCTGTCCCGCCTCATGTGTCCGACGTTTAATGAAATGGGACAGGCTGTCAGTGAAGGTTCCGCAAGGCCCTCTGGCCTTCTGCACGACGAACCGGGATAGAGGGCAAGGGGGGCAAGCTCATGGTCTCGGGACAACCACGCAATTTCACCATCGACGTTCTGCGAGGCATCTCAATCTGCCTGGTCCTGCTGCTCCACTTCCACCTGTCCTATTCCCTGCTCGATAGTCCTTTGGCGCTCGTGCTTCCCGAAGGGGTCATCAAGGCCCTGGTTAGGAACGGCAACTATGGGGTCACGATGTTCTTCGTGATCTCGGGCTACCTCATCACGTCCACCACGATGAAGCGGTATGGCAGCCTCGCCGAGGTGGACGTGCCCGGTTTCTACGCCTTCCGCTTCGCCCGCATCGTACCCTGCCTGGTCCTTGCCCTCGCGCTTATCGTGGGCCTTGGGCTGCTCGGGCAGCCTGCCTTCATCAACGCGGCCAAGCCTGGATGGCCAGAGGTCAGCGTTCCCATGGCAGTACTGTCGGTGCTGACATTCTGGCATAACGTCCTGATGCAGCGCGCGTGGTACTTCAACTACGCGATGAACATCTACTGGTCACTCTCCGTCGAGGAGATGTTCTATCTCATTTTCCCCCTTCTCTGCTTCGGCTTGAAGCGGCCTGTGCTGATCGTCGCCCTCTGGCTTTCGGCCATCGCGCTTGGCCCAACTTACCGAAGCCTCCATACCGGCGATGAAATCTACTTCATGTACGCCTACCCTGCCTGCTTTGATGCGATTGCCTTTGGCTGCTGCGCGGCCCTGGTGGCGCAGAGGTTCAGCCTACGGGGAGTGGTGGGTGGAGCCGCCCGGTTCGCCGCGGCGGCGCTCGTCGGAGTGACCTACCTCGTTGGCATCCACGGCCACGAGGTCTTCGGCTTCACCCTAGTCGCCGCCGGCACTGCGGTGCTGCTGGTCGGGGCGCATGGCGAACAGGTTCCGGGGTGGTTGCAGCGCAGCCGCATCCTTGCCGGCCTGCGCTGGTTTGGCCGACACAGCTATGAACTCT